>Ga0182012_10003020_pt1 | contig 18058 bp, 17 predicted proteins | sample 612S2SmetaG_FD_120486 | JGI IMG/M metagenome (GOLD analysis project Ga0182012, IMG submission 120486) | Permafrost microbial communities from Stordalen Mire, Sweden - 612S2S metaG | ecosystem: Environmental > Terrestrial > Soil > Wetlands > Permafrost | place: Sweden: Stordalen | collected...
CAGAATGGCGAGGTGCAGATTCGAACCGGGCCCATTCCCCTCACCAAAAAATGAGGTTGCGACGAATTTACCAGCAGGCTTGCGACTGGGTGGAAGACCGCACCGGGATCCCCTCCTGGATCAGCCAGAATGCGAAACATCTGGCGCCGCCGGACGCCAAGTGGTGGTATGTCTTCGGCAGCGCCACCTTGTGTGCCTTCCTCGTGCAGGTGGTCACCGGCGTGGCGCTGGCTTTCTCTTATGTCCCTTCGAGTGGCGAGGGGTTTTCGGCGCTCAAGTTCATTAATGATGACGCGCCCCTCGGACATTTTCTGCGCGGACTCCACTACTACGGCGCCTCCGCCATGGTGCTGATGGTGGGTCTGCACATGGCCCAAGTGTTTCTGTTTGGTTCCTATAAATTTCCCCGAGAGCTAAATTGGGCAACCGGGGTGCTGCTGTTGGGATTCACCCTCGTGATGGGATTCACCGGTCAAACCCTGCGCTGGGATCAGAACGCCATCTGGTCGGTCGTCGTGGCCGCGGAGCAGGCTGCGCGTGTGCCGGTCGCCGGCAAATGGATGGCGCGGTTTTTGCTCGGCGGCGACACAATCGGCGGGGCCACCCTCACCCGTGTATTCGCCCTCCACGTTTTCATCATCCCAGGATTAATCGTTGCCTTTATCGGGTTGCATCTGATGCTGGTTCTCCGCCATGGCATTTCCGAGCCGCCGAAGGCGGGGAAACCGGTTGACCCCAAAACGTACCGCAAGGAATACCAGGAATTGCTGGATAAAACCGGGCGGCCATTCTGGCCGGACGCCGCCTGGCGCGACACGGTTTTTTGCACGGCCATGATCCTCGTTATCACGCTGCTGGCCTGGCATTTTGGCGCCCCGCAATTGGGCAAACCACCCGACCCCAGCATCATTGAGGCGAGCCCGCGGCCGGACTGGTATCTGCTGTGGTATTTTGCGGTGCTGGCCCTGCTGCCTTACAACCTTGAAAAATACTTGATGGTTTGGGGGCCGCTCTTCGCCGGGTTGTTTTTGATCGCGCTGCCATTTCTGTTCAACCGCGGCGAGCGGAGTTTCCGCCGGCGACCGTGGGCCGTGGCGTCTGTTTTGCTGATCACCGTGATGATTGCCGCATTGTGGCGGCTGGGCGCGCAGACACCCTGGTCGCCCAATTTCAAGGCGCAGCCGCTGTCGGCGGCCATCGTGGGCGCGACCAATGGCCCGGTGTTTGCCGGCGCACGCCTGTTCCATGACAAAGGCTGTTTGAACTGCCATTGGGTGGCGGGGGACGGCGGACGCCGCGGGCCGGATTTAACCGACGTGGCCAGCCGGCTGTCGCCCAATCAGATGCTGTTGCGAATTGCCAATGGCGGCGTGAACATGCCGGCCTATGCCGCGAATCTCACCCCGGCCGAAATGGACGCGCTGCTGGCGTTCTTGGAGACCCGAAAAATTCAACGGCGCTGATCCTCGAACGCCCGTTGGCGCCTCATCTTGCTTTCCGTGACGGACAATCCCGGCGCGCGACTCTTCCCGGGGATGGCGAACGGTGCTCATTCTCCGTGGGGTAAAGACCCCATGGCGACCTGGCAGCGGGGTGTTATCTTCAAGGCATGAATATCTTATTACTCTTAGTTGTTTTGCTTCTTCTGTTCGGAGGCGGTGGATTTTACTTCGGTGGTCCTGTCATTGGCGGCGGCGGACTTGGCCTGGTTTTGCTGATCTGCCTCGTCATCTATCTCATGGGCGGACTGCGCGGCTCCAAAAATTAAAAATTGGTGGAAAAATGATGAAAAGCGAATCATTAATTCTTGCGGTTGTGGCGGGCGCAATCTTGGCCGCCGGGTGCAAACAATCAAACACCGCCAATCACCACAACAAGAAACGCAACCAAGGACATTTGTGAACAAACTCGAAATCAAGGGGGACGGCAACATAATCAAAGGCAGGCTGAAACAGAAGCACGGCAAGCTCACGGTTGACAAGCTTCAATACATTGAGGGCAAGTCCGAGGAATTGCTGGGCCAGCTTCAGAAGCACACCAATGGCATCCGTGAAGCAGTCAAGGAGTCCGCTTCTGGTCGCTGCGAATAAATTAACTGCCGAAACCAAGCAAGGAACTCCATGCCCCAAGGCGACAAGTCAAGCTACACCGACAAACAGAAACGTCAGGCGGCCCATATTGAGGCTGGCTATGAGAAAAAAGGAGTCAGCCCGAAAACTTCCGAAGCCCGCGCCTGGGCCACCGTCAACAAATTGTCCGGCGGTGGAAACCAGAGCGGCTCCGGGCGTAAATCCCATTGATCCATTAGTATGCCCGCCATCACCGCCAAACAAGCTGGTCTCCAACTAAAAGCCCTGCCGGGTTGGGCAAAACGAGCGCAAACCAACCGGCGGACCTTTAAGTTTGAAGCATTCCCAGAAAGCCTCGATTTTGTCAACCGCGTCGCCCGGAAAGCCCAAAAAATGAATCACCATCCGGACATTGATATTTGTTATGACCAAGTGACGTTGACGCTCACCACCCACGACGAGGGTGGCCTCACCGAAAAGGATTTCTCCCTGGCCACGCAATGCGACGAGATTTTCTCAAAGTTTTTCAAAACCTAAGCACGACCGATCCTCCCCCTGGCGAACCGCAGTTACACAATCAACCAATCAATCATTTATGAACAATAATGCAAAAAGTGCGCTCGAACATAATCCTTTGAAGCTCGCGAAACTTGTCATCGGTTCAACGGCCGCCACCCTGGTCATGGCGCTGGTGGCGTTGACATGTTTTGCCCCCCATGCCCGGGCGGATACGAAGGCTTCAACCGCGGATCAAGATTTCATGGTGGCGGCCGCACAAATTAATCTGACCGAGATGAAACTGGGCGCAATCGCAGTTCAGAACGGCCAGCGCGAAGATGTGAAGGATTTCGGCCGGCGGACCGGGAAGGACCATACGGCCATCAACGAGGATCTCAAGACGCTGGCGGCACAAAGGAATGTGGTGTTGCCCGACACTTTGGATGCCGACAACCAGATGATGGTGGACAAACTGACGGCCCTTACGGGCTCGGATTTTGACCGTGCATACATTTCCGGAATGTTCAAAGGGCACACAGAGGCGGTCAAGGCATTCAGAGCCGAATCCGCCGCAACGAACGACGCCGGGGTAAAGAGCTTCGCGGATAAATCCCTCCCGCTGTTGGAGGAACACTTGAAGCTCATCACCGCCATGAAGGCATAATGGACCTTTTGACCGGGATGGGCCGGAACTTCGCAAGTTTGAAAGCCGTGAGGTGTTCCCCCCTTTCATTTTTCCACGTCCACAAGATGCCATTTTCACTATATGGCGGGCTGGAGTTTGCCACGACCACTGGATGATGAAAATCAGAGCAGCCATTGAGTCTGACCCGCACCAAAGAATCGTGATTGTGGGCGGCGGCTTTGCCGGAGTTGGCTTGGCTCAGCGCCTCGAAAGCCGATTGCCTGCGGAGGTTGAGATTGTGGTTTTAAGTGTGGATAATCATCTGGTCTTCACCCCCATGCTCCCGGAAGTGGTGGGCCGAACCATTTCGCCCCTGCAGGTCGTGGTGGCCGGACGGCAGCTGACCCGGCGGACCAAATGGCTGGAAGCGCGGGTCAGCCACATTGACCGGGAAACCAACGAGGCGCATTATTTCCGCCGGGACGGAACGGCGGCATCCATCGGTTACACGCAGTTGGTGCTCGCTTGTGGGGCGGCGGCCAATCTGGAGGAGATTCCGGGGCTGGCTTCCCGGGGTTATGCCTTGAAAACCGTCATTGACGCCATCGTAATGGGCAATGACTTGATCGGCAACTTCGAAGCCGCCGCAACAGAAACCGAGCCGGCCGAGCGCCAGCGGCTGCTCACGGTGGTCGTCATCGGCGGCGGTTTCAGCGGCGTGGAGGTCGCGGGGCATATTGCCGACTTGATGCGCGCGATGCACCGGTTCTATCCCGAGTTGCAGCGGCAAACCCCGCACGTCGTTTTATTACAGAAAGGAAAGCACCTGCTGCCGGAGTTGCATCACGAATCGTTGTCCAAGTTCACGTTGCAGAAGCTGCGGCAGAACGGAATCAAAGTGCGGCTGGAAACGGAGGCCAGGAAGGTTGACTCCGTCGCGGTGCATCTGCCTTCCGGTGAGCGGATTGAGACCGGATTGGTTGTCTGCACGGTGGGCACGGAGACACCTCCTTTGATCAAAGGCCTTGGCCTGCCGCTGCAAAAAGGCCGGCTGGAGACCGATCCGGACATGAAGGTCAAGGGCACGGCCAATCTCTGGGCCCTCGGCGATTGTTCCCTTGTCCCCAACGCCCATGACGGTCATCCGTGCCCGGCGACCGCGCAATTCGCCGTCCAGCAGGCCGCGCAATTGGCGGAGAATCTAAAACAGACCTTGCGCGGCGGCACCCCCAAGCCATTCAATTTTCATCCGCGGGGACTCCTCGCCTCCATTGGTCATCGTAACGCGGTGGCGGTCATTTATGGCGTCAAGCTGTCTGGTTTCCTCGCGTGGCTTTTGTGGCGGGGAATTTATCTGGCGAAGCTGCCCACCTTCAGTCGCAAGTTGCAGGTGGCCATAAGCTGGGCGGTCAGCCTTCCCTTTCCACCGAATATAGTTCAACTGCGGCTGTCACCAAAGCAGTCACCGGATCCAAAGGGCGGCCGGGCAACCGCCAAATAATCAACCCAAAGGACGAAAATGAATATCAGTCTTGCCGGCAAACGCGCCCTGGTCACCGGCGGCAATTCCGGCCTCGGGGCGGCGATTGCGCTGGCTCTGGGCGAAGCCGGCGCAAAAGTGGCAATCAATTATATGGGCCATGCCCGGGCGGCCGGCACCCTCGTGAAAACGATCAAACAGAAACAGGGCGAGGCAATCGCCATTCAAGCAGACATTTCGGATCCGCAGGCGGTCGCGAAGTTGTTCCAGCAGCTGGATGCGGCCTGGGGCGGGATTGATGTTCTCATCAACAACGCCGGCATTGACGGCGCGAGCGCCCTGGGCTGGAAGGCTGATATCGTCGCCTGGCGAAAAGTGATCGAGGTGAATTTGTTTGGCGCCTTCTACTGTGCCCGCGCAGCCCTGAAGCGCATGGTGCCGCAGAAAAGCGGCGTCGTGCTGAGCACCACCTCGGTGCATGAGGAAATCGCCTGGTCCAAACACAGCGCCTACACGGCCAGCAAGGCGGCCATCAGCATGCTGACCAAGACGCTGGCCCAGGAAGCCGCCCCGCATGGAGTGCGGGTCCTGGCGGTTGGCCCCGGGGCGATCAAGACCCCGATCAACCGCTCCGTCTGGAGCAATCCCAAGCGCATGAAGGACCTGCTGGAGAAAATTCCGCTCAAACGAATTGGCGAGCCGGACGAAATCGCCCGTATGGTCGTGGTGCTCGTTTCGGACGCGGCCTCTTATGTGACCGGCCGCACGATTTTTGTGGACGGGGGCATGACGGACTATCCGGATTTTTCGCATGGCGGCTGATCATTAAACCAACCAACGAGATTTATTATGCCCACATCAAATCATAACGCGCCCGGCGCCCCCGGCATCAAACCGCACTGGACGTCCAGCGCCAAGGACGGCATCGGGACCGCCTATAGCAGCAGTTCCCGCCTGTGGTTCACCCTGAGCCACGGCATCGTCAACGAGGTTTATTATCCTCACGTGGACATGCCCAACACCCGCGATTTGCAATTTCTCATCACCGATGGTGAGACGTTTTGCCATGAGGAAAAGCGTGATCTGGAGCACCTGACCGAATACCCGGAACATGGGGCCTTGCTTTACCGGCTCACCAACTCGGATCGGCGGGGCCGCTACCGGCTCGTCAAGGAGATCATCGGCGAACCGCATTCGCCGGTTTTGCTGATGCACACCCGGCTGGAAATCCTGGACCCGGCGCTGCGCGGCAGGCTGCATCTCTATGCGCTGCTGGCCCCGCATTTGCAAGGCACGGGGCGGCGCAATTCGGCGTGCTGGAATGACACCGGTGGGCGTAAGTTCTTCGCGGCCTCACGCGAGCATGTGCACATGGTCTTTGGTTGCGCGCCCGATTTCAGGCGGCGTTCCATCGGCTACGTCGGTCACAGCGACGGCTGGCAGGACCTGATGGATAACTTCAAAATGGACTGGGAGTTTCAACAAGCCGGGGAAGGCAATATCGCCCTCACCGGGGAGATTGACCTGGCGCACGGCCTGGAGTTCATCGTGGCCCTCGCCTTCGGGCAGAGCACCCAGAGCGCTGCCACCGGGTTGCTGCAAGCACTGGCGACGCCTTTCGCGGAGCAGCGCGGGAAGTATGTCAGCCAGTGGCAGCGGACCCGCTCCCAATGCGATTTGAGCGCACATACCAGGGATGGCGCGCACCTCGCGCGCCTGAGCCAGTGTGTTTTGCTCGCGCATGAGGACAAGACGTTTCCGGGGGCGTTTGTGGCGTCGCTCAGCATTCCTTGGGGCGAGACGAAGGACGACAGCGACCGCGGCGGATATCATCTGGTCTGGGCGCGTGACCTGGTGCAATCCGCGACGGCGCTGCTCGCTTGCGGGCGGACGGAATCGCCGTTGCGCGCGCTCATCTGGCTGGCGTGCGTTCAAGACGCGCAGGGATGCCTGCCGCAAAACAGTTCGGTGACCGGCCGTCCATTTTGGACGGGGATACAAATGGATGAAGTGGCGGTGCCCGTTTTGCTTGCGTGGCGGCTGCGCCGGGTTGGCGCGCTCCGGGAGTTTGATCCGTGGACGCTGGTCTCCCGCGCGGCGGCCTTCTTGATTCTGCATGGGCCGGTGACCGCGCAGGAACGATGGGAGGAGAATGCCGGTTATTCGCCTTCGACCCTGGCGGCGACCATTGCGGCGCTGGTTTGCGCGGCGGAATTTGCGCGGGATCGAAAGGAAGCCGTCACGGCGGAATTCCTGCTCGCCTATGCGGACTGGCTTTCCGCCCACCTTGAGGCGTGGATGGTCACTGACCACGGTGATCTCCTGCCGGGCACACCCAGATATTATGTGCGCATCACGCCGGCCGTCCCGGGAAAAGCCGATGGCACGGTTAATCCCAACACTTCGGTCATCCAGGTCGCCAACGGCGGTGGCCAACACCCGGCCCGAAACATCGTGGGCGGGGATTTTCTCCAGTTGGTCCGGCTGGGGGTGCGGGCGGCGGACGACCCGTTGATTGTGGATTCCGTCGCGGTCATTGATCATGTGCTCAAGCACGACCTGCCGCAGGGCCCGTGCTGGCGCCGCTACAATCATGATGGCTACGGGCAAAAGGACGACGGGGGCGCTTTCAACGGGACGGGGGTCGGCCGTTCGTGGCCCATTCTGACCGGCGAACGTGGTCACTACGAGCTGGCGGCCGGACGCGATCCCATGCCGTTCATCGGGGCCCTGGAGAAATTCGCCAACTCGGGCGGCATGTTGCCGGAACAGCTCTGGGACGCGCCCACCCTGCCGGAGACATGCCTGAAGTTCGGCGGCCCCACCGGCTCGGCGATGCCTTTGTGCTGGGCCCATGCGGAATACCTTTCGCTCGTGCGCAGCGCCCATGACGGCGTGTGCTTTGATCGCATTGAACCGGCCTTCCAGCGTTATGTCATCAGCAAGGCCGGAAGTTCCCACGAAATGTGGAGCGCCAGCCATGCGATCCGCCAGCTGCCTCAGGGCCAAATCCTGCGCGTCATGGTGGCGGCCGATGCCACCATCGTCTGGACGGTCGATGCCTGGTCAAACATCCTTAAGACGGAGACCACTCATCTGGGTGCGCTGAATATGTGGTTCGCTGATTTTCCCACGGAAAAATATCCGGTCGGTTCAGTGATCGAGTTCACCTTCTGCTGGAAAGAAGGTCCGCGCTGGGAGGGGAAAGATTATTCCGTCAAGGTGATGGCCGCCGAATCAAGCCCCGGCCGGCCGGTGAAACATAAAAGCAAATCACCAGACGCCCACCACGAAGCCATATTGCCCAAACACGCGCACCGACTCGTATCCTTGCCGCTGATCGGCAGGTGATGAGCGGCGGTAAAATTCGATGGACACATACGATATCATCATCATCGGGAGCGGGGCGGGCGGCGGCACGCTGGCGTTGAAGCTCGCGACTTCCGGCAAACGCATTCTCATCCTCGAACGCGGCGGCTATCTTCCGCGCGAAAAGCAGAATTGGGATGCGACGGAAGTTTTCGTAAAGAACCGCTATGTCTCAAAGGACATCTGGCACGACAAGGAGGGAAAGGTGTTTCAGCCGGATGTCCATTATTACGTCGGGGGTGCCACCAAGATGTTTGGGGCGGCGATGTTTCGATTGCGGCAGCAGGATTTCACCGCGCATCGGACCGCCGACGGCCTGACTCCCGGCTGGCCCATTGGCTACGACGAATTGGAACCCTATTACACGCAGGCGGAAAAACTCTACAATGTCCACGGCCAGCGCGGCGATGACCCGACCGATCCGCCGGCGAGTGCGCCCTATCCATTTCCGCCCGTCAGCCATGAGCCGCGCATTCAGGAACTGGCCGACCGCTTGAAACATGCGGGTTATCACCCGTCGTACGCGCCCACCGGCATTTTGCTCAATGAATCCGACATGCCGCACAGTCGTTGTCTCCGCTGCGACACCTGCGACGGATTTCCCTGCCTGGTCCACGCCAAGGCGGACGCCGAAGTCATCGCGGTCCGGCCGGCCATGGAATATGCCAACGTCACCTTGTTGACGAATGCCCAGGTTCAGCGGTTGGAAACCAGCGCCAGCGGGCTTGAAATCACCAAGGTCATTGTCGAGCGCGACGGCCAGCGGGAGGAATACACCGGGAGCATCGTGGTCGTGTCCTGCGGCGCATCCAATTCCGCGCGGCTGCTGCTGATGTCGGGCAACGAACAACATCCGCGCGGCCTGGCCAATGGCTCGGACCTGGTGGGCCGCAATTACATGTTTCACAACTCCCTCGCGCTGGTGGCCCTTTCCCGGCGTGAGAATCCCACCATCTTCCAAAAAACACTGACGCTACATGATTTCTATCTGCGCGCGCCGGATTATGAATTTCCACTGGGCAACATCCAGATGATCGGCAAAAGCCAGGGGCCGATGTTCCGGGCGGATGCGCCGAAGTTCGCGCCGGGGTGGACGCTCGATCAAATGGCGCATCACGCGGTGGATTTCTGGCTCATGGGCGAAGATTTGGGCCTGCCGCAGAACCGGATCACGCTGAATTCCCAAAACGAGATTCAACTGCACTACGAATTGACCAACCAGGAACCGATCAATCGTCTGCGGCAACAATTGCAATCCATGCTGGAGCACATGGACCTGCACCCCCATCTCATCCCAAACAGCTTATATCTGGGAAAACACATCCCCCTGGCCGGGGTCGGTCACCAATCGGGCACCTGCCGGTTCGGTACCGATCCCCAAACCTCCGTGCTGGACGTGAATTGCAAGGCCCATGAAGTCGACAACCTTTACGTCGTCGACACGAGTTTTTTTCCCAGCATTGGCGCCGTGAATCCATCGTTGACCGCCATCGCCAATGCGCTGCGGGTCGGGGATCAATTGCTCCAACGGTTCCAATAGTAAAATCAAAATGGCGCCACGCCGCGAAATCACAACCGTGTATGCCGCCGGCTTGATTCAAGGCGTGGCGCTGGTCACATTCCCGGCCACCAGCGCCATCTTCACGAATCGCGGCGACTATGGGCTGTCGAACTCGGAATACGGCGGACTGTTTGTGCCGCAGGCCGTCCTGGCCATCGTTGCATCACTGCTGGAGGCAGGCCTGAGCAAGCGTCTCGGAACCAAGCGCATTTTCCTGTTTGGCCTGTTCGCCAATCTTCTGGCCATGACCCTGCTCGTCGTGAGCCGGTTTGCGATGCGGGAACATTCAATGGCCTACGCCATTTTGCTGGCCGCCACGGCGTGCCTGGGGATTGGCTTTGGCTTCACCGTGCCGGCGCTCAATACCTTGGCCGCGGCCTTCTTTCCTCAAAAGGTGGACAAAGCGGTGTTGGGACTAAACGCGCTGTTAGGGTTGGGGACGGCGCTGGCCCCGGTCTTGGTTGCGCTATTTGTCGGATTGGGAATTTGGTGGGGGTTGCCCGTGGTTGTGGGAACCCTGATGGTTGGACTCCTGTTGTTTAGCTTCAACCTTTCCCTGAGTGCAAGGGTAACCACCCGTGACACGCATATGGCCAAAGGCAAAAGCCAATTCCCCGCGCGGTTTTGGATTTTCGCGGCCTTTGCGTTGCTTTACGGCGTTTGCGAAACCATGAACGGCAACTGGGCCGTGCCTTACATGACAAAGCATTTTGGGGCCAACGCATCCATTGCGTCGCTCGCCCTGGCCATTTTTTGGGGCATGGTGACTGCCGGACGCATGCTTTTTGCCGTCACCAAAAAATGGTTTCCCGAACCAATGGTCTGCCGGGTCATTCCGTTTCTGGTCGCTGCCGCTTTGATTGCCAGTGCCTGCGCGCCGAAAACCAGCGCGTTCTTGGGCATTTTGACTTTTGCGCTGGCCGGACTCGGTTGTTCGGCGCTGCTGCCGCTGACCATCAGCTTTGCCCAGAAGCAACTGACGACCATCTCCGCTTCGGTGGCGGGCGGCCTGATTGCTTTCTACCAACTTGGCTATGGCATTGCCGCTTTCGGTGTCGGACCACTGCAAACTTGGGCGGGGCTGAATTTGAGCCTCATCTTCGGCGGCACCGCCATTGTGGCGCTGGCCATGGCGGCGCTGGCTTTCGTCGTCACGCAAAAAGCTTCCTCGCCAAAAGGTCAGCCGTGGCACCCGCCAATCCACGTATCCTGATGACCAACGGCGGTTCGATGGGGAGATTGCTCGTGGCCGATTTCATCCAGTCGGTCAACTGCCGGCTGGAATGGTTCGTGGCGCATTGAGCGGCCTTTCTAAAAAAGTGTATCTTCTAACTGGGCGACGGTTCGCGCGCGGCCAGCCGGGCCTTGACTTCCTCATCCGACAAACGCGCGTCGTAAATTGAGCGGGGCTCGATGGTGCGCTAGATCAAGGTGGCCGTGATCACGGCCAGAAGCAAAGGAGCGATGAAAGAGCGGTCCAAAGCCGTGAGTTCCATCATCAGCGCGACCGCCGAGACCGGTCATTGTGTCGTTGCGGCCAGGACTGCGCCGGCGCCCAGAACGGCGGTCAAACCCGGTGGAACACCGGGCAGGACATGCGAGCCGGCACAACCCAGCATCCCCCCGAGCAATGCTCCCAGCGTCAAAGAGGGGGTGAACAAGCCCCCCGGAACGCCGCTGGCAAGGCACATGACGGTCGCCGCCGGCTTGAGGATTAAAAGCAGCAGCAGCAGCACGACCGAAGAAACTCCGCCCGTGAACAGCAACTGCGAGAGATCCCGCCCATTGCCCAGCAACTGCGGGAATTGGATGGAGATCAAGCCAAGCAGACCGAGCGCGAAAATCGGCGCCACCACCCGCCGCCATCCGGTCGGCTTGGTGCGGTCGGCCCAGGCAACGGTCCGCACATATCCGACCGCGACCAGGCCGGCAAGGGGGCCGATGATGAGCGCCCAGACGAGCGAACCGGCGGAATTCGAAAAGGCCGGCGGGTGATAGGTGGGCGTGTTGGGCAAAACCAGCCATGACAGGGTGGTCGCCACGAGCGAGGCCAGCAGTGCTGGCAGTACCAGTCGCAGAGCCAGCATTCCCCGCAGCACTTCCAGGGCAAAGAGGGGGCTCCGCCGGGCGGAACCCCATAGGCGGCCGCCATGCCCGCTCCCGCACCGCAGGCCACCAGCAGCGGCGCTGCTCATCGGAGAGACGCCCTTTGTCGGACATCAGATTGGCAAACACCGCCCCGGCTTGCTTGGGGGCGCCTTCGCGTCCGAGGGAAGCGCCCATCCCAACGACAATCACGGAGAGCACGGCGCTGCCCAAAGTGCGCACCACCGGCAACCGGCCCGCTGAAAACCAGATGGCCGACGTGATCTCAATCCCGTTGCCGCTGGAAAGCCGCGTCAGAACCAGTTGTCCGATGCCGACCACAGCCCCGGCACCTAAAAGCACGATGACATGACGCCACGCCCCGGCGTGCGTCGCGGCCTCGAGGATGTGTGTGCCTGATCCCGCCCAGGAAAAATGTTGGACGATTTCCAGAAGCCGCGTCAGCACGATCGCGCCCAGGCCGGCGCCAATTCCCGTGCCCAATACTGCCAGCCAAAAACGAACCGCGCCCCTTTGCAAAAGGGTCGCCGGAATCTTGGTCTCATCGGTTTGGTCCGCCTCATTTGACCTCATCGTGAATAGGAACAAAGTATCCGTCGTCGAGGTCCAGCGCCAGCCTTGTGATTTTGGTCTCCTGTGTGCCCGCCCATGGGTGCTGAACTGTTTCCAGAGAGATGAATCCGGCACAATCGGCGCCGGGCGACCGATCATCCTGACCGATGCCGATGTGGATTGGCTGGATTGAGAGGTCACGGTTCAATAGCGGTGCTGAAAAGCAGGGACCCCCAATCCGTGGGCAACCCTTCATGCGAAATTGCCCGGGACGCACATGAACTTGCCGTGCTTCTTGGTGAATCCCTCGACATCAGCCGCAGCAAAGGGGATTCCATGCGGAATTTGGCGCATTCCGCCAGCGCCTCGTTTGGGACTGAGGGTTTCACCCCATTTAAAAAGCCAGGTTTTATCCTCAGCATACCTGCAAAAACAATAGTGAAAATGAAGAAAGCGACGGCCATCACCTGCCTGTTCTTGGATGTCGGAGGCGTCCTGCTCACCGACGGGTGGGATGTTCAGGCCCGCAAACGGGCGGCAGACCACTTCAAGCTACGGTGGGCTGACATGGAAGAGCGGCACCGCCTGAACTTTGAAACTTACGAGGAGGGAAAACTTAGCCTGGACGAATATCTAAGCCGGGTAATTTTTTGCGAACGGCGATCGTTCGCCCGCGCCCAATTTCGGCGCTTCATGTTCGCGCAATCGCAACCCGATCCGAAAATGCTGGCGTTGGCGCTTCAACTGAAGGTTCAACATGGTCTGAAAATCGTCGTGGTCAGCAATGAAGCGCGGGAATTAAATTCTCATCGCATTCGCAAATTCAAACTGAACCGGTTCGTGGATGCCTTTGTTTCCTCCTGCTTTGTCCACCTCCGCAAGCCAGACTTGGATATATTTCGAATGGCGTTGGACCTGGCGCAGACGCCCCCTCGACAGATCGTCTATATTGACAACACCCAAATGTTTGTGGAGATCGCCAAGGGGTTCGGAATTCATGGTGTGGTTCACACGAATTATCGTTCCACCCGGGCGAAACTGGATTCCTTCGGATTGTCGGTTGATGAAAGGGGCGGCCATGAAAACAGCTAACCCATTAATCCAGGCGATTCGCAGCCGCTTAAAGGGGAAATCACTCGTGCCTGGAGCGGAACCGGTTATAAGCGATCCGCCCTTCAAAACTGTCAAATCTTGGATTGGGTTCCCTGCCTGACATGAAACCCAGCCAGGCGCCTCAACCGAACATTATGAAAGCCACCCAATTGTTGCACAACCTCGGCCAGAGTCTTTGGCTGGACAACATCACGCGCGATCTGCTGAACAGCGGCACGCTCAAACATTACATAGATGAATTGTCGGTGACCGGACTGACTTCGAATCCGACGATTTTTGATGATGCCATCAAGACCAGTGCGGCCTACGATATGGCGATCCGGGAGGAATCGGCGAAAGGAAAAACCGGCGAGGGTTTGTTTTTCGATCTGGCACTCGACGATCTCACCCGGGCCGCCTATCTGTTCCAACCCATCTATGACCGCACAAACGGCGTGGACGGATGGGTGTCACTGGAGGTGTCGCCACTGCTGGCGCATGACACGGCCGGCACAGTTGCTGCCGCGAAGGAGCTTTTCGCGCGGGCGGAGCGGTCGAATCTGTTTATCAAGATCCCGGGCACCAAGGGAGGTCTGCCGGCCATCGAGGAGGCGATCTTTGCCGGTGTCCCGGTCAACGTGACGCTCCTGTTTTCGTGCGAGCATTACCTGGCGGCGGCCGGGGCCTATTTGCGCGGCATTGAACGACGCATTGCCGCCGGTCTCAATCCCCAGGTTGGTTCCGTTGCGTCGGTGTTTATCAGCCGCTGGGACACTGCTGTGGCGGGCATGGTCCCGGAGACGTTGAATAACCGGCTGGGCATCGCCGTTGCCAGGCAGATCTACAAGGCATATCTCGAATTGCTGAACAGCCCGCGCTGGCAGCGCGCTTTCAATGCCGGCGCCCGGCCGCAGCGACTGCTTTGGGCCAGCACCGGCACCAAGGATCCCAAGGCCTCCGACACCCTTTACATCTTGGCTCTGTCGGCCCCCTTTACCGTGAACACGATGCCTGAGAAAACGTTGAAAGCATTCGCGGAACACGGGAAAATTGGACCGGTGATGCCCGCCGACGGTGGTGACTATGAAGAGGTTATGGAACAGTTCACCGTGGCCGGTGTGAATGTGGATGCGCTGGGCTCGCGACTTCAGGATGAGGGCGCACAGTCGTTCGTGAAATCATGGAACGAATTAATGGCGGTGATTGTGTCCAAGAGCGAAGCGCTGATGAAGACGGCCAAAGAGACAAGGGTTTGATTTATGAAAGTGCTGGTCATTGACATTGGCGGGACTCATATCAAGATTTTGGGAACCGGTCAAAAGGAACACCGCGAATTTAAGTCGGGTTCCGAGATGACTCCGGCGATGATGGTGGCGGGGGTGATGCGGCTCGAAAAGATCGGGACTACGACGTTGTGTCCATTGGCTTTCCCGGCCCGGTCTGCCACGACCGGCCGGTCGCGGAGCCCTTTAACCTGGGGAAGGGATGGGTCGGGTTTGATTATCAGGCCGCTTTCAAGAGGCCGGTGAAAATCATCAACGACGCCGCCATGCAGGCTCTCGGGAGCTACCGGCGCGGGCGGATGTTGTTTCTGGGGCTGGGCACCGGACTCGGCTCGGCCATGATTGTCGATGGCCTTCTGGAGCTCATGGAATTGGCCCACCTCCCTTACAAGAAGGCAACTTATGAGGATTATGTTGGGATTTGCGGTTTGGAAAAGCATGGGAAGAGGAAACGGCGCAAGCACGTCGCGGATGTTGTCAAAGGGTTTGTTGCCGCTCTTGAACCCGATGACGTGGTTCTGGGCGGTGGCAACGTTTACCAATTGAAGGTTTTGCCGCCCGCTTGCCGGGTGGGTGACAACGCCAATTCATTTCTTGGCGGGTTTCGATTGTGGAAGAAGGCTTTCAGCCGGCTGGGCACCATTCAAGAAAGGGTCCGCCCTGCTAAGAAACGAATGGCACTTAATCAGACGAACGGCGAAATGAAATCAGCCGGCGGTCAGCCAAAGTGAGGTTGGCAGGCTGGAAATCTCAAATGGGAAAGCAACGCTGTCGTCATTCCAGGTCAGATTTATTCACGGTCTTGCGGGCTGGTCGGCGCCGGCAACTGCGGAAGCCGCCATAATGCTGCTGTCGCCGGGGAAAAACTCTCGATTACCAGTTTCCGGTTCCTGGGCATCAAGAAATTGAAGCTCGCCGCGCGCGCTCACTGGACCGGCCATGTGCGCAACCTTGACCTTTAAGGCTGTATTCAAAGCCATTCGTGCGCCGACACCCCAGTTGAGAACCGTGGTTGCACAAATATCTCCAGGGTTCAAATTCAAATCGGCAGCTTCACGCGAACTTTGCCTCAGAACATTAATCCGGTTATTTTGTCATTGAGTTCCTCCAGCCAGCCGGGTAACCGTCCGGGAGATAAACGACTTCATTGGTGTCAGCGTCGGACGGAATATTCCATGACTTATCCAGGTAAACAGCCGTCGTTTCGCCAGATCGAATTGCAACCGGCACGTCAACCCAAAAGTAATCTTTCGCCCGGGCCTTCACGAGGTAATTTCCAGCCGGCAGAGCGACCAAGCCGGGGGCCCGCTCGTAATAACCGACCGTGTTGCGCACGTGCTTGATCAGCCTTCCCTGCAGATCATAAATATAATAATCGGAGTGCTGACGCCAGCTGGGATTGTTGCCTTGACTTCGCCCGACCATTTTGGAAAACACTTCCAATTCACCCCCGGAAGCCATGCTCCCCCGGCCGGCAGGACCGGGACCGATTGGCGCAAGAGCCAACGGGGGCGAGGAGCATCCTGCCAGGAATGAAGCCATGCCAGTGACCAAAATCAAAAGAATAATCTTCATAATTTCTCATTGCGTTTAAAGGACTCTATTTGTGACAAGTTACGATGCTGCGCGTGCGGATACCATGGGGTGTTTCCCGGTGCCAGATTTGATGAACCCAGCCATCCCAGCCATTATAGTATGGGCAGATCATCCTCAGCACAGGTTTGGCGTTGCTTGTTGCGGGGTCAGCCCGCCGTTTCTGACCAGTTTTTACGAATGACTGCCGGTTGGGCTCAAGGGCATGAAACCGTCCGGCCTGGTGGAACCGGCGGCAGCCTGGGCGCATGCGACGACACGACCCTTTACCCTGGCACCATCTCTCACTTCTTGACTTGAGCCGTGGAAGAGCCGGTTTTCTGGTGATTGTCAGAGTCCCAGATGGTGATTGACTGGACAGGACCGTTCAGAGCGGGCAAGTCAATGGTTCTCTTAGCACCACCATTCCGGACAGTCGCGGATTCGCTGGTGTTCTTAACCGCCGGGGCGGGCACCCAAACGGTTACGGTTTGCACGGGAGTGTTGGGCGCGTGCAATTGGATTTCCTTGGCAACGACTGGCGCCGACATTGATGCGTCGCTGGCAGTGCCGAGTTCACCGCTCTGGGTGTAAACGGCCGCCGTCATTGTGAGACAAATAAGTTTTTTCATATATATTTTATATTTTGCTTCATTCATACCACCATCATGTTATGCATGGATCGTGCCAAGCTCACCTTCGCTCGGGGATTACGGAGGCAGACCATTGAAGCAAATTAAAAATACATCGTTTGCAGCCGGCCTGTGCGATTGGCGGCCCCTCGGAACACGGTGGATTGCCTCACGCGTTCGAAATGCTGTCGAAACCTCGTTGTATTGCCACGAATTAAACCTTCCCACCGCCTTATCGATTCGGCGCCGGGACGCGTGCCGTGGTTTGCAAAACGCAAGGAGAAATTGCCGCTGGGGAGAGGAGACCGGCTCCGCATCAATTCTTTCGCCTGCATAAACCGTTAGCTCCTGCTTTTCAGGAAATACCTGTTTTTTTCGCGGGAGAGACGGAGTTTCAGGTGGCCGGACGAGGGTATGGCCGCCGGCCATGTTCGGCTGGTGGCCACTGGCCGAGCCCGCGCGTTAAAAGAGGGTGCTCCTCAGCTGTTGGTTTCCGGCGGGGCTTCGGGGGAACCGGGATGCAAGCCAAGCTGTTTCAGCTTTTCGCGCAAGGTGTAGCGGGACAAGCCCAGCCAGCGCGCGGCCCGCGCCTGGTTGCCTTCGGCCAGGGTGATGGCCTGCGTCAGAATTTCGCATTCGGCGGCGGCCAGGATGCGGGCATGAGCGTCCGACAGTTCGCCCTTTTGCGCGCGCGCCAGCAAATCCGCCGCCAAGATGGTGAAAGCGTGTCCGATCGCGGCTGACCCGGCATTGCGGGGGGCAAAGGTTTGTTGAATGGCGTCGGCGCTGATGGCCAAACCGCGCGCGCCGAGCAACAGGCGGCGGGTCATGTTTTCAAGTTCGCGAACATTGCCCGGCCAGGAATCCGCCTGCAGCAGGGCCATCGCGTCGGGAGCGATGGCCGGCATTTCAACGCCGAAATCAGCCGCATATTTGCGGAGGAAGTGCTCCACCAACATGGGAATATCCGCACGGCGTTCACGCAGGGGCGGTATCAGGAGGCACACCACGTTGAGGCGATGGAAGAGGTCTTCGCGGAACGTTCCCTCCCGGATCATCGCCTCCAGATTGCGGTGGGTGGCGGCGAGAATGCGAACGTCCACGGAGATTGGCGTGGTCCCGCCGACCCGCTGAAAAGTTTGTTGCTGCAGGACGCGCAGGAGTTTCCCCTGGGTGTTGGGCGGCAGGTCGCCGATTTCGTCGAGGAAGAGCGTGCCTC
>Ga0182012_10003021_pt1 | contig 18053 bp, 16 predicted proteins | sample 612S2SmetaG_FD_120486 | JGI IMG/M metagenome (GOLD analysis project Ga0182012, IMG submission 120486) | Permafrost microbial communities from Stordalen Mire, Sweden - 612S2S metaG | ecosystem: Environmental > Terrestrial > Soil > Wetlands > Permafrost | place: Sweden: Stordalen | collected...
AAGGCGGGCAAGGAACAACTCGTCGTGCCCTTGCGCTCGACGGATGCGGTGCGCCGCGCCTCGCCCTCGGCCGGCGCGATGCAAGCCATCAAGAGCGAGGACGGCATCGGCATGGCCTATGTGTTCGCCTCGAGCACCCCTCCCAGGGTGCTGGCGCGCTTTTTCTTTCCGAGCGGGCCGGCGATGCTCGAGGATCCGGCCACCGGCTCGGCGACCGCCAACTTCGGGGGCTGGTGCCTGGCGATGAACCGGCCGCTGCCTCTCGCGCTGGAGATCTCCCAGGGTGAATTCGCCGGGCGCCAGTCCACGCTGTACCTCGAGGTGACCGCCGATCGCCGGATCCGCGTGGGCGGCGATGTCATCGAGGTGGGCGCGGGGTCGATGACGATCTAGACCTCCGGGTCCGGCCCGTGGCCGTGATTGACGATGCGATAGGCCCAGCGCACCACGGGCGTCAGACGTGGGGACACCATGCTGATGGCCTTGTGGTAGTCCATCCATCGCGCTTCGTGATGCTCGGGTACACCCAGGTCCGGATTGACGGGAAGCAGGATATGCGTCTCCTTGCTCCGGGCGATGTAGTACCGCGAGATCTTGCCTTTGTTGTACGGGCCGGTATCCATGTAGACCAGGCCCCAGTCGAACGAGATGTCGTCGAGCGCGGTTTCCTCGCGAACTTCGCGGACCGCGGCGTCGATCGGCTCCTCGCCGGCCTCGACCAGCCCCTTCGGGAAATCCCAGTTTCGATAGGCGCGCAGGAGCAGGAATTTCAGTTTGCGATTGACCACGCTCACGATCACCACGCCGGCGGAGAGCCGCGTGGGCGGTGCGACTTCTGGCATAGAAACGCTCGACGACGCCGATGGAGGCAGATTGTACCCCGGGGAGCCGCTGTTTTACGCCGCTCCTCGCGTTACGCCGCCGCCGACAGGGGAGAGCGGATCAGATGGTCGAAGGCGCTCAGGAGGCTTTGGCACCCTCGCCCATGGCGATCACGATCTGTTTGTAGGGCACGATGGTGCAGTCGCCCGCCGCGAACACCCCGGGCACCGATGTCCGGCCGCGGGCGTCGACTTCGATCTCGCCGCGTGGCGACAGCTTCACCACGCCCTTGAGCCAATCGGTGTTCGGCACGAGTCCGATCTGCACGAACACCCCGGCGAGCTCGAGCCGATGCAGGCCGCCGTCCTGGCGATCCTTGTAGGCGAGTGCCGTGACCCGCTGCCCGTCGCCGATGACCTCGGTGGTCTGCGCACTCGTGATCACGGTGACGTTGGCCAGGCTCCTGAGCTTGCGCGTCAGCACGGCATCGGCGCGCAACGCATGATCGTATTCGATCAAGGTGACGTGCCTCACGAGGCCTGCCAGATCGATCGCTGCCTCGACCCCGGAATTCCCGCCGCCGATGACCGCGACGGGCTTGCCTTTGAAGAGCGGCCCATCGCAATGCGGGCAGTAGGCCACGCCCCGGTTGCGATACTCACGCTCGCCGGGCACGTTGATCTCGCGCCATCGGGCGCCGGTGGCGAGCACCACCGATCTCGCCTTGAGGGTGGCGCCATTCTCAAGCCTCACCTCGATCAACTCGCCCGGGATGAGCGCGGCAGCCCGCTGCGAATTCATCACGTCCACATCGTAGGTGGTCACATGCTGTTCGAGGCCGGTGGCGAGCTTGTGGCCCTCGGTCTCCCTCACCGAAATGAAGTTCTCGATGCCGACCGTATCGAGGAGCTGCCCGCCGAGCCGCTCCGCCGCGATGCCGGTGCGGATTCCCTTGCGCGCCGCATAGATCGCCGCCGCGGCGCCCGCGGGTCCGCCGCCGACCACCAGCACATCGTAAGGGGCCTTCACCGAGAAGCGCTCGGCCTCGCGTTCAGCGCCCGCCGAATCGAGCTTCGAGACGATGTCCTCGAGCGACATGCGCCCCTGCCCGAACGGCTGACCGTTCAGGAACACGGCGGGCACCGCCATGATGCCCCGGCGCTCGACCTCGTCCTGGAACAGCGCGCCGTCGATCATGGTATGCCTCACGTTCGGGTTCAGCACCGCCATGAGATTCAGCGCCTGAACCACATCGGGGCAGTTTTGGCAGCTCAACGAAATGAACGTCTCGAAGCGCAACCCACCCTCGAGCCGCCGCACCTGATCCATGACCGCCGCGTCGGCCTTCGGTGGATGGCCGCCGACCTGCAGGAGCGCGAGCACCAGCGAGCTGAACTCGTGCCCGAGGGGCAGTCCGGCGAAACGCACCTGCGGCTCCTGGCCGGGGCGCCGCAAGGCGAACGACGGCGAAAGCTCGCCGTCGTTGCGGTGGGTCGTGAGCCGCACCAGAGCCGACGAGGCGACGATGTCCTCGAGAAGCTCGAGCATCTCCCGTGACGCATCGCCGTCATCGAGCGATGCCACGATCTCGACCGGCTGGGTGAGCCGGTCGAGATAGGCCTTCAACTGCGTCTTGAGCGCGGCGTCCAACATGGTCCTCTCCTTCAGATCTTGCCGACCAGATCGAGCGACGGCGACAAGGTGCGCTCGCCTGGCGTCCACTTGGCGGGGCAAACCTCACCCGGGTGCGATGCCACGTACTGGGCTGCCTGGACCTTGCGCAGCAGTTCCTTCGCGTCGCGGCCGATGCCGTTGTCGTTGATCTCGACGATCTTGATGCGGCCGCCCGGATCAACCACGAAGGTTCCCCGGTAGGCCATGCCCTCTTCCTCGATCAGCACGCCGAAATTGCGCGCCAGGATGTGGGTGGGATCCCCGACCAGCGGGTACTGCACCTTGGCGATGGTGTCGGAGGTGTCGTGCCACGCTTTATGGGTAAAATGGGTATCGGTCGATACGCCGTAGATCTCCACGCCCAGCTTCTTGAAAGCGGCATAGTTGTCGGCCAGGTCGCCGAGCTCGGTGGGGCAGACAAAGGTGAAGTCGGCGGGGTAGAACACCACCACGGACCACTTGCCCTTGAGGTCCTCGTGCGTGACCGGCACGAACTTCCCATTGTGGTAGGCGGTGGCCTTGAAGGGCTTGATTTCAGTATTGATCAGAGACATGAATGATTCCTCATCGATTGGGGATATTTCCGAACTGGAGCCATGATGCATCGCGGCTCGCGATTAGTGAAATTGATTATCTGAATGTATTTGATAGAATCCCTCTATCGCTAAGACCGGTTCGAATTCATGAATCTCAAGGACCTCAAATATCTGGTGGCGCTCGCGGACACGGGGCATTTCGGCCGGGCTGCCGAGCGCACGTTCGTGAGCCAGCCGACCCTGTCCGCGCAGCTCAAGAAGCTGGAGGACTACCTCGGCGTGAAACTGGTCGAGCGCCAGCCGAAGAACGTGCAGCTCACCGACGTGGGCAGGCAGATCGTGGTGCGCGCGCGGCGCATGCTCAACGAGGGCGACGAGATCGTCGCGCTCGCCCGCGACAACACCAATCCGCTCAGCGGCAAGCTCAAGATCGCGCTGATCCCGACCATCGGGCCTTATCTCCTGCCCCGGGTGATGCAGAAGATCCGCAAGGCGATGCCCGACTTGAAACTCATGCTGTACGAGCATCAAACAGAGAATCTCCTGAAGCGGCTTCGCGACGGCGAACTCGATGTGGGCGTGGTTGCACTGCCGGTCGATGAGGAGGGTCTGGAGTCACGCGAGCTGTACAAGGAGGCTTTCATGGTGGCGCTCCCCAGCAATCACCCGCTGGAGCGCAAGTCCACCATCAAGGTACAGGACCTCAGGGACCAGACGCTGCTGCTGCTCGAGGATGGGCATTGCCTTCGCGATCAGGCGCTCGAGGTGTGCAGCCGCGCCCAGGTGCGCGAGCACGAGGATTTTCGCGCGACCAGCCTCGAGACCCTGCGGCAGATGGTGGTGGCGGGGCTGGGCATCACGCTGATGCCGGAGTTCGCGCTCGATCCGCCGTTCGGATCGCAACGCGGATTGACGGTGCGTCCGTTCGCCAAGCCCGCTCCGATGCGCACCGTGGGCGCCGTGTGGCGCAAGACCAGCACGCGCTGCGCAGCCATCAATGCGGTCTGCGACGTGGTGCACGACGTGATGTCCGCCAAAGGCTGACCATCGCCGACATGAGCACGACTCGCGGAAGGCACGGGGGTCCCGGCTGGGCGTTTCAGGCCACGAATACGGCAGTGCTCGAGGCGCTTGCCCGCGGCGAGCGGCACGAGTGCCTGCGCGAGCTGTTCGGCGCAAGAGCCCTGGAGGAGCTGTCGACGCTCGCCGTTGCCGCCCGCAGGGGCCGCCCACGCGGCCGCGGCGGCTCCGCGCGCCGGCGGGTGCTGATCGTTCCCGGCATGATGGGGTCCAGATTGAGCGACGCTTCGAACAAGGCGCTCTGGGTCGACCCCGCGCGCATTCGCGCAGGGCACCTGATGCGATTGGCGTTGTCGGGGCCGCGGCCCTGCTCGATACGCGCAGCCGGCGCAGTGCTCCCGTCGTACGCAAGGCTCAAGCTCACGCTCGCGGCCGAGGGCTTCGACGCGCGCTTCTTCGCTTATGACTGGCGGCTCGGCATCGACCGGATCGGTGCGGCGCTTGCGGCGAGGATTCGAGCCGGCGGCTCGCCCGTGTCGCTGGTCGCGCACAGCATGGGAGGCCTGGTCGCACGCATCGCCGCGAAGCTCGTACCGAAACGGCTGATCGAGCGGGTGATCATGCTCGGAACCCCAAACCAGGGCGCGTTCGCACCGGTGCTCGCCTTGCGCGGCACCTATCCCTTCGTGCTGCGCCTATCGCGCCTCGATCTCGCGCATTCGCCGGAGGAATTGGCTGCATCCGTGTTCTGCAGCTTCCCCGGCCTCTATCAGCTCCTGCCCCCCGCTCCCGCACCCGGCGAGATCGACTTGCTCGATCCCCGCTCATGGCCCGACTCGGGTCCGCAACCGGATCCGGCTCTGCTCGCGCGCGTGGCCGGGGTCCGACGCGGGATGGCGACCCCGGACAGCCGCATGCGCCACGTCGTCGGCGTGAACCGGAACACGGTGATCTCGGTGCGGCGCACCGCCGCCGGGTTCGAGTACGGCTCGAGCCTCAACGGCGACGGCACCGTGCCGGTGCACCTGGCGAGGCTTTCCGGACTCGAGTGCTATTTCGCCGACGAGGCACACGGCGAGCTCGCCAACAATCCGCGGATCATCGCCGCGGTCGGCGCGCTGCTGCGGGACGATCAGCGCTGCGGGCTGCCCGCACGATTCACGCCGTCGCGCGGCGCCGCCGGATTTTTCGACGATGCGCAGCTGCGCGCGGCGCCCGCGGACAAGATCGATTGGAGGAATCTCGATTCGGTACAGCGGGAGGCTGTGCTGGCGGAGCTCGATGGCGGGAGGATGAGCTGATAACGGAGTGTCGACGGCAGGCGTTCTGCGCGCCCGAAATGGTCACGGATTGGTCGAAGCGGTGCAACTGCGACGCAGCCCGCGATTTACGGCCCGCTTCTGCCGAATATTTCACATATTGCATGGCGTTCCGCAGCTAACATCTCCGTCAGGATTGACGCCCATGAACGCCGAAACAGTGCCCGCTGCGCCTGCCCGAGCGCCCTCCCCCCGCTTCGATGCCAAGTTCATCGAAGAGCACAAGCTCATCGAGCGCTATCTCGAGAACAAGCTGCCCGCCAAAGGTGCGCGCGACCTCGAGGCGTGGTGCCGGGCCCACCCCGACTATCTGAACAAACTCAAGCTGCCCGAGCGCACCCACGCGAGCCTGAAGCTGTTGGAAGCGAGCGGCCAACCCCAGGATCTGGGCGAGCCGGCCGCGCCTTGGTGGAGGTCACCGTATGTGCCGATCGCATCGGCCGCTGTCGCGTTCGTAAGCCTGCTGGCCTTCTGGGCGTTGATGGGCAAGTACAGCCTGTTGCGCGGCGAGCTGGAGGAAGCCAAGGTGCGCGTGACGCGCGGCTCGCTGGTTCAGCCGGCGGTCTCGACGGCGCAATACGTCGCGCCCGACCGCGCGCCGGGCATCGACCACGCGCGCATCGTCGTGAGCAGCGCCGCTCCTCAGCTGGTCGACCTGCATATCGACATGTCCTACACCAAGAAATTGATGCAATTCAAGGTGACCGTCGACAAGGACGGTCAGGGACGCGCGCTGATCATGAACAACGTGCTCAAGGACTCCAACAACGAGATCCGGATGACCTTGAACACCACCGGGATCGCGGTCGGGCTCTATCGCGTGCGCATCGAGGCGCTGCCGATGAGCGGATCACCGATTCCCGAAGGCTGGGTGCTGCTCCAGGTGCAATAGGTCAAAACGGCTCATCCCGCAGGGTCACGACCGGCGGCGTGTTCACCACGCGGCGCGTGGCCAGCGTGCCCGAGACGCCGACGAGCACCGTTCCGCACACCAGGCCGAACACCCAGACCCATGGGTCGAAGGTATATTCGAGCGAAAACATGCGGCGCGCGAGAATCCAGCCGACGCCGCTCGCGCCCACCGCGGCCAGGGTGCCCGACAAGAATCCAAGCGCCGAGAACTCCGCGGCGACTCCCTGCAGCACGGTCATCCGGCTCGCTCCCAGCGTGCGCAACATGGCGCTCTCGTAGCGGCGCTCGTCCCGGGTTGCCTGCACCGCCGCGAGCAGCACGACGACACCGGCGACGAGGGTGAACAGAAACACGTACTGCACGGCGAGCGACGCACGATCCATGATGTCGCGAATCTGTTTGAGGATGGCATCCACGTCGAACACCGACACCGTCGGAAACTGCTTCACCAAATCAACCAGCGCGGGACGCTGCGCGGGAGTGAGGTAAACGCTGGTCATGTAGGTCCCGGCGGCGCCGTCCAGCAGGCCCGGTGGAAAGACCAGGAAGAAATTGGGCCGGAAGCTGTCCCAGCGTATCTTGCGGATGCTCGCGACCCGCACGGAGAGGCTCTCGCCCGCGACATCGAATTGCAGCATGTCGCCGATCTTCAAGCCGAGCGCCTCCTGATACTCCGTCGATATGGAAACCAGCGGCTTGCCCATCTCGTCGGCCGTCCACCAGTGACCGGCGATCAGCTGGTTGTCCTCCATGAGTGCGGAGCTCCAGGTCAGGTTCTGCTCGCGCTCGAGGAAGCCCCGGCCCCGGTCGCCCTGGAGCTTGATCGAGTCGCTCGGCACGCCGTTGACGGCGGTCATGCGGGCCCGAACCATGGGATACATCACCGGCTCGCCGAACCCGTGCGATCGCAGGAACTCGCCGAGCGGCGCGCGCTCATCCGGGCTGATGTTGACCAGGAAGTTGTTGGGCACGTTGCTCGGCAGGCTCCGCCGCCAATCCGCCAACAGATCGCCGCGCACGACTGCGAGCAGCAGGAGCATCATGAGCCCGAGCCCGAACGCCACGATTTGCACCACGCTCGCGCCTCCGCGCCGCGAGACGTTGGCGAGCCCATATCGCCACGCGACACCGACGCCACCGCGCAAACGCCCGGTCAACCGGACGAGGCCCCAGCCCGCGAGCGCCAGCGCGGCGCCCACGCCGAACACGCCGCCGAGCACGCTCACCACGAGCTCCGTATCGCGCACCAGGCTCCATAGAATCGCGAACAGCGCACCCACGGCACACACGTAGGCAATGCCGAATCTGAGCGGCGGCGCGGTCGCGGTCTTGCGCAGCACCCGGGCGGGCGGCGTGTTCTTGAGATGCAGGAGCGAGGGCAGCGCGAAGCCGATCAGCATCGCGGTCACCGTCACCAGGGCCACCGCCAGCGGAGCCAGCGAGGCCGGCGGCAAATCGGTGCGGATGAGATCGCGCAGCAGCCAGGCGAGTCCGCTTTGCGCGAAGTAGCCCATCGAGGCCCCGGCCGCGACCGCCGCCAGCGCGAGCAGCGTGAGCTCGATCACCGAGATCGACAGCACGAAGCGCTGCGAGGCCCCCATGCACTTCATCAACGCCACCGTGTCGAGGTGCCGGGCGGCGTAGCGCCGCGCTCCCATGGCCACGGCGACCGCAGCCAGCAGCACCGAGGCGAGACTCGCGAGGTTCAGGAAACGGCTGGCCCGATCGATCGCGGAGTTCAGCTGACGGCTGGACTCGTCCACTTCGCGCAGGCGCTCACCGCCACCCTTGGCGGTACTCAAGTATTCCCGCATCGAGGCGACGGCGGGCGCCGGCCCCGCGAACAAGGCCGCGTAGGTCACGCGGCTGCCGGGCTGGATGAGCTCAGTCGATGCCACATCGTCGTAGTTGATGAGCACGGCCGGCGCCAGGTTGACGAAGCCCGTGCCCTGGTCCGGGCGATAGTCGAGTATTTCCGCGACCCGAAACGAGGCCGCACCGATGCGGATCGAAGCGCCGGGGGCGATATCCAGGTGCGCGACAATCCGGGCGTCCACCCAGGCCTCGCCGCGGGCCGGGATGCGGTCGGTGACGCTCGCGGCGCCGAACGGCGTGTGCGAGATCTTGATGCGGCCGCGCAGCGGATAACCGGGCGTCGCCGCGTTCAGCGCCGCGAGCTGACTCAAGTCGCCGTTGAAGATCGCCGTGGGGAAGGTCAACAGCTCGGCGCTCGCGAGCCCGAGCGCGCGGCTCCTGGCGAAATAGGGCTCGGGAATGGGACGGGGCGACTCCAGGCGCAGATCCGCCGCCAGCACCTCGGCTGCCTGGGCACGCACGCCCTGGGCAATCCGGTTGGTGAAAAAGCCCACGGCAGTCAGGGACAGCACGGCCACGCTCAACGCCAGCAGCAGCACCGACAGCTCGCCGGATTTCAAGTCGCGCCACAGATTGCGCAGAGCGAAGCGCAGGATCTGCATGGGTCAATCCACCGTCTGGTCGGCGAGCGCCCGGCCGGCATCGAGCTCGAGCGTGCGGTGGCAGCGCTGCGCCAGCGCCCGATCGTGCGTCACCAGCACGAGCGTTGAGCCGGTCTTGCGATTCAACTCGAACAACAGATCCGTGATCCGCTGGCCGGTGTGCGTATCCAGATTGCCGGTGGGCTCGTCTGCGAACAGCACGGCGGGCTCGGTCACGAACGCGCGCGCGATCGCGACACGCTGCTGCTCCCCGCCCGACAACTGCTTCGGGTAGTGTTGCGCTCTCGAGGTGAGGCCCACTTGCTCGAGCGCCTGCGCGGCGGCCTGCCGCGCGTCGCGCCGGGCCTTGAGCTCGAGCGGCAGCATCACGTTCTCCAACGCCGTCAACGAGGGAATGAGATGGAAGGACTGAAACACGAACCCCACCGAGCGGCCGCGCACCGTCGCACGTCCGTCCTCGTCGAGGTCGGTGATATCCACCCCGGCGATGCTGACGCGGCCGCTGGTCGGGGAATCCAGGCCCGCCAACAGGGCGAGGAGCGTCGATTTTCCCGCGCCGGAGGCGCCCACGATCGCCAATGTATCGCCCGCTCGCACGGCGACGGTGACATCGGAGAGAATGGCGAGCGGGCCCTCCGGGCTCGATACGGTTTTGGAGAGGCTCTTGGCTTCGAGAACGATTTTGTCTGGCATCGGGTGTGAAATGAAGCGGCTGCTCGTCCTGACGGTACTTTGGTTGGCAGCGCTCCCGACGGCTCACGCCGATGCGCCGGTGATCCTCGTGTTCGGCGACAGCATCAGTGCCGGCTACGGGCTGCCGCGCGTGGAGCAAGGCTGGGTGGCGCTGCTGCAGGCGAGGCTCAGGCAACAAGGGTACGGTTATGACGTGGTCAACGCCAGCGTCAGCGGCGAAACGACCGAGGGCGGCCTCGCCCGGCTGCCGCGCGCCCTATCCCTGCATCATCCGCAGATCGTGATCCTGGAGCTCGGCGGCAACGACGGATTGCGTGCGCTGCCGATCGCCGACATGCGCTCCGATCTGTCGCGGATGATCGACCTCTCGAGCGCCGCCGGCGCGAAGGTGCTGCTCCTAGGCATGCGCATCCCGCCCAACTACGGGCCGACCTACACGACGCAATTCAGCCAGGCGTTCGCCGACCTGGCGCAGGCGCGTCACATCCCCGCGGTGCCCTTCCTGCTGGACGGCATCGCCTTGAATGCCGATCTCATGCAGGGCGACGGCATTCACCCGAATCCGGCGGGCCAGCCTCGACTCCTCGAGAACGTCTGGCCCGCCCTGGTACCGCTATTGAAGGACTCCCGTCACTTGGAGCCGTCCAGCCACTGATCGACGCCGCCGTGCTTGGAGCACGTGCCCGAGTGGTGCGTGGACTTCGAGTAGGTGCCGTCCTTGCATTTCGCGGTGGCGCCGGTGGGGTCCGTATTGCCGGTCGACTTGGTCGGCGCCGCAGTGGACTTGGCAGCGGTCGTGCTGGGCGCGCTGGTGGTCGGCGCGGTCGATTTCACCATGGTCCCGCTCGGCGGAGCGCTCGAAGCCGGCGGCGTGGCGGCGGACGCCGATGAGGAGCCCGTGCTGCCCGACGAGGTCGCCTTCTGCACCCCGCCGTGGCCGCTGCACGCCCCGCGGCCGGTTGCGCTCGAGGTGGTGCCGTCCTTGCAGGTCGTCGGAGCGGCGGCAGCCTGCGCGCCCGCGGTTTGCGCGGCGAGGCTCGAGAGCACCAGGACCAGGGACGGGACGATCAATCGCACGAGAGGAAAGGTTTTCATCGGTTTTGCTCCTCGGGTTGGCTACGATTCGGGTTGTCGGGCAGCAGCGTGATCACATTCATCAGAAAGCGGGTGTGATCGTGGGCGGAGGCGGCGCTGAACAGATTCCCCTGGGCGCTCACGTGCGAGTTCTCCACGACGTTCTGTGGAAACTCGGACACGCCGACCAGCTGCAGCTCGTTGGCGGACTGGCACATCAGGCTCTCTGCCGGCGCGTAGAGGTAAGCCGTCTTGTCGAGCACGAGGACCGGCACGTTGTCCACGCCCGTATCGGTCGGGTAGGTGCGAAATTGCACGCGGCCGGAGAGCGTATGTTTCACGGGCTGCACCCACAGGCACGCTCCGTATCCATGAACGCAGCCCGCCGACGCCAAGCATGCGCACACGATCGCCACTCGCCATGACCATGGCCCTCGACTCATTCGACGCACTCCCGACGCACTCCGATTTCCAGCGTCAAGCATACTCCGTCGGCCGCCGACGTTGCTGGCGACTTGAACCGGTGCTATACACGCGGGACAAAAGCAGGAGCGGTCGTGGATCGAGTTTGGCTACAACATTATCCGGCCGGCGTGCCCTCCGACATCGACCCGGACCAATACGCCTCACTTCGGGACGTGTTCGAGGAGGCCTGCGCGGCGCATGGCAATCGCATCGCCTATCGGAGCCTCGGCGCGGCCTTGAGCTACGCGCAGCTCGACGCCCTGAGCCGGGCGTTCGCGGCGTGGCTGCAGAACAAATCCGGGCTGGCGCATGGCGACCGGGTCGCCGTGATGATGCCGAACCTGCTGCAATATCCCATCGCCTTGTTCGGCATCCTGCGGGCGGGCATGACGGTCGTAAACGTCAATCCGCTCTACACCGCCCGAGAGCTCGAGCATCAGCTGCAGGACTCCGGCGCCAAGGTCATCATCATCCTGGAGAATTTCGCCCACGTCCTGCAGCAAGTGCTGCCGAGGACGGGGCTCAAGCACGTGCTGGTGACGCGCGTCGGCGACCTCCTCGGCTTTCCGCGCGGCATGGTCGTGAACTTCGTGCTGCGTCACCTACGCAAGCAGATCCCCGCCTGGAAAATGCCGGGCGCATCGACGTTCAAGAGCGTGCTGGGTTCGGGACTCGGCCTGAAGCTCGCTGCCGTGGAGGTGGGTCCGCAGGACATCGCGTTCCTGCAATACACCGGCGGGACGACGGGGGTCTCCAAGGCGGCGATCCTCACGCACCGGAACATGGTGGCGAATGTGCTCCAGGCAAGCGCCTGGATCCGGCCGGCGCTCGACTCCTCCGGCTCTCGCGTGGTGATCACCGCGCTGCCGCTCTACCACATCTTCTCGCTGACCGCGAACTGCCTGCTGTTCGTGCGGCTCGGGGCGGAAAACGTGCTGATCGCGAATCCGCGCGACTTCCCCGCGTTCATCGCCGAGCTCAAGAAGTACAAATTCTTTTTCATCAGCGGCGTGAACACGCTGTTCAACGCGCTGCTGCACACCCCGGGGTTCGAATCGCTGGATTTCTCCGCCTTGCGCATCACCTTGGGCGGCGGCATGGCGGTTCAGGGGGTGGTGGCCGAACGCTGGAAAAAGGTGACCGGCAATATTCTCACCCAGGCCTGGGGGCTCACCGAAACGTCGCCCGCGGCCTGCATCAATCCCATCGGCTTGGATTTCAACGGATCGATCGGATTGCCCATCCCCTCCACCGACGTATCCATCCGCGACGACGCGGGCGTCGAGCTCAAGACCAACGAGGTTGGCGAAATCTGCGTCTTCGGCCCGCAGCTCATGCGCGGCTACTGGAACCGGCCCGAGGAAACCGAGATGGTCATGTTCGGGGACTGGCTCAGAACCGGCGACATCGGCCGCATGGATGCCCAGGGTTTCGTGTTCATCGAGGATCGCAAGAAGGACATGATCCTGGTGTCCGGTTTCAATGTGTACCCGAACGAGATCGAGAGCGTCATCGCCACCCATCCCGGAGTGCTCGAGGTCGCGGCGGTGGCGGAGCTCGACGAGGCTTCAGGCGAGGCCGTATCGATCTTCGTGGTGAGGAAAGACCCCGCGCTCACCGCGGAGGCGCTGATCGAGTACGCGCGCCGCGACTTGACGCGGTACAAGGTTCCTAAGCATGTGTACTTCCGCCAAGAATTGCCGAAAACCAACGTCGGCAAGATTCTGCGCCGGGCGCTTCGAGAGGAGCTGAAGAACGCGGCACCGACCGCAACACCCGCAACACCGGCCGCGCCGCCGAAAGCTCAGCCGGGCACGTAGCCGCGCACCGTCTCGACGAGCACCGCGACGCGCTCGGGATCGACATCCGGTGTGATGCCGTGCCCCAGATTGAACACGTGGCCGGCTCCCGGCCCGAAGCTCTCGAGCACCCTCAAGGTCTCGGCGCGCAAAGTTTCCGGGGGCGCGAACAGGGCTGACGGATCGAGATTGCCCTGCAACGCCGCCCGGCCGCCGACCGCGCGACGGGCCTCCTCGAGCCCGGTGGTCCAATCGACCCCGACGGCGTCGCAGCCGATCGCCGCAATCTCAGCGAGCCACGCGCCTCCGCCCTTGGTGAACACGATGTTCGGCACGCGGCGCCCCTCGGCCTCGCGCGTGAGGCCGTCGACAATCCTCGCCATGTAGTGCAGGGAGAACTCGCGATATTGCCCGGGGGTCAGAATCCCGCCCCAGGTGTCGAACAGCATGACGGCCTGCGCGCCGGCCGCGATCTGCGCGTTCAAATACAGGATCGTCGCGTCCGCGAGCAGCGCGAGCAGCCGATGGAGCTCGGCTGGAGCCTCGTACATCAGGCGCTTGATGATCCCGAAAGTCTTGCTGCCGCCGCCCTCGACCATGTACGTGCCGACCGTCCAGGGACTGCCCGCGAATCCGATCAGCGGCACCCGCCCGGCGAGCTCGCGGCGGATCAGCGCCACCGCGTCGACCACGTACTTGAGCTCGCGCGCGGGGTCCGGAAGCCGTAGCTTGTCGATATCCGCGGCGGATCGGACCGGCCGCGCGAATTTCGGGCCTTCGCCCGCCTCGAAATTCAGGCCGAGATCCATCGCATGCGGGATGGTCAGGATATCGGAGAACAGGATCGCGGCATCGAGCGGATATCGATCGATCGGCTGCAGGGTCACTTCGCAGGCGATGTCGGGATTGGTGCACATCGCCAGGAAATTGCCCGCCCGCGCCCGTGTGGCGCGGTACTCCGGCAAGTATCGCCCGGCTTGGCGCATGAGCCAGACGGGCCTGCGCGGTGTGGGCTCACGCAGCAACGCTCGAAGCAGCAAATCGTTCTTGAGAGGGGCGCTCATAGGTTTCCGGTCGGGTTTCCTTAAGTCACTTCGCTGGGATCGAACAGGCGCCGATGCTCGAGGATAGCGTAACGATCCGTCATTCCGGCGATGTAATCGGCCACGGCCCGGGCCCGGCCCGTCATTCCGTGGTCCGACTCCAGCCGCTGCGCGGTCGAGCTGTGTTCCTCCGGCATGAGGCGCGGGTCCGCCAGGAAGGCATCGAACAGCGCGGTCATCACACGCTTGGCCTTCGAGGTCATGCGCTGGACCTTGTAGTGCTTGTACACGTGTTCGCGCAGAAACGTCTTGAGCCCCTGGTTGAGCTCGCGGGTCTCGTCGCTGAAGCCGATCAACGGGGCGGTGTGCGACCTCACGTCGGCGGCCGACGCGACGCCCGCGGCGGCCAGACGCGAGGCAGAGGTGTCGATCAGATCGGTCACCAGGCGGTTGATCATGCGGCGCAGGATCTCGTACACGAGCTTGCGGCCCGCGAGCGTGGGGTATTTCCGCGAAACCTCGGCCTGATATAGCGCGAACAGCGGAATGGCGAGCAGCTGTTCGACGCTGATGAGCCCCGCCCGGATGCCGTCGTCGACATCGTGGTTGTTGTAGGCGATCTCATCGGCGAAGTTTGCGAGCTGCGCCTCGAGGCCGGGCTGCTCGCGCCGGATGAAGCGCTCGCCCACGTCGCCGAGCTGGACGGCATTGGCGTACGAGCAATGCTTCAGGATGCCCTCGCGGCATTCGAAGGTCAGGTTCAGCCCGTCGAACTCGGCGTAATGCTCCTCGAGCACATCGACCACGCGCAGCGATTGCAGATTGTGCTCGAAGCCACCGAACTCGCGCATACAGGCATTGAGCGCATCCTGCCCGGCATGCCCGAATGGCGTGTGGCCGAGATCGTGCGCGAGGCAGATGGCCTCGGACAGCACCTCGTTCAGCCCGAGCGCCTGGGCGATGGTGCGGGCGATCTGGGCGACTTCCAGTGAATGGGTCAGCCGCGTGCGATACAGGTCGCCCTCGTGGTTGACGAACACCTGCGTCTTGTAGACGAGGCGGCGAAACGCGGTGGAATGCACGATGCGGTCGCGATCGCGCTGGTACTCCGAGCGGTAAGCCGGAGGGGGCTCGGGTTGGCGCCGGCCGCGCGAGTCCGACTCGTGCGCCGCGTAGCCGGCCAGATCGCTCATGCCGGAGCGCTCATGCAAAATGCTCCCGGAGGGTCGTTTCCAGCGCCCGCTGCGGATACTTGGATACCACGATCCCCGAGCCGAGCCGCTCGAGCAGCACCAGGCGCACCTTGCCCGACAGCACCTTCTTGTCCATGCGCATGAGCGCGAGCGCCCGGGCGGCGCCCACCTTGGGCGCCTCCGTCGGCAGTCCCGCGCGCCGCAGCAGTCCATCGATGCGCTGCTGGGCGGCCGCATCGATCAGGCCGAGCTCGCGCGAGAAATCCGCCGCCATCAACATGCCGAGCGCGACCGCCTCGCCATGCAGATAGCGCTCGAAGTCGGTCGCGGCCTCGATGGCGTGACCGAACGTATGGCCGAAATTCAAGATCGCGCGCCGTCCCTGTTCGCGCTCGTCCTCCCCGACAATGGCCGCCTTGATCTCGCATGAGCGGTGGATCGCGTAGGTCAACGCCTCCACGTCCCGCCCGCGGAGCTCCTCCATGTTCGAATCGAGCCAATCGAGAAATTGCGGGTCCGCGATGCACCCGTATTTGATGACCTCCGCGAGCCCCGCCGAGAGCTCCCGGTCCGGCAGGGTCGACAGCGTATCGGTGTCCGCGATCACCGCCAGCGGCTGGTGGAAGGCGCCGATGAGGTTTTTGCCGCCGCTGTGATTGACGCCGGTTTTGCCGCCCACCGACGAGTCCACCTGCGCAAGGAGCGTGGTGGGGATCTGCACGCAGCCGATGCCGCGCTGGTAGCACGCGGCGGCAAAACCGGCGATGTCGCCCACCACGCCGCCACCGAGCGCCAGCACGACGCCGTCCCGATTGATCTTCTTGCCGACCAGCTCGTCGAATACCCACCCGGCGGTCTGCAGCGTCTTGTGCTGTTCGCCGTCCGGGAGGATGCACTCGGAGACGTTTCTGCCGTCGAGGGACGCGCGCAGCTTTGCAAGATACAGCCGCGCCACGGTGGTGTTGGTCACGATCATGAGGCCGCTGCCTGGGATCTCGGAGGCCAGGAGCGCGCGATCGCCCAGGCATCCGGAGCCGATCGTGATGCGATACTGGGAGTGTCCTAAGTCGACTTGCAGCGTTTGCACGCCCCGGATTATACGTTCGTTAGCCGAGGCCGCGCGCGCGCTCGAGCTCCCGATGGATCTCGTCGGCGACGAGCTGCACCCGGCGACCGTCCGTCGATACTGTCAAGTCGGCGATTTCCGCATAGAGCGCCGCCCTCTGGTCCATCAGCTCCCCGAGCTTGATTTTGGGGTCGGTATCGTTGAGCAGGGGCCGATGGCGCCCATGACGGGTGCGCTCGAGCTGCTGGGCCAGGGAGGTCTGTAGGTAGACCACGGTACCCCGATCGGCCAGGAGCCGGCGGTTCTCGGGGAGAATCACCGCTCCGCCGCCGGTCGCGACGACCACTGCGTCGAGCCGGGTCAGGCGCTCGATCGACTCCAATTCCCGCTGCCTGAAGCCCGCCTCGCCCTCCTTTTCGAAGATGAAGGCGATATCGACCCCGGTTTTCGCCTCGATGTCCGCGTCGCTATCGTGAAACGAGAACCGCAGCAGCCGCGCCAAGTGGCGGCCGACGGCCGACTTGCCGGAGCCCATGGGGCCGATGAGAAAGATGTTGGGCTTGGAGAGCATGGGCGGGGATCATAAAGGAAAGGGCCGGGGCACGTATGTGCGCCCCGGCCCTCGCCCGGCTCAATTGCGTTGGAATCGAACTCAATACAGGGTCGAGCCCTCGCGCAGGATCTTCGGCGTGATGAAGATCAGGAGCTCCGTCTTGTTGTTGATATTGGTGGTGCTCTTGAACAAATTGCCGAGCACCGGGATGTCTCCCAGCCAGGGCACCTTGTTGGCCGAATACGACTTGGTGGTCTCGAGGATGCCGCCCAGCACCACGGTTTGGCCGTCGCCGACCAGCACCTGGGTCTGGATCTGACGGGTGTCGATGGAAGGCACCGTGCCGCCGGTGGCGCTGGTGACCTGCTGACCGACGGTGTCGTCGCTCACGTCCAGATCCAGGATCACGCGGTTATCCGGCGTGATCAGCGGCGTCACCTTGAGCGACAGCACGGCATTCTTGAACTGGGTGGTGGTCGCGCCGCTCGAGGCCGATTCCTGATAGGGGATTTCGGTACCCTGCAGGATGACCGCCTGCTTCTGGTTCGCGGTGATCACGCGCGGAGAGGAGATGGTCTCGCTCTTGCCTTCGTTCTCGGCGGCGGACAACGCGAGGTCGACCAGATAGCTGCCGGCGAGGAGCGACACGCCGATGCTGCCATTGGTGCTGGCGGCGGGCGTGTTGACCATGTACCGGTTGGCGAGCGCAGGCGTTGCGACCGGGAACGGAGAGGGGCCCTTGCTCAAATTGGTGATCGCCGACTGGACGATGGTGTCGGCGCCCGCACCGCTGCCGGTGACCGCCAGAAGTCCGTTGTTGCCGTTCTTCTGCGCGCTGGTGATGCCGAATTGAGCGCCCAAATCGCGCTCGAAGGTGTCGCTGACCACCACGATCCGGCACTCGATGAGCACCTGTTTCACCGGCACATCGAGGGTCTGCACCAATCGGCGGATCTCCGCGAGATTCTCCGCGGTGTCCTGCACCAACAAGGTGTTGGTGCGCTCGTCGATCGAGAGGCTGCCCCGGCTGGACAGCAGGGTGTTCTTGCCGCCGCCCGCAGCGGCGCCGCCGGTCGGACGGATCATCTTGGCCAGATCCGCCACCTTGGCGTAATTCACGGTCATGAACTCGGAGCGGATCGGAGACAGATCCTGGACTTCCTTGTGCGCGGCGAGCTCGGCCTTCTCGCGATTGGCAAGCTCTTCCGTCGGCCCGATGATGATGACGTTGTCCTGGCGCCGCTTGTCCAGGCCCTTGGTGCGCAACACGATGTCGAGCGCCTGGTCCCAGGGAACGTTCTGCAAGCGCAGGGTCAGATTGCCGGTCACCGAGTCCGAGACCACGATGTTCTGGCCGCTGGTGTCGGCCAGGAGCTGCAGCACCGAGCGCACGTCGATATCCTGGAA
>Ga0182012_10003024_pt1 | contig 18039 bp, 9 predicted proteins | sample 612S2SmetaG_FD_120486 | JGI IMG/M metagenome (GOLD analysis project Ga0182012, IMG submission 120486) | Permafrost microbial communities from Stordalen Mire, Sweden - 612S2S metaG | ecosystem: Environmental > Terrestrial > Soil > Wetlands > Permafrost | place: Sweden: Stordalen | collected...
GACAGCTGAGAATTCTCCGCCCTTATGATGCCGCGCGATGACTTGACCCCGATAGAGGATCGTCACGCCATATCCACTTTGGGCGTCCCCTGCCACCAGAAGAGAAATAGAGCCGGATTCAGACGCTGGAGTGGCGTGGGACGCATTCGGCAGCAGGGTTGCCGCTGTTGTCAATGCCGAGAGCGCAAGGAATTTGCGCCGATCAAGATACTCAAATGAGGCCATTGTCTTTGTTCCTCGCAATGTTCAGGATTCTCAGCCAGGAGATTCCAGCGTTTGTGGAGAGATGAGTGATTCCGCGTTCACGGCAAGGGAGAAGCCGTCGCGGCCGAGTGCGGTTGGAAACTCGCGGCACGTTCGCGCTGCTTGCGGAGCGCCTGATCGCGCTGCGTATCCACCAACACGTGGGTTTGCTGCGCCTCCAATTCGGCTTTGGAGTTCAAACCAAGATGCGTGTAGACGCGGCTCAACTGGTAGTGGGCGGGGACGAACTGCGGATTCAATTCAATGACGCGCTCCAGCGCCAGTCGAGCCTGCGGCCAATTCTGTTGCGCACTGTACACCTTGCCCAATTCAAAGAATGGATCGGGAGAAGCAGGTTGCAGCCGTGCAGCGTTTTCAAACGCAACGACCGCCTCCTGCTCGCGGCCCAGGCGACTGGCTAACAGCCCGAAGTAATACTCGAGCGGATAATGATCGGGGAGCTTCTCGCGCGCCGCTTCAAGGATGTGAATTGCGTCAACGTCGTTGCCCTGGCGGGCATCGGTCTGCGCGAGACCGACATATGCGGCATCGAGCGTGGGATCAACGGCGAGTGCGGCGTTGAATGCGTCGCGCGCCGCGGGATAGTCCCCCTTCACCATCTCAACCGCGCCCAGGCGCAGTTGGAGGGCCGTCGAAGAAGTGTCTCCAACACCCGTCTGGACAACCTGGATTGCTTCATCGTATCGGTCCATATCCATCAGCAGTCGCGTGTAATCGAGTGTCCTGTCCGGGTTGGTCGGGTCGGCAACGAGAGCGGCGCGGTAGGCCTCCAAAGCCTCGGGCATTTTTTGCTGCATCTCAAATGCCGACCCGAGAAACATGAGTGTGTCTGCATGCGTGGGCCGCTCTGTGTGCAATGCGGCAAGGAGCGTGGCCGCTTCAGCGGGTTGCTGAGCATAGAGGAATGCCAGCGCCAGGTTATAGCGGTTCTCCCACGAGGGATCGAGCGTGGCGATTCGCCGGAAAGAATTTGCCGCCTGGGTATACAAGGCGCGCTGGCTCAGCAGGACAGCGATTGAATATTCGCGCGCAGGCGAGATCTGGTCGGTCTGCTCCAAACGTTGGAGTCGGCCACTTGCATCCTCCGCGCGTCCCATGCGAACCTCCGCTTCAATCAATGCGGCGCTGGCTTCGGGATCGCGGTCTACTAACTCGCCTGCCTGGGTTGCCTCAGCCAACGCCTCTGCATCGCGGCCCGTGGCAAGCAACAGCAGCATGAGATAGTCATGGGCAAACTTGTCATTGGGATCCAGTCGAGATGCTTCGCGCAACTCCGGCTCCGCATGGGAGTAGTCCCTGGAGTTCAGCAGATTGAAGCCGAGATTCCGGTGCGGCGCGGCTTGCGTGGGGTCAAGCCGGATCGCATTGCGATAGTGCCTGCCGGCTTCGTCGATATGGCCGAGTTGAGTCTCGGTAATCCCAAGCAGGTTTTCAATGGTGGCATTGCGTGGAGCAATAAGATGCGCCTGTTGAAGCTTGACCAGCGCCTGATCAAAACGCCCTTCGCGGATCAGCCTCACTCCATCTTCCATCGCCGTGGACTGCGCGCCTTGCGACCAAGACAGTGAAGTCCACATGAATGCAAAAGCAATCATCCAACGACCTCTCATCGCTTGGTTCCTCCGCGTGGTGCACCTTCGGCCGCGGCATCGTCGGTAGATGGAGCGGCCATTGTTTCCGTCTTGATGGCGCGCACCTCGGCAAAAACTTGAGCCGCTTGCGCGCTCTTGCCTTCGGCGCGAAGAACCAGGGCAAGCTGATAATGCGTGGAGGCATCGTGGTCATGCGCCAAGCCAGCCTTCAGCGCTTCTTCGGCGCGGGGGTAGTTTTTTTCGATTGCATATGCCCGGCCCAGTTGCCCATAGGCAGGCCAAAGATCTGGCTTGCTGTGGATCGCCGATTGGAGGTGCGGAATCGCCTCTGCGGCACGCTCTTCGGCTACCAGAACCGTGCCAAGTTCCGCCTCCGATTCGGGATGGCCGGGACTGAGTTCCAATTCACGGGTCAGTTCCGCGATCGCATGGTCCGCGTCGCCATGCTTCCAGTAAAGATGCCCGAGCCAAAAATGAACGCCAGGAAGATCGGGCCGGGCGGCGGCTACTGCAAGATACTCAGTGAGTGCTTTGTCGTCCTCCTCGCGACCTACATAGAGTTGGCCGAGCAACTGGTGCAGATGATAGGACTCCGGCGACTCCGTGATTAAACGGGCCAATTGCGACATGGAGATACCGCGTCGCGCAAGAAGCAGGTGATAGCGCGCGACGCGGTCATTGGGATGGCTTGCGAGCCAGCGCTCAATGAGTAACTCCGCTTCGTAATAGCGGTGCCGATGAAGGTCGGTTGTTGCCTGCGCGAAGGCGCTCGCCGTCGGACTTACGCTTGTTCGCGCAGTGTCAATCCGTTGATATGCCTGAAGCGCGGCCTCATCGCCAGCCAGGCCAAGCAGCGCCGCCTTGGCAGTTTCTCCGGCTGGGCTGGAGACGAAATCCGCTTCCAGCTTCTGAGTCGCCTCGCGGCACAGCGCTAGCAGTGCGGAGTCCTCTCGCTCGTTGAAGATCTGGTTTTCTTGAGGAAGCCCCAAAGCATCCAGCGCCGCGGCAGGGTCGATTTCGATGGCCCTGTCAATGTGCGCGAGGCCCTCTGCTTGGTGCCGCATCAGAAGGGAGACTTCGCCGCTCAGAGCCAGCGCGGCGGCGGACCGAGGCGCCAGTTCCAACGCATGCGCCAACTGCTCCTGCGCGGCCGGCAGGTTGGCTTGCTCAACAAACACCTTGGCCAGTTCCAGGCGCGCCTCGATCGAGTGTGGGTCGCGCTCAATTGCGCGGCGCAGATGGCCCTCGGCCTTTATCCACTCGCGCTCATCGGCGTAGTGAGTTCCGTAGATCAGATCGGAGAGCGCTGTCCCCGATGATTCGTTGAGGAGTTGTTCTGTTTCCTGGCTTGCCGCCTTGCCATAGGCCTCGCCGCACGCGAACAGAAAATCCGGATCGTCCGGAAATTGCGCAGCGGCCTTTCGCAGTTGGAGCAACGCTGCATCCGTCTGCCCGGCATCCCAAAGGGCCGTTCCCAACCAGCTTTGCGCCAGTTTGTCGGTGGGATCCTGCCGAATGGCATCGCGCAGGAGCACTACGCCCTGCAGCGGCCTGTTCAACTTCACATCGTCGATTCCAAGCCAGAGACTTATACCGCGCATGCCGGGCCTTAACTTCGCCGCCGCGGCCAGCGCGCGGGCTGACTCATCAAACTTAGCCTGAGCGTAGTAAACCAACCCAAGATTTATATATGCTTCGGGTAATTCCGGCTGGAGACGCAGGACGGTCTGATATTCATGTGCTGCCGCGTCAAGCAGGCCTTGTTGTTGATCTTGCTGGGCGGCGAGGAAGTGTTGCTGCACTTGGGAGCTGCTTTGCTGCGCGCGGCTCGATGACGACAGGACAAAGGCAATCGCGATGACGCCCAGGAGCAGTTTAAATCGCCCAGAGGGGATGCGGAACATGGTTTTATCCTATCCCGCGGACCTCAGTGAAGAGGCCCGCGAGATTGTCATGTGTTAGAACGATACTCGAAGGTTACCTTGAATGCTGCGTGGAGAGTTTTGTCTGCCGGAGGCCATGCCGAAGTTACCGTCGGCGGCCCCGGTATCAAAGCCTGTATATTGCCCCGGCCGATTGAACACGTTGGAGAAATCCATTCGGAAGATTGTTTTCACCCTTTCCGAATGCATGGGAATCTGTTTGGAGAAGTTCATGTCTTCTTCGTGGCTGGCGAATTCGCGAACCGTGAGTGCCCGCGGTGCATTGCCAAAGGTAAAGTTGGGTGCGAGAGTGAACGCCGCCGGGTTCAATCGCCGGCTTTGTCCCCACACCCAGCCGCCGCCGTGATAGCCATTCATATCCTGCCCTTGGACATAGTTGGGACGGGAGTTGGCTCCGAGAGCCCCGCCAGCAAAGATTCCGGAGTCCCAGCCTGGAGAACTAACCGAAAGTGGGGTCCCGCTCTGGTAGGTTTGGACGCCGGCAATCTGCCACCCGCCAACAACCGCGTTGAGAACAGTTCCCTGATTGGCAAATGGCTTGCCCTTGCCGAAGGGAAGTTGGTAAGTGTAGCTCAGAATGAGGCGTTGCGGAATGTCGTATTGGCTAAGCCCCTTTTCGACCTTCAGGTTGTAGGTGTTCAGAGCTCCTGAGTTGCCATTCCCGTTCCAATTCGATTGCAGCGGATATTCCGAATCCGCATTGGTGATGGTCTTCTCCCAGGTATAGTTTGCGAGCATCGTAAGCCCCGCCGACAAGTGCTTTTGCGCCTGAATCTGCGCGGCCTGATACGTGTAGACGCCGAAAGGATCAGACATTGTGACAGAATCCACCACCGCATTTGCATACTGCGGGAATGGCCTCAGTGCCTGAGAAACCGTGCCGCTGAATCCCGCATACGGCGTCGGAACAAGAGCTTGACCCGCGCACGCTGTACCCGCTCCTTGGGCGGCGATGTTTTGGTAGAGGCAACTGCCCAGCGCCATGTTGGCTGGAAGTCCCTGGTTGGGATCGTGCATGAAGGACTGCAGGTGATCGCCATGATCGCCGACATACGCCATATCCACCATGAATTTTCCAGGAAGTTGCTGTTCGATATCGAGAGTCCAGGTCTGGGTGGTCCCTGGACGAGCTGTCTTGGACATGATGAAAGTGGGGCCCTGGCCATTCATTACCGTGGGATTGATGAACGGAGGCGTCGGTCCGGGGTAAGCCGTAATCTGCGAGAGAACCACGTCCGGAGTCTGCGGTGTGACAGAACCAGGGTAGTTGTAACTCCCAAAGAAGCCCTGTGAGTCGTTTTCACCAAAGCCGCCGATCTTCAGGTTCTGATAGTAGATTCCGTATCCTGCGCGAACAACGGTGCCGGGGTTTGCCTGAAACGCGAACCCAACACGCGGGCCAAACGAGTCTTTGAATGTGCTCTGCGAACTGTTAGAGCCGGTTCTGCCCGCGCCGGAGCCCAGGAACTCGTAGGCGCCGGGAAGTCCGCCCGCTCCGGGATTGGGAAGCGTCGGATCGATGAACGACTGCTGACCGTGAGCCTCGGTGACGGGTGTGGGGACTTCGTACCGAAAGCCTAAGTTGGCAGTCAGTCTGGGAGTAACCTTCCAGTCGTCCTGAATGAATCCCGCGTAGTACTTTACTCGCCATCCAAGTTCCTCGGGTAGCGCGATTTCCCCGCCGGAACCGGCGCCGCGGAAGAAGCTCGCATATCCAAAACCGGACTGACTATAGTTTGGCTGGGTTTGGTCCGGAGTGCTGGTTGTGCCGGAGCCGAAGTTGAAATTTCCGGACGTATTGGTCAGGATGTCTATATTGAACTCCTGCAAGCGCACTTCCGCCCCGAATGTGAAACTGTGACGGCCATGCTGCCAGGAAACATTGTCGTCATATTGATACGTGTTGTCGTAAAACTGATCGGCTCCGTTGCTGGGCATGGCTGCACCGTCCGGATAGTTATAACTGATCTGCGGGAAAGTCGTGTTCATGACTCCCTTCAGTCCAATCTTGTCCGGCCAGTCCCCGCCGTAGCTCCCGATGCCGCTGAACTCTTGACGATAGCGGCGGCTGAAGCCTGCGTTGAAGTGATTCAACAGGTTGGGCTTGAAGATATAGTCATAACCGAAGCGAACGTAATGGGTCCTCTGATTGGTCGAGCTCGCATCCAGTGGAGCGCCGTTAATGACATACCCCGTCGGGCGCCAGTCGTAGTCGTAGCTGCCGCTGATTTTTTGTTTCGCACCTATGTTCTGGTCGAAGCGAATTTCGTACATATTGGCATCGGTTCTACTCATCGACGTCTGATAGAGATTCAGGTAGGGCGAGGTCGCGGTCGATGGCGCAATGGGCAGATAGGGGACCGCGGCCTTGAAGACCGCATCTTCCTGACTAGCGGGAATGATGTTCGTCGGATTGGCAAACCCGCCATAGGGCTGGCATGGCTGTCCCTGATTCGCACCCGTGCACGTGGAGTAGTCGTAGAGAGTGTGCGCCGGGAAGGTATTTCCAAACACCGTAGTCGGCTGCAGCAGAGCGGAAAAGTCGCCGCCCGCCATGGCTTGTGTAGGCGCCGAGTTCAGGCCGCTTCCTCCGACGTTGTACCGGAAGCCTTCATAGTTGAACATGAAGAAGCTCTTGTTGCGGCCATTGTAGAGCTTGGGGATGTAGACCGGGCCCGAGATAATGGCGCCGAAATCGTTCTGTGTGTCGATCGGTTTCTGCGAGCCTTCCAGATCGTTGATCCAGCTATTGGCATCCAAGCTTTTGTTTTTCAGGTTGTCATAGACCGATCCATGCAAGGAATTGCTACCCGACTTGGTCACCAGGTTGACAAGACCGCCGCTCATTCTTCCGTACTGAGCGTCGAAGGTATTTGTCATCACCTTGAACTCCTGCACGGCCTCCACGCTGACTCCGTAGTTCATCTGCAAGTTGGCGGATGCCAGTTCGATGGTGGCACCGTCCACGAAAATGTCTGTGCCGGACTGTTGGCCGCCATTGAGCTTGAAGCCGCCCTGTTCTGTCGGGGAGTTCGACATCACTCCGGAAAACCCAGGCGTTATCGTCACGAATTGCAGCGGATTGCGGGGCTCTCCGCCGAAAAAGAGCGGGAGGTCTTCAATCAGTTCGCTCGGCACCGTCGTGCCGATATCGGACGACTGCGACTGCAACTGCAAAGCATCGCTGTTTACGGTGACCGTCTGTGCGGACGCACCAACCTGCAACACCGGATTCACTGTAGCCGTGCTGCCCACGTACACAGTAATTCCATTTTGCGTGTAAGACTCGAACCCCGGCGAACTGACTGCGAGGGTGTAAGCCCCGGGCTGGAGTTCAGGGAATGTGAACAGGCCCTCGCTGCTCGCCTTTGTGTCGTAGCGACTTCCTGTATTTGTCTCCGTCAGTTCGAGGGAAGCGTTTGAAATGCTCGCGCCCGTTGTGTCCTTTACCGAGCCGCTCAACGTGCCGCGACCCGATTGCGCCAGACTGGGAATGCCTGCCGCGAGGCAGAGCATAACCAGCAGCCAGGCCGCCAAACGCCACGGTCTTTTCGCCGCTAGACTTGTGTGGATCATTGTGTGTCTCCTTTTGAACATGGTCCTCATGCCTCCGAAACACGTCCGGGGAAATCTGGGACGGGGGAGGTGTTTCCCGCTTTATCCAGACCCCGAGAGATCTGGCCAGCTACCCGGATAGACAACAACTGCACCAGCGCAATCGCTGGCAATGCGTATTTGAGAGCCGCGTTTCCAGACCACCCGTAAGCGATGGCCAGGAATAGACCGCAACCCAGCAAGCGGCCTGTAAACAGTCCGAATTCGTGGTTGAAGATGTAGGCGTATTCGGTGCGATTCTCCAACTGGGAGACGGCATCGATCACCTGCAACTCGATGGGGTAATAGGCAAGGTCGAGGAGAGGCTTTGCCACGATCAGGCAGGCGATGAAAATGAGCACGCCGACGGCGTTGAAGAGCACTGTGTTGGTAACTGCTCCGAAAAAGAACAGGAGAAGTCCGGCAGTAAAGACAACAATTCGATGGCGCGGTGCGGCGATGCGGCCAACCGTGTACATGAGGAAGGCCGAGAACACGCCGCCGATGGCCTGGGTTGCGCCCAGCGTTCCCTCCTGGCCAACCAGCAGCATGATCAGCATGGCCGGCGCCGTGACAATGTAACCCTGGGCTAGGCCCTTCAGCAGGGCCAGCTCCAGCATCCGCCACCACAGAGGATGAAACTTGAAGAACACGAAACGCGTGTAGGTGGAGCTGCGGAATGTTCCGCGCTCCAGAATGCCGGCGGCGAGAATCGTGAGGCCAAACACAACCCCTGCGATGATGTGATAGGCGCGATTGGGAATTCCGCCAAGCCAGCCGTAGAGAGTGGTTCCGCTGATAAACCAGCCGATCAAGGCAGGAACTACGACGGCGGCCAGGACCGCGACGAAGTTTTCCAGGCCGTAGTAGTAGTTCCGGTTGCCATCGTTGGTGGCAGTCAGCGCCAGGTATCCGCGGTTGGCCCAGAAGAGGCCGGTGGCAAGGCCCATGGTAAGGCCCGAAGTCGCAACCCCAATGGGCGTGAGGATGCTGAGGTTCATCATCAGCACCATGGCCACGCCCGACAGAATCATTCCGGCTGCGTAAAGGTGCTTGGCTCCCACGCGGCCAAGCATCTTCCCGTTCAAATAGAACGCCAGCGGTGTCGCGGCGTAGATGGATAGCTGATACGTGACCACCTTGGCCACGGCGTGCGAGTTCCTCATGACATAGGCCGCGACGAAGATCTCAATGACCGGCAGGACCAGGGCATACATCATGTTCGAGACCATCAATACCTGCATGGAGTGCGGGCAACTGAGGAAGACCTCGAACTCCTTGCGCAGACGGTTCATTACTTCGCCCCCGCGGTTGGAGCGAGGCTGGCGAGAATGCTCTGGATTGAAAAGCGAGCCGCACAGATCACGCTGTCGGCGGCGCCATAGTAGATGGTGAGGTGGTCGCCGCTGACAAGGTGGCCGTTGGTAAAGATGACCTGGCCGAAGAAGCCCTCCTGCTCGTAAGGGGCCAGCGGCTCCATGATGGGAGTTTCAGAGCGCGCCAACACGCGCCAGGGTTCGTTGAGGTCCAGCAGCAGCGCGCCAAGGCAGTAGCGGTTCTCCTTCGTCGCGCCGTGATAGATCTCCAGCCAGCCTACGCTGGTCCTGATCGGCGCCGCTCCCGCACCCACGCGGGCGCTGTCCCAGAAGCCCTCTCGGCTATGCGCCAGGCAGCGATGCCGGCCCCAGTGAACCAGGTCGGGCGACTCGGCCAGCCAGATGTAGTTGCCGCCAAGTTCCGGACTGCTGGGCCGGTGGAGCGCATAATAGCTGCCGCCGATCCGTTCCTCGAAGAGCGCGCAATCCTTGTTGTGCGGCGGAAAGATCATGCCTTCCTGCACAAACTCATTCCAGTCGCGCGTGCTCCTCAGGCCAACACCCACCCCGTTGTCCGAGACCTGCGTGTAGGTCAGATAGTAGGTTCGATCGATCTTCGAGACGCGGCAGTCCTCGATGCCGTAGGTCTCCAGTTCACCGGCTCCCATCAGCACCCGGCTTTGCGCTGGCTCTTTGAAGTGAATGCCATCCTCGCTCGACAGCAGGCGAAGGTGGGAGAGGGTGGTCAGATAATCGCGCCCGTCAAAAGTGATCACGCGGGGATCGCTCAGATCGAGTCTTGGATCGCTCGAGTTGAATTCGAGCACTTCAAGATGGCCGTCCGGGCTCAGAATCGGAAACGAGGTTTTGCCTGGGACCTGCGCCGGACGCTCCGCCACCCGGACCAGCAACCAGGTCTTATCCTCAAAGCGGAAGACTCCCGGATTCAGCAGGCATGTCACCTCCATGCCCTCCACGCTCGGGCGGATGTCCTGCGGCCGGAGTATGGGGTTCTCTCGAAAACGTTGCGCCAGATCGTTTATCATGAGCCCTTTGGGGTGCTGGAGTATCGGTCTTTCGCGCGCCGTTTTGCAACGAAACGAAACGGTGTTCGAAAGCCAGAGGTAACCCTCGGTGAAAGCCCATACCTCGCGAAAGGGATTTACCGAAGAAATCATTGAGAATCAATGCGAATTACATGTGAATCGCATTGAAATACACAGAAAGACGCAAGAGACTTGCGAGGATCTGACCGCTGGGGCCGGAATCTGCGCGGTGAAGTGTCTTGAGAGGAACTGATGCAGGCCCACCACTCAATCAACCCCAAACATTCTCGGCCGATTTCAGAAAGGTTGCAGTTCCACACGGGTCTTTCTCTTCCGCATGGCGTGTGCTACGATGCATCGACCTTTGTTCCTTTCAGATCGTGTATAAAACTGCTCACTTTCTGATTAAGTCGAATGGAGACGGGACGAATCGCAGATGATGGAAGTGGATCCGGTTCTTCGAGCAGACACGCGCTGGCAATTGATCGAAAGGATCACTGCCAGTTCTCCCTTCCAGAAGTCGGCTCGACTAAGAGACTTATTGTGCTTTCTGGCGGAGAGAACTTTGCACGGCCAGATCCAGGATCTAAGCGAGCACCGCATCGGCAGCGCCGTGTTTGGCAAACCTCAGGATTACAGCGTCGTGGAAGACAGCTCGGTCCGCGTACACGTCCGCCAGTTACGACTCAAGCTGCATGAATACTTCGACGGGGAAGGCCGTGAAGAAACGGCTATCGTCGAGATTCCGAAAGGGGCGTACACCACGCTCTTTCGCCCCGCCGAGCAACGGGCTGTCGCGATTCCCGTACTTGCGGCCGCGCGTAAGGACCTGAAACACTGGCTCCAACTGTTGCCCTGGGCGCTCGCCGCATTGTTTCTCATCACCACGCTGGTGTCCTGGTTTCGCCATCCTGCGGCTCCCGCACCAGTTCCGCCGCCCTGGCCTCTTGCCACGCTCTTCGATTCAGGCAATGGAGCCGTTCAGGTGGTAGTGGCCGACATCAATTACGGCATGATCCGGCTTATCGACGAGCAGCCGGTTACGCTGGACGAGTATCTGAGCCCTTCCTACAGGAGCGGCGCCTCACTCTCCAACGCTCACCCTACGGCTCGCGAAGCGCGAGTCATGAAGTACCTTTCCGGCTCACTGCTCACCTCATATGCCGACCTGGTGGTGGTGGACACGCTCATGCGGTTGAGCGGCAATTCGCGCGACCGGCTGGCCATTCGCTCGGCCCGGGAGCTGCGTCCCCGCGATCTTGAGCAGGGCACCTTTGTCTTTGTGGGCAGCCCCAGTTCCAACCCGTGGGTCTCCTATTTTCAAGACAAGCTCAACTTCCAGGAACGCGAGGGCGTGGTGGGCGAAAGCCTGAAGTTTTTTCAGAACGTCCATCCGAGGAAGGGCGAGCAGGATACCTATCAAGGCCTGGCCTTCACCGGCAGTTCAGGCGAGGACTACGCCACCATTTCCCTGTTGCCGTTAGCCAACGGACGCGGCAGCGTTCTTATCCTGCAAGGATTGCAACAGGAGGGCACGGAGGCGGCCGGCCTTTTTCTGGCCGATGCCGGCAACCGGCAGAAGCTCCAGCAGGCCCTCGGCATCTCCGGCGCCCCTGGCCAGCCCATCTACTTTGAGGCCCTGATCCGCACCCAGGCCGTCGCCGGCGCGCCCAACGCTACCTCGATCGTCGCCACGCGCCTGATTCATCCCTAGCTCCGAATCTCAATCACCCGAGCCTCGCCCGGAGCCAGCGTCAACTCAACCTTCCCCCCGTGGGACGGCAGCAGCCGGTCATGGGAGAGATCGTGGACCCGCCTTGGACCCGGCGCGATCTCCACCGTCACACGCTTGTCGCCCGGCCCAGGGTTGTAATAGAGAAATGCCGGGGCGAGGTCGCGATCCAGAAAGTTCGTTTTGGCCAGATCCCAGCGCAGCAACCATGGATCGCCTTGCGGCTGAATCATCTTGTCCAGCCACATCACGTAGGCGCCGCCATAAATCGAGCGGTGCCCCGCAAAGTCTCCCGTTGCATAGGGACTATGGCCCTTTTCTTCCCGGCTCAACCGCTCGTAGGGAATCATCGGCGGCAATTCCGGCCGGCTCTGGTTCTCGCGCGGCAGATACTGCGGATAGAACCAGCGCAGGTTCGCAGCCGCGTTCAGTGCGTACCGCGCTATTTCCTCGGCCAGTTCCGGGCGGAAGCGGGCAGCAGGCAACAGATAAGGCAGCGTCACCATCGACTCCATGCTGTAAACCTGGCCGGGGGGCTCGGTGCGGAATCCCGCGAGCAGCCCATTGACCTCATGTCCACCCCATCGCCCGGTGGCCATCAGGCCGGCATTCGAGTCCAACACAAACCCCAGCGCCTTTTTTGTGTTGGTTGGATAACCCATCGCTTCCAGCCGGGCAGCCGCCATCACCGCCATGGCGCCGCTCGGCACCTCGTACCACGGGTTGGCTGCAAAATCCAGGTAGCGATCGATTCCGGTCTTGGCTTCTGCCAGGCAGAACTCTTTCCCTGTCAACTTCCAGGCCAGCAGCATCGCGTAGCTGTATCCACCCACCGCATCCGGCTGCCGGTAGATGTCCTGGTTGGTAAATGTAGCCCTCTTTGAAAAGTCGTAGCCCTGGTCGTTGAAGTCGTACTTGATCTGCTTCGCCATGGCCTGCAGCCGCGCCGCACTTTTCTCCACCCGCGCCAGCCACTCCGCGTCTTTGGCGAAACGGAGCTGGATCAATCCATAGGCCATCGCAGTCACGTTCATCAGGTACCAGTACTCGCACAGCGTGGCTCCGTCGCTGTCGAGAAACAGCCCATACGGCTCACTGAAGTAGCCGGCCAGTGAAGCAGCCAACCCCACCAGCCCCTCGCCACGCAATTCCTTGCCGAGCGCCATCGGCCCATAGGTTGTCAGCCCGCCATCCTCCACGCCTTCCAGCGCTGAAGGAAACACCTGCCGTCCGTCTTTCGCCCGCAGATTCACTCCGTGGGCCGGGTCCATCACGTAGGCGTCGAAGGCATTCGCCAGCGCGTGGAAATCCAGCGGCTGCGCCTCCGGGCGGTCCGGCAATCCGCTCCAGCCAGCCCAACCTGCGCCTGCTCCAAATGCCGGCTCTGTCCACCGTGCAAGTCCCAGCGCCGCCAATCCCGCCAGGAATTCACGGCGGCTCGGCACAAAGCTTCCACGGTCTGTTCCTGGATCATCAACCATCATCTTGTCCTCTTCCATCCATCTGATCTTTTCCCCTGGAGCGCGTCGGGGAATCCGTCAGTAACCAGCATGTCAACCCGATCGGAAACATGCAATGCTCATCCTCAACCCGATCAGGGAGGTTCAGGGTTTAGAAACATTGGTGGCAAGTTGGCGATAACGACCCCAGCACAATCCTCACGGAGCAAGGACAGCCATAGTCGCAGCCCAAAGGAAGCCTCAACTCTTTAGAACGGCTTTGCTTTTAGACTCTATCATGGCATCTGTCCTGGTAAACACTCCACCGGGTTGCGCGCAGGCGTTGCGGCCCAGAGCGTCCAATCCAGTTTGGCGTAGGTCGCACGATTGTCCAACGGCAGTCCAAAGCGATTCACCTTCGTCTTGTCGAATGCCAGCTTATAGTGATCTTTATCTTTTGCCATCGACACCCGCTTCGCATTGGAAGCCCCGTCGAGATTCATCTGTTTCGCCAGATCAAGAATTGAAATGCCCTTTGCGGCCGAGCACGCTCTGTTGCGCGCAGCCCATCTTAATTGCAGAGGATGAATGACTCTCATGATTGAGCGGTCATCGGGAATGGCCGCGTAGTTGTGAATCCAGGGGTTGTTATGTAACTGTACTGCCAGGATATTTCAATGCATATCAATGACCTTGAGACTCCAGTAGTGCTGATCGATCAGGACATTCTCGATCGCAACCTTCGCGGGATGGCAGACTATTGCGCGTCGCATCGGATTGCGTTGCGGCCACACACCAAGACACACAAGATTCCAGAGATTGGCCGCCTGCAGGTGCAGTATGGCTCGGCGGGAATCACGGTGGCCAAAGTGAGTGAAGCCGAGGTGATGGCGGATGCGGGCATCTCCGATATTGTCGTCGTCTATCCGGTCTGGGGAGAAAGCAAATGGAGACGCCTGGCCGAGCTGGCCAAGCGCATCCGGATCGCAGTCGCGATGGATTCCCTGCTCGTGGCGGAAGGCATTTCGCGAGCGGCAAAGACGGCGGGTGTCGAGGTCGGAGTTCGATTGGAATTCGATACGGGCTTGCGCAGGTGCGGGCTGCCCGTCGAAGCCGCGTCGATCGAGATAGCCCGGCGAATCATGGCCCTCCCCAACCTTCGCTGGGAAGGCGTCTCGGTGTATCCCGGACACATCATGGGAAACAGGACCACGCGCGGAGTCGACATCCCTTTGGAAAACTCCCGCTACGATCGTCTTTTTGAAATGCTGGACGCCGCCGGAATTCCCTATCCCATCGTCAGCGGCGGCAACACCCCTGCCGCATATCAGAGCCACCTGTTTCACGGAATCAATGAAATTCGGCCGGGAACCTATGTTTTCAACGACCGCAATACCGTCGACGCCGAATCCGCCAGCTACGCCGACTGTGCGGCGACCGTGCTCACCACCGTGGTAAGCACCAGTGTTTCCAACCGGGCCATCATCGATGCGGGCAGCAAGACGCTCGCTGCCGACAGGCTCGGATCAGGTGACAAGATGCACTTTGGCTACGTCGTCGACCACCCGGACTTCGCCCTTGAGGCCCTCACTGAGGAGCACGGCCATCTTGCCGTACCCGAAGATTCTCATGTCAGGGTGGGAGATCGCCTCCGCATCATTCCCAACCATATCTGTCCATGCATCAATCTGCACGATTCCGTCTACGTTGTTTGCGGAGATCGGGTGGTCAAACGCTGGAAGGTCGCCGGCCGCGGAATGGTGATCTGATCACGCGGCTTCAAGGAAATCCCAACGCGTGCAGGCGATTCCCAGCCTTCCTCCGCGTTGCGCGTATAATTTCGCTCGATCATCCGTATGGAATTTTTCTTCATCGTTATTCTGGCGATTGGACTCTTCGTGCTCTGGCTGCGCAGCCAGGACACAACCAGTTCGCTGCGCGATGACATTGCTCGCCTGGAACGCGAGATCGGCTTTCTGCAATCGCAGTTGTCCTCGCTCGTCAAAGCGCAAGCCGCCAGCGCTTCGCCGCACCCAGCGCAGGAATCGCCAGCTAAAGAGATCAAGGCTGCCCCGCAGCCCGTTCCTCAGCCGGCTCCGCCAAGGCCGGAACCACAGCAGCCGGCGCCGCCCACTCCCACAGCGGCTCAGCACGCTCCGCCGCCGGCGATTGCAGCTTTCAAGCCCCCCGCGCCGCCTCCCATCCCCGTTCCGCCCGCGGCAATACCCAAACCGGCCCCACCCGTCCCGCCGCCAGTTCTTCCAAGGCCAGTTGTAGAACCACCCAAGCCCCCAGATCCAGTCCCGTCCGCCTTCGACAGGAAAGCAACCGCGCGCGAAGCCGTCTTCTCTCTCGAACAAACCCTCGGCGCCAACTGGCTCAACAAAATCGGCATCGCCATCCTGGTCATCGGCCTCGCCTTCTTCCTGGCGGTCAAGCTTCAAACCTGGGGGCCGGCCGGCAAAGTTCTTTGCGGATACGCCGTAAGCGTCGCACTGCTTGCAGGCGGCGTATGGCTTGAGCGCAAGCCCACCTATCGCATCTTTGCTCGCGGCGGCATTGGTGGCGGCTGGGCGCTGGCCTTCTTCACCACCTACGCCATGCACCACATCGCGGCCGCGCATGTAATCGAGTCCCTCGCCGCCGACCTCGTCCTCATGCTGCTGGTTGCCGCCGGCATGGTCGGCCACTCCTTGCGTTACCGATCGCAGACCGTCACCGGCCTTGCCTTCATGCTGGGCTTCATCACGCTGCTCACCAGCCATTTTGAATCGGCCGACGGCACCGTGGTCTTCAGCCTGGCTGCCAGCGTGGTGCTCGCCGTGGCCCTGGTCATCGTCACCACGCAGCGCCACTGGGCCTGGCTTGAACTGGCCGGCCTCATCGCGGTCTACGCCAGCCACTTTGTCTGGCTCACCCAGGTACTGCCGGCGAATCTCGCGGCCTTCACCGAGTTCTGGCCTTCCACCGCGCTCATCCTTCTTTACTGGCTCATCTTCCGCGCGGCTTACGTCCTGCGCACGCCGCTCAATGCAAAGGAAGAGAGCATCTCCAGCCTGTCTGCTGTTTTGAATTCAATCGGCGTGCTCGGCCTGCTGAAATATCAGTCCGCCCATCCTGAATGGGCCTTCTGGGCGCTGATGGCGTTGGGCGCAATTGAAATGGCGCTGGCCTTCCGCGTGCGCTCGCGCCGCCGCCAGGCCTTCGTGGTGCTCTCCACCATCGCTACCGTGCTGCTGGTCTCCGCGGTGCCGTTCAAATTTCACGGCGTCAGTTGGCCGGTGCTCTGGCTGGTCCAGGCGCAGGTGCTCGCCTTCTCCGGACTCCGCCTCAGCGAACCGCTCTTCCGCAGGCTGGGTTTGCTTGTCGGCGTCATCACCGGCGGTGTGCTTGCCTTTCACGACGCCGGGCCCCTGCTCCTCTTCCGCCTCAACTATCCCGATCCCGCCCACCACGCGTCACTCACCGTCGCCCTGGTGCTGGCCGCAACTCTTTATTGGCTTCACGCCGAGGTCTATCCACGGCGCTGGCCGCAGATCGCCGCAAACGAGCTTGAAGCGTTTGCGCTCCGCATCATCAGTTGGCTGGGTGCGGCCGCCGCTGCCACGGCATTATGGGTGGCGCTGCCCGATCTGTGGCTTCCGGTTGGATGGCTCGCGCTGGTTCTCGCGCTCGTCTTCCTGGCCCATCGCTTCCACGCCGCCCGGCTCGCGGTTCAAGCCGACATTCTCGCGTTTGCCTCGGCCGCTGTACTGGCTATCCATCATGTTGCGCCCCTTGCCCTGTTCCGCTTCGACTACCCCGATCCCGGCCACCACGCCACCGAGACAACTGTCCTTGCTCTCGCCGCCGCAGCCTTCTGGATTCGCTCCGAACTCTTTCCCCGCATTCTTCCTTCGCTCAACTCCGGCGCCCCGGATTTTGACTCGACTCCCTGGCAGAGCTTCGCGCAGACCGTCGTCAGTTGGCTCGGCGTATTCGCTGCTGCGGCAACGCTCTGGGTCGCAATGCCCGATCTCTGGCTCCCCGTCGGCTGGCTCGCTCTGCTTCTTCTTCTCGCGTTGGTTTCGCAGCGTCTTCACTCCGCCCCGCTGGCCCTCGAATCTGACGCGCTGACCGTCTTGACGGCCATCGTCCTCGCTTTTCACCACATCGCCCCGCTTGCCCTCTTCCGTCTCGAATACGCCGATCCAAGCCACCACGCCGCGGAGACCTGGGTGCTCGCCATCGCCGCCGCTGCCTGGTGGATCCGCGCAGAAGCTCTGCCTCGTCTCTCGCTTCCGCGCACCAAAACAACAGCTTTTGGATTCGATCTTGCCGCGTGGCAATCCCTCACTATTCCGGCCACAAGCTGGCTCGCCGCGGCTGCCGCTGCCTCAGCTCTGTGGATAGCCCTGCCCGCCCCATGGATCGCCGTTGGCTGGCTTGCACTGGTCGTCGCCCTCGGCTTCGCCGCCGATTGGATCAAAACCCAAACCCTCGCCCTCGAAGCCGATCTCCTCGCCGTCGCCTCCATCCCGGGTTTGTTTTTCTGGGATTTCGGTACGCAGGGATGGTGGGACCACAAAGCTCCGCTCATCGCTGCAGTCGCCCTGCTCTACGCCGGCATGCGCCGCAAAACAACGCCAGGCGGCCTGGGAAGCTACATCGGCCCTGCATACTCCTGGGCGGCCACGCTGCTCCTGTCGTTTGCCGCTGCTGAACTCTCTTCCGCCGTCGCCCTCACGCCCGTCTGGGTGCTGATCGGCCTGGCGCTCTTTGAACTCGGCCGCTTCGCCCGCAAAGGCTTCCTGCGCTGGCAGGGATACCTTCTCGTCGCGCTCGCCTTCGGCCGCTATGCTCTCAAACTCTTTGACTTTTTTTCGACCGCCCCAAGCAGTGCGGCGACTCCGCATTTCAGCCTCACCTATTCGCTGCTTCTTGAAGTCCTCGTTCTCGCATCCGCCGGTTACTGGCTCCTCGAGCGCACTACCAACCGCGACCGCTGCATCCGCCGCGAATACATCGTCGGCCTCACCGCCGACGCGCTCGGCACTCTTTCCATTGCCCTGTGGTTTGCCTGGCGCTTCCCATCCGAGTGGGTTCCCGTGCCCGGCGGCGAAGCCTGGGTCAC
>Ga0182012_10003025_pt1 | contig 18039 bp, 11 predicted proteins | sample 612S2SmetaG_FD_120486 | JGI IMG/M metagenome (GOLD analysis project Ga0182012, IMG submission 120486) | Permafrost microbial communities from Stordalen Mire, Sweden - 612S2S metaG | ecosystem: Environmental > Terrestrial > Soil > Wetlands > Permafrost | place: Sweden: Stordalen | collected...
CAGATTGCGGGCCAAAGCCCGGTTTGCTGACAAATCTGCTGGCAATTCGCTGTTTTTGGGGGTTCCGCCGCCGTTTTTCCTCCGAAAACCCAGCAAAAGGGCTGGAGGCGAGGGTCGGAATCGAACGGGGTCAGGGGATTTTTTCAAAATCCACTACTCCGCAATTACCACCCCACCACCAGAGGCGAACAGCCTCATAACTAACGAACGCCAATAGAATCAGGCATTTCTGCATATTTGTCAAGCACCCGCCATAACGCACCAAATACCAATCAACTACTCACCAATTACTCATTCAAAACCCGTTCACTGGCACTCTCACTGGCACTTTTTTTCACTTTTTTGCCTATTTTCGACAAGGCAACGGTTGGTTCGCTCGATTCCAACCCTGTTCAGTGTAAACGCCCAAGCCGCCGCCTTACCCACGGCCTGCGCGGCAGTTTCGGCCTTCGAATCGGTGTGGGTAAATCGAGTTGAGGCTAAAACGAACGTGGGGCGTTGGACCGGATTCGCAGCGAAAACAAGCTTCTATTTTGCTATGGGCGGGACGCTGCGGGTTTGCTCTGGGTTTCAAAAATGATGTAATTGGCCAAGCGATTCGTAACGTGACATTCATAACATCCAATAATATTGTTGGCTTCCTCGATACGCTTTCTGGTGAGCGAGGAGTGTGGCGAAAATGCGCAAGCCATAATTCCACGCGCGTCGATACCACCATAGCCCCTGACGCATTGTTGCAATTTGTATATGTGTTCACTAAAAACTGCACCGGCCTTGCATTCGATGATGAAGAGCCGTTTCCCATCCGTAAAAACCACATCAAACTCTTGGATTGCCCCATCTTTAGATGCAGCCACATCCCAGTCAACTTCCATTCCGACGCGGAGATCGCGCAGAATTCCACTCTCCAGAAGAGGTTCCAGAAGGAGATACACGTATTCCTCCAACCATCCTCCCGCTAGGTATGCGGCAAAGTCATAGCATTGGTCAAAGGTATGACCTTTCCCATCGAGATTAATCTCAGCCCTGCCCGCTTTGTCCAAGCTGACTTCAAAAAGCACATCTCTCTTCTGTTTGCGATCCTTGAATACCTGATTGATGGCAAATGGGATGGACTTTCCCGCGGTATTGAATCCTTTTTCCAAAATCCGTTTGTATGCGTACACAATTAAATGCCGCGCATTCCAAAGTCTCAGGGTCAAAGGCGCTCGCTGCTGACGAATCAGATTGTCCTGCCACTTTCCCTGTCTGGTCACCGTGAATCCATTGGCTTGGAAAAACATATCAAGATTGTCGACGCCACGAATAGGCATGGACTTGAAATCGTGCAAAAATATCAAGCTATGGTCGCGGGTCTCAAAATAAAAAGGAATAGCTCCGATTTTTCGGCAGGCGGCAATGGCCCCGGCAAACATCAATTTTGTCCCGCCAGTTAGGTTGAATCCGACGCGCGGCGTATTCGGCAAAGAGGCCACTGCTTTAAGTATTTGAACCTTCGAGCTCATGGGATCGAAAGGGTTGACACGCAGCTCACTCCATGCGTCAGCCGGCATAAATTGCTTCATGACTGCGGAAGAATACTGATCGCTAGTAACGAAGATATGACGCTTGGCCGGAAATTGCAGGACTCCCAGTAGTGGAGCCATTCGTTGCTCGCCGAAGAGGTGAAAGACGACATCAAAATCCATGGGATCCCCAGGCGTCACCTGCTTCTGCCGCCGGTTGGACGGAGCGAGCAGATCATAAGGTAGCGCTACCCGAGTTGGGGGCTTGCGGGGTTCAGAGCTGGAAAGGATTTGGATGTCGAGCTCAGGATTCGCTAAAGCCACGAACGCCCATGTAAAGGCCATCACGGGGGTTCCTGGGCTCAAGTAAAAGGTGATCCGCTTTTCCGTCGGCTCTTTAGTGACAATGTCCATAGCCCCAATGACCGCATCGTAAATCCCTTTTGAATCGTTAAGAAATTGCAACTCCTTAACACACAGGCGCAGATTGACGAGCAGGCCCATTTTTTTAATTTCGGCTCTGAGCCACGCTTTGAACCACTGATGCGCTGCAGGCGTGTTCGAGAAGGCATCAACAAGCTCATATTCTTGAGGGCGCGTCAAGACCTCGCGCTCAGAAGTGGTGCGGCCCAACCACCGACTCCATTCTTTCTGCGACTCATCAATGGCTTTGCCCGCCTTGGATGGATCCGTGTAGGCCAAAATCAGAACGTCGCTAAATTCATTGGTCCTGAGCGCTCCGAGCACGGGGCCGCCTCCCGGTTCGAATCCCAGCGCAGCCCGTAGATCCGTTATGCCATACCATGTAAGTAGATAGTGTTTCATTGTTAGATTTCTTTTGCTCAGTCGTTATCGCTGTCGGAGACGCTGGTGATATGGATAGCATTTGCGCCATCGTCGCCGGTGAGAAAGAGACGCAAAGCGTAAAGCAAATCTGGGGTGCGGTCACCGGCGGGCTTTTGGATGTTCAGTTGGACGCGGGAGAACAGGCTGACTTTTGCTCGCGCGACAATCTCCATAACCCGCTCGACTTGCTTTGCAAGTTCCTTGGCTATTTTCTGCTGGGGTTGCAGGAGCATCCTAATGTCATGGTTTGTCGATGCGCGGGTGCGTAATAGTCCGAGTAGGAGTTCGAGGCTCTCGGCGGTGGCACGAACCCAATTACGATTTATCTCATAGCCTATATATCCATCGCCCTTTAGGTTCACTGAGTTTATTTTTGTCAAGAGTTGCGACAACGCTTTCAGAGTCGCTTGCAATTCCGAAATCGAAAATTTGTCGACAAAGTGCTGTTCGCGCCAAATGGCATAAGCGAAAACACTGATGGCCGAGGCGGTTGGCTTTTTGGCAAGGCTGCTGAATATGGCTTGTTGCCACCCTTTCGAGACATCGCCAAGCGCGAAACTGACTGCTCGTGGATCGCGAATGTTATCGTTTTCTACTTGTTCGGTAATCCGTTGGACACAATCGTCCGATGTGTCCTTGTGGAGGCAGGCGAGAAGAAACAAGACCTCGTTCTTAACAGGTTGTGGGATTTCGGGTTGGGTTAGTAGACTAGTGAGGTATGTGCATTTAATCTTTGTCGCATTGACAAACTCTTCCGGACATATTTCATCTGTTATCGAGCGCCCATCTTTGAAAACTTGAATGAAGGGAACATAGAGGCGTTTTCGAATACTCTTCACCACTTCTTTGGTTGCATTCTCATCCAGATCGCGGCATCGCGCTTCTTCTTTGTAATCAGGATTGGCGACTCTATGCCCAATGAATCTGCCATTATGCGCCTCCAATTCAAACGACACTTTGTCGCCCTGTTTAAAGTCTTCATAGCGCAATCCATTCACTAAATTATTTTCATGAATGAATACATCAGAGGCGTATTCATCACAATAGGTGAGTGTAAAATGCTTCCCCTTTCTGTCCACGCCCCAGTGCCTAATGATATCGCCGATCGTTTTTTTTTGCGGACGAATGAACAAATCATTGTCCAGCCTGTCAATTGCTGACAATACCCATTCCAGCAAATCGCTTGTTTTGTTGCTGTTCGGCTTCGGCATTCGAGGCAAGTCCTCCCACGTTATTGGTGTTGGATATCCTGGCGCGGGGGCATCAGTGATGAAGACTTCCTCAGTGAGCCGCCAAGTGGCGCGGACAGGCGAGAAGGATTTATCGAGCGGGGTGAAAATGAGTTTGTAGGGCTCATCAGCGCCGTATGCAAAGGTGAGGTTGAGTTCGCATACGGTGTCTGTTTTAAGAGGGAATGCGGGGGAATCAAGACGGGCGGAAAAGCCGAGTTCGTCAGCATTCTCGCCTTGAAAGAGCGGAAACTGATAGAATGGTCTTCCGGCTGGAAGCGTGAATTCTTCGCGAACGGGGATTGGGACGGACAAACCGAGAATAGGTTTGACGGTTGTTCCATGCGAAACGAGGTAGAAGCGCTGGTAGCGTCCGACTTTCATGACCTTGATTGAGAGCTCGGGGATATGGTCGCGCCAGAGCGGGATGTCGGCGGCGCGTTGTTGCAGGGCGTGGAGACGGATGCCGCCAACAACAGGGCTTTCCATGAGATTGATGCAAAACGTAAATTGCCCGATGCGTGGGTCGCGTTTGAGGGGGTTTGGGTCAATGAACTGCGGCTTTTCTGTTCGAATCCAATCGTGCCACTGTCCTTTGCCATCAATGGTGACCATGTCGTAGTTTTTCGATTCTTTCCCCTCTGCGCTCCCGGTGTCTCTGGGTGAGATGATTACCGGTGGGCAACGCTCCCAGTAAAGGCCGTTGGTTTCGGGAAGGCGTTTTTTGAGATTGGGGTCGAATCGGGGGATAAGTTTGGTGACGCAGGTTTTGCCGCCGATGGTATCAACGACTACAATGGGGAAGCCGTCGCTTTTAATTTTGGAATAGTCAACCTGCTCAAAGACAGCTGCTACACTGCGCGGGAGTGGTTCGGCGTTGGGGAAACGGGCGTTGAGGTTGCGGCGGGCGATTTCAAGTTCAAAGTCGTTGAGGAGATCGGGAACAAGCCAGATGAGCGTGTCGTTTTTGAAAGTTTCGCGCAGTTTGGAGGCGAATGCGCGGGCGGCGCGGGCGAGCTGTTCGAGAGGTTTGTCTTTGGAAAAAAAGAGGTCTGTTGAAACAATTGATGTCGCATCGGGATGTAGATAGGCGGCATCGGAGTTGAAGAGTTCGATGTCAACGGATTCGCTGTCGTTCTTCCATTGCTGCCAAAGATAGGTGTTACCCAAAGACGTAGAGGACGCTTTTGTGGCGGCATAGCGAGGGCGCAAGACGGCAAGGTCAATGCAAACCGGTTCGGAGATTTCTTTCGTACGGAAGGACCGATCGATTTTGCTCGGCGCTTTCCGAAACACGAGTTGTGGAAGCCGCCACGGAAGGATTTCAAACTTTTCATAGTCGAAGAGAACGGGGATTTCTGCGAATTGGTATCTTCCATCATAATATTTTTGCCCGTATATATTCCAAAGACGCATTGTTTTGTCGCGGTCTTCAAGTTGTGAGAAATCGCGAGCGATATCGTCATCGAGTGTTTGCAGCCAACGCCAAGCATCCCAGACGCGGCGATAATCGCGGTGGGAGAGAAGCGTGTTGTTGGCCGGGAGGTTGTCCCAACGGGCGATTGCTTGAGCCTCGCCGGAAAGAAGCCACGATTGGATTTTGGGGAGCAGTTCGTCTTCCTCTTCACCGAGGCAATCCGGACGCAACTGGAGCAGTTCCACAAGGTGGGTGACGAACGCTTTCAGGAGACGATTTTCGGGGAGGTTGACGGATTGGAAACGGCGGACGGCTTGGAGATAGGGTTTGCCGGCGATTTTTTCCCGGATGTTACGCCCGGGACGGTTGCTGAGTTTGATAAAACTGTTGGCGTCCAACTCCCTCACAGCATGGACGGGCAACAGCGCATGTTCGCGGCGCGGACTCTCGCTGAGTGCGCGGAAGAGCCGTTCTGCGGACGGACGGGCGTGTTCCGTGATACGCCAGAGTCGGTCGCGAATCGTTCCGACAGTCGCTGGACGCGCGACTTTAGCGAGGAAGGCGGACAACGGCTGCGGAAGCGCTTCGCCTGTCTTCGGGTCAAAGTTGGCATTGACCGTAAACCAATGCGTCTGATTGAGCAGAGCGCGGGAGTTTTTGCCGTTTCTCCCATCCGCCCCCTGTCTCTGCGACTGGTAGAGTTCAATCAGAGTCATTTTTCAGGGCTCTTGGGATGCACATTATCTGCTGGTTCCGAGTCAGGCGTTACCATTTCACCTTTGCCCGAGGCTGGTTCATCCTTGAGGTAATTTGCCGACTGCCAGATGAACTGACCGTAGCCAAGCTCGCAGGCGAGGTTGAAGTCCTCGGTGAGATTGAACGGATTGCCGCCGATACCGGTGTTGATTTGCGCGAGGATTTTATCGAGACATTCGGTTTTGCTCTTGCCGCGAGTATCAATGCCGCGCAGTTTCGGCATAACTTTCTGGACGAGTTGGTCTTCAAAAGCGATATGGAGCGCTTTGGCGAGCGCGTCTTTGTCATTTGCCTTTTGTGCGGCGCGGACATCGGGATAGTTCGCCATATAGTATTCGACGGACTGCCAGACACGATGGCCGATGGCGCGGCCAGCGACAGCGAGAGCGGCGTTCATCCCTTCGATGAATTGTTTGAACGGTTCGACCTCATCGTCTGTGAACGGACTGCCTATTGCCAGCCAGTTTTGCCACGAGACCTTATGCAAGAGCGGTCCACGGTTTTTCTCATCAAGCGGTGCAAGTTTCAGGCGGCGTTTGAGTTCGGTCGGACGCGGGAAGTGGATGATAATGGAGCGGTCGAGCACTTTGTCGGAAAGCGATTTCGTTGTTTCGTCTTGATTCATCGTTCCCGTCCAAAGGACATTACGACCGAGCGGGAGTGGGTACGGCGGCATTCCAGCGCCGATTTTCACCGGCAGGAACGGCACATCCGAGCCTTTCATTCCGCGCCGGAGTTCGAGTTTGCTCAGGAACTCGGCAAAGTAGAGTTCTGGGTGAGCGAGGTTCATCTCGTCGAGCAGGACGAGGCAAACGGCGTCCAGCAACCCCGGATATCCTTCGGCGTCGTTGGTTTTCTCAATCCACTTCTTCTGGCTTTGCGCGAGGAAACGCAACAAAGGCTGTGCGTCGAACTTGTTGTCAATCGAGTTGAAGAAGCCGAGCATGGATTCCTGCGAATCCCAGTTCGGCTGGACAGACAATGGTTCGAACATCAACCCGCCGAAGTGGGAATAGAGGCGGGGCAATTCGGATTTACCGGTGCCGGAGACGCCGGCAAGAACGGTAAGCGGCGACCATTCGGCGGTTTTTAGCGCGGTGTGGAACGCCTTCAGAATACGCAGGTTGAAGTGAAGCCCGTAACTTTCGCAAGCGTTGCCGACCCCCGTGAGCCAAGTGATTTCATCAATGTCGGCTTTCGTGGGTTGTTTCGCCTTGTCCATCTTGATATGTGGCATCTCGATTTCCTTATATCGGGCGCCGACTTCGGCGGGACGTTCGTAGGCAGAGCGGAGACGGTTGAGTTCGGCTTGTGCCTCGTTCGCGGCACCCTCGAATCTGGATGCCCTTTGAGCGAGCGACCTGTTTTCTGCATCGTATTCGCTGTTTTTGCGGCGCAGGTCCGCTGTTTCCGCAATTGTGGCGGCATTGGCTGCGATTTGCTTTTCGAGCACGTCGATACGCGCCTTCTGGGTTTTGGATTCGGACTCCCTTTCTTTATACATCGCTCGGATTTCCTCGGTCGGACGGGTGGCGAGTTCTTCGCGCAGGCGCTTGAGTTCATCCGTCTTGCCGTTAAGTTCGCGGAGGATTTCGGCTGGATCTTTGTCGCCGAGTTGCCGTTTCAGTTGGTCGAACGCGCCGACAAGTTCGGCCTGGATGCGGAGGCTTTCTCGCAAACGGGCATTTTCGTCTTTGAACGACTGTTTTTCGGCCTCCAGCGACTTGCGTTCTTCTTCGAGCCGCGCCTCGATTTTTTCGTCCAACTCGTCGTTTCTTTTCTGACATTGTTGTTCAAGCCGCTGCTCAATCCGTTCGAGCTTGCGTTCATTGGCTTCAAGTTCAAATTTACGGCCTTCGAGTTCGCTTTGCAGGGCGGATACCGCGCCCTTTTGTTTTTCGAGTTCAGTCCGTTCGGTCTCCAATTTGTTTCGAGCATCTACCTGCTGTTTCGTCCACGCCTCCTGTTCAGTGGTGATTTCGGCGCGGATGCGGTCGCGCTCGGCCTGCTCGGCTTTTGTGATATCCTCAAATCGTTTAGTTTTCAGTGTGCCGATTTCATCTTCAAGTGAGGAAAGTTTCTGTTCTCGAACATCAGCGATTTCAGGCTCCATTTTAGCGCGTTTGTCCCGCAGTTCGATATCCAAGGCGGTGCGTTCATCGGCAAAGCCTGCGTCACGCTTTTGCTCGGCGGCAATGATGGCTTGCTCGCGGTCGACCAGTTCGGCTTTCGCAACTTCAAGCCTTTGACGCTCTTCGGCGATAGCGTCAGCGCGTTTCCGCAAATGATCCTCCTCCGCCTGATTCGCCCGATGCTGGCGAGCGGCTTCGTCCGCCAATGCTTTGGCTTTGTCACCCAATCCGGCATCGGCCTTCTGCTCGCGTTCGGTCACGGTGAGTTCGCGTCTGGTGATTTCCCCCTCCCGATTCACCAAATCCGCTAAGTCATGATGGATGCGCTCCTTCAACTTCTGCAAGTCGCTTTTGATTCGGTCGTACGATTCCAACAGCGTTTCACGATCCACATGCTGCGCCGGTGATATCGGCGCGGAAGAAGTGGGATACACCTGTTGCTGAACGTCTTGTTCGGCAGGCGAGATTTGTTGGTGCCGCTTTTTGTTCTTTTTACTCATAATTGAACCTCCGATAGTGCTCTGATGATTGAAAAAGCCTGTTTGCGCAGCTTGGCAATGCCATCTTTTGGCAAAGGCAACGGTTGATTACCGTGCCCGCGCTTTTGGAGGATGTCTTCGATGTCCGCAAAGAACGATGGCTGACAATCAGCGAACGCACGCAATGCGTCCGCATTCGCGGTGATGAGAAACGCGATCACGCATGCGCCGAGCGACTTGTCGTCCCCCTGCAAGGTTTTTCGGATTGCGATTGGTTTGACGGTGCGCAGACATGCTGGCAGCAGTCCAAGTCCGACCTGACTGGCGTTCTTCTGGGCCGTCATGGGAAATTCAGAATCCTTGACGTCCGGCGGCAACACTCCCGCAAGTATTTGACGGAAAGCCCTTTGCAATGAGGCATAGATGTCGCAGGTGAATGTGAGCGCGTCATCGTTGTCTTTGCAGGACAGCCAGAAGCGCTCCGCATAGATAACGCGGTCCTGTAAATCCGATCCAAGTCGATTGAAAAGTCCGAATCCAAATTCGCCCTGAATGCTGGTTCGAGCATCAAGTAGCGAATCCGCAACGTCATCTTTGTCCGCTTCTGCGACGGGTGTGTCCGAGAACCTTATGTCTGGCAACAGGGCGGTAACAATGTCGCGCATAAAAGCCTCTTCCGGTAATTCGATTTCGTTTTTTTGTGCTTTGCCTTTCCCGTGCCCCTGCTCATCCCGTTTCTTTTTGATTTCGAAGATGCGAATGATGAAGTCATGATACTTGGCAGTGAGGTGGCACAAAGGATGCGCGGCATCATTTTCTGCCATTAAAAGCGCAATACTAAGAACTGTTCCCATTTCTGATTTGCCAGAAAGGAAATCATCCAGCTTCCCACCAGAAACCGGGCGAAATCCATATTGCGGCACGATTAGACCGACTATTTCCGCCGCCTTCTTCAAAAGATCGGGATGCTCTAATTGATTTGTAAGTCTGAGTTTCTTGACCGAAATGTCGAATGGCCGCTTGACACAAGCATGGAACATCGCCCATTCGAGCGCGGCGTGAATCTGTTCGATGGAACGGTGCTGGGTGTTTCGTCTTAAGCGCAGGTTAGAAACCAGATTTGGATAGCGTCCCTGGCTTGTATCGTTGTCATACGGTTCTTTATGTGTTAAAGCTTCCTTGTCTTGTATGGGGTTAGACAAACCCTGCTTCCAGTTCATCAGCCAATCGCTTAGACTGTTATCCTGTTCAAGCAAGCGGCTGAACGCGTTTTCAAGAACCAGAGAAAAACCGTTGCCGAACGGGTCGGCAATGCGGACCTCGCCGTCGCTTTTCTGTATGGCGATCGGGCAGTCGAGATAATACTGTTCGGGTTCATGGGCTATGGTAATTTGTTGAACCGCCGGCAAGCGCGTTTCATCGCCAAAAGCCATTGAACGTTTCTTCATCGCCCGAAACGCAGAGATGACATCACGGGGTGTTGGCGGCCTGTTTTTATGGTTGTCACAATTAAGAAATCTCCCAAAGAACGTCTCCTCATCTTTCGTTTTCAACGGATTATTGTCATCGAGCTTATGATAAAACGGCAGAATCTTTCCTGTGGCGAGCTCGCGGAACAAGAGCGTGGTGACAAAGACCGGCAATTTTGCGTCCTTGTTTTTCCAGTTGTCGCGCTTCTGCTTGATGATTTCGTTTTGTTCGTCGATGAACGCTTTGGCTTGAAGGCGCAGAAGAACGCATTCAACGAGGTCAACAGGAATGCATGTTTCCCGTGACAGCACCTCCGCTTCCCGTGGGCCGCCCTCATCGATAATTCTCAGAATGACTCGCTCGAACGGATTAAGGCCGTCGCCGACTTCCGACACTTTCGGCAAAGTCACACGATAGGTGTTCACCGGCCATGCGAGATTGCGCGGTTTGCCGACGATTTCCCCGAAGGGCTTCGGCATACCGTAATCAAGGTGTTTCATCGGCATGGCAACACCCTCCCTTTTGTTTGGCAAAGATTGAAGAAGTCCACCAACCCAGGAATGAACTCCGCAGCAAGGTTGCTTTGTAGTAATCCCGAATCCCCAGCCACCACCAGCAGTTTTTTCTGACGGCTCATTGAGACATTCAGGCGGTTGTAGAGGCAGAGGTGGCCGAAGAGGCTTCGCGCTTGTTTCTCTCTTTCATCGGTATGCGGTTTCCAGTTTTGTGGCATGGTTCTGACCATAGACAGAAAAACGACATCGAACTCCATGCCCTGAAACGAATCAACCGTGCCGATGCGAAGAATCCTATCGTCATCGGTAAATTTGCCGAGTTGCTTTTTTATGAGTTCGGCTTGCGCTTTGTAGAACGAAATCACACCGAAAGAGAGGCTTTCACCTTCTGGGGAGTTCATCCACACTTGCAACTGTCGGGCGATGGCGGCTGCTTCGGCGGGGCGCATCCAACTGGTTCCGCTCCGCTGGTGCTTGCCTTTCGCGGCAGGAATATCCAGCCAAATGGCGGGTTTGTTTTCTGTGTCGGGCAAGTTGTGCACGAAATTGATTTCATCTCTTCCCGAACCGAATTTTTCCGAAGGATCAAACCGTTCGTAAAAATTGCGGCTGATGAAATCACCTAAAAGCGGGTGCATGCGGTATTGCTTGTTGAGTGTGACACGGCGGGTAAGACCGTCTTTCTCCTCCAACGCCTTTAGCCGTTCGGAAAAAAGATACTCAAACATGGACTTTTTGAGCCAGTCAGATTCTTCCTCCCCCGCCTCCCCCTCTTCCATCTGCCTAGCAACTTCGTCATCAATGATATGCGGCAACTGACGGTGGTCGCCAACAAGGATGATCCGTTTGCCCTGCGCCATAGGAATCATCAGGTCGCGGGGCGAGACGCGGGCGGCCTCATCCACAATCACGAATTCGTATTCGATCTTTTGGTCGGCGTTGTCTCCCGTAATGCCCTTTTGTTCCTGCATCTGCCAGTTGACGCTCTGCTGACAGGTGGCGGCGAAAGCGAAACTATAATCCGCAACCGCATCAATCATCCCATAGGGATTGCTTTCAAGCTCAGCCAGAAACTCAGCCAGTGCGGAGGATTTCGCATCCTTGGCAGAGAAACCTGCGATTTTGATTTTCTTGATTGCGTCCTCGGCTAGCGCGACGATTTCATCGTTTTGCTTTTCCACGCGAAACACGGGCGGAGCAGTGAAATGGATGAGGAGTTTCTTTTTCAGCGCTGTCAAATCGTTCAGGAATGGCGGAATGCCGTCCTCATTGCGCCACAGGCTTGCCTTGTCCAGCAAGTCGCATTCATTTTCTTTAAGGACATCTTCCAAATCGTCCAGCGCATCGGTCGCCCGCTCCGGCCCATCATCAGCAAAACTTTCCGGTCGGATGCGCAATCGCCGCACAGCATCCAACAACGGATTTAATTCGTTGTTGAGATTTTCTTCGAGTGAAAGTTTTTTTGCGAGATTTGCGGCGCAGCGTGAAGACTCTTCACCCAGAATGCTGATGCCGAGGTCGGCGATTCTCCTCGCGAGATTCGCTGCCAGCCTCCGAGTCGGTGCCTTGATGTATTGCAGGCAAAGGTTTTTGACTTCAGTTTCCTTCTCGATTTCTTTGATTTGCGGATTTCTGGCGCGAAGTTCTGCGGCAATCTTGGCGCACCAAATTTCGAGATTCCTTTCAAAAACATTGAAATCATCTACATCAGCGCCTGAGCGTTTGCCGAACTTGGGAACTGGAATGCTGTTGAGCGAGAGGCGGCCAATCATGTTCTCAACAGCATCGTGCTGGAATCCGGTTAGCAGAACCATCCCCTTGATATTCGCGCCACGCTTGTCCGCCATCTCATTTAGTCGTTCGAGAATCGCTGCGATGACGGTGGTCTTGCCAGTGCCGGGCGGACCCTGGATGAGCGCGATGTCGGGCGTGTTCAGCGCGACTTCAATCGCCTTTTCCTGCATGATAGTCGGCTGATTCCGGAAAACTTTGTTGCGAACGAAAGCAGTGAGTGGTTTGATTTTATGCGGCGGACGGGTTGGCGCGATTTTGCCCTTTTCCTCAATTATAAGTCCAAGTTGCGGATTGACGGCGCGGCCTTCAAGAATCGCCCTGCGCGCGTTCATACGCCGCTTGATTTGCGCGATTTCGCCTGCCAGCGAAAGAATAAGCGTTCCGGATGAAGGAAGATTCTCCGTTTCAATTGTGAGCGACACTGAAGCCGCTTCAAAATCTAAAACTTTGAAATACGAACTCGCCTCTTTTCGCTCTTTCTTATGTTTTTCAAAAATTTCCTCGTTTTCCACATCTCGTTCAATCCCTCTCACGAATTCCGCGAATTTCAAATCTGGATTCTTTAGATAAACCGGTAATTCGTCGACAACCTCAACTTCCTCCACCCCGTTTGCCGCAAGAGCATTCAATGCGGAATCTGAAGCCTGAGCGATACGAACCGAAACCGTCCCGGCGCGGTTTTGGATCATATCGGAATACGGCAATGCGCCGATTTCCCGGGCATGTTTGAGCAGGAGTTCGCCCTCGAGGTCGCCGAATTCGTCCCATTTTTTCAAATAACTCCCGTCATCTTTGGCGAGTTCGGACATTTGCGCCTTGGTGAGAATTTGAATCTGCCCCGCCTGCGTCCAGTCCACAAATTTCAGTTTTCCTTTGGCAAGGCGTAATGCGCGATCTGGTGCGTTTCTATTTTTGGTCAGGCGCGTGGCGATAAAAACGGACTTCCCGTCCGGAAGTTGGGTTTCAGTGGCAACAAAGCGAATGTCATCGCCCGTGATGCAGAACGAATTCTTGCGAGTCGGTGTGTGCTTTGGGACGGAAACTTCCAGGTTTGATTGAGTTGTATCACCATCCGATTTTCCCACCGCTTCTGTATCAATGCTCTTTTCTGGTTTCTCTTCGGATTTTTCTTCCGATTCCGGCTTCAGGGCAGCATCAATTGCCGGACCTGCGGTAAGAAAAAAGAACGGTTGATCACCATGAACAAGCCAACAATGTCGTTCGAGAGTCTCGTAGAGCTTTTCCCCCGTGAGTTTCTGGCGGGCGATTTTCGCAACAGCTTGTTCAACATACTCATCGACGCCGATTTCGACATCGCCAATCTCCGAACATTCACCGGTGAAGAAGGCGATTTGCAATTCGATACTGCCGTCGCTTGCCGAATTTGCGAGTTGCGCGAGAAGCGCACGTCCGCTCGCGAGTTCGTTACCAAGGCGACGGATATCCGCGTCAACGGTCGGTTTGACGAAGATGACGGAATCCTTGAGACGGATTTCAAATTCGCCAGGGCGGGTTGGGCAAACGGATGCCGACAGAACGGGTCGCTCATCCAACTTCGCATCGGTGACATCCGTGGTCTTGACTCGGATGCTTATGAATTCAGCGGGAATGTCTTTGAATTTCATTTTGCCGCCTCAAAAAACTCAAAGGTTAAACCATCAGGGAGCGGGCGCGTTCCTCGGACGGGAATCGCGGTCTTCTTGGCGAAGTCCAGGACTGCTTCGTATTCCGTGTCATCATTGTGTTCGACCGAGAACGGGTTGCAGAGGCGATGCGTCAGGGCGAGTTCCTTGACATCTGCGGGAATAAAAACCTTCCAGCGGTTGGTTTTTGCACAGGCGAATGCCGGACGCGATGCGTCGCAATACGGACACTTTTCGTAGTTGTCCGCAAAATAACTCATCTTGCAATTCGGACATGGTAACGATTGGTCGAAGGCCTTGACTAATTCCAACGCCCAGAACGCCATCGCTGGACGGCGGTGCGGCTGGGTGCGTCCCACGCCAAAAGTCTCTTGGAAGAGGCGGCGAAGTCCCGGCGTTGTCACCAATTCTCGGGTCAGACCTGAAACGGCGGAATTGGAATCGTCGTCCTCGTCATCTATGAACGGCAGATAGCCGGCATATGCCTGTTCGTCCAAATCGGAGGGCGCACCATCTGCGGCCGGTTCGGCATCCCAGCCGGCTACGTTATTATCAGGTTCCAGCACCTTTTTCCCGATGAACGGATGACAGAGAGCAAGCGCCCCAAAAGCCATTACTGCAAACGCCCAGCAATCTGTGCGCGGACGATTTTTGTCGCGCCCCTGAACGATTTCAGGCGCGCCGTAAGTTGACGTATAGACTGCGTTGCCGCCTTCGCTCCTTTCAAAGCGAAGGTTGTCTGCATCAATCAGCCAGACTTCGCGAGAATCGGGATCGCTAACGAACACGTTTTTATTTGAAATATCGCCATAGACCAGCCCGGCGCTGTGGAGGCGGGCGAGAATGGCGGCACATTTCGAGAGCGCTAACAGGCGGCGGCGGGTCGAACCAGTGCTGGCGTAATGGAGAAGCAGCAACGCCTTGTCCTTGTCGGTTATCGCTGCGAGCCATTTGGGGATTTCCTGCTTTTTCGCCGCCACCGCTTCCCTGAGTTCCGCTTTTGTTTTGCCGTCCAAATCTAACACACTGAACGGCTTCATCCCGTTCAAGAGGCGCATCACATAGCCCGGTTCGTCGCGCAGGATGGCAAGCGGCAGGGAAATCGGGATGCGGAGCGGCAATGGCAGGAGGCGAATGTTCTGAAAACGGTCGCGCAGATTGGCGTTCTTATCCGGCGTGCAAGATGCGTCCAGTGGTTGCTTGATCGCCAAGTCAGCATCCGTAGTGCGAAAGACCACGCCTTGCCCGCCACTGCCGACTTCATCGGCGCGGTAATGAAAGTTGCCGTATTCATCGGCGAGCGGCTTCGAGGACGGTGTTTTGTTTTTTGCAGCCGACTTGTCAGGTTTACTCATCCGCCACCTCCTCCCGGAAAAGGCAGGCTATGGTCTTGTCGTCGCTGTGCTTGGGCGTCGGCCAGTTTTCCAGCACCTCGCGGGCACGACGAGCGGCCGACACCGAGGAAAGGTCGCGATGCGCACCGGCGAATTCCTTGATGAAGCCATCGGGGTTCTTCAAATCATCAGCCACACCGTCGGTGCAGAGGACGATTGACCTGCAATCCTCTTCCGGAAGGGAAAGCCACTGCCAGTCTTTCTCAGCCATATTCGGCGAAAGCGCGGCGGTGATATTGGAAAAACCTTCCGTTTTGTCGTCGGACAATGACATGACCGAACCATCGGTATTCACGGCGGCGGCGAGGCCGTCGCCAAGCATTCCCATGCGAAGCACTCCGTCATTCATGCGAAACGCGAACAAACATGTTGCGGCGCAACCGCGAGGCTCAAGCGGGGCAATGATGGAAAGCCAGTTGTTCTTGATTCGGTCAGACAGGAAGGCGTGTCCTATTCCGGTTCTGCCGTGGCAGGCGTGGACGGCGCAAGCCACCGCGAGACATGCGGCATGGCTCCCGAAATCGGAAAACGGCTTCGAGCCGACACCGTCAGAGACGACGATGCCATCGCCCCAAGCACGATGGAACGCCGCCCACGCATCCTGATTCGGTTTGCCTGTGGCGACATGACCGGGACCGATGACACTCGCGCCAAAACTCCTCCAGACAGTCATGCCGCGCCTCCTTCCATCCAGCCGTCAAGCGCGGCAAACAAATCTTCGGCAGCGAACACATCCGCCCATTTCAGTTGCGGATTGGCATCAGCGCCGATCTTGATGACGCGGAGGGTGTCCTGTTGAAGGCTTTCCTTCCAGCGTTTCAATACTTTCGAGTCATCCTGCGACCAAAATCCATCTGTGATAAGCAATACTTTGCCATCGGGTTGCTCTCCGAGAAGACTGATTAACGCCTTTGCGTGCGCCGCGCTTTCACAAACCACCATTTCGGGCGGGAATTCCTGGTCCGGAATCCAATCGACAACCCGCGCCTCTTTGTTCCACGCGACCAGTTTCAAATCTGCGGATCCGTATCCGAGGCGGAAGTATTGCTCCGTCACCCGTGCCACGCCACGCGCAATCAGGTGTTTTGCTCCCTCTGACATACTGCCGGAGGCGTCGCAGACGACCCAAAGAGGTGGTTTCTCACTCATGGGTCTCATATCGTTCGCGTTTGTTTATTATAGAATTATGCCATGGATTACCAGTAGCCCTCGTCTTCTGACTTATCTTGCCCGGTTTCGGTGGCTTTTGGTGCCGTCTTTTTATTTGGGACATCCAGAAGAATGTTGCTGTCCGAAGGAATGTTGTTTGGGTTCTGGGAGAAGGTTCGCGAGACGACGGACATCGTCACTCGCTTGAAAAATTCTTGCACTTTCTCCGCCTGATCCGCTTGAAATAACTTGTGATCCGTCCCTGCGATGAACTCGCCTAACATGGCCGAGTCTGCTTCGGCCCCGATCGCCATGGCCATGCGGTCACATTTCGAAGAACGACCAAGCGTTGTGAATTCGGCAAGGGCGTTTTCCCAGGCGTCCGTTGGTTTGCCATCGGAAACCAGGATGACCGCCGGCCGCCATGCGCGGGAAGGTGTCTTTTCTTTGTCTTCGACCAACTCTTTTGCAAGCGCCAAAGCTGAACCTAACGGCGTCTCCCCACCGGTGGTCAGATCGTTCCAGTTCACATTCCCGGCCCTGGTCGGGGGAAGTTGCATCCGCGTATCCGAGCCAAAGGTTATGATGGAGACCAAAAACTCAGTTCCCGTGCATTCCTCCTTGGTCAGCGTGACAAGCATCTTCTTGACTGCCTCATTAAGGAGTTGAATGCGGGTGATACCACCCTCGACGATCTCCCAATTCTTTCCGTCTTTGAAGACCGTTTTTCCGGTTCGATTGAACGAACCGGACACGACCTCGCTCATGCTTGCGCTGACATCCAGCAGGAGGATGACAGGAAGTGGCTTGGCCTTGCTCGTAGTAAAAGCAGAAGGGTCAAATGCGGGCTTGTTCATAAATTGTTGTTTGATTGATGGTTAACTCATTCGGAAAATTCAGGTTGCTCTGAACTCCGCCTAATATTGATTCGTTAGTTTTCATGGAACATGTCCATTCGACTCGCCGTGATGTGAGCATGATGCACCTGACCGCGAAAAGTTCACAGTTAATTTTGGAATTCCGGTGGAAAGCAAAAATGGTGACATAATCACAAAATCAAGCTGACTGAGCTTCCCGCGCCAGCCGATTGAGCTTGCAGCCCAAATGCCGGCCTGCGTTGAAAATTCCAGGCTGCGTTCCTCAGGCGACGACTTTACGGCGTTTAATGCCATGTCCGCATTTTTCTTAAGCTGCTGTCGTGCGTCTTGAAGCGTGCTGCGCACAGGCACTTTAAACTTATGCTCCGACCACTCCACGGCCAGTTGCCGGAGAGCTTTCTGCACCGGAACCCGCACCGGCCCATCCGCCCACCAGGCGGTGCCCGTTGAGTCCTGTTCTGCCAGAGCCCAAATGAAGCTCAGTGTTTCATCAGATGTCAGCGTCTTTGCCATGTGAGGAATATATTCTCATCTCGGACAGCACGTGGGGTTGAGGACGTCCGAAGACGTCGCCACACCAAGCCGGATGAGCAATGATTGGATCGAAGAAAAGTGGGGTCTGCGTCACAATTTGTGGGTGATTTTCGCATGATTTTGGGTGCGGTCAAGGTTTCTGAAGATTTTTTTTCTGATGATTTTTATGGGGATTTTGCGGCGGTTTTGGTATTCGACCGCAGCGGGGTGCGAGCGATGGCTCGAAGGCCACCCCGCTGCTCGTTTAGCTGGCGGGCGGACTCTGGGGACAGCTTGCATGTGGTGGAGAAAAAGTTGA
>Ga0182012_10003026_pt1 | contig 18032 bp, 21 predicted proteins | sample 612S2SmetaG_FD_120486 | JGI IMG/M metagenome (GOLD analysis project Ga0182012, IMG submission 120486) | Permafrost microbial communities from Stordalen Mire, Sweden - 612S2S metaG | ecosystem: Environmental > Terrestrial > Soil > Wetlands > Permafrost | place: Sweden: Stordalen | collected...
CCCAGAAGTCGCCGCAGACCCAGAGGATCGCGGCACCGATCTGCTGGTCGGCAAACGGCGAGAGCGTGACACCCGGCACGTGCGCGTAGACGTCGTACCAACTCGTCGACGTGAGAATGCTGAGCGACATTGCAAGGACGAACATCACGACGTTGGTCGAGATGATTGCCCCAGCCTGCCAGAGGGGGGTCGTCGTGATCCTGAACGGATGGGACGGGATGATCTGCAGCCAGAACAGCATCCCCGTCACGAAGAAGCTCGAGTGCATGAGCCAGATGTGGATCGTCTGGTTGTTCTCGGCGAGATCGAACGCGACGGGAAAGTGCCAGACCACCATGACGACATTGAAGGAGATCAGGGCGAACCAGGGGTTCAGGACGAACCGGCCGACGGCGCGCAGGGGTGCTGCCCAGTGCCCGAGGATGACAGACCTGCCAACCCTCCTGCGGATCCCGACCGGGAATGCATGGATGAGTGGGATCCATGGGGCACCCAAGACGATCAGCATTGGTGCGTAGAAGGCGATGAGAAGGTGTTCGATCATGTGGACGAAGAAGTAGTCGCTGGCCCAGTAGTCGATCGGGGACTGCACGGCGACGAGCAGCACGAGGAGGCCCGCGTAGAACGAGACCGAGCGCAGTCGACGTCGTCGGGTCCTCACCGGATCAGACCGGCGACGCAGGCGGGCGAGGCCGATCTCGTTCGCGACAACGAGTACAGCGACGATCAGCATGAAGGGGTCGAATGACCAGTTGCGGGTGATGTAACTCACGACCGCCCCTTCCTCGGCGAGGTGGCGCCATGGTAGCGCCGTGCGTGCCGATTCAATGGGACGAACCGAACTCGATCGGCACAACGATCGCCTGGGAGCGGACCCATCCGGATGCGGCCAGGCGCTCGACGACCAGTGTCGTGGCCTGCGGTGTCAATGCGTCGAATCCTCCACCCGCATTCGAGGCGACGAGTGCGGTCCCCTGCGGGAGGGCTGGCAGCCCATCCCAGTTCGCGTCGCCGCGTGTCGAGACCGCGGCGATCCGCGATCCGTCCGGTGTGCCCAGGACCACGACCAGACCGCCCGTCGACGTAGTGCTGCTCGAGACGACCGTCCGTCCCGCGATCGGCAGCGGGTTGCCGACGGACCAGTCGTTGAATGCCACTGAGCCGTATGCAGCCACGAGATCGCCCTCCCGCCCAGAACCGGTCCTGATGAGCGCAGCCACCCCCTGCGATGACACGTCGAGCCGCAGCACCTCGCTCGGGGTGCTCGCGCCGCCGTTGACGAGCGGCCCCACGTTCTGCCACGACGACCGATCCCGAAGCAGGATGGCGGCGCGGGGTCCAGAGGTGCAGGTCCCGCCCACCGCCACCCCTCGAGGCGCGGCAGCGGTCGTGGCCACAGCGGTAGCTGCCAACAGTCGGCACCCTTCAGACGCGACGACGGAAGGCGACAGAGTTCCGGCGACTGACCACGTGTCGAGGTCTCGACTCTGCAGGAGCCGGGTGGCTCCTGACCCCGAGAGCGCCCACGTTCGACCGGTGCCACCGACGGCGAGGGCATCGGGCGCCCTTGCGATCGCATCGGGCAGTATCCCAGTGGTCCACGACACGCCGGTGTTCTCCGTCCTCACGAGCGGCGAGAACCTGAGCCCCAGTGACGGGCCGAACGCGACCGTGATCACCGAACTCGAGAGCGGGGCGATGAAGAGTCCACCGTTGCTGGCGACACCCGGAGGGGTCGACAGGGTCCATGTGCCTCTGGGCGTCGCGTGGAAAAGCTCCCAGAACGTGTTGAGCGGCTCAGAGAGCCGTCCCATCGCGAGGGTCGCCCAGGCGCCTTGCGACGTGGCCACTGCGGTGGCGATCGGAATCGGAGGAAAGGTCGAAGGGGGCCTTGTGCTCGGTGACCCGGACTGCCCGCACGCAGCAAGCAGGCTCGCGGCTGCCGCTGCGGCCGCGATCTGCATCACTCGACGCCCGCGCACTGTCCGTGTCGCTCGTGTGAACCGGCTGGGGGCCTTCACGAGTGGCTGGCCGACAGCACCTGCGCGGTCAGCAGGGATGTGAACGAGGAGCGCAGCGCGGCCCCCGAACCGGGATCCGAGTCCAGGACAGCCCGCACGTTCCCTCTGGGATCGATCACGTAGACCAGGTCGTTGTGGCTGATCATCGCGCCCGCGGGAAGGATCGACGTGAGGACGCCGTAGTCGTTCCATATACGTTGGAGCGAACGGAGCGACCCGGTGAGGTAGAGCCAGTTACGCAATCCGGCGAGACCCTCCTGTCGGTCGAATGCATTCGTCGCCGCCGACGTCAGGAAGAGCGGGTTGTTGACCACTGCGACGAGGTCGACTTTCGCTGCCGCAGGTCCCAGTTCCTGGTCGGCCGCTCGAAGCTCCTGCGCGATGATCGGGCAGTCCGTCGTGCACACGGGATCGAGGAAGGTGAGCACGACCGTGTGCCCCTTCAACGAGTCGAGGGAAACGGACCTGTTCGATTGGTCGGTGAGAGTGAACGCATACGCCGGGAAGTTCACGATGTTCGGTGTGCCGTTCACGGCCTCGGCAAGGATGGGGTCCGCGTGGGGATTCGTCGCAGCGATCGCCATCGGGGCAGCGCCGATGACGAGGACAGCGACGGCGCCGACGGCTGCGAGCATCCGCCACAGGTATGACGGCGAAAGCGAGTCGAGCGCGCTGGACCTGCCCTGCAGCACGCTGCCTGCGGTCGCCGGCTCCAGCGCATCGGCGGACCTCGGGACCCGGACCATTCCGAGATACCCGCTCGTGAACACGATCGCCATCGGGATCATCGAGTTCGGATCCGTACCGACCCCTCCGAAGAACCCCATGTCCTGGACCAGCACCCAGTCCGCCAGGCACAGCACGATGCCCGCCACCACGCCCACGCGCGCTGCCCGCACATCACCGGACACGAAGCAGGCACCGATCCCGATGAGCGCAAGGACGACGAGCAGGTTCACTCCCCATCCGTGCGCCGCATCGACCCGCCCGAACCAGCGCACCCATGACGCCACGACCGACGGCTGCGACACCTGGGCCATCTGCTGGACCATCGCGGTCACGAGGCCGGGTTGTGCGGCATGCGACGCTTGCCCGGACCACGAACCTCGGCCCGGCCACGCCTGCAGCACCCCCATGCCGATGAAGAACACCCCCATTGCGCGAAGTACCGACCCTCCGGTCCGCGGTGTCGCCCACACCTTCTCGGGGAGTGCGACGAGCACCCCCGCTGCGACGTAGAAGAGGACCGCACCCGGGGTCCCGAACAGCCAGCTGCTCCCGTGGCCGAAGATCCCACCGAACGCCTCGCCGAAGACCCAGACGGCGATGCCCCACCCGGCGCTGACCCCGCCGGCGGCGCGTGACCAGTATCCGCGGGGAGCAACGAGCAGGAAGAGACCCACTCCGACCTGGATCCACACGGACGCGGCGGCGGCGGTGATCGGATGGTTCGACCAAATGGTCACGCCGCTGTTGACCAGGTCCTGCACCCATCGCGGCGAGGAGCTTGCCGCCGGGGCAAGGACACCGGAGGGCAGGCCGAGCGGCATCCCCTGCTGCGCCTGCAGCAGGCCATCGAGGATCCAGAGGGCGCCAAAGCTCATACGCAGCACCGTCCGAGCCAGTGGTTCGGCCGCGAGAGCGAGAGTCGGGGCGTCTGCACGCTCGCCCGTTTGGTTGCGTCGGAAGCGGATCGTGCGGATGACGTTCCACGCGATCAGCAGGACCGCTGCGATCAGGAGGATGATGAACAACTGGTGGAGCAGTGTTGATCGGAACGCAGACGTGACGGTCGGGTCATAGGTCTGGAGGGGATGGCCCATACCTGGCATGTCGCGATCGCACTTCCCTCTTCAGCGAGCGACGAGACCACGCATGACGCGGTTCGCGCGCTCCATTCGTCCGGCAACACAGTAGGGCCTGGCCGCACAGCTCCGGAATGCAGCGGCCCGAGGAATCAGGCTCACTCCTCTTCGTCATCCGGGCCGTCGCGACTTGCCTCAGCGGCGTCAAGGTCGGCTGCGAGCTGCTGCTGGTGCTCCTGCCACGCCTTCAGCATTCCCACGTACTCGGGTGCGATCGTCGGCTTCCGATCGCGGGACCGGCCGCTTCCGGGGTGCAGGACCTTCCACCACATGTAGACGCCGAACGCCGCCAGCAGTGGCCACTCGAACACGTAGGCCCAGCTCAGCGCGTTGCCGCCGAGCGCGCGGAACAACTCGATCCAGAACGCTGCCAGGCACAGGGTGAGGCAGATCGCCAGCGTGATGTGCGTCTTCAGGGCCTCGGTTCCGCGCAGGCGCGAAGGTGGGCCGACATCCACAGGATCGCCCGACCGGTTCACCCAGCGCACCATACCGCCATGGCATTGCGAGATTGGCCCGACCTCCCCTCGGGGAAATCGATTGCCCGGCGCCCGCGATCAGCGACCGCCATCGGCGACGACACGCTTCGCAGACCGCCGGTTCCGTAGCATCTGACCATGCGCAGCGCCACCAGCCGTCCACGAATCTGGCGGCTCCACGCCAGCCTCGTTGCGGCCGCCACAATCTGCATCTCCGCATTTCTCGTGGAACTCTCGCGGGCGCTCGGTGGCAACGCGCTGAGCTGGGCCTACGTATTCGAGTGGCCCCTGTTGCTGGCTTACTCGTTCTATCTTTGGCACCGGCTCGTTCGAGACGAGCACGGAAGCGCACCGCCGGCACTCCCCGACGAGACGTCGCAGGACGCTGCCGCCCGCTCCGCCTGGAACGAGTACCTCGCTCGCCTGCACGCAGGCGAACTCGATGACCCTGGAGCCGGAGGAAACGGCTAGATCAGGCGCCGCGCTGCAGCACGGGAAGGACCGCCGCGAGGACGCCGTTCACGAATCGGGGCGATGCGTCCGTCGAGAAGGTCTTAGCCAGCTCGACCGCTTCGTCGAGGACGACCGCGTCGGGAGGCGGATCTTCCCCGAGGATCTCTCCGATCGCGAGCACCATCACGAGCCTGTCGATGATCGCCAGTCGCTCAAGTGGCCAGTCCGTGGCCGCGGTGCGGATGGCCTCCTCGGCCTCGACTCGATGTCGCTCAGCGCTCGTGACAAGCTCGACGACGAACTCATCGGGGGGGCTTGGCTGCGCAGCGACGACCTCGTGAGGCGGGACCTGCTTGATCGATGCCTCGTAGAGGAGCTCGAGAGCGCGTTCTCGCGCACGATGGCGGGCGTCGCCGGCTCGCCCGGTCACGCCCGCGTCAGATACTCGCCGGTGCGGGTGTCCACCTTGATCGACTCCCCCGCATTCACGAACAGCGGGACCTGGACGACGATGCCCGTCTCGAGCGTCGCCGGCTTGCGAGCGCCTGAGACGCGGTCGCCCTGGAAACCGGGCTCGGTGTCCTGCACGACGAGCTCGACGGATGCCGGAAGGTCGATGCCAACGACCTCGCCGTCGTGCATCTGGACGTTCGCCTCGCCGCCCTCGCGCAGGTAGTCGGCGGCATCCCCGAGCGCCGCCCTGGTCACGGTCAGCTGGTCATAGGTGGTCTGGTCCATGAAGACGTAGTCGTCACCGTCGCGGTAGAGGAAGCTCATGTCGCGCTTGTCGATGATCGCCTGCTCAAGGGTCTCGGCGGAGCGGTAGGTGCGCTCGATCACAGCCCCCGTCCGCACGTTGCGCAGCTTTGTGCGGACGAACGCGCCTCCCTTGCCGGGCTTGACGTGCTGGAACTCGATGACCGTGAAGAGCCCGTCGTCGAGCTTCAGGCTCATGCCGTTCTTGAGGTCGTTGGTTGACACCGAGGCCATCGTTGTGACACATCCTTTAGTGCCTGTGGACGCTCCACAGGGCCCCGAGGGGCTGGTCGAGACTTCCGGCCTGCCACGCGGCCGACCGGGCGCCACGGGGGAAGGCTCTCCCGGCGAACTGCACCGGAGACGATGAGCGAACCCAGGTGGGGCCGCTCGATCCTACGCCACGGGATCCCCGGGCCCGTTCGCGAGCCTGACCAGCGCGAGCACCGCGAGCTCGTAGGAGAGGGGCCCGAAGCCCGCGATGGAACCCGCGACGACGGGGGCGATCACCGAGGTGTGCCGGAAGGGCTCTCGTGCCGCGGGATTGGAGAGGTGCACCTCGACGACCGGGATCCCCGCGGTCTCGAGGGCATCGTGAAGCGCGACCGAGGTGTGGGTGAAGGCACCGAGGTTGGCCAGGATCCCTGCGCACCCGGCTTCTCGGCGCTCGATCGCGTCGATCAGCTCGCCCTCGTGGTTCGACTGGACATGGCGAAGCCCGAACCCGTGCTCTGCGGCGACCGCCGCGGTGGCTGCGAGCAACTCGTCGAGCGTCACGGTGCCGTAGACTGCAGGGTCGCGCTCCCCCAGCTTCGAGAGGTTCGGGCCGGAGAGGACCAGCAGGTGACGGCTCACGATCCTGCGCCCATCGCACGGAGCGTAGCGACAACGTCACGGTCGGGAACTTGGGTCACGACCTCGCAGCCGCCCGGGCCATCGAGCACGAAGGTCAGGGCGTGGTGGGCCTTCTTGTCGCGCGTCATCACCGCAAGCAGCGCATCGGCGGAAAGGCCCGGCGGGATTCGCTCGGGGAGCCCGAGCGCCTGGAGGACGCGATCGTGCTCATTAACCCGCATTGCGTCGATCCGTCCGAGGCGTTCGGCGAGCCTGGCGGCGAACGCGAGGCCGACCGCAACAGCCTCGCCATGGCGGAGCGCGACCGGCGAGGCGCTGTCCTGGACGGTCTCGATCCCGTGGGCGAGGGTGTGGCCATAGTTGAGCAGCGCCCTCGATCCCCCCTCGCGCTCGTCCGCGACGACGAATGAGGCCTTGATCTGCGCGCACCGTGCAACCTGCTCGGCTACGGGCGCAGACGCGAGGGACTGGGCATCGTCCCCGGTCAAGAGCGCGTACTTGGCGACCTCGCCCCGCCCGCTCGCCCACTCGCGGTCGGGCAGCGTCGTGAGCACCGCGGTGTCGCACAGGACCCCCACCGGCTGGTGGAACGTGCCGACGAGGTTCTTCCCCTCGGGCAGGTTCACGCCGTTCTTCCCGCCGATCGCCGCGTCGACCTGGCCGAGCAGCGTCGACGGGATCTGCACGAGGGCCACGCCCCGCAGGTGCACGGCGGCAACGAATCCTGCGACGTCGGTGACAACGCCACCGCCGAACCCGACGACCACGTCCCGGCGAGAGATGCCCTCGGACACGAGTTCCCGGCAGAGTCGCTCGACGGTCCCGAGCGACTTCGCCCCCTCGCCTTCCTCGATGATGTGCAGCGAGGCTGCGACGCCCGGATCGAGGCCCTCGAGCCAGCCCTCGTCAACGATGCGCTGCTGCGTGATGATCGCTGCTGCCTGGCAGTTGGGCGTGCGCGCCGTGAAGAGGGCGGCGAGGCCATGCCTGGCCCCATCGCCGACGACCACCTCGTAGGGGCTCGCCGGGAGGTCGACGGGTACGTGCCTCACGCGAGCACCACCAGCGCAGCGAGCTCCGAGACGACGTCGTCGATCGGGCGGGAGGAGTCAATCTCGACATCGGCCACTTCCGCATACCACCCGTCGCGCCGCACGGCCAGCTCCGCGAGCCGCGTCGCCGGATCGGCCCCCAGGAGCGGCCGGTCGCCCTCGGCGACCCGGGCCGCAAGCAGGTCGACCGGGGCTACGAGGCGGACGACAAGCGGCTGTACCCGGAGCGCCGCTCGCGCGGCGGGCGTCTCCACGACACCGCCGCCCGCTGCAAGCACGGTGTCCTCGGCACCTGCCAGCAGTTTGACGAGCACCGATGCCTCGATCTCGCGGAACGCGGCCTCCCCGTCGATGCGGAGGATCTCGCCTGGCGTCCGGCCCCCGACGCGGGCCACCTCGTCATCGAGATCGACGAACCCAACGCCGAGCGAGCGCGCCAGCGCCGCACCGACCGAGGTCTTGCCCGCACCGGGCAGCCCGACCAGCACGACGCGGACGGTCATCCGTCCTCGTCGGCGACCGGTGCCAGCTTTCGGGCCTCGGCGAGGAAGCTGGCGCAGTTTCGCTGGAGCTCGCTGAGCGAGTCACCCCCGAACTTGCGGAGGGCCTCGGATGCGAGGACCAGGGCGACCATCGCCTCGGCGACAACGCCCATCGCGGGGACCGCCGTCACGTCGGTCCGCTCCTTGAAGGACACGGTCGTCGATCCCGTCGCGAGGTCGACGGTCTCGAGCACCGGTCGGTTCAGCGTCGAAAGCGGCTTCATCGTGGCGCGCGCGACGAGGAGGGAGCCCGTCGAGATGCCTCCTTCGAGCCCGCCGGCCCGCGTGGTCAGTCGGCGGAATCCGGCACCGGAGGCAGCGCCTTCGGCATCAAGGGCGATCGCGTCATGTGCCTCGCTGCCCCGCACCCTGGCCTGCGTCGCCGCAGCACCGATCTCCACGCCCTTGACTGCCTGGATGCTCATCAGTGCCTGTGCGAGCAGGCCGTCCAGCTTGCGGTCCCAGTGGACGTGGCTTCCGAGTCCCACGGGCACGTCGAAGGCGAGCACCTCGGCCACGCCGCCGAGGGAGTCCCCCTCCTTCGCGGCCGCCTTGATCTCGGCGACCATCGCGGCCGAGGCACCTGCATCGAAGCACCGGACCTCATCGGCGTCCACGAGGTCCCGATCGCCCGGACCAGGCCTCGCGCCCTCGGGCACCTCAACCCCACCGAGCGCCACCGTGTGGCTGAGCACCTGGACGCCCAGGCCCTGCAGGAGGATGCGAGCCATGGTGCCCGCGGCCACTCGAGCGGCGGTCTCGCGGGCGCTCGCGCGTTCGAGGACGTCTCGCGCGTCGTCGAGTCCGTACTTCTGCATGCCGGCGAGGTCCGCATGTCCCGGTCGCGGCGCGGTGAGGGGGCGCTCGGTCGCGCCGGGATCAGGGGACATCTCCTCGCGCCAGCGGTCCCACTCGCTGTTCGCGATCTCGATCGCGACAGGGGATCCGAGGGTCCTCCCGTGGCGCACCCCGGCGAGCAGGGTCAGCTCGTCGCGCTCGAAGCGCATCCGCGGCCCGCGGCCGAAACCGAGGCGGCGCCGCGAGAGATCCTCGGCCACCTCGTCCGTGGTCACGGGGAGCCCGGCGGGAAGCCCCTCGACGATGACGACGAGACCCTTCCCGTGGCTCTCCCCCGCCGTCAGGTATCTGAGCATGGGGGCCTCCGGGGCACGTGCCCTAGCGGGCGTAGTACGGCGAGTCGCCGCTCGCGTGGTCGGTGACGTCGACCACGCCGGTGATCTCGGGGATCGCCTCGCGCAGAGACGTCTCGATCCCCTGCGAGAGGGTCATCCTGCTCATCGCGCACCCCTGGCAACCGCCAGAGAGCGCGAGGTAGACGACCTTCTCCGACTCGTCCATCGCCACGAGGTCCGCCCGGCCACCGTGGCTGGCGATCGAGGGGTTGACCTGGGCCTCGAGCACCGCGATCACCCGCTGGGCGATGGGCCCCTCGACGCCGGCCTCGAGCAGCTCCGCGGGGACGCCGGGGTTGATTTCGGCCGCAGAGGGTGCGTTGGGGTTCACGAGGACGAGACCGCCCTCCTCGACCTCGAGGCGGGCACCGACCAGCCGATCCACCGATGCCGCCGGCACGCCGACGGTGATGCCCTCGGAGGACTCGACCGATGCGCCGTCCGGCAGCTCGGCCGTCGGCTGGAAGTAGAGGTCGTACGCGTAGCCGCGACCGTTGATGCCTGAGATCTCGACAACGAGCGCGAGCTTGTCCGCGTCGGGCTCGCCAGCGAGGGCGGACAGCACCACCTCGCGGGCATCGGGCGTGAGGGTCAAGACGGCAACGGAGGTCGTGGTCATGGCGCCCATTGTACGGGTGCGCAGGTCGCAGGGTGCCACAAACTAGGTTTCACGCGATGGCCAAGGTCCCCCGCGACACGCACGAATGGGTCAGTTTCGATGATCCGAGCGAGGAGCGGACGTGGCTCTTCGACATCACGTTCCTCGAGAGCGGATGGAACTGCATCTTCGGGCACGGCTGCCAGGGGGTGCTCACCGGTCCGGCCGAGGAGCTGGTCCAGGGCTGCTGCAGCTACGGGGCCCACTTCACGGACAAGGCGGACGCGAGGCGCGTCGAGAAGGCCGCGAAGACGCTCTCAGCGGACCAGTGGCAGTTCATTTCGAAGGGCAAGACGGGCGTCGTGCGCACGACGAAGGACGGCGAGCTCGTCACAAAGCTCGTGAAGGACGCATGCATCTTCCTCAACCGGCCGGACTTCGAGCGCGGTCCGGGCTGCGCGCTGCACGTCGCCGCGATGGATCGCGGTGAGAGCTACATCGACCTGAAGCCCGACGTCTGCTGGCAGCTGCCGCTGCGCCGGGACGACGAGGTCCTCGACGACGGGCACCTCGTGACGAGGATCACGCAGTGGGAGCGGCGGAACTGGGGCGCCGGCGGCGAGGAGTTCCATTGGTGGTGCACCGAGGCGCCCGAGGCATTCGGGTCCGAGACCCGCGTCGTCGACTCGATGCGCGACGAGCTGGTCGCGATGGTGGGGGCCAAGGTCTACGGCCTCCTGACTGCGTATCTCGCCGATCGGCACGCCAGGTCCGGTGACTCGGCGTTCCTTCCGCACCCCGTCGTGCGCCGGAAGGGTTGACTCCGCTCAGGCCCCTTCCGCGCCGCCGTCGTCCTGGTCCCGGACGACGACGCCGCCCATGATCTCCTCGTAGCGGTCCTCCTCGGCCAGGCACCACTCGGCGTGCACGTCCTCAGGCTCCGCGCCGCATTCGGGGCACGGCTCGACCACGGTCGTTGTCGTTCGCTTCAGCTCGCGTGCTTCCACAAACCTGCGGTGGCGACCCTTCTTCACGGCAACTCCTTGCTGCCCGACCCTCCGCGAAAGCGGCTGGACCGGCTCCTGGGCTACGAGACCCCCGACGTGTTGGCGACCAGTTTACCGTCCATTCACGCGCCGCTTGCGTCCGCGCACGCCTCCTTTCGGCCTCGTTCGACCCTTCTTTCTCCAGCCTCACCCCGTGCGGCTGGAGCCGTGGCGGTGGGCACGCCAAGGCGCTCCCCCTCCATCTTGGGCAATCCGAGCGGATCGGAGCAGACCTCGCACCGCTGTGCGAGGTCTGCGTACACTCCGGCAGTGCCCGAAGCCTTCGATCCCCAAGAGATGGTCCGGCGGTTCGCGGAGCGTGCCGAGGCGGTCAAGAGCCGCGGCCTGCCCCCCATCGAGGGCCCCGAGCGGCAGCGCTTCGCCCGGCAGGCGGCCCTCGACTTCCAGGACTTCGCCATGATCGCCGACGCGGCGGCAACGCTCGAAGACGGCATCCTCACGCTGCGCGTCGACCTTCGCCCGCGCCCGGCGCAGGACGCCTAGCCCCCGTAGTTCATCTTCGTGTCCTCCATGCGGAGGACCTCGAACGACCGTGCCGACGCGGACCCTTCGAGCACGGCGTCGGTGGTCGCGACCGCTTCGACTTCGCAGCAGAAGAGCGTGTGGCTCGTGAACTCGATCCGCTCGATGACCCGCAGGTCGAGGCACCCGGCGGCATCCGTGAGGAACGGGCAGCCTGACGGCGTCAGCGAGGCCGGTTCGCCACCGAGTGCCCGGAGCCTGCCGAGCTCGTCGACGTCGACATCCTCCACCGGCTTCACGAACCTGCGCACGATCGCGCGCTGGTCACGGCGCAGCACCATCAGCGCGCAGCGCGAAGTGAGCAGGAGGAGCTCGTGCGTGCGCGCCGAGCGCTCGACACTGAGGGCGATGACGCAGGGCTCCGTGGCCGCCTGCACCGCGAGGCTGTGGGTCATCAGGTTGTAGGGGCCCTGCTCTCCGCCCGTGGAGCCGAGCAGGTAGATGCCGGTCGGCATCGACCAGAGGAGCCGACGCCGGCGGACCTCCAGGTCCGACTCGTCGAATGCGAGCGGTGTCATGACGCCCCGGGGATACCCGCGATGCCGAGGGACCGACCGGACACGAACTCCTCGCGCAGCACGGCGCCCACGAGCAGCCCGATCGCGGTGCGCTGCTCCGCCTCCGCCGATGCGAGGCGCGCCGGGTCGCCGACCCCGTCGTAGCAGTGGTCGGCAGCCTGCACGAGGCGGTCGTAGGCGTTCGAGAGCTGGCCGGTCAGCTGCGGGTCCGGGGTCGGGAGGAAGTTGTTGGCAGCCTGCGCGTGGCCGAGGAGTATCTCGCACACCGTCCGGATCGTCGAGGCCGGCTGGTGGTTGTCGATGGCGGCGCGCACGTGCTGGCTGTCCGACAGGAGGGTCGTGGCCGCCGCCGCGAAGGCCGTGTCCGAGTTGGCCGCCCATCGCCGCATCGCGGTGGCCGGTGAGATGGTGGTGCCGCACGCCGCGAGGAGGAGACCCGCGAGCGCCACGCAGAGCACCGCCCGGATGCTCATCGAGCGATGACGACGTGGGGGTGCTTCTTCCCGCGCCGGAGCAGGACGATCCGCCCGTGGAGCAGGTCGGCGGGGCTGATCGTCGATCCGAGCTCGTCGACCCGCTTGTTGTTCACGTAGATCCCGCCCTGCTCGATCGCCCGGCGCGCCTCGCTCTGGGACTTCACGAGGCCGGTGCTCACGACGAGCTCCGAGACCTGCGCACCGACGAGCTCGTCGCGAGTGACCTGGGTCGACGGCGCATCCGAAGTCACCGCAACGAGCGTGTCCTCGTCGAGGTCCGCGATCGTCTCGTCGAAGAGCGCCTCGGAGGCCCTGACGGCCTGCTCGGCATCCACCGTCCCATGGATGAAGGCGACGACCTCGTACGCGAGGGCGCGCTGCGCCGCGCGGGCGGCGGGAGCGGCATCGACTGAGCGCTCGAGGTCGAGGATCGCGTCGTGCGACAGGAAGGTGAGCAGGCGCAGCATCGTTCCCACCGTCTCGTCCTCGACATTGAGGAAGTACTGGTAGAGCCGGAAGGGAGAGGTGAGCCGGCGGTCGAGCCACACGTGCTCGTTGGTCAGCGTGCTCTTGCCGAGCTTGGTGCCGTCCGCCTTGGTCAGCAGGGGCGACGTGAGGCCGAACGCCTGGTCGCCGGTCACCTTCTTGATCAGCTCGACGCCGAGCGTGATGTTGCCCCACTGGTCCGACCCGCCGAGCTGGAGATCGCAGCCGTGGTCCACGTGGAGGCGGAGGAAGTCGTACGCCTGGAGGAGCATGTAGCTGAACTCGGTGAACGAGATCCCGACATCCGGCCGTTCGAGCCGCGACCGCACCGACTCCTTCGCGATCATCTGGTTGACCGTGAAGTGCTTCCCGACTTCGCGCAGGAAGTCGATGAGCTGGATGGACCGCAGCCAGGATGCATTGTCGACGAGCAGCGCCGTGGATGGTCCCGCAGCGTCGGAGAAGTCGAGGAACTGGGTCAGCTGCTCGCGCACGCCGGCGATGTTGGTTGCCAGCTCCGCCTCGCTCAGCAGTTGACGCTCGTCCGTGCGGCCGCCAGGGTCACCGATCGTCCCGGTTCCACCGCCCGCCACCACGATCGGCCGGTTGCCCGCAAGCTGGAGCCGGCGCAGCGTGATCAGCTGCAGGAGGCTGCCGACGTGGAGGCTGCGGGCGGTCGGGTCGAACCCGATGTACGCCGAGACGCCGCCGGCGTCGAGTCGGTCGAGGATCGCCTCGTCGGTCACCTGGTGCACGACGCCGCGGAACCTGAGGTCCTCGGAGAGCGTCGGCATCCGTTCATTCTGCCAGAGCGGTTCGCGCCTCCCGCACCGTCGCGGTCCGCTCCTACAGCGGCGAGGTGAACGACGAGAAGTGGTCCTGGATCCACTGCACGAACGTGGCCCATGTCCCGGTGACCTCCAGGATTCCGATCGAAATGAGCAGCACGCCTCCGATGCGCATCAGCAGCACGGAGTGCCGCCGCACGAACCTCGAGACCGATGCCATCTTGTCTGTCGCGATCGCGGCGAGGAGGAACGGGACGCCAAGCCCCATGCAGTAGACGAAGACCAGGAGGGACCCGCGCCACGCGGTCGCTCCGGGAGAGGCCTCGGCGAGTCCGAGGATGGCGGCGAGGGTCGGTCCTGTGCAGGGGGACCAGCCGATGCTGAACAGGACGCCGAGGAGCGCGGCTCCCCAGACCGTCGCGCGCGGGAGCCAGTGGATCCGAACCTCCCGGTTGAGGATCGAGGCGCCCGGCAGCCAGCCGGCGAAGAAGAGCCCGAGCACGATCGTGATAACGCCGAACACGATGCTGAAGATTCGCTGGTGGGATCGCAGCGACTCGCCCAGGCCGCCGAACGCGGTGCCGAGGGAGACGTAGACGACGGTGAACCCCAGGATGAACGCGAGCGCACCCGCGACGGCGCGGCTCAGACGGTGGCGCTTCGGCGGCGCCACCGTCTGGACCCCCGCCGCCCCTCCGAGGAAGGCCACGTACCCGGGCACGAGCGGCAGGACGCACGGTGAGAAGAAGGAGAGCAGCCCGGCGATCAGTGCCAGCGGAACGGCGAGCAGGGGCGATCCCTGCTGGACCGTCGACTGGATGGTCGCCGTCAGCACGGGCGGAGCCCGGGCGCGCGCGGACGGACTCCCCGCACGTCGTCAGTCCTCCACTGCGGCGCGCGCCGCCGCAATCGCGGCAGCGCCGAGTGCGGCGTGCGCCTCGACATTCGCGGCGCGGTCGGGCACCTTGGCGACGACAACGGTCACGCCGGGTGACGCAAGGCCGGCTCGGACAGCAGCGTCCAGCTCGGCAGCGCTCTCGACGGTGCCTGCGGCGGCGCCGTAGCCGAGGGCGACTGACTCGACCTTCGCGCGCGGGGGCGTGGCGAACAGGCGCTCGAAGACCGGGCCCGGCAGGGATGCGCGCTGCGGCAGGAACGAGAAGATCCCTCCCCCGCCGTTGTCCACGACGACGAGCACGCAGGTACCCCCGTGCTCCCCCAACCCGTCTGCGAGCGCTCCTGCATCGTGGAGGAAGGCAAGGTCGCCGAGGAGGCCCACGGCGCGTGCACCCGATGCGATACCGAGGGTCGTGGACACGACGCCGTCGATTCCGTTCGCGCCGCGGTTGGCGAAGGTCCGGGGCGGAGCCTCGACCTTCGCGCCGTACCACTCGAGGTCGCGGACTGGCATCGAGCTCGCGACCAGGAGGGAGACGTCATCGCCGAGCATCCGGCTCAACAGTCTCGCGACTGATGGCTCGCTGAGCTCGCCCGAGCCCATGTGCTCGTCGAAGATGCGCTGCGCGGCCCCCTCGGCGCGCGTCCAGGACGTCAGGAAGCCGGGCGGCGCAGCCTCGAGGTGCTCTCCCGCGATCGCGACTGCCCACGACGCGGGAGCGGACCGCACGACGTCCGAGACGATCCCCCAGGGGTCGGGCGGCGCGCCTTGCTCGTCCACGGCGATGAGGAGCGGAGCCCACCGGACGACCGCCTCGTTGACGACCTTGGAGGCAGGCAGGCCCCCCAGCGCAACGACGACCTCTGGGGCGAGCCTGTCGAGCAGGCTGGCGTCCCGGAGCAGCGCATCGGCCGCCGCGACGACGTTCGGGTGGTCCGAGCGCAGTCCAGAGGGCGGATCCGCGAGCACGGGCCAGCCCATTGTCGAGGCGAGCGCGAGGATCGAGGCGGGGTCTCCGACGCCGTGACCGGCGAGCACGAGCACGCGACGGCCGCCCAATTCCGCTGCGAGGACGGGGCGCACACCGGTCGGCCGATGGGTCGTTCGCCAGGGAGCGCCGTTCGAGCGACCGGCGGGAAGGGGGGACGGGGTGCCGCCGAGCGGCTCAGTGAACGGCAGGTTGACGTGCACGGGACCCCTCGAGCCCTCGCCGCCGAGCGCGGCGGAGACAGCCCGCGCCGCGAGAGGGCGCCACATGGCATCGGTCCCGGGTCGGATGACGCCGGGATCCTCGTACCGCCGGACCGCCGAGCCGTACAGCTTCACCTGGTCGATCGCCTGCGGCGCCCCGACGCCGCGAAGCTCGGGTGGCCGGTCGGCGGTGAGCACGACGAGCGGGACATGCGACAGGTCGGCCTCGACGACGGCTGCGTGCAGCTCCGCGGCCGCTGTTCCCGAGGTCACGACGATTGCAACCGGGCGACCCGTGCCCAGCGAGACACCGATGGCGAAGAAGCCAGCCGACCGCTCGTCGAGCCGCACGTGCAGGCGGATCCCGTTCGTCGCCGCCGCGGCCAGCACGAGCGGCGTCGACCGTGAGCCCGGACACGCCACGACGTCATTCAGTCCTGCGCGAACGAACTCATCGAACAGCGTGTGCGCAAATGCAGCCTGCGCCTCGGACGTGCCAGGTACGCTCGACATCAATGACCTCCCTTGGCGCGACGCGCACGGGCGAGGGACCGCTCCTGGTCGCGCTCCACGGCTTCACGCAGACGTCGTCCTCGATGGCTCCGCTGACGTCGATCCTCGCAGAGAACCGCACCGTGGCGGCACTCGACCTCCCCGGTCACGGCACCTCGGCAACCGTCAGCGCCGATCTCGACGAGGCGGCTGCGCTCGTCGTCGACGCGGCTGGCGGCGAGTCGTTCGACCTCGTCGGGTACTCGCTGGGCGGTCGCGTCGCCCTGCACGTCGCCTGCCTCGCGCCGCCAGGGCTCCGCAGCACGATCGCGATCTCCTCGTCGCTCGGCATCGTCGATGGCGCGGCGCGAACAGACCGCCTCGCACGCGACATGGCGATGGCCGACGCCCTCGATCGGGACGGAGACGTGGAGGGATTCATTGCGAGGTGGCTGGCGAACCCGCTCTTCGCGACCCTCCCCGGGACCCGTGCCGACGTCCGAGGGAGGCTCGCCAACACCGCCCACGGCCTCGCCGACAGCCTCCGGAGGTGCTCGGTCGGGAGCCAGCGGCTGCTCGAGCCCGAGCTGGCGACGTTGGCTGCTCCCCTGCTCCTGCTCGCCGGCATGCGCGACGACCCCTGCCTGGCCGCTGCGGTCGCCGCCTCGAGGCATCCGGCCGTCGCTGCTGCGGCCGTGCCCGGAAGCGGGCACGTCTGTCATCTCGAGCAGCCGAGGCTCACTGCCCGGCTCATCGAGTGCTTCCTCGCGTCGCGTTGAAGCCGGGCCTCACGCGGACCACCACAGGCCGATCGTGAGGGTCACCCCGACGAGGAGGAGCACACGCACAGTAGCGATGAGCACCGGCAGCAGCGCCCTTCCCGCGGCGTCCCCGAGCACCGTCCGCACCGGCGGTAGGGCGAAGGGGATGGCGATGATGACGAGCAGCGCACCCTCGCGAAAGGGGGCACAGCCGAGCGCGCAGGCGAATCCCCCCGCGACGCACAGGACGTAGAGCCATCCGGCGGCGCGCCTCCCGAGCCGCACGGCGAGTGTTCGCTTGCCAGCATCGACATCGCCCGCGATGTCGCGGAGGTTGTTCGCTCCGAGGACGGCGCATGAGAGGAACCCCATCGCGCAGCCCGCGAGAACCGCGAGCCCGGTCACGCTCCCCGTCAAACAGAAGCTCGTGCCGGCGGTTGCGACGAGGCCGAAGAAGGCGAAGACGAAGAGCTCGCCCATCCCCGCGTAGCCATACGGGCGCGGACCGCCCGTGTAGGTCCAACCCGCAATCAGCGCCGCGGCGCCGATGGCAATGAGCCACCATGACGTCAACGCGGCCAGCCAGAACCCCGCTGCGGCAGCGACGCCGAACGCTGTGAATGCGGCACCGCGAACAGCCCCCGGGGACGCGAGCTTCGAGGCAGTCAACCGCAGCGGACCGACTCGCTGCTCGTCGGTGCCACGGATCCCGTCGGCGTAGTCGTTCACGTAGTTCGTGCCGACCTGGAGCGAGAGCGCCACGATCACGCACAAAGCGAGGCGACCCCACAGGGTCGGCACCGGCCGGGCGACGCCGGCGCCGACAAGCACCGGTACGACAGAGACGGGGAGGGTGCGGGGCCGAGCGCCAGCAACCCATCGCGCGTACCGCCCGGGAACCGCCGTGTTCACGGCCGCTTCGGGAACCGTGCGAAGTCGGGCGCGCGGTGCTCGACGAAGGCGTTGCGACCCTCCTGCCCCTCCTCGGACATGTAGAAGAGCATGGTCGCGTCCCCGGC
>Ga0182012_10003027_pt1 | contig 18027 bp, 12 predicted proteins | sample 612S2SmetaG_FD_120486 | JGI IMG/M metagenome (GOLD analysis project Ga0182012, IMG submission 120486) | Permafrost microbial communities from Stordalen Mire, Sweden - 612S2S metaG | ecosystem: Environmental > Terrestrial > Soil > Wetlands > Permafrost | place: Sweden: Stordalen | collected...
GCGTTGATGGGCTCATCGGTGTACTCCGCTGCTGTTATGGTTGGGTTGGTCAAGGTCACGGACGTGCGCGCACTGAGCGGGCGGTCGAGGGAGATGTAACTGACGTTGTCGTCGGCTGCTAGCTGCTCGAGTCGGGACTGAGGCAGCGTGGCGGCGTGGGCGTGGATCGAATGCAACCTTTGACGAATTGCCCCGCCGGCGTTCTCAAGGACGTTCTCCTGAGCCTCGCCCGGATCCTGATTGTACTGGACGATCACCTGCAGAGTGGAAGCAGAAGACACGCACGCATCCGCTGAGACCTTGCCCGACGCACATCCGGTGGATTGTGCCAGAGCTGCGGTCGGAATAAGGGCAGCAAGACCCAGGACCGTAAGACCAAGATTGCAAACTGCGACGCGGAGAAATCGATTCATTGTAGTTACTCCCAATGCGCCCTTCGCAAAGGTGGAGGGACCTTTGGGTCGGCGCTATTACCCACTCTCCTTATCGGAAATTCATGTGTTTCCTCCAATAACTGAAGTAATGTGTGAAAGCTTGGCGGCCGAGCGAGACGGCCACGGCCGCTGCTGCCGAGCTAGGCTAGATCGAACTAGATCAGTTGGGATGCCGCTATTTCACAGCGGGCAGAGATGGCTGCCGAAGCCGGTCAACGCGGTTGTCGGCATTGCCCGGTGTTGCCTCTTCGGACCGCAGGCTCTCGGTCGCGGGAAGTGCAACGCCATCCTTCGCGGCCTCGAATGCGTCGCGCAAAGCGCGGGAAAGCCTGGGTTCCACCGCCTGAAGAATCGGAAGATGATCCTTTGAGAAGGCATCGTGCTTTGCTGAATAGAGGGTGAGCGCTCCAATGTTTCCCGCGCCCGGTTCGCGGAGCGGAACAGAGAGCGCGGAACGCAACTGGCCCGGCGATCCGCGTTCTGCGGCGTAGTTGGGCTCGACTTCCGGGTTCCCGTTGACGCTAGGCAAACCATTATTGAGCACCCAGCCGGAAAGGCCTTCGCCGGCGGGGATCTGCGCTGTAGAAAAGGAATCCCGCAATGCTCCGTCGCGGTAGTAAGTAATCAGGGCCTTGCCCTTCTTCCTGTAGATGGCAAGACAGTCGAAATCAATCCACTGGCTGAGGCTGAACGACATCGCGGCGGCACAATCGTCGAAGCCTGTAAAGTCATCGAGCATGGCATTCATCTCTGCAATGGCCTGCGCCTGGATGCTTGCCGCGGCTATCAGATCGTAGGCCACGGTAGCGGAGTCTGGCTGCACGCCGGCAGGCAGGCACGGATGCTCGACGTGGGCCTCGAAGGCGCTGTAATTCTCGAATCCTGCACCCGGTGCCGCTCCTCGCGTAACGGTGATAGCAGTTTCAAGTGGTGCAATGGCGTCATAACCGGCGCGCGCCAACTCCTCAATTTCGTCAAGATGATTTTCGAGGACGGCGACGATCTCCGGGTCAAATTCGATGCCGGACTTGCTCTTCAAAAAGGCCATGGCCTCCTCAGGCGGCATGGCGCGTCGATAGGGACGGTCCGACGACAGTGCATCGAAGCAGTCCACGACTTTCAGAATGCGCGCGCCGATAGGAATCTCCTCGCCCTTCAGGCCATCGGGATAGCCGCTGCCGTCCCAGGCCTCGTGGTGCGAGCGGACGATAGGCGTAACCGGGTATGGGAATCGAATGCGTTCCAGAATGTCTGCGCCCACGATTGGGTGAATCTTCATCTTGTCGAACTCTTCGGGGGTCAGCTTGCCCGGCTTGTTGATGATGTGTTCGGGGACGGCCAGCTTGCCGATGTCATGCAGGAATGCTGCGGTAAGCAGAGCCTGAAGCTGGGATTCATCCTGCTGCATGAGCCTGGCAATCTCCGCTACATAAACGCGGACGCGAAGCAGGTGCCTGTGTGTGCCCTGATCCTTGGCTTCGATCGCCAGGCCGAGCGCTTCAATGGTGCGAAGATGCACGGCTCTGATCTCATCCAAATGCATTTGCTTTTCGCGTATCGCGGAGACTTGTTCCCGGTAGGTGCGATAGATGGTGTAGACCAGGGGAAGAATCAGCAGAGAGGTCAACCAACCAAAACGCATACTGACCCAATCGACGACTGCCGCAAGAAAGGCACCGACCAGATAAAAGGGAAGGAACCAGGGAAACCGGTTGCGCCAGAGTGCAAGTGCGCTCTCACCGCTGCTCCAGGCAATGGCCATCGCGACGGGAATGGTATTGGTGAGGAAATAGATGGTGGCAGCCAGAGCAAGTGCCGGCGCCATCTCCAAACCGTGCTGGGCCGAGTAACGAAAGACCATGCAGGCGGAGGCGGTAGAGATCACCACACTGCCGAGATTGAAAGCGATCTGCGCTACGGTGAAGGGCTTGAGAACGCGAATGCGGCACTGTATGAAAACCGACGCCAAGGCCAACGCCACTGCTTGCAAAGGCGAGAGCTGCAAAATACCAAGTAGTATGAAGGGGAAGTTGACCGACATGGTGCCGTCGCCCTTCGGCATGGCGACCTTCATGTGGGAACTTAGCAGGATTGCCGCCAGATAGACGGCGAAGCGAATCCAGAGCAGAGCCGGCGGACCTGCGATCCACTTCAAGCAGCAGAGAGCGCATACCAGCACGAGTCCAATCAGAAGCTTGACTCTAGCTGGCATTTACGCTCTCCAATCTTCGCTCATTTCCAGTAGCAACCGTCCGCTATGGTGTCAAAGCATCCCTCATTCGGCCCTCGGCTGTCGGCCCTTTTCGATCAGCGGACCTGCCCGCTATCTCTATCGTCAGTTTGCGGCGAAACTGCACAGCGTGTCATCTCCAGACACATTGGCCGGGACACTTTCCTCTTGTTAATCGAATGCGCCCTCCTTTGCGATGTCTTCGCCCAACCAGTTAACTCAAAGCTGAGAAACGCCGATAAGATCAACAGGATTCTGTGCAAAGCGGGAGGGGAGAGCATTGTCCTCTCAAACGATCGAGTTCACACCGAAGATGCGTTCTCTGCCAGGGGCAAGCCCTCGTGCCCGCCGGGCGGCCTCGTCTTCGTTGCTGTTCGCGGCGAAGCGCGTTGGAAGGACTTTGCTTCTGATGCTCTGCGCGGCGGCGGGAACGATCCTGCTGGTGCGCTTTGCTCCGGGGTTTTTCTCCGACGACCGCGAGATGGACGCAAAATACGCCCATGCGGCGCAAGCCGAGATCGCGGCGCAAGGCGAGGCACAGCAATCGATTGGGCGCATAGCAATGAGTGAGGTTGAGGGTTGGGGGAAAGGCGAGTTTGGCGAGTCGCGCCAATATGGCGTTCCGGTTGCGGGGCTGGTAGGTGAGCGGATGAGAGCCTCCGCGCTGCTGCTGGCGCGAGGAATTCTGTTCGGCTGGCTGTTGGCGATTGGCGCGGCCTTGCCCATCAGTTGTTTGCGCAAGAGTAGTGCTCTGTTGGGATTGCCGTTCACGATTCTATTGTCCGTTCCTACGGCAGCTATGGCGACGGCCTGCATTCTTGCCGACGCGGGCGGTCCGGTGCTGGTGCTTTCTCTGCTCATCGCGGCGCGTGAGTTCAAGTTTTTGCGCAGCTTGCTGGAAGGCGCGTGGCAATCGCCGCACCTGCTGCAGGGCAGAGCGCAGGGGCTGAGGCCTTGGGCACTGGTGCGCCTTCACATCCTCCCCAATGCTGCTCCGCAACTGCGCGCTCTGGCGACTTTGTCGATCGTCACCGCGCTGGGCGCGCTGGTTCCCATCGAGGTAATCTTTAACGTGCCGGGCGTGGGCCAGTTGGCCTGGTCGGCGGTAATGAATCGCGATCTTCCCGTATTGGTTGCCGTCAGCCTGCTGATGGCCTTAGTGGTCGGAGTGGCGGGAATGCTCTCAAGCAGCGAGTTCACGCTGGAGGCGGCATGAGGCGAATCTCCGCTGCTCTTCTCATACTGCTGCTCATCGCCGCTGCGGCAACTCTGCGATGGTCGCGCTACGATTACGCCTCTCAGGATCGTGACGCCATCATGACTCCATCAACAGCCCAGCACGAGGCAGGAACCGACGCGCTGGGGCGCGACCGCATCGTGCGCGTTGCCGCGGCGCTGGTCATCGGCTTGGCAGGGTCGACCGCGGCGGCGACTGTAACCATCATGATCGCCGCCGGCTTCGGCCTGCTTGCGGCTTTCAGTTCCAAGACTCTCGCCGCGATCCTGCTCTTTGTGAGCGATGTGTTTCTCTCGCTTCCGTGGCTTTTTCTTCTCATGATGGCCCGCTCCCTGCTGCCGCTTACCGCTTCCCCGTTGGCGACGGCGGTAACGACCTTTCTGGTTCTGGCCGCGCTTGGCTGGCCTGCCTGTTCGCGGGCCATCTATCGCGGCGCTGTCGAGCTGCGCAACGCTGAGTGGATGATTCACGCGCACGCCAGCGGCCTGCGGACGCGGCAAATGATTCGCCTTCATCTGCTTCCACATCTGCGTCCGCTTCTGCTGCCGCAGTTTCTCATTTGCGTACCGGCATTCGTTGTGGCCGAGGCCAATCTCGGCGCGCTGGGGCTGGGCGTTGGCGAACCGCTGCCGTCCTGGGGCGCGATGCTGCTCGAACTCGACAACTCAGCGCTGCTTGCGCGCTCGCACTGGGTTTATCTGCCCATTGCACTTCTGGTGATAGTGCTGCTTGCCCTGGAATCCTTTACTTCGGAGATCGAAACCCATGCCTAGATTCCTGCGTTCACCGCTTGTGCTTATGCTGGTGTCTTTTGCGTCGATGACGCTGCTAACTTTATCTGCGTTAGGCCAGGCCACTCCGCGGCGCGCTGGAGATCTGGTGTGGGCCATTCACTACGATCCGAAAACCTTCGACCCCGCGAAGGTGGATGAGCAGGCCTCCGAACTCGTCCGCTACCTCACCGGCGGCGTGCTCTTGCGGATCAACCGGCAAACACAACAACTCGAGCCGCAGCTTGCCGAGAGCTTTCAAATCTTGCCGGATTGCAAGACCATCGTCTTCCACCTGCGCAAAGCGCTGCGATTTTCCGACGGTTCCGCACTGACTTCGGCTGACGTTGCCTGGTCGATGCGCCGAGTGCTCGCACCGGAGACGGGGTCCGTAGTGGCGGAGGAGTTTCTTGAGCCTCAGCAAGTCACCGTAGAAACGCCAGATGCACTTACGGTAAAAGTTCATCTTCCCAAAGCCATTGTTGGAGCCGGCAAAATCTTCGATGAGATTGCCATCGAGCCGGCCAATCGTCCCAGCGAAGGGCGCATCACCTCCGGGCCGTTCACCGTGGCCGACTACAAGCGTGGGCAATATCTACTCTTGAATCGTAATCCGAACTACTGGCGGCGCGATAGCGCCGGTGCCCAGCTTCCTTATGCCAGCGGCATCCGGCTGGATATCTTGAACAACACCGAGCAGGAGATTGCGGCATTTCTGCGCGGCGAGTACGACATGATCGATGCCCTCTCTCCCGATTCCCTCGGCATCCTGATACAAAAGTCGCCGCAATCCGCGCACGATCTTGGCGCATCCCTCAATACGGAGCAACTGTGGTTCAATCAGTCGTCCGCCGCCGCGTTGCCGGATTACGAGCGATCCTGGTTTCAAAATCACGGCTTCCGTGTTGCCGTATCCGAGGCCATCCATCGCGCCGATCTGGCGCGCATCGCTTATGACGGCCACGCCACACCGGCCTATGACTTTATCTCTACGGCCAATAAAATCTGGCACAACGACAAGCTGAAATATCCGCAGGAGAGCGTCTCGGACGCGAATCGGCTGCTGGATGCGTCGGGCTTCCATCGCAGCGGCAATCAACTGTACGACGCAGCGGGGTACCCAGTGAAATTTTCAATTTTAACCAATGCCGGCAATCCAGCGCGCCAAAAGATAGCCACGCTGCTTCAGCAGGATCTGGCGGCGATTGGGATGCAGGTCACCATTGTCACGCTGGACTTTCCGGCGCTGATCGAGCGACTGATGCACAAGCAGGACTACGAAGCGTGTTTGCTGGGCTTGTCGAACGTGGAGATCGATCCCAGCTCGATGATGAACACCTGGCTGAGCTCTTCGCCGAACCATCAATGGAATCCCTCGCAAAAGACGCCGGCAACAGAATGGGAAGCGGAGATCGATCGGCAGATGCTGCTCCAGGCCTCGAGCCCAGCGCAGAACGTCCGCAAGGCCGCGGTAGACCGGGTGCAGCAGATTGTGGCCGATCAGCAACCTTTCATTTATCTCGTGTATCCGAATGTGCTCGAAGCCGTATCGCCACAGTTGCGCGGCGCGCAACCGGCCATCCTGTCGCCGAGGCTGGTCTGGAATATTGAGTCGATTCATCCCATAGATGGCCGTTCGGGAGGCGCGCGATGAGCGCTCCGCTGCTTCAGATTCGCCTGCGGGCCGAATACGGAGCACGCTGCGTCCTGGACGATGTGCGGTTCGAACTGCGAGCCGGCGAGTCGCTGGGGATGGTCGGCACCAGCGGCGCGGGCAAGACCACACTGGTGATGGCGCTGCTGGGCCTTCTCCCTTATCGCGGAGGAAAGGCGATGGGCGAAGTGCTCATTGACGGCGTCAATTTGCTCACCTTACCGGCCAGCGAGGCGCGGCGAATCCGCGGTAAGCAAATCGCTTTGATCCCGCAGAGTCCTATGACGGCGCTCAACCCGGCGGTCTCTTTGCGATCTCATTTCGAGCAGGCATGGAGCGCGCACCAATCGAGCGGAAATAAAGCACTCGAAGCTCGCCTGCAGCAACTGCTCCAAGAGGTGCAGTTGCCTGCGGCCGACGAATGCTTCCTGCGCCGCAAGCCGGGCCAGATCAGCGTCGGCCAGGCGCAGCGAGTTCTCATCGCGCTAGCGCTGTTGCATCGCCCATCTATATTGATAGCCGACGAGCCGACCAGCGCCCTCGATCCCGTCACGCAGGTCGAGATTGTCAGACTGCTCAAACAACTGAATCAGAGAAACGGAACAGCTCTGCTCTACATCTCCCACGACCTTATTTCCGTATTGCAATTGTGCCAGAAGGTCGCCGTACTGCACGAGGGCAGGATTGCTGAGTGCTTGGAGGTTGCTGAGATCGAGCGGGCTGCGCATCCGGCGACGCTTTCCCTGTTGAGCGCACTGCCTGGTCGGTGGAGCTTCTGCTTTCACACTCCGTGACAAGCAATTAGAAGCTGCTTCGCAGCCCATTTGTATTGTCGCGGGACCTTCCCTCAGGCGCTAATGCCCGCGATTTTCCGATCGGTAGCGGCACGGCGGTAGCCTTGCCCTTTCAAGACCCGTTTATGAGACAGATTGTTGTTATATCTTGTAGCGCGGTTTTCAAGCGGCGGAAGAGACACGCTCCGCGTCTGTTGGTTGGTGGCCGCAAACGTCATAGTGATGCCTCTTGGCCGCATACATTCTCTTGTCCGCTTCAGCCAGAAGCTTTTCCGTGTCCAATCCATCTTCGGGATAAAACGCCGCGCCCAGGCTCAATGACAAGATATCCTCGCCACAGACGGTGCGGCCTGCCTCCTGGGCAAGTTCGTTGAACAACACGGCTTTTTCATTTACCGTGGCCGGCGTCATGTTGGGCGCTATCACTACGAACTCGTCTCCGCCCATACGCGCCGCGTAGTCATACTCGCGGCACCTTTCACGAATCAGATGCGCCAACTCTTTCAGTACCTTGTCTCCGGCGAGATGCCCATAGCTGTCATTGATGGCTTTGAATCCGTTCAAATCGCACACCATGACGGCAATCGAGCTTTGTTCCCGCTCGCACCGCGCCAGTTCCCTGTCAAAGTGGATTGACAGCGCGCGCGCATTCGGCAATCCAGTCAGATAGTCGCTTGTTGCCGAGTCCTCGGCCTGGCGATACATCAAAGCATTTTCGATGAAGTGCGCCACCTTGGATGTAATGACCTGCAGGATGCGCAGGTGGTCGTTGGTGAACGCGCCCGCTTCCGTTTGGTAGAGGGCCAGTACGCCCACCAGCCCATTGACTCCCTCCAGCGGTACAGCCAGCGCGGAGCGCAGTTCGGTTGTCTTTCGGGTGTCAAAAGCATAGCCGCTTTCGACTGCGGGATTCCCATTGATAATGGGCTTTGCGTTCTGTGCAACCCAACCGCAGAGGCCGGTACCCACAGGAATTTCGAGCGAAGACAAGGCGCGGAAGTTATCTCCGCTCACGAATTCGGGCACCAGCAACTTGCCCTTGAGGGTAGAGACGACAATGGAGTCGTACGGCACCAGCTTGCGCAGCCTGAGGGCAACGAGCGAAAGCGTCTCATCCAGGCTCAGGGAGCTGCCAAGATCCTGGCTCAATTCGAAGAGCGTATGAGCCTCCTGCCGGGCAGACGCAATCGAGGAGTAGAAGTCCGCCTGCATCTCGCGACGATCGACATGATCAAGTTCATAGCCTGCGCCGGGCTCTCCTTTCTCCAGAGATTGACTGAGACTGAGAGCATTTCTTCTAGCTTCCTCCAATCCGCAGACGGCGTAGCTTTCAAACTCAAGATAACGACGCTGAAGAATCTCGACCACTCGCGGGTCATAGGAAGTTCCGGACTCCCGCGCAATCATAATCATGGCATCGTCGAGCGATACCGCTTTGCGATATTGCCGGTCGGAAGACATCGCATCCAGACAATCGACAACCGCCAGAATGCGAGCGCCAATGGGAATCTCTTCTGCTTTGAGCCCGTCGGGATAACCCATTCCATTCCATTTTTCATGGTGTGACCTGACAATGGGAGCTACAGGATATGGGAACGCGACTCGTTCGAGGATGTTGGCCCCGATGATGGGATGGATCTTCATCTTCTCGAACTCTTCGGGAGTCAGGCGGCCCGGCTTGTTGATGATGTGATCCGGCACGGCAAGCTTGCCGATGTCGTGAAGCAGTGCCGCGGCGCGAAGCGCATCCATCTCCAATTCGCTCAGATTGAGCTCTTTGGCGATCTCCACCGCATAAGTGCGCACGCGATGCAGATGTTCGTGCGTGGTGTGATCCTTGGCATCGATGGCCAGCGCCAGGCCTTCAATGGTGCGCAAGTGCAGCGCGCAGACCTCTTCCACATGACGCTTCTCTGTGGCCACTTGCTGCGCCTCAATCTCCACGCGCCTCTTTTCGTCCTCCAGCCGGCCCAGATAGAGGTGGTAAGAACGATAAAAACCGTACATGATGGGCAGAATGAAAAGCGCGTTCTGCCAGCCGACGTAGCGGTTGGAGAAATGGATCACCCCCACTACGGCAGCGCCGATCAGGTAATAGGGAAGCGACCAGAAGTAGGTTTCCGCCCACATGCCGCGCAACGATCGCCTCTCCGACAGAGCAATCACTATGGCAACCGGCGCGGTGTTGGTCAGAAAGTAAGTACAGGCTGTGATCAACAGCAGCAGTGGCATGCTCTTGTCGAGATATCTTGCGGAAAAATGATAGGCCAGATAGGTCAGGAAGATGGCATTGGCCGTGTCGCTGAATACGTTGAAAACAACCTTCACGGGTTCCGGACGGCGCGACGTGCGCCAAAGGCTTTGCATCAGCGCCGCAGTGCAGCCTATCACCAGCGTCTCGCCCAAGGAAAGCTCCAGAACGCCCAGTAAGACAAAAAGGAAATGCACAGACATGGTGCTTTCCATGCCCGGCAGCCTGACCTTCATTGTGGAGGCCAACAGTGCGATGAGCAGGTAGCACACAAACTTCATCAAGTCTGGAGAGTGCCAGTGCAGGCAGGCAATTGCCACTACGCCGGCACCAGTCAATCCAGTCAGCATAATGAAGACTAAAGCTCGAATTGGTAACGATATTGCCATGTAGTCACCCTGGCCAGCAGCTCACTGCAATACGTATCGACCGCTGGGAGAGATTGGAATACACTCATCCGCGCAAATATTCTGAATTAGCGAAACTTTAGTGACGTCGGCAGAGGTGCCTTCCCTTGTTGCTTGCTAATCCCCGTTAATCGTCACTGCGGTCAAACCTGTCGAGTCCGTGCTCGTACCCCACAACACACTTTGAGCCACAGTCGCAGAGGTACCCCAGAGTACGCTCTCGCCATCCGTCGCAAGGGTGCCCCAGAGTACGCTTTCCCCCGCCAAGGAACCGGTGCCCCAAAGCACCGACGCTCCGCTAACATCCGTGCCACAGATAGCCGAAGTACCCCACAACACAGATGTACCCCAGAGGACAGAGTTGCCGCCCAGCAACGATGCGCCGTCACGTACCAGCACGACGTGTCCTTGGGCGTCTATCGACGCGGTGGGCGACAGCGCGCTGCCCACCGTTGCGGGAAACGCGTCCGTGTTCGCGAGCGCAGCCTGTATATCCAGATAGCCGGCGCCTACGGTAAGTATGTCTGCCTGTTCGTAATAGGTTTGGCCCGTCGTTGGATCCTTGACTGTGCTGGCCTGAATCAAATTCTTGTATGCGGTCTTCATCAGTCGCGCTTTAACTTGATCGGGCGTAAGTGTGGAACTGTGCTGCAACATGAGAGCTACGGACCCGCTGACCACGGGGGCGGCCATGCTTGTTCCGCTCAGGACGAAGTAGGCTGGGGAAGCCGCCCAGTCGCCTAATATCTCAAAGAGATTGGTGGGCATCTCATAGAGAGATGTGGAAACCTCATTGTGCGAGTAGTTCACATTCAAGGTGTCCGTTGCGGAGTACAAGGAGATGATGCGATTGCCCGGAGCCACGATATCGGGCTTCACCACGTGGTCGAAGCCGGTGGGGCCCTTGGAACTGTAACTCGCTATGACATCGTCGGTGCGGGTTGCCGTACCCTCGGTATTCATTGCGCCCACGGTGATCACGTACGGGTCGTTGCCCGGTGCGGTGATGGTACCGTAACCGTTGGTGCCCGCCGCGTCGTAACGGCCGTAGTTGCCCGCCGCAACTACGACAACAATGCCTGCCTTCCAGGCCTGCTCCACGGCCTGGCAAAGCGGGTCGAGCTTGTAGCTCTCATAGATAGGCCTTCCCAGGGATAGGTTGATGACGCGGATGTTGTATTTGCTCTTTAACTGGATGGCCGTCTGAATGGCCGCGATAACCTCACTGTCGGTGCCCGCGCCATTCTTGTCGAGCACGCGAAGGTTGATCAGTTTCACGTCTTGGGCAATGCCCAGAAATTGATAGGTATAGAACAGCCCGCTGGACTCCTTGCCGTTTCCGGCGAGGATCCCACTGACATGCGTGCCGTGGCCGTACTGGTCCGCAGCGGTTCCCGAGCCCGTGAAGTCCTGGCTGTATACAATGTTGCCGGCGGTCAAGTCGGGAACGTTGGCGATGCCGCTGTCAATGACGGCGACACCGATGCCTGAGCCATTCAGACCCAGGCTCCAGGCTTCTGGTGCATTGACGGCAACGGTGTGGTAGTCGATGACGGGAGGCGGTGTGCTGCTTGCCGTACTTCTGAGCGAGCGATCGGGTGATATGTAGAGGACGTCAGGATCATCGGCCAGATCGGTCAACGCGGAGGCCGGCATCGTATAAGCCGCGCCCTGGAACTGGCCGAGTTCGGACCTAAGCTTGCCGCCTCTCGATATCACCTTCTGATGGTGCCCGGCGGTCGGCACCTGCTTGTACTGCACAATCACGTCGACCTGTTCCGAGGAGTTTCCCTGTTGCAGGTCATGGGAGATTTTCGGCGCAGCGGCAAATGCAATGCCGGCGCATAACAGCAACGCACATACGGCCAGAATGAGTCGTCCCCACATGGCGCTTTTTGCTTGTTTCTTCTTCATGACTGGTTTCTCCCCCAAAGCTCTGTGTTGCTGCCGGTCCCAGTGGTCAGGCGCTACCTCACACTACGTATTTCGGAAATATTAGAAATTTCTTAATGACACAAAAGTGGGAGCTCTTTGAAATGTGTGGGATTCAGTGCAGGCATAAATAAGATTCGACAAGGAATGTGTCGAAAACGGACATTGTGTCCAGCAAGACGCACTGCACCGATCAAGACTTCCAACGATGCCGGGTGCACATCTCGAGCTTTTGTGAGCGACTGGTAGGAGGGATAGCTTCTTGATTAGCAGTCCGTCTCGAGAAACCTTGCATGGGCAGGAATTCTGCCTCCGAATCGGAACCAAAGCACGACTCGGAATTTTTATTCGTAGCGTAGTGCTTCAATCGGATTCAGACGCGATGCGCGTCGGGCAGGGTAATAGCCAAAGGCGATGCCGATGGTCATGGAAAACACAACCGCCATGGAGACTGCCGAAATGGATATGGAAAACGTCCATGAGAGTGCTAGATCTACGATGAGGGACGCAACCTCTCCCACGATAATTCCCACAACTCCGCCTGCGACACTCAGCAGAATCGCTTCAATCAGAAACTGGAGCTGAACATCTGCCTCTGTCGCTCCAATGGCAATGCGAATGCCGATCTCACGAGTCCGCTCTGTGACGGAAACCAGCATGATGTTCATGATGCCGATGCCGCCGACTAACAGCGCCACGCTGGCCACTGCGCCAAGCAATAGTGTAAGAGTGCCGGTAATCGCCTTCAGCGTGTTTGCGAACTCCGCCATGCTTTGCACCTGGAAGTCATCCAGGCTGCCGGTTTGAATCCGATGCCTATCGCGCAACAGTGCGGTAATGTCATGCTGGACGACATCGCTGACGCCCTGCGAGGTTGCCGAGACGAGAATCATGTTGAGCCAGGTGATTCCGACAATCTTTCGCTGCGCGGTGGTCAGCGGCACGAGGACAATGTCATCCTGATCCTGTCCGAATCCCGAGCTGCCCTTGGCTGCGAGCAATCCAATCACGCGGAAGGGGAGATTCTTGATGCGAATCACCTGGCCGATCGGATTGACCGCCCCGAACAGTTTGCGGCGCACCGTTTCGCCAATTACCGCAACATTCGAGGCCTTCTCAATATCCTCGTCGTCAAATACACTGCCTGCGCCAATGGTCCAGTCCCGCACCTGAAAGTACGAGGGGTCTGCGCCCATCACTTGCGTATACCAGTTGTTGCTTTCCCACACCACTTGTGTGCTGATCTGAACTGCGCCGGCTACGGCTTCCACGTCGGGCACATTGTTTCGAATGGCGTTTTCATCGTCTACCACTAGGCTTTTGGTCTGGCCCGCGCCCACTTGCAAGCCGCCGCGGTTTACCGACCCTGGAAACACCATCAGCATGTTCGACCCAAGAGCGGCCACGGTGCTCTGCATCTGCCCGCCCGCACCTTGTCCCAGCGCGACCGTGGCAATCACGGCGGCCACGCCGATGACAATGCCGAGCATGGTCAGGCCGGAACGCATCTTATTTCGCGCCAGCGAACGCAGGGCCGGAACCAGGAATGACGATGCAAACTCCATGACTCAGTCTTCCTCCAACTGTGGCAAGGTCTTATACACTTCGCTGGCGATCATGCGAACACCGACCGGAGTATCGCCAAGTATCTTTCCGTCTCGAAATACGATTTGCCGTGCCGCGTACTGCGCAATATCCGGCTCATGGGTGACGAGGATGATCGTTAGGCCATGCCCGTTCAAGCGCTGGAAGATCTCCATCACCTCGACGGAGGTGCGACTGTCCAGATTGCCGGTGGGTTCGTCCGCCAGGATTAGGCTCGGATGATTGACCAGAGCGCGAGCAATCGCGACACGCTGCTGCTGACCTCCGGAAAGCTGCGATGGGAAGTGGTGCTCACGATCTCGCAGCCCGACAAGGGAGAGCACTTCCTTCGCTCGGCGTTCCCGTTCTCGGGACGAGACGTGCGCGTAAAGCATCGGCAATTCGACGTTCTCGAGAGCGCTAGTGCGTCCAAGCAGGTTGAATCCCTGAAAAACAAATCCGATTTTCCGATTGCGCAGCCGGGCGATCTCGACCTTCGATAGCTTCGCGACTTCCGTATCCTCGAACTTGTAGCTTCCGCTGCTGGGCAAATCCAGGCTGCCCAGCAAATTCATGAAGGTGCTCTTTCCGCTGCCGCTAGCGCCCATGACTGCCACAAACTCGCCGCGATGGATATCGAGACTTACGCCACGTAACGCGTGTACCCGCGTCTCACCCAGCTCGTAGTATTTATGGAGATTACGCACGGAGATTAAGGGCGCACTGTGTGCGGAATCATCCAACACCCGTTCTCGCGTCTGGCTCGGCATCTGTATTCGTCCTAGCGTCCAAATCCGCTTGGCTTGGGCTTCTCTGCCGTCACCACCGCGTCCCCGAGAGAGAGTGTCCCTTGGATAACCTGCGTCACCGCTGTCGATGTGTGATCCGTAACGCCTGAGCGGATCAGCACCGGTTCAATCGTCTTGTCGCTCCGCACCTTCCATACAACGGCAATATTTTCGTTGTGAGTGCGTTGCTTGCTTGAGTTGCTGCTCGAATCGGTTGATGCAGATACCCCTGGAACCTGAATCCCGTACTTGGCGAGCAGCGCGGCGACCTGCGCCTGGCTCAAATCGGGGTTATAGCGAAGCGCGGCACTTGGCACAACCAGGGCATCCTTTGCGGTTTGAACCGGAATGGTCGCGTAAGCCGTCATGCCTGGAAACAGCTTTCGGTCGGGATTTTCGAAGTCGACGATGGTTTCGTAAGTCACCACGTTCTGGACCGTGGTCGCGTTCATGCGAACTTGGGAAATCCGCCCCTGAAATCGCTCACCCGGAAAGGCATCTACTCGAAAAGTAACGGGTGCACCAACGCGCACGGATCCGATGTCTCCCTCGTCCGTGCTGATATGCAACTGCATCTTGGTGAGGTCCTGCGCGATGGTGAACAGTGTCGGGGTTGAAAATCCGGCAGTCACGGTCTGTCCCACGTCCACAGCTCGATTAATGACCGTACCCTTGATAGGCGCATAGATCTTGGTGTACGCGAGGTTGGTCTGCGCAACATTCAGCCCGGCCTCCTGCTGCGAGATTTGCGCTTCCGCCTGGTCGTCGAGCGCTTGGTCCGCTTTGACCTGCGCGTCCGCGGAGACGGAGTTGGCTTTGGCTGTGTCGAAATCTTGCGAACTCATAATGCCTTGCTTGGACAGATAAATTGCCCGCTCGTAGGCGGCCTTGGCCTGCTCAGCTTTGGCCGCAGCCTGGGCAAGATTTGCTCTGCCGGCGGCCAGATTTGCCCGTGAATTTGCAAGATTCGCCTGTGCCTGCAGGAGCTGCCCCTCATAGACGCGCGGGTCGATCTGAGCCAACAGCTCACCTTGTTGCACAGTCGAGTTGAAGTCGGCATAAAGCTTCGAGATCAGGCCCGATACTTGCGCGCCAACCGTCACCGTCGTGACGGCGTTGATCGTCCCGGTAGCATCCACAGTCTCATCCACATCCGCGCGGGTCACAGGTACGGTCAAGTAATTTACCTGGGAAGCGTGGTTTTTATATCTGACAAATCCAAATGCGCCCGCGGCCAGCAGTACGGCCAACACGCCGACTACCCACGGCCATTTGCGTCTGGATCGCTTGTCGGCCGGGCCGGCCTGGTTGAACTCACCGAAAAAACTGCCGCCCTCCGTCGACTTGTCCGTGGTATTCGATTCGTCCATGATCCGATTCCTCTCGCTGATTGGGCCTCAGGCGGTCTTTCCAATATGGGTAGTGAAGTATAGTTTCGCGCCAAGAGGATTGAACCCCGAAGCGGACCGTCTGAATTTCAAGAAGTGTAATGCGCTGGATGAGCGCATAAAAGCCGTGATATCGGTACAGATTGTGAGCTGAGTTTGCGGTGCTAGGGACCTCGCAATTCGTCTGCTCCCTGAAGCAGCAATATCCCCTTTAGGGATGACCTATCCTCATACTACTATCGGGTGCCAAATACAGTGAGGATCGGCGTTGTTGACCACTCTTCGCGCGGCAATGCCTCGACGACGCCCGATACAGCCGCCGCAGCAGTTCAATTCCCATCGGTAGAAGTATTCGCTAAGCAGGTTTTACTTGGCCGCGCTGGCCAACAAGCTGCTTCGTCTTCCTTTTGAGCTTCCAGTAATCGTAATAAAGAGCTGCCCCGTTGATGGAGAGATAGAACAAGGAGAGTCCCGCGAACAAATCCATCAGGCGGCCTGTCACACCGATCACTCCGCCACGGTGAATGTTCTTGGCTGTCTGATGCGCCTGCCAGCCGAAGGGAAAGCCCGTTGGCGGATAGCCCGGTTCGGTTTCGCTCACGGCTTTTCCAGTCTGCGCATTGAAGACGATCTGCCTGGTATCCGCTCCGCCAGTGATCACCGCGCCCTGCGGCATGCCGGCGTAGTACCGCAGGCGCACCACTTTGAGGGGCGTATTCGGCATGAAGGACTGTTCCGCGGCAAAGGTGACGCTGAGCATGGATGGAAGCTCAGCATCCTGCAAGGGCGAGGAGGGATCGCCGCCGCCGCCATTGCCGCCGCCATTCTGCTGACCTCCCTGTGCCTGCCTGCCCGGACCATTATTGACCGGCATACCAAGCAGTTGCGCATTGCGCCACGCCAGGAATCTTGGCTTCTGATCGTCGGTCAATACGGACATGATCGCGTTGGCCTCTTCTTGATGCAAGTTCGGCGCGTTTCCTCGCGCACCCTGCGAGTCAATATCCGGCATGTTTGGGCCGGCCTTGTGCAGTTCGAGGTTCTTCTTTACGGAGTCGTCAGTGATGGCCTTGATTTTGACCCTCTCATCCGGAGTGAGACCGATGTCCTGCTGCATCGCCGCAAGCCGGCCCGGCTGCGCTTCAGCAGACAAGGGATCGGGCCGCGGAGCCGGTTTGGGCAGGGCCGCCAAACGCTCTTTCTGGGCCGCTGCAAACGCCTGAGATTCAGAGCGCTGGGTGGCGCTGCCCATGTAAAAGCCCAGGTAAAGACTCTCGTAGGCTAGCCACAGACCGCTCAGCGCAACCACCATGAGGAAAGCAGCGGAAACCAGCCCCAGCCCGCGATGCACGGCGCGCTTCCAATCTTCATTCGTTCCCTCACCCACCCAGAAGAGCCCCGAAGGACCGCTTTTCCTGCGCGCGGCCAGCATCTTGAAGTACATCACCAGCCCCGTCACGATCATGGTGATGAGGCCGACTCCGACGATGACATTGATGAACAGCGCGTAGTTTCCAAACAGCGTCATCCGATGCAGAACTTTGAACATGTTGCGCGTCGATTGGTGAAATTGAGAGACTGGTGGCGCGGTTGGCCGCGGAGGCGGCCCGGCACTGATGATCTGACCGGTTATTGCATCGAATTGGGCGAGTCTCCCCGCCGACTCCACAATCCCCACCGGCTTGCCGCCGGCCATGCGCAGCTCAACGTAGCGCAACGGGATGCCGCCCACCGTCATCCGCGCCGACTGCATCACCCGCGACAGCAATCCCTGCAGATCCACGCCCTGCGGCAGAGCTGGAGCGGTATAGTCCTTGGGCGAAATGACGGCGTAATTCCCCGGCCCGTCCGCGGCCTCCCGCATTGCCTCCACGTTGGGATCATCTGCTGGAGCATGGGTGAAGATCGACCGCAGATCAACCAATTGAATCATCGTTCCGGTAGCGCTGAGGTAGAGAGTGACAATCACAATCACCACCATCACCGTTCTATGTACTGTTCTGAACTTTTGCACTCGAAGTCTCCGTGAATATAGCGCGCGCCGACCTGCCCCTGTTGCAAGCTCTATCAGGTGCGAAGTGGGTGGTTAGGAAGCGGTTTCAGGCTGGGATCAATAGATATTCAAAAAATGTAGCTCCAAGCCGTCCGTGCAAGAATAAATGGCTTGAGTCGGATGCTGCATCTTTCCGCGTTCTCAGCGTAACAGGGCGCGGATTCCGTCAGGACGAGTTTTACCGAATACACTGCCAGCCATAGCGTACGGCAACAAGCAGTTCATCACATTCCTTCTATCTGGCTTGCTTTGTAATTCCGATTTATTCAACATCCAGCATCCCGAGCAGCGACTGTAGAATCTCGAATTGCAAATAGATACGGGGCGCCCGAAGGCGCCCCGCTTGGTTTGAATCGACCGCAGCAGACTTCGGCTGAGCCCGATACGATGATTTGTTAGTAGTTGAGACGCAAGCTCAACTGCATCTGGCGAGGATGGTTGACCTGGTAACCCACGGCTCCATAGCCGCTGCCGTTTACTGAGTTCCCTGGAGGCGAAAACTGCA
>Ga0182012_10003030_pt1 | contig 18003 bp, 13 predicted proteins | sample 612S2SmetaG_FD_120486 | JGI IMG/M metagenome (GOLD analysis project Ga0182012, IMG submission 120486) | Permafrost microbial communities from Stordalen Mire, Sweden - 612S2S metaG | ecosystem: Environmental > Terrestrial > Soil > Wetlands > Permafrost | place: Sweden: Stordalen | collected...
TTCGCGCCTGACAAATTGCTTGAGGGCTTCCTTGGCCTCAGCGTAATTGGCAAACTGCTTTTCGGCAAGCTTGAATTCGGGGGTATGGACGCAACGGCGCGAGCCGCGGTTTTCGGTGGGATAGCGCAGGTGAAGCATCTCATGAAACATGACAAAACGAACGGCGCTCTCAGGAGCATTGGGCGAATCGAGCGTACGGCTGAGCACGATGACGTGATGGCTGGGGTCATAGTGGCCGAGAATGGTGCGCGAGGGGCGAAGACTCCAGCCCAGTGCCGGGGCCGCCATCAGTCCGTGAAAATACTGTTCGTTCAAGGAAGAAAAGAGATACGCGAGATTGTATACTTCGCCTTGCGGTTCGCCGTATGCTTTACGGCCGCGCTCACGCTTCACCGAATGAAGACTACGTCGCATATCGGCGCGGTTGAGATAGTGCCGATACTGCGCCATACAATTCTTGTCGGGCGTTCTACCGAAAAGCTTGGCGAGCAAGACGCTGGCGAGAGCTTCCTGAATCGGGGCCGGTGCGGTTTCCAGCAGGTCACTAATTTCTACAAGAAGGCGGCCATCTTGCAGACTGATGCGGCTGTTGGCGTTGGCGTATTTCTTGTAGCGGACTGAGATTTCGGGCAGCGGAGCATGTGGCCGCACGAGTTGAAAAACACGTGCGTAGATCTGTTCCACGGTCTCGAAAAACAGTGCCGCCTCGACTTGCATTTTCCCCAAATGTAACATGGAGTTGCAGCATTTATTTTCGAGTCCATACGAATTCATTTGAGGGATCTTTGCGAACCGCCAAAATCAGCGCTTTAGGTACATATGTGCCGCCGGGAATCTTAACGAACGAACAACTGTCAAAGATGGTTGAAACGAACGATACTTGGATTCAAGAACGAACGGGCATCCGCGAACGCCACATTGCCGATGCTTCGATTGCGACGTCAGACATGGCGATTGCGGCGGCAAAGGTTGCTCTAGAGAAGCGGGGCATTGCGGCCTCGGAAGTTGGAGTGATCATTCTTTGTTCGGTCACGCCGGATACCATGTTCCCGTCGACGGCATGTATAGTGCAGCATGCGCTGGGGGCAACGGGCGCTTGGGGCTTCGATCTGGTGGCTGCGTGTTCGGGTTTCCTCTATGGGCTGACTGTTGGTGCAAACCTGGTGGCGAGTGGAGCGCATAGATACGTGTTGGTGCTGGGCGCGGACACAATGTCGCGCATTATTGATTACACCGACCGCTCGACCTGCATTCTGTTTGGCGATGGAGGCGGGGCATTCTTGCTGGAGCCATCAGAAGACGCTGCTAGCGAAGGCGGCTACATAGGACATTTGAATGAAATTGACGGTGCGGGCGCGCCCTTCTTGAACATGCCCGCAGGCGGAAGCCGTTTGCCTGCGAGTGCGGAGACCGTGGCTAAGCGGCAGCACTATGTGAAACAGGAAGGACAGCAGGTTTTCAAGTACGCGGTGAAGAAGATGGCCGATCTGTCTGAAGCACTGCTGGCAAAGCACGGCGTTTCCGCCGCGGATGTGAAGTTGCTGATTCCGCACCAGGCCAACCGACGCATCATTACAGCAACGGCCGAGCGTTTGGGAATGCCGCTAGAGCGGGTGATGATCAATCTGGACAAATACGGCAATACGACGGCAGCGACGATTCCGCTGGCCACGAATGATGCCATTATGGAAGGCCGACTGAAGAAGGGCGACTTGGTTTTATTTGCCGCAGTGGGGGCGGGCTACACGGCAGGCGCTAGTTTGTGGCGGTGGGCGTTCTAGATTCGGTCTTCGGTTTGCTGTCTTGGAGTTTTTTGTATTCCTGCAGAACACGAATAATATATTTGTGTGTTTCCATGTAGGGAGGCACGCCGTTGTATTTCTGCACAGCGCCGGGACCGGCATTATAAGCGGCAAGCGCCAAGGCCGGATCTCCGTTGTACTTTAGCAGTAATTCACGCAGGAACTTTGCGCCGCCCAAGATGTTGTCTTGCGCATCGTGAGCGTCAACACCAAGTACCGCGGCGGTGCCGGGCATGAGTTGCATGAGGCCGATGGCGCCTTTGTTGGAAACAGCGTCTTGGTGCAGGTTGGATTCGATTCTTGCCACACTTCGGACGAACTCAGGTTCGAGGCCCTGTTGGATGGCGGCTTGTACTAACATTTCATCGAACATGGCGGGCGAAGGCTGAGCCGTTTTTGTGGCGGGTTTGGCGGGCGGATTAGGATTTGGCAAATCTGGAAGGGCAATAATTTCAGTGACTTGGTTCGAGGGAAACTCCATGGTTCCGCCCCCGGTGTGCAGCACATAGGTAGTGCCGCGCAACGTGTGCGAATCGGCGGTAAGACAGAAACCGGTATTGAGACAAACGGATTCGCGCGCAAAGATATGAACTGCGAACAGAGCAGCTGCAAGCGAGGTCCGGATTGCAAGATTCTTCAGCATCAGTTTCGCGCGCTAGTTGGGGTTAGAAACGATTTTTTCCAAGCCCGCCAAAGCCTTTCTTTGCGGCCCGTCTAAAACTATGAAGTCATGCTCCAGATGGGCGACGGATGCAAGGGTTCGCATCGCCTCTTCCGCAATTTCACTTCCTGCACCGTAACGTGTTTTAAACAGATCAGATACGTCCTGCAACTGTTTCCTAATACTCGACAGGTATCGCGCCACAGCAGCATGCTCGTCGTTGCTCAACGGGAACTGCACGTCTTTATTGTGCCATAAAGGAAGGCACTGCCGATTTTGCCCAGGAACTGCTGAGGAACCCTATCTTTTGAAATAATGATTGCTTTGTGACCCAGTTGGAGTCTTATATTTCGAAAGATTTTGGAAGGGCGGCCAGCGTTTATGCATCCAACCATCTTGCTTCTTTGTTCCGATGCGGTGATTCGTTCTGTGTTAGAAGAGACTCTCAAAGGCGAGGGCTATGTGGTGTTGCCGACGGGAGACTTGGGTTCGGCGGTGGATCGCCTGCGCGAATACAAACCAGAACTGCTTCTGATTCGGCCGTATATTGACAACATGGCCGGACACGACGCGGCGCAGTACCTACGGACGAAGAGGCCGGGCATGCGGGTGTTGATGGTGAGTGGCTTGTTGGATGACGACAGGCTTCGCTACCGGCAATCTTTGCAGAGCATTGATGTGTTCCCGAAGCCGTTTACGGCTGAAGAGTTGCTTGAAAAGGTGCGGCAGGTTTTGGGAACGAAGCGGCCCATGGGTTCTACCGCCACCGCTACGGCTTAGTGTGCTGAGACGTGGTAGCGGATATTCCCGCCCACACCAATTCCATAATTTGATCGGCGAACTTGATTGTTACCGGCGCATGTCCGATCAGCAGCCGGTAATAAAGTGGGGCGTAGATAGAATCAAGCACCACCTCTAAATCAACACCTCGGCGCAGTTCCTTGCGGTAGCGATCAATACCGCGCCTGGCAAATTCGCGGCGCGGCATGACCCAGATAGAGAGAAAGGCTGCCCCAACTTTGGGGTCGCTTTGCGCGGCCGCGATCATTCCCTTGAAGACTCGGCCGCGGGGGCCATTGAGTAGTTTTACGAAGTTGTGGAGTTGGATACGAATGTCTTCCCTGAGATTGCCAGTATCAGGAAAGGGCAATTCTTGCGCGACCGACTCACGTAACGCTTCGAGCATGACTGCTTCTTTGTGCGGCCACCATCGATAGATGGTAGCTTTGCTGGCTCCCGCCCGTTCGGCGATAGCTTCACAGGTGACGCCCGGATAGCCGAGTTCTTCAAGCGCTTCCAACGAAGCTTCCAGGATGCGGGCGCGTGCATCTTCATCGCGTGGGCGGCCTCGGCCTCTTAGTTCATCGTCAATGGCTTCAACAGGCATTCAGACGTAAGATCGCTTCACATCGAGAAAAGTTCCACTTTTCCGAAACCTCCGCGTATCGAAATTAATCATTTGTAGTGATGTGGGTAGTAAAGATTGCTCTTTCCCGGCCCTATACGTTCATCGTATTAGCCATCTTGATTTTGTTGGCTGCGCCTATCGTAATTCTTCGCACGCCTACTGACATCTTTCCTAATATCAACATTCCGGTGATCTCGGTCATTTGGAACTTCACCGGTTTGAGCCCCGATCAGATGGAGGGGCGGATGATTTCGCCGTACGAACGCGTTTTGACGACAACGGTGAACGATATTGAGCACATTGAGTCATTCTCATTGAACGGAGTGGCGATCAACAAGATTTTCCTCCAACCGTATGCAAATGTGACGACGGGTATTGCGCAGGTTACGGCGGTTTCGCAGACGATCTTGAAGCAGATGCCGGCTGGCGTAAACCCGCCGCTGGTGATTACTTACAACGCGTCAAGCGTGCCGATTCTGCAGTTAGCCCTATCGAGTCCGAAGATGCAAGAGCAGGAGCTCAATGACGTAGGGCTCAACTTTTTGCGGCCACAGTTAGTGACGGTTCCGGGTGCGGCTGTGCCGTATCCATATGGTGGAAAGCAGCGGCAGGTGATGATCGATCTTGATCAATCGCAACTGCAGGCCAAGGGGCTTTCGCCGATTGACGTGGTGAACGCGGTTGCCTCGCAGAATCTGATTCTTCCTTCCGGCACGGCCAAGATAGGGCAGTTCGAATATGACGTTGATATGAACGCCAGCCCGAAGACAATTCCCGAAATCGCTGACTTTCCAATCAAGGTAGTGGGTAACTCCACGATCTATGTGCGCGATATTGGCAGCATTCGCAATGGCTTTTCTCCGCAGACGAACATTGTGCGTCAAGACGGCAGGCGCGGCGTCTTGATCTCGATTTTGAAGGCTGGCAATGCTTCCACGCTCGATATTGTGAAGGGCACAAAGGAACTGCTGCCGCATGTTGCCGCCACTCTTCCGCCGGATCTGAAGATTCAGCCGCTCTCCGATCAATCAATCTTTGTCCGGGCTGCGATTAGCGGCGTGGTGCGGGAGGCGATTATTGCCGCTTGTCTTACGGGACTGATGATTCTGCTGTTTCTTGGAAGTTGGCGCAGCACTCTGATTATTGCGGTTTCGATACCGCTTTCCATTTTGACGTCGATCATTGTGCTGAGTGCGTTGGGCGAGACGATCAACATCATGACGCTTGGCGGATTGGCGCTCGCGGTCGGGATTCTTGTTGACGACGCGACGGTGACGATTGAGAACATCGAGCGTTATTTGGAGGAAGGGCTTCCTCTGCGTGAGGCGATTTTGGATGGTGCCGCGCAAATCTCGGTACCGGCGCTGGTCTCGACGTTTTGTATTTGTATTGTGTTTCTGCCCATGTTCTTCCTGAGCGGTGTGGCGCGCTATTTGTTTGTGCCGCTGGCGGAAGCGGTGGTGTTTGCGATGTTGGCTTCGTACATACTTTCGCGGACGCTGGTTCCTACGTTGGCGATGTATTTGCTGAAGGCGAAAGAGCATGTACAGAGACGTTCACGCAACCCGCTGGTGCTGTTTCAGCGAGGTTTCGAGCGTTTGTTCGAGAAGGGGCGGGCGCAGTATCAGGCGGTCCTCACAACGGTGGTTTGGCGGCGCAAGGTATTTGTGCCTGTCTTCCTTTTGGGTTGCGTTTCGGTGCTGCTTCTGATTCCGTTTCTGGGAGAAGACTTTTTTCCGACAAGCGACAATGGCCAATTCAAGCTTCACGTACGGGCCAAGACGGGTACTCGTATTGAGGAAACGGCGCGGTTGTGCGACTTAATCGATAACTCGATTCGAAGGCAGATTCCGAAGAGCGAGTTAGATACGATTCTGGATAATATCGGCTTACCTTACAGTGGTTTGAATCTCTCCTATAACAACACTGGGCAAATTGGCAGCGCTGATGCGGACTTGCTAGTAAGTCTCAACGAAAAACACGGGCCGACTGCCGATTATGTGCACCGGCTTCGCGAGACTCTACCGAAGGAGTTCCCCGGCACAACCTTCTATTTCTTGCCGGCCGATATTGTCACGCAGATTCTAAATTTCGGCCTGCCAGCTCCGATTGACATTCAGATTGTGGGGAATGATGTGTTTGCAAGCAAGCAGTACGCGGATAAAATATTGCCGCAGCTCAAGCTCATTCCGGGGGCGGTGGATCTTCATATTCACCAGGTGTTTGATCAGCCGAAGCTGCATATTCAAGTGGATAGGACAAAAGCGGCGGGTAGTGGTTTTACACAGAACGACATTGCCAGGAGCTTGCTCACTACTTTAAGCGGCAGTTTCCAAACGCAGCCGACGTTTTGGTTGAACCCGCGAAATGGCGTGAGTTATAGCTTGGCTACGCAGACCCCCCAGTACCGGATTCAGTCTTTGCAAGACCTCCAAAACATTCCCATTTCGGGGGCAGGGCAGATGGCGCCGGAGATTTTGAACGATGTCGCGAGCATCGAGCGCGAGAGCGAGCCGGCGGTGATTACTCATTACAATATTCGGCGAACCGTGGATATCTTTGGCTCCGTGCAGGATCGTGATCTTGGGGCGGTGGGCCGCGACATTCAGAAAGTGTTGGACGCAAACCAGAAGCTGCTGGCGCGCGGCAGTGAAGTGGTTGTGCGCGGACAGGTGCAAACGATGCACGCTTCGTTCGTCGGCTTGCTCGCGGGGCTGGCCGGAGCGATTGTGCTGGTGTATCTTTTGATCGTTGTTAATTTTCAGAGCTGGCTTGACCCGTTCATTATCATTACTGCTCTTCCGGCCGCGCTGGCGGGCATTGTGATGATTCTTTTTGTGACACACACAACGGTTAGCGTTCCCGCTTTGATGGGAGCCATTATGTGTATGGGCGTTGCAACTGCCAATAGCATTCTAGTGGTGAGCTTTGCTAAGGATCAACTACATGAACATGGGAATGCGATCGAAGCGGCTCTAGAAGCGGGTTCTACACGCTTTCGCCCGGTGCTGATGACGGCGCTGGCGATGATCATCGGTATGATTCCGATGGCGATCGGAATGGGTGAAGGCGGGGAGCAAAATGCTCCGTTAGGAAGGGCTGTGATTGGCGGGCTGCTGTTTGCGACTGTGGCCACTCTGTTCTTTGTTCCAAGCGTATTTGGGCTGTTACACAGTTGGGCCGGAACAAAGAAACTGAGCGAGACGGAGCCAGCGCACGCGTCACAGCAAAATTGAGAATAGACTATGCAAGTGGAACAACAACCAACAGAAACGACGCACGCCCAGGGAGAAACTAAGCAAGAACGGAGTGGAGTGGCGCTCAAGGGGCTATTGGCACTGCTTCTCATCGGTGGCGCGATTTTCGCATATGTCATTTGGTCGGGGATCAGTTCGCGGGTCCGTGCGGGTAATACGTTGGCTGCGGAAACGAATCATCTGGCCATTCCGACCGTCTCCGTAATCTCTCCCAAAACGACCCCTGGCGGCGAGGAGATTGCATTACCGGGCAATATGCAGGCGTTTATCGACACGCCGGTCTGGGCGCGTGCCAGTGGTTACTTGAAGGCTTGGTATGTGGATATTGGAGGTCGCGTCAAACAGGGGCAGTTGCTGGCCGAAATTGAAACTCCCGAGGTGGATCAGCAGTTACTGCAAGCTCGCGCTCAACTGCAGACGGCCGAAGCCAATTTGAAACTTTCGGAAGTCACAGCGGACCGGTACACGGAGCTGTTCAAAACGGATTCTGTTGCGAAGCAGGATGTGGATAACGCGGTGCAGGGCGAGGCTGCCAGGAAGGCAGATGTGGCGTCTGCGCAAGCGAACGTGTCTCGTTTGGAGCAACTGGTTGCCTACGAGAAAGTGGAGGCGCCCTTTTCCGGCATTCTGACAGCGCGAAATATAGATGTGGGTGCGCTTGTGAATCAGGGCTCGAATACCCCGGGCAAAGAGCTATTTCGGGTGGCCTCCATTGATACGTTGCGAATTTACGTGAGCGTACCCGAAATGTATTCACAAGCGGCCAAACCAGGCGTACAGGCCTATTTGACACTGAATGAGTTTCCCGGGAGGAAGTTTTTCGGGAAAGTCGTTCGAAATGCGAATGCGATTGATCAATCCTCTCGCACGCTGCTGGTTGAGGTAGACGTGAGCAATCCAACGGGGGAGTTGCTGCCGGGATCTTTCGTTTCGGTGCATTTGAAATTGCCTTCTAATATTCCCGCTATGACTGTGCCCACGAATACGCTGCTGTTCCGCTCTGAGGGGCTGAGAGTGGTGCGTGTCAAGGATGGCAAGGCCGAGTTGGTGCCCGTCATCATGGGGCGTGATTTCGGAGATAGTGTCGAGTTGGTTTCGGGAATTCAGCCGGAAGATAAAGTGATTGTGAATCCTAGTGACTCGATCAGTTCGGGGCAAAAAGTGGAAATTGTGGGTCAGGGGCAACAACAGTGAAGCTGAAATACGCGGTCTCGTTTGTTGGTTTAGTGTGCTTTCTTACGAGTTGTACGGTTGGGCCGAAGTATGCCACGCCCACTGTGCCGAACGCGCCAGCCTATAGCGAGCAACCGCCCACGCAGTTTTCTGAAGCGCAAGGCTGGCAGACGGCGAATCCTAGCGATGCATTGCATAAAGGTAAGTGGTGGGAGATCTTCGACGAGCCCGAACTGAACGGTCTGGAAGAGCAAGTGGCGACGGCGAATCAAAGTCTGAAAATTGCGGACGCGAACTACCGGCAAGCGCGAGCCAATATTCAATTTCAGCGGTCGTTTCGGTTTCCTACCGTGAGTGCTGGAGCATCGATTAGCACAAGTCGGATTTCGTCAAACTATCCGGTAGGTGCGCAAGGGTTGCAATATGGCTTTTTCAGTTTGCCGATTAGCGCGTCCTATGACGCCGATTTGTGGGGACGGATTCGAAAGTCGATTGAGGCAGCGAAGGACCAGACACAAGCGTCCGCGGCTGACTTGGAGAATGTGAAGCTTGAATTGCAGACGGAATTGGCATCTTACTATTTCACGATTCGCGGGCTCGACTCGCAGAAGCGATTGTTAGATGACACGGTAGTTGCCTATCAAAAGGCCTATGATTTGACGAATAATCGATTCAACGGAGGTGTGGCTTCGAAAGCGGAAGTGGCGCAGGCGAAGACGCAGCTTAATCAAACGCAGGCGCAATCTATTGACCTAGGTGTGCAGCGAGCGCAGTTGGAGCATGCCATAGCGGTGTTGACGGGGAGGCCGCCGGAGGGATTTCATATTTCGTTGGCTGAGCTGAAAAGTACGCTGCCAGTTGTGCCGGTGGGTATTCCTTCGGAGTTGTTGCAGCGCCGTCCTGATATCGCAGCAAGCGAGCGCCAAGTGGCGGCAGCCAATGCGCAGATTGGGATTGCCAAAGCAGCTTTTTATCCGGATTTGGTGATTGCGGCCGAAGGTGGGTTGCAGGCCGGGAGTTTTGTGAACTGGTTTAGCTGGCCGAGCCGGTTCTGGGGTTTGGGACCACAATTGGCGCAGACCATTTTCGATGCGGGCCGCCGTAAGTCGCAGGTGCTCATCTCGGAGGCTGCGTATGACTCGACCGTGGCGAGTTATCGACAAACAGCATTGACTGCTTTCCAAGAGGTGGAAGACAATTTATCGACGCTGCGCATCCTGGAGCAGGAGGCGGCCAAGCAGCATGAGGCGACCCAGGCGGCGGAGAACTCTCAACAACTAGCTATGAACCGCTACAAGGGAGGTTTGGTGACCTACCTGGAGGTGATCACGGCACAGAGCATCGCATTGAGCAATGAACGGACCGAGGTAGATCTGATGGAGCGCCGCGTGGATGCGAGTGTACAGTTAGTGCGGGCCTTAGGCGGGGGTTGGGATAGCAGCAAATTACCGACGACGTAAGGTTATTTCAAGCCCATTTCATCAACTCGCGCTTTTCAATCTTGCTTTCGTCGAGTTTGATTCCATAGCCCGACGAATCTGGTAGAGCAAAACGGGCATTCTGCAAAACAGGTGGGGATTGTTCGAAGTGGTGGTAGGATCGCATCTTGATTACTAAATATTCTGCCAGCGGGCACACGGCAGGCGATTGACTCGCGATGACATGAAGAGCCGCATGAATGCTGTGACCGTGGGGAATTACAGGAAGATCAAAGATGGCGGCGAGCGAGCAGATCTTCACCAACTCACTGGTGCCGCCGCACCACTCGGGATCGCATTGAATGACGCTTAGCGCGCCTTCTTTGAGGTAGTCGTAGACCTCCCAGCGCCCCTGGATGTGCTCGCCGGAAGCAATAGGAATGGATGTGCCGCGCCGTAACTCTACAAAACTGCCGATCTTTTCGGCCTGCGTGGCTTCCTCGATCCAGTGAGGACGGTAGCGTTCGACCTGTTTCGCCCACTCCAGGGTGTAGCTCAAATCCCACCCGCTGTAGACGTCGAACATGAGTTCGGTTTCCTATCCTACAGCTTTGCGTAGCAGGCGGACGGTTTCAACATTCTTCTTGAGCCCTTCGTACCCATCACCGGGACCGTAGGCGAGAAACCATTTCTGAAAACGAAAGCCTTCCTTCTTGAATTGCAGCGCCCGCGGTTGCAATTTGTCGGGCTCGAGAGAGAATCCGAGACAGCTCGCATATGCTTCCACTGATGAGCGTGTGGGGCCTCCGAGTAAACGGTAAACGGGCGTTTTGAAATAGCGCCCTCGCAAATCCCACAAGGTGTTGTCAACGGCACTGATGGCCATCAGGAAATGGCCGCGCCGCGAATGTCGATTCGAGCGGTACATTTGATCCCAGAGTTTTTCCTGAGCGAGCGCATCTTTGCCGAGGAGAAATGGCTTCAATTGTTCGTCTACAACAATTGCGGCTTCTTTTTCAATCGGACCATAAAGCCCTTCCAGACCGCCCTCGGCTTGGATGCGGACGTAGAACGAGTTGACCGCAACATCGGTTGGCGTGGCAGCAGGGTTATCGTGATACGGCGCCGGTCGCAGTTCGTCGTAGATGAAGAGGGGATTAGCCTGATATTGAGAGTCTACGCCGCGTTTGGTTTGTCGTATCCCGTGGAACTGCCACACCTCCACTGCTTCAATCCTCAGCGGCTTTGCATCGGCGAGAGCCTTGGAAATAGGCAGAAGCGGAAGCGACAGCATGAAGCCGCGCCGAGAAAGTCTTCTCATCGCGTGATTCTATCTCAGTGTGTGCCACTAGCCGGAACAGGGGTCTTTGGTTGTTTGGATTCCAAGTCTTTCACGGTGGGTAGTGAAGAGGGATCCCACCCTCCGCCCAGATTTAGAATTAGTTGCACGCTGGCTGACATGCGACGTAGTTCCGAAGACACTTGCGACTCTCTGTTCGTCAGGAGAGAGTTTTGAGCGGTAATCACGTTTAAGTAGCTATCGACACCCGTTTTGAAGCGAATCAAAGCGAGATCGAGGTAGCGTTGGGAGGAGTTGATGGCGGTCTGTTGCTCGCCGATTTCCTGCGACAGAATACGCAGAGAAGATAACTGATCTTCTACGGCCTGAAACGAGGTGAGCACGGTTTGGCGATAGTTGGCGACGGCTGCATCGTATTGGGCCTGGGCTTGCTCGTTCTGGCCGCGGCGTGAGCCGCCATCATAGAGCGTTTGAGAAAGGCCGGGGCCTAAAGACCAAAAACGGCTGGGTGAACTGAACCAGTGGAGAAAGCTATAAGACTCGATACCGCCGCTGGCGGAGAGAGTGAGCGTTGGGTAGTAGGCAGCGCGGGCGACCCCAATGGCTGCGTTAGCAGATGCAATGGTCCGTTCTTGTGCCGCAATATCCGGTCGTCGCTCAAGCAAAGTTGAAGGAACGGCCACGGGTATCTGCGGAGGGTTCGGGTTGAACGCGGCCTCGGGTATGGATAACTCGGCGGGAGGCTTGCCGATCAACGTGGCGATGGCGTGTTCGTACTGCGCGCGCGCCACTCCTAAGTCAGTGGCCTGTGCTGTAGCCGTATCCAATTGATTCTGTGCTTGAACGAGGTCTTGTTCAGAATTTATGCCGGTCTTATAGAGCGTGTTGGTGAGATCGACGTTCTGACGGTAATTGACCATGGTGTCGGTGAGAATCTTGCGCTGCATGTCGGTAGCACGAAGTTCGAAGTAGTCGGTGGCTAAGTCGGCTTGCGTTGTGAGGAGAGCCGTGGCCACATCGGCGGCACTTGCCTGGGCACTATAAGCTTCCTCGTTGATGGTGTTGCGAATCCGATGCCAGAAATCGGGCGTATAGGAAACATCGAACGGGAGGGCATACAGATTGTTGACGCCACCGCTCAGGCGGGCTATGGTGCCTGAACTACGTGAGTCAGTGAGGCCCGGGGAACTGCCGATAGTCGGATAAAGCGCAGAATGAGCAATCACAACGAGTGCGCGAGCAGCGCGAAAACTTGCCTCCGCCGCCTTGAGGCTCTGGTTCGAGATGGCTACCTGCTCCTCTAAGGCGTTGAGTTGAGGGTCGTTATAAACCTCCCACCATTTGCTGCGGATTTTGTCATCTCCAGGCTGTGCTAATTTCCAGCCGGTACCGTCTTTATCCATGGTTTCTTTGTAGGCGGCAGGGGTGGCTGCGGGAGGACGCGCATATTTCGGCGCCGGATTGCAGGCGCCGAGAAGAAGCAAAGCAAGAACTGATATAGATAAGAGCTTATTGTTCGATGTCATCACTAACCTGAGTAATCCAGCGCTGCAGATAGACTGGGCAGTTCACCACTTGCACGTCTTCTGCCGCTTGTTCGGAAATGTATTGCACTGCTTTGCGATCGACGAGCGTTACCTCACTCAAGTCGATATACACGCGACGGTGCGATTCGCGCGCTTCCACAATGGAGACTTCTAACTCGGCGATCGCCTCTTCGCTCAACTTGCCGTTGAGCAGGAGTGTTACCGATGATTCGCTTGGATGTTCCGCGCTGACGATTTTGTAATGCGGTTGCACCAGTGTTTAGTCTCCTGAGGTTGCCGGGACGGGTGACATAAGCGGTGCGCCGCCGCGTAGTCTTCGTAAGAATCGGGCGAAGCGATCCATATAAAGGTAGATCACCGGTGTAGTGAATAGAGTGAGTGCTTGGCTTACGATCAGACCGCCGACGATAGTGATGCCCAGAGGACGCCGTAATTCAGCGCCGGTGCCGGTGCCAAGGGCCAAGGGCAAACCACCTAGCAGCGCGGCCATGGTGGTCATCATGATCGGGCGGAAGCGCAGCATACACGCCTGGAAGACCGCCTCTTCCGGAGGTTTGCGTTCGATTCGTTCGGCAGCCAGTGCAAAGTCAATCATCATGATGGCGTTCTTCTTCACCAGTCCTATGAGGAGAATGATTCCGATGAGAGCGATGACACTCAGATCGTTCTTCGTGATCAGTAGGGCAAGAAGCGCTCCAACTCCTGCGGAGGGCAATGTGGAAAGAATTGTGATCGGGTGAATCAAGCTTTCATACAAGATGCCGAGGACGATGTAGACTGCCGCCAGAGCTGATGCGATTAGGATAGGCTGCGAATCGAGCGACGCTTGAAAGGCTTGCGCTGTGCCCGTGAAACTGGTGTTGATGGTAGTGGGAATGCCCGCGCTTTGTCCGTTGTCATGAATGGCATTCACGGCGTCTCCGAGTGCGACTCCGGGAGCCAGGTTAAACGAAATCGTGACCGACGGAAAGACTCCAGAGTGATTGACGGTAAGGGCGGCCGTGGATGGCCGCCTGCTGGTGAAGGCGGCCAACGGTACCGCGGCGCCGCTGGTAGACGGCACATAGACCTGATTCAAACCTTCAGGGCTTTGCCAGAAAACCGGATCGACCTCCATGATGACGTAGTACTGGTTCAAGGAAGAAAACGTGCGGGCTACCTCACGTTCGCCGAATGCGTCATAGAGAGTGTTGTCAATGGCGCTAGGTGTGATGCCGAGGCGCGATGCGGTCGGCCGATCGATGTTTAAGCCAGCTTCGAGACCGCTATTTTGCTGGTCGCTGACGACATCCGTGAGTTGCGACATGCGCTTCATCACGTTCAACATAACTGGCGCCCAATGAGTGAGGTCTTCGAGTTTGTCGCTTTGTAAAGTGTATTGGTACTGGGCCGCGCTTTGACGACCGCCTACACGCAGATCTTGCGCGGATTGCAGAAATAGAGTGATTCCGGGAATGGAGTTCAGCTTGGGGCGCAGGCGAGTAATGACCTGGTCGGCGGTGGATTTTCTTTCGGTTCCCCAAGGCTTTAGCGTCATAAAACAGCGGCCCGTGTTCATGGTGGTGCCGCCTCCGCCCCCACTGAAGGCTTGGACAGTAGCCACGTCGGGATCTTGCTGTGCGATTTTCGATAGCCGTGTTATCTTGCCCTGCATCGCCTGGAAGGAAATGCTCTGATCTCCAATGAAGTTGCCATTTAGTCTGCCGGTATCCTGCTGTGGGAAGAAGCCTTTCGGGACTATCACAAAGAGATAGACATTCAGCGCAAGAGTAGCTATGGCAATCACCAGAACAATGGCAGAATTACGGAGTACCCAGCGCAGCATGTGTTCATAGATATTCAAAATGAACTCGAAGAAGCCTTCGGTTTTGCGGTACAACCAGCCATGTCCCGCTTCCTCTCTCAGCAAACGCGCACACATTGTGGGTGTGGCCGTCAACGACACAATCATCGACAAGACTATGGTGACTGAGAGAGTGATCGCGAACTGGCGGAATAGTCGTCCAACCACTCCGCCCATTAGCAGAATGGGGATGAACACCGCGACGAGGGAAATGCTGATGGAGAGAACAGTTGGACCGATTTCAGCCGCACCTCGCAGCGCCGCTTCCATTCTGTTTAATCCCTGTTCTCTAAAACGCGTGATGTTTTCCAGCACAACGATAGCGTCATCAACGACAAAGCCGCTGGATATGGTGAGCGCCATGAGCGATAAATTATCGATACTAAAGCCGAACAAATACATGACGCCGCAGGTGCCGATGATGGAGACGGGCACTGCTACGGTCGGAATCAACGTGGCGCGGGCTTCTCGAAGGAAGATAAAGACCACCAGAATGACGAGGCAAACCGAGATCGTTAAGGACCTCTCGACGTCGTGAACGGAGGCGCGGATGGTGATGGTTTGATCCAACGTCACGGTGAGTTTGATAGAGGGATCGATGGCGGCGTTTAATTGCGGCAGTGCGGCCTTGATTCCATCTACCGTGTCGATAATGTTGGCGCCAGGTTGGCGGAAAATAATGAGGAGCGCTGCACGATCGCCGTTGGCCAATCCGAGTGATCGAACGGTCTGAACAGAATCACTTACTTTAGCTACGTCACTCAGGTGTACAGCTGAGCCATTTTGATACTTGATGACGATGGGCTGGTAGTCGACAGCATGCAGCGCTTGATCGTTGGCGGTGATCAGCCAGTTATGAAACTTATCGGAGAATGAGCCCTTCGCGAGGTTAGCTGTTTGAGCAGCTATGGCTGTGCGTACCTCTTCGAGGCTGATTCCGGCATGATTGACCTGAGTAGGATTCAGATCTACTCGAACGGCCGGTGCGGAACTGCCGCCTACCATGACTTGCCCCACACCTCGGATTTGCGAGATGCGCTGCATCAAAACACTGGAGGCGGCGTCGTAGAGCTGTGGTGGCTGGAGTTTCTTGGAAGTGAGCGCCAAAATCATAATGGGCGCGTCGGCTGGGTTGACTTTGCGATAAGTCGGATTGCCGGGGAGGTTCGCGGGTAAGTAGCCACGAGCTGCATTGATAGCTGCTTCCACATCGCGAGCAGCCGCATCGATGTTGCGGCTCAGGTCAAACTGTAAGGTGACGCTGGTCTGGCCGAGCGAACTCGAAGAAGTCATCTCAGTCACGGCAGCAATGCGTCCGAATTGGCGCTCTAACGGAGTTGCAACAGACGATGCCATGATTTCCGGACTAGCGCCCGGCAAAGAGGCTTGCACAGACACTGTGGGGAAATCTACCTGCGGCAGAGGTGAAACGGGAAGCAGATTGAAAGCCACCGCGCCTGCAAGACCAATGGCTATGGTGAGTAATGCCGTGGCGACCGGGCGATGTATGAATGGGGACGATAGACTCATGGCTAATCTCCCTGCGCCGGAGAGTGCTCCATTCCGGGTCGTGGCGAAGGTCGCTCCGCGGCTTCCGTATCTCGGCCAGCGAATCTACGCGCAATCCCGTCAAAGAAAAGGTAAATCACGGGAGTTGTGTAGAGAGTCAGCAACTGACTGAGGAGTAACCCGCCGATAATTGTGATGCCGAGCGGACGCCGCAGTTCGGAACCGGTACCGTGGCCAAAGGCCAGTGGAACAGCCCCGAGTAACGCGGCCATGGTGGTCATCATGATGGGGCGGAATCGCAAGAGACATGCCTGGTAAATCGAGTCATACGGTGATTTGCCCTCCTTGCGCTCCGCTTCCAGAGCGAAATCAATCATCATAATCGCGTTCTTTTTCACAATGCCGATGAGCAACACGATGCCGATAATAGCCACAACCGTCAATTCCTGGCGGCAGACCATGAGCGCCAGCAAAGCTCCTACACCGGCGGAAGGCAGAGTGGAGAGAATGGTTATTGGATGAATGTAGCTCTCATAGAGAACACCGAGCACAATATACACGGTAACGAGCGCTGCTAAGATCAACAGCGGTTCGTTCGTGAGAGAGGCGACAAATGCTTCGGCCGTTCCTTGAAACGAGGCTTGCATGGCCGGGGGCGGAGGGAGTTCTTTTTCAACCTGTTTAATGGCATCTACGGCCTCTCCGAGCGAGGCATTGGGAGCTAGATTGAAAGAGACAGTGGTGGCCGGAAATTGTCCAATGTGGCTAATCAAAATAGGGATTGAGGTGCTCTGATAGCTGGTGAAAGCGCTCATGGGAACCGAAGATCCCGTAGTTGATCTCAAATAAACATTCTTGAGATCCTCCGGACTGATGCGGAACGCCGGAGGAACCTCCAGGATGACGTGATACTGATTGAGCTGGGTAAATAGAGTTGAAATTTGACGCTGGCCGAAAGCGTCATAAAGCGTATTGTCGATGGTAGTGGGCGTGATGCCCAGACGGCTGGCGGTCTGCCTGTCGATATTGATCGCCATGGCTTTTCCACTGGTTTGCAAGTCGTTCGCCACGTCGGCCAGTTGTGGGAGGTCCTTGAGTCTCTCCGTGAACTTGGCCGCGTATTCATTCAGCTCCGTAGCGTTCGGATCTTCAATGCTGTATTGAAACTCGGTGCGGCTGACAATATCTTCCACTGTCAAATCCTGGACCGGCTGCATGTAGAGGGTGATGCCTTCAATCTTTGCCAGTTCGGGCTGCAAGCGGCGGATGATATCGGAAGCACTGCCGTCCCGTTGCTCAATGGGCTTCAAGTTGATTTGTACGCGGCCTGAATTCAATGTGGTGTTCGTGCCATCGACGCCAATAAATGACGAAAGGCTGTCGACTGCCGGATCTTTCAAAATTACGGTAGCTAAGCGTTGCTGCAGATTTGTCATTTCATCAAAGGAAACGCTTTGGTCTGCTTCAGAAACGCCTTGGATCTCACCGGTATCTTGAACGGGGAAGAAGCCTTTGGGAATGATGATGTAGAGATAAACAGTAAGCGCCAGGGTGGCGGCGGCTACTAACAATGTAACGGCACGGAAGCGAAGGACGAATTCTAATGTGGTGCCGTAGAATGCAATCGTTTTCTCAAAAACCATCTCCGACGCGCGGTAAAGGCGGCCTTCTTTTGCTTTTTCTTTGTGGCGCAAAAGCTTCGCGCACAGCATGGGAGTTAGTGTCAGGGAGACGACCGCGGAGATGATAATTGTGACGGCGAGTGTCACGGCGAATTCTCGGAATAGGCGGCCTGTGATGTCACCCATGAAGAGGAGCGGAATCAGTACAGCGATGAGCGATACGGTCAGCGAAATAATGGTGAAGCCGATTTGCTCAGCGCCCTTGAGAGCCGCCTGCAATGGTGCTTCGCCCTCCTCCACATAACGCATGATGTTTTCGATCATGACGATGGCGTCATCCACCACAAAACCGGTAGAGATGGTGAGCGCCATGAGGGTGAGATTATTCAAGCTATAACCCAGCAGATACATCACCGCGAAGGTTCCCACCAATGACAGGGGCACCGCCACACTGGGAATGAAA
>Ga0182012_10003031_pt1 | contig 17996 bp, 9 predicted proteins | sample 612S2SmetaG_FD_120486 | JGI IMG/M metagenome (GOLD analysis project Ga0182012, IMG submission 120486) | Permafrost microbial communities from Stordalen Mire, Sweden - 612S2S metaG | ecosystem: Environmental > Terrestrial > Soil > Wetlands > Permafrost | place: Sweden: Stordalen | collected...
AATCGCGGACGCAAGATTCGGCAAGCTGCGTTCCGCCGGGAGGAACGCTTCCGCACTGTATGGACTTACACTCCGCATTTGAGTTTCCTTTAAAGATGCTTCTATTAAAAGGCCTGGAATGAGCGCAGCTTCTGGCAGCGTAGCCCAATGCCGAACCGGCAGCTCCTTTTTCATTACAGGCACGTTCACTCTGGCAGGGTCAAAAACACTCGCATAATACGATCTCCACAAATCTTCCAGATCATCATGCGCTGGCGCTTCCGATTTCGGAACGCCGGGACCGAACCGCAGGCGATGAGTGTTCCAATACACACTTCGGTCGGGAGTCAAAATGGCCCAGTGCATCGCGCCGAAACGCTCCGCAAACCAAGGGCCCACATGCTCCACAATGAAATGATCTGGACGATGCCACGCCACATAGCGCTCGTTTTCGTCGTCCACTTTGCGGAAACGAACAAACGCGTGCATTTTATGGATATCGCGCCTCAGAGCTTTTTGCATGAGGAAGAGTTCGCGAATATCCGGATCAACCTCGTTTTCTAACAGACGACGCTCCCCCAGCCGCGTCATTCGATACGCCGTTCTGTAAAGAAGATCCCAGCGCCGCGGATCGCGGTGCATCGCAACAAATTCCGCCAGTTCCACAAACTGCTTGGAGATCTTCACCGCCGTCGTTTCAGCCGTATTCTTCCAATTGCTCAAAAACGTGGCCTGCACGCCATCGGTAAAAGCTACGCTGTCGAAATGAACATCGTTAGACAGCAGCGCCCTCGCAAAATTCCGCCACTCATCAAAATTCTGCACCGGCACGCTCTGCATTACAGTTCCCCGGTCCGGAACAACGAAAGCTGCGGCGAAGGAGATTTCACCAACTGCGGCAAACTCTGGCTATCGAGCTGCCAGATACTCGGATTCGAATCGCTGGTGATCACGAAAAACTTAAGCCTTGCCACAGCGGCGCGCAACCTTCCCAAATCTTCCAATCGAAATTTGTGAAAACGCCGAATCTTGATAATCTTCCTTACACTGCGCACGCCCAGCCCAGGCACGCGTAAGAGCGCTTCCTCCGGCGCCAAATTCACATCCACCGGGAAGAAACTCCGATTGCGCAGCGCCCAGCTCAACTTCGGGTCATTTTCCAAAGACAAATTCGGCTCTTCCGGCGTGGTTAATTCTCCAACCGTGTAGCCGTAGAAACGCAGCAACCAATCTGCTTCATAAAGCCGGTGCTCCCGGGCAAGCGGTGCGGCAATTAGCGGCAAGCGCGAATCCCGCCGCGGGATCGGACTAAACGCAGAGTAATAAACGCGCCGCATCCGGTACGACTTGTAAAGACTCGAAGATTTCTCCAGGATCATCGCATCGGAGGCATCTGTCGCGCCGACAATCATCTGTGTGCTTTGACCTGCCGACGCAAACTTCTGTTTTTCCTCGCGCGCTTCCTCAATCCGTTCGTGAATATTGCTCATCGTGGATTGAATTTCCACATGACTCTTTGCCGGCGCCAACTGGTCCAAATCAACCTGTCTCGGCAATTCGATGTTCGCGCTTAAGCGATCGGCCCACTTCCCTGCCTCCGCAACTAAATCTTTGGAAGCCCCTGGCGCCATTTTCAGATGAATATACCCGCCGAATTTTTGCTCGCTGCGTAGCGTCTTCGCAACTGCAATCAGTTGCTCCATCGTGTAATCCGGACTTTGAATCACGCCCGAACTTAAAAATAATCCTTCAATATAGTTCCGTTTGTAGAATTCAACCGTTAGAGACACAACCTCTTCCGGCGTAAATCTCGCCCGCGGAATATCACTGGACACACGGTTTACACAGTAGGTACAATCGTAGACGCAGTAGTTAGTCAGCAGGATCTTCAACAGCGAAACACATCGTCCGTCCGGAGTGTAACTGTGGCAAATTCCGATTCCAGTCGTATTTCCTAATCCATCTTTTTCGCGTTTCCTCTTCGATCCTGAACTTGCACACGAAGCATCGTATTTAGCTGCGTCGGCAAGGATTGTCAATTTAGCTTGAAGATCCATTCAGTCCTGCTTAAGGGGCGCTCTTCCCTTTTTATTCGCCTCACCCAAAGCTAGCAATTCCCAATTCACAAGACAACAAAAGACACCGGCTTATTTCGTTTTGTATAAGATAGGCAAGCGAGCAGGACACGCGAATCCAGTATTTTTTCTGTAGTCGCAATTTCAAAATTTGAAGTCTCACAGGTGGGCGTCTTTTGCCTCTCGAGCACATGAATGAATCCCTCCCGCTTCACTCAGTCTGTGTCACTGTTGATGGTCATCCGCTCCAAGTTCATTCTGGACAGTTACTGGTCGACATAATTCCTAAGGCAGGCCGCGACGTCCCTCACGTTTGCTACCATCCCCAACTCGGCCCTATTGAAACATGTGATACATGCCTCGTTGAAGTAAACGGCAGCCTGGTTCGCGCTTGCGCCACGGTGATTGCAGAAGACGCAACCGTTATCACCGAGTCTGCCCGCGTTAGAAACGCGCAGCTCGATGCTTTCGACCGTATTCTGCAAAACCACCTTCTCTATTGCACTGTTTGCGACAACAACAATGGCAATTGCACCGTACACAACACAACCGCCATGCTCAACATCGAGCATCAGAAACGCCCCTTTCTCCACAAACCCTACGCCGCTGATAACTCCAATCCCTTTTACCGGTACGACCCGGATCAATGCATCCTCTGCGGCCGTTGTGTGGAAGCTTGCCAGAACGTGCAGGTTAACGAAACACTTTCCATCCGTTGGGAGGACAAACATCCTCGGGTTCTTTGGGATGGCGGTGCGACCATCGCCGGCTCAAGTTGTGTCTCATGTGGCCATTGCGTGACGGTTTGCCCCTGCAACGCTCTCATGGAGAAATCCATGCTCGGGGAGGCAGGCTTTTTTACGGCCCTCCCCAATACCGCCTTGAACTCGATGATTGATTTTGTAAAAGGTGTCGAACCTGAGTTAGGGTATGGCTCCATTCTTCAGCTTTCGGAAGGTGAGGCCGACATGCGCAAACAGCGCACCAAGCGCACGAAAACCGTTTGTACATATTGTGGCGTGGGCTGCAGTTTCGATATCTGGACCAAAGACCGTCACATCTTGAAAGTGGAACCGAGCGAAGGCCCAGCCAATGGAATTTCCACTTGTGTCAAAGGCAAGTTCGCCTGGGATTACGTGAATAGCGGAGACAGAATCAAGAAGCCGCTCATTCGCGAGGGAGATCATTTTCGAGAAGGCACTTGGGACGAAGCCTATCGCCTGATTGTTCAGAAATTCCAACAGTTGAAGCGCGATCACGGACCGGACTCCATTGGGTTCATCACGTCCTCTAAATGCACCAATGAAGAGAGCTACCTCATGCAGAAATTGGCACGAGGCGTGATTGGTACCAATAATGTTGACAATTGTTCTCGCTATTGCCAGACTCCGGCGACTCAGGGATTAACTCGCACTGTAGGGTACGGCGGTGACTCCGGCTCGATTAGCGATATCGAAAAGGCCGGACTGGTAATCATAGTTGGCAGCAACACCGCGGAAGCGCATCCGGTTTTGGCGACTCGCGTCAAACGTGCCCACAAGCTGCGCGGCCAAAGGTTAATTGTGAGCGATTTGCGCGAGAATGAGATGGCGCGCCGGGCTGATATTCTCATTCGTCCCAACCCTGGAACAGACTTAGTTTGGGTCTCCACAATTGCTAAGTACATCATTGATCTGAATCTACATGCCAAAGAATTCATTCAGCAGTGGGTGCATGGGTTTGAAGACTACAAAAACAGTTTAGAGCCGTTCACCTTGGAGTTTGGCGAACGAGTTACAGGCATCCCGCAAAACATGCTGAAGCAGGTGGCTCACGAAATTGTGACGTCCACCGGGGTTTGCATTTTGTGGGCTATGGGGGTGACACAACACTGCGGCGGCTCAGATACATCCACCGCTTTCTGCAATCTCCTGCTAGTCACAGGGAACTTCATGCGGCCAGGAACCGGAGCTTATCCACTGCGGGGCCACAATAACGTTCAGGGCGCCAGTGACTTCGGATCCGCGCCGAACTTCTTTCCTGGATATCAGGAAGTGGATGACGACGAGATCCGCGAAAAATTCGAAAAGGGTTGGGGCGTCTCTTTATCGTCCGCAAAGGGCCTGGATAATCATGAGATGGTGGATGCAATTCATGAAGGAAAGCTCAAGGCCATGTACCTTAAGGGCGAGGACATGTACACCTCCGATTCGAACGCAAACGTCGTGGGAGCCGCCTTAAGCAAACTCGAGCTTTTTGTAGTGCAAGATTTATTCTTTACCAAAACATGTCAATACGCCGACATCATCCTTCCAGCAGCGGCAAGTCTGGAAAAAGAAGGGACGTTCGTCAATACTGAACGAAGAATACAGCGGCTCTATCAAGTGTTCGAACCTTTAGGTGAAAGCAAGCCCGATTGGATAATCATTCAAGACATTGCGAACTTGCTCGGCGCGCAGTGGAACTACACACACCCATCTCAGATCATGGCGGAGATCGCTCCATTAACGCCCCTCTTTGCGGGAGTGACCTATGATCGGCTCGAAGGCTATAGATCCCTGCAGTGGCCTGTTGCTGCGGATGGGAGCGATCAACCGCTTCTTTACACACACGGCTTCCATTTTCCTGACGGCAAGGCCAAGCTTTACCCGCTCACCTGGATTCAGCCCTGCGAATCGCCCGATGTCGAATACGATCTACACCTCAACAATGGGAGGCTTCTGGAACACTTCGAAGTCGGCAACATGACATATCGCGTTAAGGGAATCAAAGAAGAGACGCCAGACACCTTTCTTGAAGTTTCTCCCGAACTCGCGGCAGAACGAGGTATAGAAGACGGCACCTACGTTGAACTCAGATCAAAACACGGCTGGGTCCGAGTGCGAGCGCTGGTAACAAATCGCGTGCAAGGCAAGCAATTGTATATGGCCATGAACACGTTAGACTATCCTGTGAATCGCGTGACTAGCAGCAATACCGACCGAGCCACTCATACGCCCGCCTATAAAGAGGCAGCCGTCGAGATGCGCATTCTAGGCAAACGTGAAAATCCCTTGCCCAAAATCAATTTTCGTAATGGGCACCCAACTCCCCAAAATGGAGTTGAAGTGGAACGCAAGTGGCTGCAGCCCGGCTATTCGCTACCCGGAAATCATCTCGTGAATATTGAGACAAAAACCAGACTCGATCGCCGCGAGAAATCGGATCCCCTCTAGATCCAACGGAGACAACATTTTGGCAAAACCAATCGCTGTCATTCCCAGCACTCCCGAATCAAAGAGCGAAATAGCCGGTCGTCTCGAGGAGGCTCGGGTCTCTCATGCGAAAGCGATTCTGGCTTCCTATGAATTGCTCCAGCAGTTGCAAGACTCGCGAGTGATTGATCTTCTTCGCGGCGCTCTAAGCGCGGGAGACACTCTGGTCACAAAACTCGCGACGGCAAGCAACACGCCCGAATCTATTAACGCCGTGCGAAATCTGGTTTCACTTGCCAGAATTTTAGGCAGTGTAGATCCCGATGTGCTCCATGCCCTGGCAGATGAACTGACATCTCAATCATCGGCCAATCGTGCGAATCGGCCACCGGGCTTCTGGCGAGCGATTCAATCTTTGGCCGGTAAGGACAGTCGCCGCGCGTTGGCCGGAGGTGCCGCTTTCCTGCAGGCCTTTGGCCGAGCCCTATTAGCCGCTCGATCAAAATAATAGAAGCTGATATCCCGCATGCCACCATCTGTCGACGTGATCGTGATTGGAACCCAAGTGCTCCGACAGCTTATATTGCCCGGCGCGCCGAAGAATTCGGAATCGTCGTTCCGGAGCCTGTGCATGTCGACATGAAGCAGGTGAGAGCCCGCAAACACCGAATCTCAGGTGGTTCGCGCCAAGGCGTTGAGAAAGCTTTAGCCAAAGCTCCGAACTGTAGCTTTCACCTCGGGCACTGCAGCTTCGTTTCGAGCGACTCAGTGGAGGTAGGCGGCGAGGTATTGACCGGCCCACGCCGTTTCATCAACGTCGGCGCCAGAGCGGCGATACCCAAAATCTCAGGCCTCTATAGTGTTCCCTATTTCACCAAGTCGTCGATTTTGGAAATAGATTTCTGTCCCAAGCATCTAATTGTGGTTGGCGGAAGCTATGTTGGCCTCGAATTCGGACAAATGTTTCGCCGCCTCGGCAGTGAAGTCAGCATCATTGAACGTTCATAAGCACTTCTGCCCCGCGAAGATCGCGGCATTTTAGACGGTATTCGAGACATTCTGGGTAACGAGGGCATCAAATATAGTGTTGGGGGCTGAATGCATCGAAATATCGAAACGAAACGATCAAATTGAAGCTGGAGTAAATGGGCGGAGACGTTGATTACAGGCACACACATTTTGATGGCAACCGGCAGACTGCCCAAGACAGATCTGGGTTTGGAAAACACCGATGTGAAATGCGACTCTCGCGGCTTTATAGAGGTGCGCGATCAGTTGCCAACCCCTGTATCAGGCACTTGGGCTATCGGAGATTGCAACGGAAAAGGCGCGTTTACTCGCACGCCTTACAACCATTTTGAAATTGTAATGGAAAACCTCTTGGAGCATGAGAATTATCGGTTATCGGGTCGAATCAGTGCCTATGCCGTTTGCACTGATCCACCTTTAGCGAGAATCGGCATCACTGAGACTGAGGTCCGAACAACCGATCGTCCCGTCCTTTTTGGGCACGAGAGAAATGAAGCATCTGGGGCGGGCAAAGATAAGGGCGAAACCCAAGGGTTCATGAAAATCCTTATAGATGCCAAGAGTAAGGAGATTTCAGGATGTGCAATTTTGGGAACTGGCGGAGATGAGGCGATTCACTGTATTCTAGACGTGATGAACGCGAACAAGCCCTGTGCGACACTTCAGCGAGCGGTACATATACATCCAACCTTATCGGAACCGATACCCACTATGCTGGGCAATTTTGAAACCTCTATGTTGACTCAGACAGTTTCCGAAGCGCAATTGAGCCTGCTGCAGCGTCTGACAGATAGCCGTGCAGAGACAGACCAACTCTTCAGCATTCTCGCTCCAAACGTTCTTTATAGCCGACCCATTCCGGAAAGGCATCGGGTGGTGTTTTACGTAGGTCACCTCGAAGCGTTTGATTGGAACCTTCTGCGAAAACATCTGGGCATTGATCCATTTAATCCAAGCTATGATCGCTTGTTTGCATTTGGAATCGATCCAGTGGACGGAAATCTTCCATCCGACCAACCCAGTGACTGGCCGGTTATGCCCGATGTGGAGGCGTATCGAAATCGCGTCCGAGATCTGTTGGATTCTGCTCTCGCGTCTACAACGGAAACCAATGAACTAACACAACTACTGAACATTACGATTGAACATAGGCTCATGCATGCGGAAACTCTGGAGTACATGTTTCATCAGCTACCTTACGATTCCAAGCAAAGCACTCCTACCGCAACAATGATGGCCGCACAAGGCGTGGAACCAGAAATGGTGGAAATACCAGCAGGAGCCGCCATTCTTGGCTTACCTCGAAAACCGGACCTGTTCGGATGGGATAACGAATTCGAGAGTCACACCGTGACGGTGCCGGGCTTCCAGATTGATAAATACAAGGTTACGAACGCTCAGTTTCAGAAGTTTGTTGACGATAACGGTTACCAGCGGCGTGAGTTATGGTCCGACGCAGATTGGGAATGGAAGACCAAAGCGAAGATTTCTCATCCCGTGTTCTGGGTCCACACCGCAGCAGGATTTCGCTACCGCGGCATGTTCTGCGAGACTCACCTCAGCATGCATGCTCCCGTTTACACAAGCTACGCTGAGGCTTGCGCCTATTCACGCTGGGCCGGCAAACAGCTCCCAACTGAAGCCCAATGGATTCGTTCGGCGCAGGGCGCTCAACCTCCAGGCCAGGCACGCATTCTTTGGGATCCTCCACCAGTTGGCTTAGACAAGGAATTTGCGAGTGATTACGGAGTGGAGGGACTGTTAGGCACGGGATGGGAATGGACGTCTACACCATTCGCAGCCTTCCCCGGCTTTCGCATTACGCCAGCCTATCCAGGTTATTCGGCCCCGTTTTTTGACGGCAGACACTTTGTCATGAAAGGCGGCAGTACCCGCACAGCGGCCTCCATGCTCCGCATAAGTTTCCGTAATTGGTTTCAACCCCACTATCAATACGTTTATGCTGGATTCCGCTGCGTGACTCGTTAATCAAATTGGATGATTAGACAAATGCTGACAGAAACCGTTAGTCCTGCTCTTACGCAATTCGCTTCTGACGTGCGCCAAGGTTTGAATACTGCCGGGCAGAAGCAGCTACCCTCCAAGTATTTGTACGACGCGGTTGGTTCAGCGCTCTTTGAAGTCATTAGCGTAATCCCAGAATACGGTGTGACTCGGGCCGATGAACGAATTCTGCGAAGCGCCGCCGAGCAGATTGCCACGCTGGTTCCGTTTCCGCTAACGGTGTGTGAGTTGGGCAGCGGAAGCGGCAAGAAAACTCGCTACATTCTCGAAGCGCTCAGTCTACACGCAGAACTCGATTATTATCCGATCGAGATCTCAGCTGGAGCATTATCTTCTTGCGAGCGCGAACTGAGCAACATCTATGGTGTCAATACAGTCGGCCTGGAACGAGAGTACATTGAGGGTTTGAGAGACGTTGCGCAACATAGAAACCCAGACACTCACCTGCTTGTTCTGTTCCTGGGAAGCACTATCGGCAACTTCGACTCCGGTTCAGACTGCCAGTTCCTATCCCAGATTCGGCAGACCCTGTGTTGCGGCGATACTGTGTTGCTGGGCACTGACCTGCTAAAGCCGGCCAGCCGACTCATAGCCGCGTACGACGATCCTGCTGGCGTGACCGCAGCCTTCAATCTTAATTTGTTAGCCCGCATAAATCGCGAGCTTGACGCAGATTTCGATCTACGTCAGTTCGAACATGAAGCCCGCTTCAATCAAATTACCGGCAGCGTCGAAATGCATCTGCGCTCCAAGAAAAAGCAGACAGTTTACCTCCCGAGTGCCGACTGCAGAATAAGCTTTCGCGAAGGCGAAACGATATGGACGGAGAGTAGCCACAAATACTCGTTGGCCGAAGTAGGCAAGCTAGCACACAGTAGCGGCTTCAGATGCGAGCAACGGTGGGTTGATGATGAATGGCCATTTGCCGAGAGTCTTTTCGTTGCGATTTAAAGAAACGGGCAACTAAGAAGACGCCGAACTGCCCGCAGCCCGAGGTGATGGCGCTGCGGGCAGGGCTTTAGTAACGTGAGAACCGAACTTCAACGCATAGACCCGTGTCAGCACCGCCCCGAAGAAAAAGATTTGGGCACTGTAATACATCCAGGCGACAAAAGCTACTAGCGATCCAGCAGCGCCGTATGCGGAACCGATGGCGGCTTTAGTCAAATAGAGTGTCAGCAACAGATGGCCTACTGTAAATAGCACGGCGGTGACAACAGCGCCCACGCCGACATCGCGCCAATCGATAGGGACATCTGGAACAAATTTAAATAGAAAGCCGAACAAAAGTGTGAGCGCAATCAGAGACAATCCAGAGTTTGCAATTTGCCCAATCAGCGCGGCGCCGGCCGGCAAAGAAGAAATAAACAGTTTCTCGATCACTTGCAGTGCCACATCGAGCAACGTTGAAATAAGTATCAAGAATCCGAACGCAAGCACCAGTCCAAATGAGGCGATGCGACGGCGAACGAATTCTTTTATGCAAGTTTGAAGAACTGGTGCCTCCCAAATAGTGTTTAGGGAATCCCGCAGTTCCACAAAGACACCCGACGCGCCAAAAAGAAGCACCCCGATAGCAACCACACCCGCGATCACGCCCGTGCTGTTGGGTTCAGTATTGTCTATCAATGTCTTTAACGTGCCCACCCATTGTTTGCCTGCCAGATTTCTCACTTGATCAAGGAGATGCTGTTCGGCACTGCTTCTTGCAAATACCAGACCACAAATCAAGATGAGTAAAACCAACACAGGAGCAAGCGAGAGGAGCGCATAGTACGCCAGCGCCGCGCTCAGGCGGGGGGCGTTATGGTCATTCCACTTTCCCGCAGCCTCCTTGCCAAGAGACCGAACATCCTTCAACGTCATTCGTGGTTCCGACGAAGATTGGACGACATCATCCGCAAACTTAAGACATGTAACATACTCGGGAGCGTTCGCATCACACATTGGGAATGAGTGGATGTTAGGGAGGAAACGCGCGTGGGTAACCTGCTTATTTCTTACCGCCTGGCCGCGCGGTCCAGCGCTGGCGGGTGCTGCTGACACTGAGTCGCTGCAAGGAAAAAAGGTGATCGACATCCGCTATGATCCGGCGCAGCAACCTATAGATCAGCGGGACCTCGCATTTTGTCAACTTTCTGCAGTGGGCAAACCTCTCGACTTACTTCAGGTAGGTGCAACGATTGATCGCCTTTACGCAACTGGTCTATATAAGGACATCAGAGTTTACGGCACGAGAGATGCCGAAGGAGTGCACCTCCGATTTCAAACAAGCGCGGCAAACTTTATCGGGCACGTAGAAATTCGGGGGAAGGTGAAAGATCCACCTAACCGATCAGTTCTTCTGGGCGCTGCGGGTTTGGAGCTGGGGAAACCGTTCGATTCTGAAACCATCGAGAATGCTCGTTCGGCGGTCGAGCGGGAACTCCGTTTGAACGGTTTATTCGAGTCTGCTGTCGGTGTTACGACCATCGAAGACCCTGTCACCCACCAGATCACAATTGGCTTCATCGTTAATGCGGGCAAACGCGCAAGATATGAGATGCCAGTATTCAGCGGCGACACCAAATTGCCCGTCTCCACAATTCTGAACTCCACGGGATGGCGTATCCGTATCATTCACAGATGGCGTTACGTAACCAAAGCGTCGAATGGCGGAGGGGTGAACGGGATCGAGAAGAAGTACGCCAAACAAGACCGGCTAATGGCGTCAGTTCAGCTCACTGCGGTTGACTCCGACGAGAATGGCAAGCGCGCCCGTCCGCACGTTGAGATCGACGCGGGACCGAAGATCGAGATCCGCGCCCTCGAAGCCAAGATCTCCAAGGGCAAGCTGCGACGGTATGTTCCTGTCTATGAAGAAAGCTCAATCGACAACGATCTGCTAACGGAGGGAGCTCGCAATTTACGAGATTACTTCCAATCGCGGGGCTATCCAGATGCAGACGTAACGTTCAAACGTGAGCCGACAGAAAACGACAAACAAATCGTCAACTACTACATCTCCACAGGACCTAGACGCAAGCTCGTTCAAGTAGACTTTGTGGGCAATCATTACTTTCCAGAAGAAATATTACGCGAGCGGATCTTTTTGACTAAGGGCTCGCTGTTACTTCGCTACGGCAGATACAGCGACGCTTTTCGCAGTAAAGACGAAGAGACCCTCAAGACCCTTTACCAAGCCAATGGATTTCGAGATGCGAAAGTCTTTTCCACGGTCAATCCTCAATATCAGGGAAAAGTGAATGATCTGGCGGTAACATTCCACATTGAGCAGGGGCCACAATGGACGATTTCCTCGCTAAGCATCGAGGGCGCTCAGCACCTCGACCTGACGCCACTTCGTGATCAACTGGCTTCAACGCAGAAACAGCCGTTTTCTGAGTTAAATGTCGCGACGGATCGAAATCGGATATTACAATACTATTCTTCGAATGGCTTTGGCTCCGCAACATTTCGCTATCAAGAAGCAACAGACCAAGCCACTCACTCTGTACAACTCACATATTTCATTCACGAAGGCCGGAGAGAGTTCGTTCGTAAGGTCTTGGTTTCCGGGCTTGACATCACGCATCCAGCAACCATCGCGAAGACGATGAGTGAAATTCAACCTGGCGAGCCCATTTCCTCTCAGAAGATAAGTGACGTGTCGAAGAAGCTTTCAGATCTCGGAGTTTTCGCCACCGTAGATACCGCCTTTCAAGATCCTGGCGGCAGGAACGATTACAAGTATGTTCTGTTCGATTTCGATGAAGCCAACCGTTACACATTCAACACTGGTATTGGCTTAGAGGTTGGCCAGTTTGGCCAAACAACAAACTCACTTTCAGAAGCCGGAGGCGCTAAAGGGATATCGCCCATTGTCTCGTTCGACGTCAACCGCAACAACTTCTTAGGTCGGGCACAGACGCTCTCTTTGCAAACCCGCTATTCGACACTGGAACAACGAGAATCGCTCAACTATATTGTTCCTCGGTTTCTCTGGTCGCTGAACCGAACGTTGACACTCTCTGCACTCTATGATACGACCCAGGACGTTCAGACGTTCTCGTCGCGGCGAGCAGAAGCTTCCGTCCAAGTTTCTCAACGGTTCAATCGGGCGTCGTCTATGCTCGCACGCTTTGCGTATCGACGCGTGAGTGTCGGGAATGTCTATATACCCGCTCTTCTCGTTCCACAGTTGTCTCAACCGGTTCGAATCGGGAGCTTTTCCACGAGTTACATCCAAGACCACCGCGACAACCCCTCGGATGCTCATGGGGGATTCTACAACACCGTGGATGCCGCGCTCGCGGGCAGTTTCTTTGGGTCACAACGAAGCTTCGCCCGGGTTCTCGCGCGTAACGCGACCTACACCCGAATCGGGAGAAAACTGGTCTTTGCCCGGCAAACGCAAGTCGGAGCTATCATTCCCTTCAGCATTGCAAATGGACTGAGCAATTTCGATGCTATCCCCCTTCCGGAGCGCTTCTTTGGCGGTGGCAGCGTTTCTATGCGAGGTTTTGGTGACAATCAGGCAGGTCCGCGCGACATAGGCACTCCGAATGAAGTTGGACCCGGAGCAAGCAATGCGACCGGTTTCCCAATTGGCGGCAATGGACTCTTCTTTAATACGTTTGAACTACGGTTCCCACTGTTGGGCGCCAACATCAGCGGAGTTGTATTTCATGACATGGGGAACATTTACCGCACCTTTGGCGATATTTCTCTCGCCTACAAGCAAAACGGAAACGCCAACTTCAACTACGCAGTTCAGGCTCCCGGCGTTGGCATACGTTATAAAACACCCCTTGGTCCGGTGCGAGTTGATTTCTCTTACTCCCTCAACCCTCCTAACTACATTGGTTACAACTCGAATCTGACAATCCAGCAACTTCTAGTCTGTGGGGCCGCCTGTCCCGGCGGTCCTCAGCGACTCAGTCACTTTAATTTCTTCTTCTCCATTGGGCAGGCTTTTTGATGCGTATATTCCTAGGTTTGCTTTTAGTCACACAGGTCCTTGCAAAGGAAGAACTCATTGATCGAATCGCGGTCGTCTGTGGCACTACCGTAATTAAGGACAGTGACATCGATCGAGATATTCGGGTCACGGACTTTCTCAACGCCCAACCACTTGTTCTCAACCAAGCCGCGCGTAGACGAACTGCTGCCAAATTGCTGGATCAAGCGCTACTAAAGCAAGAAATCCGCATTGGCGGATATGAGGTAGCTACGACGCAAGAAGCTAATTCTCAACTAGCAAAGCTAGCGAGGGAAACGGCGGCATTTGGAGTCAGACTATCCAAATATGGGATCGATGAAGCCGATCTCCGTGAGCACCTCCGTTGGCAGCTAACGGTACTCCGCTTCATTGATGCCCGCTTCAAACCGGCAGCAGTCATTGAGGATGCAGCGTTGAACACCTACTATACAGAACACAAAACCACGCTGAAGCGTCAGCATCCCAATGACACTGATGAAAAGCTCCACGCCGACGCCCGAGACATTCTCGTTGGGGAAGAAGTCAATCGGCTGCTATTTTCTTGGCTTGACGAGCAACGAAAACAGACGAAGGTTACGTTCCTTGAGGATGGCCTGGCTTGACTCAACGCCGGACAATACTTTATCGGATCGCAGTTGTGGTCATCTTCGTCTTGGCCAGTCTTACCACGGCCTCCCTCATCGTACTGCAAACCAGATGGTTCTCTGATTATGCACGCAGTAAGCTCACTGTGGCCCTGGAAGAGTCTACTGGCGCTAAAGTTACCGTAGGGGACTTCCATCTTGAGCTATCGCGCTTGGTTGTAATCGTCAGAGATATTGTGATCCACGGATCCGAAGCTGCAAATACCGAACCGCTGGCTCAAGTCAACTCTGTCTATGTACGATTCAAGCTTTTTGGCGGTCTGCGAAAGGCCTTGGATTTGGCGGAGCTACGGATTGAGAAGCCGAGGGTAAACGTTGTCACTAACGCGGATGGCTCTACCAACATCCCCGTACCCAGAACATCTCGGCCGGCAAATAGCCCTTCACCGCTATCCACAGTCGTTGATTTGGCAGCGGGTATTTTTCGTTTGGACAATGGCGTGGTGCACTACACCCAGCGAACATTTCCGCTTTCGGTGAAAGGCACGGGCGTCAACCTTTCGCTCGATTACAATACATTCGCTAGCCGCTACCAGGGTGTTCTTCACATCAATGCGCTCGACCTGTCTTCCGGCGCGAATAACCCCTTAAACGTTAGCGTCGATGTGCCTATTCAAATCCGACGGAACGGAATTGACGTAATGAAGGCTCAGTTCGATACGCACTCGTCCCATTTGCTTCTAAACGCCTCACTTGATAACGCGAGTAGCCCGCGCATTGCAATTCGTGCGGATGGCAAAGTGCTTGTCTCCGAAGTTGCGAATGCCATCGCCATTCCCATCGGAGGGAATGCTACGGCATCACAATCATTTGTGACAATCCAGCTTGACGGTCAGTTCGACGAATCTGCGGCGAAAGTAACGATTAATCATCTGCAGCTTGCACTTAGGGGCACTCATTTAGAAGCTAGCGGAACTAGCGAGCCTTCTTCGAGTAGTACGATTCACTTTTCAGGAAATGCCTCTTTGGGAGAATTCAGCCAACTGCTCAGATGGAACTCCCCACTGGTGAACGGCGATCTTCATCTGCAAGGAGAAGCAAGTCTTGATAGCCAGAAGAACTATCGCATCAATGGGAACATTGACACATCTCAGCTCTCCTTTTCTGATGGCGGAATCCATCTATCTAACGTTTATCTATCGACACCCTTTCGCATCACACCTGAACGCGTTAGCCTAGACTCCCTCCGCGTGGCGATACTTGGAGGAGCGGTCTCCGGTCAATTGCTCGTTGAGAGCATGCGCAACTTAACGGCACGTGGTCAGATTCGCGGTGTCTCGCTCAGTTCACTTTCTGCGCTTGTCTCAAAGAATAGACTGGGCTACGGGGCCGTCATATCCGGACCCTTTTCTGCCTCCGACGATTTAAAGGCGAGTCTTTTTAACGCCACCACGAACCTCCGTCTCACACCAACATCCTCGGGAGTTCCACTCAAAGGTCAGATTAATGCAAACTATCAGGGGGCCACGCAACTGGTCAGCATAACACGCGGAACCATCGATTTGCCGGCCTCCAGAATTAAGGTCTCAGGCTCCTTGGACAGATCGATCGCAATAACACTACGCTCAACGAACCTTCGCGACTTTGCCCCACTGTTGCGGACTACAATGCCAGTGACACTGAAGGCCGGCGAAGCGATGCTTGATGCTCAAGTCCATGGAAGCCTTTCTACACCGCGGCTTACCGGACATGCAACTGTCACTCACTTCGTTGTCCAAGATCGTCTGTTTGACGCACTATCGCTGGATTTCGCTGCATCTCCTGAAGGAATTGCCATGCGGGATGGGAGCTTGCGACGAAATACGATGGAAGCTGACTTCGACGGCTCCTTAGCCTTGGTGAATTGGGAGCCTGCCAGTCGATCTCCGGTTTCAACAAACCTCACGCTTCGCAACGCAGATCTAGGGGATCTTCTCGCACTCGCCAACCGTTCTGGCTCAGATAGCTCAGGAAAGGTTACGGCTGATGTTCATATCCGCGGAACGTATAGTAACCCATTGGGAGCGGCTAGCGTGCAGATAGCAAGTGGCGTAGCTCTTGGTCAGTCCTTTGATGGTTTGAATGCAAACGTCACCATTACCGATCAATCCATTACTCTCAATGCCTTCCAGGCGAGCACAGCCGGAGGAAATATCGCTGTCAATGGCATCTATCAGCACCCTCCCGACCGATTGACATCTGGACACACAAAACTTTTTTTGCGGACGAGTGGAATTGACCTTTCCAGGATCGCGCGATTGCAGCAGGAAAACGCGGGCGTCAAAGGATCCGTAACGTTCTCACTTGATGCGGCCGGAAATCTGTTAGACAAGAACGGCCAGAGCCACTTTCAAATGACAAGCCTTAACGGTCAGCTATCAGCCAATGGCCTCAGAGTCCGCGATCAAAACGCTGGCAGCTTCTCCGCAAATATCTCTACCTCTACGGGCGACGTTATCTACACCGTCCGCTCGAATTTTGCAGGCTCTGATATTAACGTTGATGGCCGCACTTCGCTCGCCTCGGACTATCGCTCAAACACACACGCATCCATCCGTAACCTTCCTGTTCAAAACGCACTCGCACTGGCCGGTGAGGCCGGTCTGCCAGTTTCCGGTCTGTTAACAGCCGATGGGGTTTTTACTGGAGACTTGAAATCGCCCGATGCTACTCTCAATCTCGAACTCACGAAAGCCGTCATCTATCACGAGCCCGTGAGTCAACTGACGGCAAGAGTGCACTATAGCAAGGAGGTGGTTGATCTACCGCTTTTCAACCTTTCTGTTCCAGCGGGACAACTTAATCTGACAGGCCGCTACTACCATCCTAACGACCTCACTCAAGGAACGCTCCAGGCTCACCTGACGAGCAGTAATCTAGCGCTCTCTAGGGTCAAGCAGATTCAAGTTTTAGAGCCAGGTCTTTCCGGCAGCGTGCGGCTCTCGTCCGACATCTCCGCCACTATTCACAATAAGGGCTCGCGTCTATTTGACTTGTCCAGTATGAACGCTGATGTTTCCGCTACCGGTCTGCGGCTAGCAAGTAGGCTACTTGGAGATCTAACGTTCGCAGCCCGTACGAATCAAAACAAAGTGACATTCCGCTTAGATAGTAACTTCGCACAGAGCGAGATCCACAGTTCCGGCGTGTCTCAGCTCACTGCAGACTACCCTACCCTGGCAGAGACCTCGTTCAAAAACCTTCGTTATCAAAATATCACGCCATTTGTCGTTCAGAATCTTGGGATGCAGTTGCCATTCGATGCGTTAATAGAAGGAAAGGCTCAACTCAACGGTCCCGTCCTGAACCGACGCGCCGTCAACGCACGACTGGAATTAAGCCGCCTTGAAATCACTCCCAACCAGCAGCGAGCCTCAGCTCCCAAATCCATTCGTTTGCAAAATGACCAACCAATTATTGCTTCGTTAGACAAGCAAGTCCTAACAGTGCAGCGATTCGCGATGCGCGGGCCGAACACCACTCTTGATGTTACTGGGATTGTTAACCTGGCCGACAGTACCAAACCTCTTCACCTTAATCTAAATGGGAGTCTTGATTTGGGGATACTGCAAGATTTGGATCGAGACTTCTATTCCTCTGGACAACTTGCTCTCAACACCGCCGTAGGGGGAAGCGTAAGCACGCCCAGCCTCAACGGTCAGTTGAGCCTCCACAGCGCAAATGTGAATTATGCGAACGCGCCTAATGGCTTATCCGCCGCTAACGGGGTCATTTTGCTGAGTGGAACCACCGCAATCATCAAGAGTCTCAAGGGCGAAAGCGGGGGGGGCCAAATCGACCTTGCAGGATCTTTCGGGCTCACTCCTACCGCCGTCGTATACAATCTGCGTGGCCAAGCTACGCACGTTCGAACTCGTTATGGGAGCGCCAGCATCACCTCCAGTGCTCACATCTCCCTTACCGGCAATAACCGCCGCTCCGTTCTCTCGGGCAAAGTCACAGTGGAACGGATCGCTTACTCCAGTTCTAGCGACATTGGCTCGTTTCTTTCTAATGCCTCTACCCCTCCATCCACCAGTGAACCATCAGCTCTCCTGGCGGGTATGCGTCTAGATATTGACATTACGACGGCGTCAGATCTCCGGGTTTC
>Ga0182012_10003032_pt1 | contig 17993 bp, 11 predicted proteins | sample 612S2SmetaG_FD_120486 | JGI IMG/M metagenome (GOLD analysis project Ga0182012, IMG submission 120486) | Permafrost microbial communities from Stordalen Mire, Sweden - 612S2S metaG | ecosystem: Environmental > Terrestrial > Soil > Wetlands > Permafrost | place: Sweden: Stordalen | collected...
CGAAAGTGGAAGGAGCAGAGATATCAGCTGAGGGATTGCCATATTGAGCTCGGTTGGCAAGGTTGAAGCATTCGCCCCTCAATTCGAGGGCAACGCGTTCACGAAGTACAAAGTGCCGCTGCAGGGCAATATCAGCTTGCCAAAGGCTGGGACCGCGGAAAGCATTGCGTCCGAGGTTGCCCCATGTGTGCGCTGCGGGAACGGCGAACGCAGCCGGGTTGATCCACTCTAATGGCGTGGAACCACCTGCCGGCGTGAGCGAGAGATAGCCCACGTAATTGGGTCGCTGGTTCGCAGAGTTCCCATCCGGCAGAGAGGATACAGAGCGATCAACTGTAATATTGACCGGGAGGCCGGTTCGTCCGCCTGCAATTCCGGTCAGCTCCCAGCCGCCCAGAACCGAGCGCAAGACCCCGGGAGACTGAAAGAATGCGCGTCCATTACCGAATGGCAGTAGATAAACGCTCGATAAACTGAAGCTCTGGCGCGCGTCTTGATCGCTAGAAGCATGCTCGCAGGCGCGGCAAGCTACATTCTCGGGGAAGTCGTCTTCTACGCCGCTCCCAAGCGAACCGTCATTGATCGCATGAGACCACATGTAGTTCCCAGTCATCATCCAGCCGCCGGCCAAATAACGCCGCACGGAGATCTGCAAGCCATTAAACTCGCTATTGCCGTCTTTGGCGCGCAACTCGATCTTGCCGAACTGGGGATAGGGGCGGAGACCAGTTGCTGGATTGATCACGTTTATATATGAGCGGTTCATGATATCGGTGCCTTTGTTGCCCGTGTAGGAAATCGTGCCGGTAAATTTGCCGGGGAGCGCCTGTTGGACTGAATAGATCCACTGCTGAACATAGGTATCCTTCCGCCTTCGCTCTTGATCTTTGGGAGAAAGCACGCCGGTTGCTGAAGCAATGAATGAAGTAAACGGGTAACTGAGAGCCGGAAACTGAGCGCCACGAATTAGCGAATAGCTGGCCACATCATTGGCCACCGGAAAGTTTTGGTCGTCTAGCTGGGCGTCTTCATGATAGATTCCATACCCGCTGCGGATCACAGTGCGACCGTTGGACCCAGCGGGAGACCAAGCCACACCTACCCGCGGATCTATATTATCTTTTGCCGGGAACAGAAAGGCGCTGTTGGGCGCACAGAAACCGTTACAAGTGGCGAAATCGAAGGGAATCGCGCGGCCAGTGATTTCGTGAAAATCGTTGTAGAATTCGTAGCGCAAGCCAGCATTGATAGTAAGGTTGGGTCGCAATTTGAATTCGTCTTGAAAATAGCCGAAATAAGAAGTTTTCCGCATGCGCTTGAGCGGCTGCGTAGCGGTGTAAGTAGCGGAGTCGAGATTGTTGGAGATGAAGTCGGCAAGGGTGCTATATGTCAAAGTTCCGGTATAAGAGTTTCCTTCGTTGATCTCGACACGGCGAATCTCAACTCCAGCCTTGATGATGTTCTTGCCGCGGGTAAGACTCACGTTGTCCTGCCAGCCAAATGTTCTACCGTCCTGGTTGGTTGTTTGACTCGGGCTCAACGGGGAAAATCCAGAGACGTTTACCGTATAAGGCACATTGGTGAGGTTATTAGTATGCGAAACCATCTGATTAGTGCCGAACTTAAATTCGTTCAAAAAAGTAGGAGAGAACACATGCAGCAATTCGGCAACACCATTCAGAGGGCGCGCCGCGCTCAACTGCCGATCGGTCAAATTACCCAGCGGAGCGATGGCTGAGGCATTGTCATAAGAGAAACGGAGATAAGCTGTGGTCGAGTCGTTCAGTCTGTGGTCGAGTCGAATACTCTCGGAGTACTCGGTGTCCGTTGAGCCCGTAATACTGCTTCGCTGCTGGATACCGGCGCCGCTGATGCCGCCGTTTCCGACCGGATATGCATTCACAATTGGGGCGAGCAAAGGCGATCGGAGAAGAACCTCTGAGCGAAGCGTAGCGCTGGGCACAAAGCCGATCAGCGTCTGATCCTGCACCTGCTGGATTGTTTCGAAATCGACAAAGAAGAATGTGCGGTTTTTGCGAATGGGTCCTCCGAGATTTCCACCGAACTGGTTCAAATGAAATGGCAGCGGAGCATGAGTTAAATCAAGGGGTGAGCGTGCGTCGAAGTCACTATTGCGAAAGTATTCGAACAGCGTACCGTTGAATTGGTTGCTACCTGAGGAGGAAGCGACAATCACTTGAGCGCCGCTGGCATCGCCGTATTCAGCCGTGGGCATCACCGTGTCAACTCGGAACTCCGCCAACGAACTGACGGGAATCGCGAGTCTAACAAACGCCTTCTGAGCTTGGTTGACAATCCCGGTTGCATCTACTCCGTCCAGAGTCACATTCATCTCGTCTCTCCCACGGCCGGTAAAACGGATGGATCGCTGTGTGCTGCCTCCTTGGTCAATCGCCCCGGGAACAAGAGCTGTGAGGCTGGTCCAATTGCGGCCATTCAGCGGGAGATCGTCTATCGCTTTTTGCTCGATCGATTCACTGAGCGTTGCGGAGGACCGATCGACTTGTATGAGAGCTTCGCTCACGGTTGCCTGGTCGTTCTTGATGGCAACATCGAGAACCGGGTTTAAATTGGTGGTCTGGCCAACAGTCTGTTCGATTGCCTCGTAGCGTGTACTCCGAAACCCAGGCGCCGAGAAGACGATGGACCACGTACCAATTTGAAGTTGGTTGAGGGCATATGTTCCTTTGGCGTTTGACCTGGTACTCCGCTGTGCTCCCGTGTCGCGATTTGTCGCCAGAATTAGGGCGTTGGCAATCATGTTGCCACTTTGGTCCAGGATGCAACCGTTAAGCGAGCTACTGTCGATTTGGGAGAAACAAAGACGAGCAAGAGCAACTAGCCCCAGTAAGACCCAACTGGAAGTTTTTGTAACCGGCATTGATTGTCCTCCGATCCCGGCTTTTACACATCCGAAATATGGAAACGTAAATTCCTTACGTACATTGAATAACAATCGCATCCCGCTTAGCAACAATCTTAATGAGGATCCGATAAAATCCCAGTACTAAAGGCACCGCGAATAACTAAGCAGACAAGCGAATTACATGTTATCGTTTGACATGGTCTAGGCTAGACCAGCATATTGTGAGTGGAAAGTTCTGTATGAATTCCAACAAAACCAGCGTGCTTTCAATCGGTCTCGGAGTTTTTTTGGTAAGTGTTTTGGCTAGCGCACAGGTAAATACCGGATCGGTAACAGGCTTTGTCCTCGATCCCTCCGGCAAAGCAATTCCCGCCGCCACCGTGGTGGTGGAGAGCGAGAAGCAAGGGTTTATTCGAACAACAAGTACCGACAACAGCGGACTTTACTATTTTGATGGTCTTCCGCCTGCCGATTATCGACTCAGTGTCAGCGTAACGGGCTTCGCGCCCCTAAAGGTCGAGCCAGTCCACGTGGAAGTTGACCAGCGAGTTCACTTCAATTTGGAAACCACATTAGCGACACGTGGTGAGCGCATCGTAGTGAATGCGGTAACACCTGCACTCAGTGCGGAATCCAGCGAAATCGGCGGCGTGCTGAATCAGGGCCTTATTGAGGACTTACCCCTTAACGAGCGCGACTTTCTACAATTAGCTTTTTTGCTGCCCGGAATATCGCCTCCCGTGGAAGGATCGCAGCTTTCTACACGAGGAACGTTCGCTATGCATGCCAACGGCGGACGGGAAGAGGATAACAATTTCCTGTTGGATGGCGTTGACAATAATGATTCCGATACGCGCGGTTACACACTGCAGCCTTCGGTAGATGCAATTCAGGAATTCAAGATATCGACGAGCACTTACAGTGCGGAATACGGGACTGCCTCAGCTGGCCAAGTCAACATTATTACGCGAAGCGGCAGTAACGATTTCCACGGGACACTATACGATTACTTGCGGAATCGCGATTTCGACGCGCGCAACTTTTTCGACGGCAGCGAAAAACCGCAATTTATCCGCAACCAATTCGGCGGAGGATTCGGCGGCCCAGTCATTCGCGACTCTACCTTCTTCTATGGCAACTACGAGGGTCTGCAGGAGAACCAAGGACTGACACAACTCGGCACTGTCCCCACGCTCGCGGTTAGAGGCGGAGATCTTTCTTCAGTGGGAGGCGCAAGCGACCCGTTTACGGGACAACCGTTCCCCAATGGCATCATTCCAACGTCGCGCATTTCTCCGTACGCGGCCAACGTTCTTGCCCTTTTCCCACAACCGAATCTCGCGGGTAGTTCGGGCAACTATCTTTCTAACCCGATTGGCACCGATCAGCAGAACGAGGGTACTATCCGCCTCGACAGGCGTCTTTCAGACTCGGCACAAATCACCTTTCGTTACACCTATGGCCGGCAAAATCTCTTTGAGCCCTTTGCAGAGAACCAGACCGAGTTGCCCGGCTTTGGCGACTACGTTTACGATCGTGGCCACAACGCCTTAATTAACTACCAGAAGACAATTGGCCAACGCACGGTGAATTCATTGATTGTTGGTTTCGACCGCACGATTCGCCAGATCTTGGCACAAAACCATAACGTCAATGTGGACCAACTTTGGGGCGTGACGTATCTGCCCACGGTGCCGCGGGATTTTGGTTACCCAGGTGTGTCGGTGAGTGGCTACTCGCGGGTGGGAGATGTGGCTTCTTTGCCAATCGACCGCGCCGATAACACCTATCAAATAGGCGATAGCCTGAGCTTCATTCGCGGCGCACACAACTTCAAGATTGGTGCGGGATTACGGGATTTACAATTGAACGGATATGTAGAAGTGTTCGCTCGCGGGCAGATCGACTTTACCGGAGCGTTGTCGGGTTCCAGTATTGGGGATCTGTTATTGGGTTTACCCACGCTCGGTATCCTCTCCCACTACACTGGCCCACAAACACTTCGCTCTCGCTCCTGGAGCGGCTATGTTCAAGATGACTGGAAGGTTTTGCGAAACCTAACAATAAATCTTGGCGTTCGCTACGAATACGATTCACCTCCGACCGACCCAACCAATCGGATGGCGACGTTCGACTTCCAGACGGGAACAACCGTTCAGGTGGGCACCGCCGGTATACCGCGCTCGGGCATTCATTCTCTAGATGGCGATTTCCAGCCCCGCGTTGGATTCGCGTGGTCACCGACAGAACACACGGTGATTCGAGGCGGCTATGGAACGTACTTCGATTCGGGGATGTTTGTTGTGAACTCCTCGCTCTATTTCAATCCGCCCTTCTTCACTACCTCCGTATTCTTTCCGAGCGCAACCTCCCTAATCACACTCGCGAATCCGTTCGCCACGTCGAATGGTTTTGTGCCCCCGGCAGCACTCAGCTTCGTAGATCCCAATTTCAAGCCCGCCTATGCGCAAGACTGGAATACTAATCTGCAGCGGGACATTTCTAAAGTCGGCGTTTTCAGCTTGGCTTACGTTGGCTCGAAGGGAACGCACCTCCCTCGCTCGCTCGATATAAACCACCCGTTTCCGGGAGCGAGTCCTATCGCATCGCGGGCGCCGTATCCCGCTTACAGCAATATTCTAATGACGGAATCGGGTGGCAACTCCGAATATGAGTCTCTACAGTTATCCTTTCGTCGTCAGTTGGCCAAACAACTAACGATGATTGCCGCGTACACTTGGTCGAAATCGATTGATGACACCTCCGCGTTCCTGCCTACGCCTGCCGATCAAAACTTTCCGCAAGACAGCCATAACTACGCGTTAGAGCGAGCTCTTTCAAGTTATGACATGCCTAGCCGAGCGACCATCGCGTTTGTGTATCGAATTCCAAGTGCCAGCCGGTGGACCAAAAACTTAGAATTGAGCAGCATTATTACCGCTGAGTCTGGGCAGCCGTTTACGCCCACCTTGTCTTACGACAACAGCAACACGGGCAATACCGGCGGCAACTTTGGCGTGGATCGACCCAATGTACTACATAATCCATCACTGGCGAATCCGAGCCCCCAAGAGTGGTTTGATGTGACTGCGTTTGCCATTCCAGCACCGTACACCTGGGGAGACGCTGGAAGGAATATACTTCGTGGACCTGGCTTGGCGACCGTTGACTTGTCCCTCCGACGGACCTTCGTGCTGGGAGAAGGCCTACGGCTATTGGCTGAAGCTCAATCCTTTAACGTCCTGAATCGGGCAAATCTAAATCAGCCAGATGCAATCGTGGATCAAACGTTGACTTTTGGGAAAATCTTTTCCGCAAAAGATCCGCGGCAAATCCAGTTTGTGTTGCGTCTGAGCTTTTGACCAGCGCGTTGGACAGCAGGCCGGTTCGCAGGCCCAAGTACCAGTACACGGCAGGGTGATCAGCGAAGTACCCAATTAGTCAAGTTGAGGTTGGCACCGTGGTCGACTACAATTCTCTCTCCCGCAAAGGTCGCTCAACACCTTTCCTGCCAACCCAAGCGACGGGAAATGCGAAGCTCGATTCTTGTTTATTTGCTAGTAGTTAGCAGACAAACCTCACGTTTCACTAAGGCATAAATCTCAAAGAAATCGTTGAGGGTCATCTGCCGTTGGTCCCCTTCGGGTGCTATCGGTTCGAACGGTAACAGGTACGAGTGGTGACGTGACATTCTTGGAGTCTTTTTTAGCTCAAGTTTCAGTACGTATTGCCCATAGCATCTTATAGAAACAAATAGCAATTCGTCGCTATCGTGAGTGCAGCCGGGACAACCGCGAATCTCATATGACCACGCTACTGTTATTCTTGCTTTGGTCAGCCAGCAGCGATCGAAGCGCTCAGATAGACGGTAGAGTGCGCGACGCACAAAGCGGTGAACCGCTGGCGCGAGTCACCGTCCAACTCCTCGAATCCGGCGCCCGAGTGCAGACCGACAGTGACGGGCGATTCAAGATGTCTGGAATTGCGCCTGATCGATATAAGTTGAGGGTATCGAGTGTCGGCTATCGATTACTCGAAACCCCGGTTGATGTAAGCGCGACCGACCTCGTACAGCTGGATTTGGCCATAAGCCCGGAAGCATTGCAACACACAGACACAGTGGAGGTACACGCTGATCCGTTCGATCTCGAACGCGGACATGGGCCAACTGCATTCACTCTTTCAGGCAGCGAGGCGAAGAACCTGGCGAGCGTGCTGGCCGATGATCCGATGCGCTCGCTACAGAGTGCGCCGGGTGTAGCAGCGAACGACGACTTCGATAGCCGCTTTACTTTCCATGGCGCGCCCTACGAACAATTGGGGTTGTACCTGGATGGCATCTTGCTGCACCAACCCTTTCACACGGTACAAGGCGAAGGGCCGTCGGGTTCAACGGCCGTCTTCAACGGCGACATGGTGGCCGCCATGACAGTGCAAGGAGAGGGATACTCGGCCCAGTATGAAGACCGCACGGGAGGTGTCATCGATATTGAGACGAGGGAAGGCAGCATGGATAGAATCCATGTGCGTGGAAACGCGAGCGTCCCAGATGCAGGTTTGCTGGCAGAAGGACCGTTTGGAAAACATCATAAAGGTTCGTGGCTGGTAAGTGCGCGCAAAAGCTATTTGCAATATTTTCTGAAGAACTTAGCGCAGGATCTGCCATCAATGGCGTTTGGGTTCGCAGACCTGCAGGCGCAATTCAACTATGCGCTGACGCGGAGCAATTCTTTTTCGCTCAAGCTGATAGAGGGCACGTCGGAACTGAACCGCAGCAGCGCGGCGAACTTGTTGGGATTGAACGCGGCAGAGTTGGCGGGTTATCGCTACACGCTCGTCAACGCCGGCTGGCAGTTCACGCCAAGTCATTCGTTTGTCATGAATACGCGCGCGGCGTTTACCGAGGAACGGTACGACAACACGAACATACTTGCACAGCCACTTGGTTATGGCTATTACAGCGAGTGGGTGGCAAAGTCGGATGCGACGTGGTCATGGAGCGATGGCGCACCGATGCAATTCGGCGGAACTGTTCGGCCAACACATGGATCTGGATTCGCCAACTATTATTTCGACGCCACGGATCTGACGACAACAAACTGGTACCGCGGCGGTACCACCTATAGCGGCGGATATGCGCAGCAGTCTTTCACGCGTTTGGCGAAAGGGTTGACGCTTTCGATGGGCGGACGGTGGGATACGGTGACGGCAAACCATCAAGCGACTCTTTCACCTCAGGCGTCGCTCACGTACTCGCCTTGGGACAGTGGACGATTCTCGTTCGGTTGGGGGCACTACACTCAATTTCCCGACATCGATTCGTTCTACGCCGAAAACGGAAGCAATCGCCTGCTGCCGGCAAGGGCTGAGCATTTCGCCGCTACGTTCGAACAGCGGCTAGGCTCTCAGACGCGAATCCGCGTGGAAACCTTCGAGCGCAAAGATAGAAATCTGCTGTTTCAGCCCTTAATGGATGCCCGGCTGGTGGATGGCGCCATTTACCCGGATTATTTTCAATCGCCGATCATGAATACCCTCAGCCAGACCACGAAAGGGGCGGAAATTTTTATTCAGAAGCGAACTGCGAATGGCTGGACTGGCTGGGCTTCTTACACTTACGCTCGAAGCATGAGCTACGACAGTCTCACGCTCATCCACTTCCCTTCTGACCAAGACCAGCGCCACACATTCAACGGTTACTTGAGCTACCGCCTGCGGCCCAGCATAAACCTGAGCGCCAAATTCTCATACGGCAGCGGATTTCCCGTGCCCGGATTCTTCTCTTTGCAGGATGGAACGTACTACCTAGCAGCCGAGCGGAACTTGGTCCGCCTACCGGCATATCAAAAGTTGGATATCCGGATGAACAAATCGAAGATCTTGAAGCACGGGAAGATGACGCTGTTTGTGGAAGTCGTGAATGTTCTGAATCATGCGAACTACCGGTTCGATAGCTATAACGGCTATGACGCAGGCAGCAAACAAGCGTATGTCTCCTTAAGCGAGATGTTTCCGCTACTGCCCTCAGCAGGCGTGACCTTCGAATTTTGAGAAATCAAGGTTGCGATGGCCCTTCGCTCTTCTCGGGGCGAGATTTTTGACACCGCCGAAGGGTACCGATTGAGAATCAGTTAGTGCGCAAGCCGAATCAGCGACGGAGGGGGATTCTACGATTCGAAGCCAACGCCGGCCACGTTCGGACGTTGCAAAAACAAACCCAAACTTGAGCGAGGGGGACCTTTTTACGGTTCGAAGCCAACACTGGCCATTTCAGATGCTGAAAAGACGAGGCCAACCAGGCGCGACGGCGCTTTTGCGCAACGAAGCCAACTTCGATGAGCGGGGGTTTTTACGATTCGAAGCCAATTCTGATCTGGGAACCGAAAAACGAACCCAACCCGTTTCGTGGCGAATTTAATGATTGTTAACTTTCGGTATTGGCTTGGCGGTAGCTTGGCGCACCTATTAAATGCATGTGTATAAAAATGCGATTTTTGGATTTCAAACAACTGGGGGCCAACGCTTCGAACACCTTTCGGCGAGGAGGGTTAGCGCTTGCGTCTCCGCAGAGTATTTTCGACGCAAGAGATGGCTGACGGACCCGGGCTGGGAAGGTCGGGCCACCCCAAGAACAGTTTTAGAGTAGCTGAAGGGCAGTCGGTAGATGAATAGTTAAGAGTGCGTCTGAGTCGTTAAAAGGTTTTGTTTGATAGGCTTACGAGGCAAGCGTTTATTTGCAAGTCCGGTGACCGGAATTTGGACCCGATTGATGCGGGCTCCAAAACGGATTCCAGATTTCAAAAATTTATGTTTTTGGACTTGAATTTTCGGAACCGCGCGATCTCTGTCCTGTCGAGGTTCCGTGCTTTTTAAAGGAGGGGTGGAACGAGATTCCCGCCGAATAATGGGTTCGCGATCATCCTCGGGCCGCTTTGGCCACTCTCCCAGTAGCTGACTCCCCATCAGCATCGATCTCGCCCGCTAAACTTAAGTAAGTCAAATGCCCAAAGCCATCTGGGAAGGAACCGTAATCGCCGAAAGCGATCAATGTGTCGTAGTCGAAGGGAACCAATACTTCCCGCTGGACTCTGTGCACAAAGAATATCTCCAGCCTGCCGACAAAACCACCGTGTGCGGCTGGAAAGGTACTGCCAACTATTACGACATCGTCGTCAACGGAAAACGCAACGCCGGAGCCGCCTGGTACTACGCCGATCCCAAACCGGCTGCTGATGAAATTAAGGGCCGCGTCGCATTCTGGAAAGGCGTCCGCGTCGAATGACTTTCTTCGTTGGATTGTGAACACCTTTGATCCATCGTGCTTTCTGCGCTGCGAATCCCCTGCGGGTTGGATGAATTAAGGGAAACAACTCACGTAGAACCGTAGCACGCGAAGGCGCTGAACAGCGGACGATCTCACGGTCTCAAACCGGCGGGCGTCGGCGATCGTCGGCCACCGTTCAAAGCACGAATAAGGGGTCTTGCTCTCTCCGTATAGCGCGTTACGCGGCAAAGTGAAATTGTGGATACCTAAACCCCGACTACCGTACAGCCGCTTTCAGCAGACAATGCTCGGGGAACGGGAGGAGTCACGATTCAGAGAATTATTACTCCGCGAGTCAGAGTTTGATATTCTGAGACACCGCCGTCCGGGTGGTGCTCGATTTGTTAAAAGCGTATGATCCGTCGGAGTTCAATGTGTTGAGGATTCAAAGTGCTCGGCCTGAGCAAGCTCTTCGCCCATTCGTCACGTCATTTGTTCAAAAGGATGCAGAACTCGGGAGTATCGAGGTGCTTGAGCCCGTTGTAGCGCGGGTCGGCGTCACGGTGGAATTTAAGCTGGCTGGTCAATACCAGATCCGCATATGCGGATCTGAGTCCCGAATTCCTTCGAATCGCATCTCCATCGTGGGGCCGCAGACCTGGCGGCGAGTTCGTAAGACACTCACTGGCCGAATCGATTCCACCACAATTCTATTTGAACCTCTTGGTTTTCACGCACTGTTCAGTATGGAAACATCGCAGTTGGCGAACATCAGCACACCTGGGCAAGCTCTTTTGGGAAATTCTATGTTGGAGCTTTACGAACGTCTGGGTAATCTTGAGACATTCCCCGAGCGGACAGCGCTCCTGAATCAGTATCTGTTAAGTCGTCTCAAAGGAGCGAACGAATTCGATCCTGCTCATCGAGCCATCATGCGGCTGACGCTCTCGGCGCATCCGGCGACTATTGGGTCTGTGGCGCTGCAATCAGGGTTAAGTGTTCGCCAGCTTGAGCGCAAATGCCTCGCATACGCGGGGGTTACTCCCAAGATGTTAGCGCGTCTGACGCGATTTAATCGCGCGATCCAAATGAGCCGCAGGACGCGCCTGAGTTGGACCGAGATCGCTCAAGAGACGTACTATCACGATCAGATGCACATGATCCGCGACTTCCATACGTTCGCCGGTGAAGCACCTACCAAGATTTCGCGACAGATCGCGCCTCACCACCTCATCAATTTTTGCGAGGGGCAAATCTCGCAGGAACTAGAGCAGTCTGGTGCCCCGTCAATGAGTCAGTAAAGTGACGCCACATCGAATTGTGCGAGGCCATTACGGAGAATGGCGGCATGGTCAGAATCAACAGAGGAACTCCCCAACGATACGCCGCGTGAACGCGTCTCCGGCTGAAAATATCGTAGATCGGGCCTGCCAGAAAGAAACACAACGCCAGACAAATCGTCGGCCAATTGATTCCATGCAGAAGCCTGCCAAAGGAAGGAAAGAAGAACAGCTGAGGTGCCATCAGCATAAGACGCTTATGAGTCTGGCCGTCACGGCGGAGGAGAAGGCCAAAAGAGACGAAGACAGCAAACAGAAGTATTTGGCCAAATGAAACGGCAAGCAGACCGTAGCTATCCGGAAAGGGAAAGCACCTTCCCTCTCTTGCCGCGCTAAGCGTGACGGCGCTCCCAAAAAAGACAACTGACGCTGCGAGGATGATGCCCACTACTCCCAAACTGCGATGGAGCCTCATCCCACCGTTCATCGCAAGTAAATTCTGCAAGAGATACAAAACAATCCAACCGGTAAAGACGGCCCCGTGAATCTGAACCCAAACAGGGATGGCGGGGCTATGAAAGTAACTCCTTGCATAGTAGGTGGGCGTGAATCCCGCGAAAACACCCATAGCGATCAGGAACGCGATAAGTGTGTAGAAGCGGTGATCCCACGTTCTACTCTCAGCAGTTGCAACGAACTTTCCAATTTTCCGCCCGCCGTCTAGTGCGACTGTTTCATTTGTCATCGTTCCCTCGAAAATAGCCTTCAACAACAAGATAGGTAAAACCTGGGGGGATGCGATAGTACAGATGCGACAAATACAATATTTGGACCCACCCCACCCCATGAGTCAAAACAGACAATATTAGACGCCAATAACTACTGAGATCCACTTTGACGTATTGTCGGCTATGTTGAGATTGGCCATCTAAACGGAGATTCGCCCTGGTCGCAAAGTGTAGAGCTTAGCGGGACTGTCTGCGTGTTTCATGACCGGTCCTTTAGCGGCAGCGCAGGGATACGCGGACGCGCAGTTCAACCTTGGTTCGGCATAGTACAACGGGGTGGGCGTTTTGAAGGACGACATTCAAGCTTACATGTGGTTCATTCTTGCTAGTACTAGCGGTGGCGCCGATGAAATCAAGACGCAAGATGATGTCGCTGCTACTTTGACTTCGCACAAATCACCGAAGCCGAAAACCTTGCTCGGGAGTGGCAGCAAGCTCACAAACGGTAATTAACTGGCCAATCATGATTCCCGCGCACACCTAAGTCCAATAAAATAAGCCGCGTGCACAGATTGGACAAGTTAATTACGCATCTACCGGCCAATGGCCTTTATTTTCAATCGCTTCGCTGTCTTTTGGTGAAGGCACGCATTGGCCGGTAGATTTTTAAGTTTTGGGACGAAATTCCCGCCCCATTAAATCAATACTTCCAACGTCTCGAATTTCACTGTCAAAGCTGAATCTGAACTGGGGATAAACTTGCGAAAAGGTAAGTCAGCTTCCAATTCGCCTGAACTTATTAAAGTTACGTTCTTTGGTCAAGACGGCCCGGGTATCAATCAAGATCACACCGTTTACTGGGATTGCAGACGGAGCAGTTTGCCGTCGAACGCGGAGCAGCGGATTACTTGTATCCTGGGGGAGATCACTTCGACCGCGAGCAGCACCTTGGACAGTCTGGATATGTTTCGGCAGATCGGGCCCGTTGCCACCGCGCTAGATCGATGACGAAGACGTGAGGCTCCGATTCGGCATTCGTACGTTGGGGAAAACCGGTACAGTCCGCTCGCGCTGTGAACCGCTGCCATGATTTGAGGCTTGACGGTCGCGCGGGTACAGTCCCGGTTTTCGCATGTCGGACCGGCGAGCTGCATTTGTGGAGTTTCCGGTCGGAAGTGGCCTTTACTAATTCGAAGACATTTTCGGAAAACTTTGGGCGAATCGAAACCTTGCTATTCCTCAATCGCGATTGGAGGGGCACAGAGTACGGATGCCATCGCAATCCAATTATAGGGAGGTTGCCGATGACTTCACCAATATGGCTTTTGGATGTCTTGGTTCAGTAAGAAGCGCGGCTGTGTGCCGACTGCGCGCCGCGCGTTTTGGGCGGAGGTGGATTCTCTCGAAACCAGCGATGCACCAGCAGATGCGATCCGCTCAAGATGTTCACGCCACCGCAACGCGGTCCGACGTCGTTCAGCATGGCGTGCATTTTCACGCCACAGGGTGGTGATAGCTCGCCAACGTAGTCGCTGTCGATGTGCCAGCCCGTGCTTGGAATAACCCATTCGCGTGCAACTGGAAATTGGAGGAAGAAGGCGCCCCAATCCCGCCGTCTCTGCCAAGGTTGGCCCTCCATAACCTCTTCGATTGCTTGGAGGGTGCGCTCCGTCCCGATGGCGCGAAACCCGATTAGTGCAACTCGCCACCGCGTCTGACGAAGGCGATCGATCTAGTTAGATCGAATAATCATCTACAGGTTGGTCGGCGACAAATATGCGCGCATCCCTGACCCGCACAAACACATTGTCACCGGGCTGAATGGAGAGATCGCGGAAGCGATCGTGGGTGAGTTCGACTGTAATGTCTTCACTATGCTCACTACTCAACTCTACGCGTACCATGGAACCTGCCGATTGAATCCGTGATACGCGTGAAGGGACGGACGCCCCGTTTGTCTGTTGGCGTTCAATTTCCAGTTCGTATGGCCGAACGAACACACGAGCAGATTTGCCGTCGGGGACGGCAGATTCGTGGTGCCCTCCCAAGATGGCTTTTCCCACCCGGGTCTGGCCAGATTCAACTCGGCCATGAAACAGGTTGACGTTGCCAAGAAAAGTGACTACGAATTCGGAAGCCGGCCTATGGAAAACCTCGTCTGGCGTCCCCACCTGTTCAATGCGTCCGTGGTTCATAATCACCACACGGTCAGCGACTTCTAGAGCTTCCTCCTGATCGTGTGTAACCAACACGCTCGTGATGTGGATCTTAGAATGCAGATTTCGCAGCCAGCGCCGCAAATCCTGTCGTACGCGCGCGTCGAGCGCGCCGAATGGCTCGTCTAACAGAAGAATGCTTGGCTCTATGGCCAGTGCTCGCGCCAATGCGACACGCTGTCGCTGGCCTCCCGAAAGTTGAGAAGGGTAGTGGGAGGCCCAGCGCCCCAGTTGTATCAATTCCAGCAATTCGTTGACTTTGCTGCGAATGGCAGCCGCGGAAGGACGTAACTTAGAGGGACGCACGCGCAGGCCAAAGGCGATGTTCTCAAACACCGTCATGTGACGGAACAAAGCGTAGTGCTGGAAAACAAACCCGACCCGCCGCTCACTTAACGGCTTACGGGAGATGTCCTCTTCATTCACAAAGACAGCTGTCTCGGGATTCGGATCGGGTGCGTCGAGCCCGGCAATGATGCGGAGTAACGTGGTCTTGCCTGAACCCGAGGGTCCGAGTAGCGCGACGAGTTCGCCTTGTTGAATATGCAGGCTGACGTCTTTCAACGCGTTAAAGTGCGCGAACGTTTTACTGACGTGCCGGGCATCAATGGCCATGATTAGCTCTTCTCCGAAGAGGCCGCGGATTCGTACTCAAGGCGGATGCGCCATTCCAGGGCAGCCTTTGCGGTCAATGTTACCAGCGCCAACAAAGCCAGCAGACTGGCCACGGCGAAGGCTGCTGCAAAATTATATTCGTTGTAGAGAATTTCAACGTGCAACGGCAAGGTATTGGTGCGGCCGCGGATGTGCCCGGAAACCACCGAAACGGCGCCGAACTCGCCCATAGCGCGAGCGTTGGCTAGCACCACTCCATAGACGAGAGCCCAGCGAATGTTGGGCAGTGTTACGCGCAGGAATGTTTGCCAGGCGTTAGCGCCCAAAAGAATTGCCGCTTCCTCTTCATCTGTCCCCTGCTCCTGCATCAACGGGATGAGCTCGCGCGCGATAAAAGGGAAAGTCACAAAGATCGTCGCCAAGATGATGCCGGGCGTGGCAAATACGATCTGGATACCTCCGCTTTCGAGCAATGGACCGAACCACCCGCGCGCGCCAAACACAAGGATGAAAATCAACCCGGAAATCACCGGCGAGATAGCGAATGGCAGGTCGATCAAGGTAAGCAAAAGATTCTTGCCGGGAAAATTGAATTTCGCAATGCACCACGAAGCTGCAATGGCGAACAAGAGGTTCGCGACCAGCGTCACAGCGGCCGTGAGCAGGGTCAACCGTAAAGCAGACAAAGCCAGTGGATCAGTGACGCTCGCGAAGTAGAAAGAGAAACCTTTGCGCAGTGCTTCGGCAAAAACCGCAATGACCGGCAAGAAGATTAAGATTCCAGTAAAGCTTACGGTTATGAAAATTAAGCTATTCCGCACCCACTTGGGCTCCGTCAGCGACAAGCGCAGAGATCGATCCATTGTTTAAAGCTTCTCCTGTCGCCGGGTCGACCACCACTGGGCGAAGTTGACCATGAATAGCAAGAGAAACGAACTCACCAACATCAACAGCGCGATGGCAGAGGCCCCAGCATAATCATATTGCTCGAGTTTGGTGACGATCAACAGCGACGCGATCTCGGTTTTCATTGGCATATTCCCGGAGATAAATATGACCGATCCGTACTCTCCCAGGCAGCGGGCAAATGCCGTTACAAAGCCAGCGACCAAAGCAGGCTGAAGTGCCGGCAAAATCACTCGTCTGAAAGCCGTAAAGCGCGAAGCACCCAACAACGCGGCAGCCTCTTCCGCGGCGGGATCGAGATCTTGAAGGCTCGGTTGCAGGGATCGCACAATGAATGGCAGCCCGATAAACATGAGTGCAACCACAATGCCCAGCGGAGAGAAAACAACCTGAATCCCAAGTAGTTGGAGCCATCTTCCGACCCAGCCATTTTGCGCATAGATCGCCGTCAGCGCGATCCCGGAGACGGCCGTGGGAAGTGCAAACGGCACATCGATCAACGCATCCACCAAACGCCGTCCCGGAAAGTCATAGCGAACCAATGTCCACGCCACCACCAAGCCAAAACCTGCGTCGATGAGCGCTGCAAAGAAGGAAGTGCCTAACGTCAGACGCCATGCCGCCAGCGTGCGGGGATCAAAGACCGCTGCCCGAAAATCCGCCCACGGCTGGTTTGTTCCCTTGGCCACCAGCGCTGCCAGCGGTATCAACACGATCAGGCCGAGATACGAAACCGTGTAACCGAGTGTTAAACCAAAGCCTGGAATGACGCTGTGCTGTCGAAATCGCGACATCGCTTTTCTTACGGCTTGTATAACTCGTCGAACACACCGTGATCGGCGAAGTGCTTAGCCTGGACGTCTTTCCAATCGCCCGCCACGTCGCCAATGGTAAACAACTGGATTTCAGGGAACTGAGCCTTGTATTTCGCCAACGCGGCGCTTGAGCGGGGACGGTAAAAGTTTCTCGCGGCGATCTCTTGCGCGGGTTCCGTATAAAGGAACTGCAGGTATGCCTCCGCAACGGCTCGAGTGCCGTGCTTATCAACATTCTTGTCAACCACGGCAACCGGCGGTTCGGCCAGAATGCTGCTGGATGGATTCACGATCTCAAACTTATCTGCTCCAAACTCCCTGACCGACAAATAGGCCTCGTTCTCCCAAGCCAAGAGAACATCCCCCAGTCCTCGCTGGACAAATGTAGTCGTCGCTCCACGCGCACCGGAATCCAAAACCGGGACATTGCGGTAAAGCGCGGCAATGAATTCCCGCGTTTTCTTCTCATCATGACCCGAATGGTTCCATGCATACCCCCAAGCCGCCAAATAGTTCCAGCGCGCACCGCCCGAGGTTTTAGGATTTGGTGTGATGACGCTGACCCCGTTGCGAATTACATCCGGCCAATCGTGAATCCCTTTTGGGTTCCCTTTGCGCACCAGAAACACAATCGTAGACGTGTAGGGCGTGCTGTTGTTGGGTAGCCTCTTTTGCCAATTCGGATCGATCAACTGGGCTTGGCTGGCAATCGCGTCGATGTCATACGCCAAGCCAAGAGTTACAACATCGGCTTGCAGGCCATCTATTACCGCACGCGCTTGTTTCCCTGACCCTCCGTGCGACTGCTCAATTTCAACCGTCTGCCCCGTCTTTTCCTTCCAGCCGACCGCAAACTCTTTATTGATTTCCTGATAGAGTTCGCGCGTCGGATCATAAGAGACATTAAGAAGATGTACCGATGTTCGGGCGGTGCTTGGGGAATTTGCGCAGCTCTGCAGAAAAGCAATGCACAACAAAAGAAAACCTGTTGCGACGGCAAATCTATTTAGGGGCGGTTTCAATTCTCGTTTTCTCCTGTCGAAATACCCATTAAAGTCTATAGACTCACTAGGGTATCAGTCGCTTCGGAGAAGGTCAAGGGACTTACCGGAATTGTCGGGCAACTGCTCTGGAAGGCGCGCGCCGTGTCACGCCAGCCCTGCCGCCGCGCCCAGCACACTAAGAATCTGGCGAACAATCCAGTGCGCCTGCGCTATGGTAGCGGTATTCCATGGCCGAATCTGCAACAGAAAATAAAACGCATCCGGTGACTCCACCCAAG
>Ga0182012_10003037_pt1 | contig 17982 bp, 19 predicted proteins | sample 612S2SmetaG_FD_120486 | JGI IMG/M metagenome (GOLD analysis project Ga0182012, IMG submission 120486) | Permafrost microbial communities from Stordalen Mire, Sweden - 612S2S metaG | ecosystem: Environmental > Terrestrial > Soil > Wetlands > Permafrost | place: Sweden: Stordalen | collected...
CGAGGGCCGGCTCACGGATGGGCAGGGCCGCACGGTGGACTTCCGCAACACGATCCTCATCCTGACGTCCAACCTCGGGTCGGGTGGCAGCGAGGAGCAGGTGATGGCGGCGGTACGCGCGGCGTTCAAGCCGGAGTTCATCAACCGGCTCGACGATGTGCTGATTTTCGACGGGCTCGACCCCGAAGAGCTGGTGCAGATAGTCGATATCCAGCTCGACCAGCTGGACAGGCGGCTCGCGCAGCGACGGCTGCAGCTGGAGGTCTCGCTACCGGCCAAGCGTTGGCTGGCACAGCGGGGATTCGACCCCGTCTACGGTGCCCGGCCGTTACGCCGGCTGGTGCAGCACGCCATCGGCGATCAGTTGGCCAAGATGCTGCTTGCCGGCGACGTGCACGACGGCGACACCGTTCCCGTCAACGTCAGCCCCGATGGCGACGCGCTGATACTCGGCTGAGCCCGGGTGTTGCGTCCCGTGATTGGGTTGTGACCCGGAGGGAATCTGTGTTCCGGGCAAACAGCAGATACGCTACGTGGGATGGTCCCGCTATGGTTCACGCTCTCCGCCCTGTGCTTCGTCGGTGCGGTGGTGCTGCTGTATGTCGATATCGACCGGCGCCGTGGCCGCAGCAGGCGCCGTAAGTCGTGGGCGCGGTCGCATGGCTTCGACTTTGAGCGCGAGTCAACCGACATCTTGAAACGCTGGAAGCGCGGCGTCATGTCGACGGTGGGCGACGTCCCCGCCCACAACGTCGTGCTGGGTCAGATCCGCGGTGAGGCCGTGTACATCTTCGACCTCGACGAAGTCGCGACGGTGATCGCGCTGCACCGCAAAGTGGGCACCAACGTCGTTGTCGACCTGCGGCTCAAAGGGCTGAAAGAACCCAGGGAGAGTGACATCTGGCTGCTCGGCGCGATTGGGCCGCGGATGGTGTACTCCACCAATCTGGACGCGGCCCGTCGGGCCTGCGATCGGCGGATGGTCACCTTCGCGCACACCGCACCCGACTCCGCCGAACTCATGTGGAACGAGCAGAACTGGACGTTGGTCTCATTGCCGGTCACCAGCACTCGCACCCAATGGGATGAGGGTCTGCGCACCGTGCGCCAATTCAACGACCTGCTGCGGGTTCTGCCACCGCTGCCCCAGGACACTGCTCAGGAGGCGGGCGAGCCCGCTGCACTCCGCAACGCGGCACCGAGCCGTCCCCTGGCGCCGGCCGGGCGCGCGGAGTTGCCAACCAGACGTGCTGAGCAGGACGTGGCCGGGCTGCTGGGCTCGGATGTTCAGGCGGCGCGTCGCAGCCCTGAGCCTGTCCGCCGGGAGGAGAGTCGGCCAGAGGGTCGCTCCCAAACGGCCCGGCGCCCGCCGCCGGCGGGCCGTAATGGCAGTCAGGCCAGCAACTACCAGTACTGATAGCAGTACGCTATCCGCCATGGCTGCACCTGACCTCGCGGAGTTGGCTGATCTGGTGCGCAAGCTGTCGGTGGTGCACGGTCGAGTCACGCTGTCGTCGGGCAAGGAGGCCGACTATTACGTCGACTTGCGCCGCGCCACCCTGCACCACCGGGCCTCTGCCCTGATCGGCCAGTTGATGCGCGAACTCACCGAGGACTGGGACTACGCGGTTGTCGGTGGCCTGACTCTGGGGGCCGATCCGGTCGCGACCGCCGTCATGCATGCGCCGGGACGTCCGATAGATGCGTTCGTGGTGCGCAAGTCCGCGAAAGCCCATGGCTTACAACGCCTTATCGAGGGGTCCGAGGTTGCCGGTCAGCGCGTGTTGGTAGTGGAAGACACCAGCACCACGGGCGGATCGGCGCTGACAGCGGTTCGCGCAGTCCAAGACGCGGGCGGCGAGGTGGTCGGTGTGGCCACCGTGGTGGACCGCGCCACCGGCGCCGCCGAGGCCATCCAAGCCGAAGGGTTGCCGTACCGCAGCGTGCTGGGCCTTGCCGATCTCGGGCTGGGCTAGGCGGGCCAGCGGGATCACCGTGCGCACTTCCGTTGTGCTGGCCGCCTGCCTAGTCGCCTGCCTGGTGGCCTGTTCGAGCTCCAACCACTTAGTGCGTCCCTTCGGAGCCCAGGGTGCGCGGCTCGGCGAATCGCTGGCGCTGCTCGGCTGGAACATGTCGGTGTCGAACCTGCGCTGGGACGGCGACTATGTGCTGATCGACTTAGACGCTTCCCCGACCGACCCGAAGGCGCCGCACGCCAAACCCGAGGACATTCGCTTCGGGCTCTACGGCGCGCTGGCCCACCCGCTGGAGGCCACGGGGCTGGGCAGCTGCGACGCCGCGAAGACCACCGTGCACGACATCGGCTCGCCGCTGTCGGCCCCGCCCGACCGGCTCACCGGCACGGTCTGCCTGGGCCCGCTGCAAGAGCGCAGCCAGGTCCGCGGGGTGTACAGCTACTCGCCGCGGGACCGGATCCCGAACACCTCGGCGGCGTATCCGGTGGCATTTCCGGTGGGCCTGCTGCCCACGAACGCAAACGACACCGGGCTGGTCGTGAAGACCGTCAGCCTGTCGGCCTGGCGTGCGGACGGCGCCCCGGTCACCAAGGCGCAGCTCGGCGACCCCGGGGCATTTCACGGCAACGGCTACATGCTCTTGGGGCTCGAAGCCGATGCCCTCGCGGTCCGGTATCGCGACGAGTCCGCCAGCCGCGGTGGCCCGATGATGCTGCTGGCCTCGCCGACGCTTCCCGGTGCCGGACTGAACCCGGCCTGCGCTGTGTACGGTGCTTCGGTGCTGATCCTGCCCGACGCGTCGTTGGATGCGGTGCACGTCGACGCGTCGTTGTGCGCACAGGGCGAGATCAAGCAGGCATTGCTCTACGCGACGGTGGCGATCGCGGGCACCCACGCCGGCGTCTGGACTGCCAAATGAGTGAACCCGGGCCCACCGAATGGGGCGCGCCCGTCGCCGGCATCGGGCCCTGGGCGGGCGAGCTGCCCGACGATCCGCGGTATGACTCAACCCTGTTGCGCGAAGGCGACACTCGCAATGTTGTCGACGCCTACCGGTACTGGACGCGCGAGGCGATCATCGCCGACATAGACAAGCGCCGCCACCCGCTCCATGTGGCGATCGAGAACTTCGGCTACGACGCCAACATCGGCTCGGTGGTGCGCACCGCCAACGCGTTCGCCGTCAACACCGTGCACATCGTCGGGCGCCGGCGCTGGAATCGTCGCGGCGCCATGGTGACCGACCGCTATCAGCGACTGTGCCATCACGACAGCGCAGCCGAACTCATGGACTTCGCGGCGGGCGCCGGGCTGACCGTGGTCGCGGTTGACAACCTGCCGGGGGCGGTGCGGTTGGAAGAGACGGCGCTGCCCCGGGAGTGCCTGCTGGTGTTCGGTCAGGAAGGTCCCGGCATCACCGACGACACCCGGACGGGCGCGGCCATCACGGTGTCGATCGCCCAGTTCGGCTCGACACGCAGCATCAACGCCGGCGTCGCCGCCGGCATCGCGATGCACGCCTGGATCAGTCAGCACGGGGACCTCTCGCGCGCCTGGTGAGGCGCCCGTGCCGACGCTGTGCTGACGCCGCCGAAGCTGCGCTGAGGGCTTGCTCAACAGGGATTTTCGCGCACTGGATGCAGAATCGGTGGGCGTGCGTCTCAGGTCAGGCGCTCGGTCTCGTCGGCGGCGGCCTGCAGCTCCGCTGCCAGCCATCGGGCCTGGCCCGCCTGAAATTCTTCGTTGGCGCTGGCTGACAGGCTGATCCATCGTTCGCAGCTGCCGTCGCTGAATTGGAGACCAGGGACGTAAATCACAGCTGACCCGACTTGCCTTGTACTGGAGTCGAATTCGCGCCACGTCCGCCCGCCGTAGGTCTGCCAGCCGTAGATTCGCGCCGCGTCCGGGGGGGCCGCGATCTCGCCCGACGTCGTGACGTCGCCGGTCACGTTTCCGGCCGCCAGCTCACGGGCCGTCGCCAACAGGGTGGCCGGGTCGTCGCCGGACCGCTCGGAGAGCTCGAACTGCGCGCATTGTTGGGGCGTTAGCCGGCCGGCGACGTCCCGCCAACTCGACGAGTGTGAATTCACAGCTTCGAGTATGAAGTCGTGGCGGGAATCTGTTCGCCCCGAGAGGTTTCTTTGAGCGCGACACCCGGGCGGCCGAGGGTGCGCCCCCCGTTCACGAACGCCGCCAGCGGTATGTCGGCGAGCACCCTGGCGGCCGCGGCGCGCGCACCGCCCCGTGTCGGCCATATGAGTCGAGTCGGCAATAGGGCAGGATCTGCAGTCATGGATCAGCTATGGGCCAACCGCGCCGCCAGCGCCGAAGCTGCAGTTGAGCAACGACACCTGAAACGGCTCTGGGCACTGCCCGGAACGCAGCTGGGAGTGGTGGCCTGGCCGGCGGAGCGGCGCGACCGGCTGTTCGGCACCTGGCATTACTGGTGGCAGGCGCACCTGCTGGATTGTCTGGTCGACGCGCAAGTGCGTGACCCGCAGCAAGAACGTCGCATCAAGATCAACCGGCAGGTCCGCTCACACCGGCTACGTAACAACGGGTCGTGGATCAACAACTATTACGACGACATGGCGTGGCTGGCGCTGGCGCTGGAACGTGCCGCGCGGCTGGTCGGTGTCGAGCGCAAGCGCGCGCTGCCCAAGCTCACCGACCAGTTCGTCAAAGCGTGGGTGCCCGAGGACGGCGGCGGCGTCCCATGGCGCAAGCAGGACCAGTTCTTCAACGCCCCGGCCAACGGCCCCGTCGGAATCTTCCTGGCCCGCTATGGCGACCGGTTGCGGCGGGCCCAGCAGATGGCCGACTGGATCGACAGCACACTGATCGACCCGGAGACCCACCTGGTGTTCGACGGCATCAAGGGCGGCTCCTTGGTCCGCGCGCAATACACCTACTGCCAGGGCGTGGTACTCGGGCTGGAAACGGAGCTGGCGGTGCGCACCAGCGACATCCGCCATGCCGCCCGGGTGCACCGCCTGGTCGCGGCCGTCAGCGAGCAGATGGCGCCGTCTGGTGTGCTGAGTGGCGCCGGCGGCGGGGACGGCGGACTCTTCGCGGGCGTTACCGCCCGCTATCTTGCGCTGGTCGCCACAACGCTTCCCGGCGACTCGGCTCCAGACGTTGCCGCCCGCGACACGGCCCGCGCGGTGGTGCTGTCCTCGGCGAAATCGGCATGGGACAACCGTCAGACGGTCGACGGATTGCCGTTGTTCGGGGCGTTTTGGGATCGCGCGGCTGAGCTCCCCAGGGAGGGCGGCCAGCCGGCGCAGTTCGCCGAAGGTGCGGTGGACGCTTCCGAGATCGCGGAGCGGGACCTTTCGGTGCAGGTTTCGGGGTGGATGCTGATGGAGGCCGCCGGTAACGTCACCGCCGTGAGCAAGTCATGAGCGAACTCGACGGGGGCTGGAGCCCTGACGAGGCGAGCCTGGCCGCGGCGAACCTCACCCGCTTCATCGCCTGGTTGGCCGAGACCGGGCGCGGTCATTACGCCAATTACCAAGAGCTGTGGGCGAAGTCGGTAGATGACATCGAATGGTTCTGGGACGCCGTCTGGAAGTACTACGACATCCGGGCGGCCAGCCCACCGACGGGGGTGCTGGCCACCTCGACCATGCCGGGTGCCGAGTGGTTCCCCGGCGCCACAATCAACTACGCCACCGAGATATTTCGGCACGCCACAGACGAACGCCCCGCGATGATCGTTGCAGGCGAGGACGGCTCGACCGAGTGGTCGTGGGCCCGACTGCAGCGCGAGACCGCCGCGTTCGCGGCCTACCTGCGGGTTCTCGGGGTGAAACCCGGCGACGGCGTCGTCGGGTATCTGCCCAACGTCGGCGAGGCTGTGGTCGCGGCGCTGGCCGCGGCGAGCGTGGGCGCGATCTGGGCGGTGTGCAACCAGGACGTGTCCGTGGACGGCGTGATAGCCAGGCTGGGCCAGGTGGAGCCAACCGTCCTGGTCGCCACCGACGGCTCCCTGTACGGCGGCAAGCGCATGGATCGGCGAACGGAGCTTGCCGCGATCCGGGAGGCGATGCCGACGCTGCGGGCCACCGTGGTGGTGCCCCGCCTTGGACTACACCGAGAGGGCCCGGACGTCGACGATCAATTGGTCCCGTGGTCGGCGGCAGTCGGATCGGACGCCCCGCTCGAGATCCTGCCGGTCCCGTTCGCGCACCCGCTCTGGGTGATGTTCTCGTCGGGAACCACCGGCAAGCCAAAAGGCATCGTGCACGGTCACGGCGGTGCGCTCCTGGAACACCTCAAATACCTGAGTCTGCAACTGGACCTGCATCCCGGCGAGCATTTCCTGTGGTACTCGTCCACCAGCTGGATGATGTGGAACCTGCTGGTGTCGGGGCTGCTCGTCGACACCACCATCGTGCTCTACGACGGCAGCCCCACCTACCCGACGACAGACGGCCTCTGGCGGCTGGCCGCCGATGCCGGCGTCGCGGTGCTTGGCGCCGGGGCCGGCTACCTGCTGGGCTGCGCCAAACAGGATCTGGCACCGGGCAAGTCGTATTCGCTCGAGGGCCTGCGCACGGTGGGGTCGACCGGTTCACCGCTGCCGGCGTCCGCATTCCGCTGGGTGCAGGAGGGGCTGGGACGGCGGGTTCCGGTGATCTCGATGTCCGGTGGCACCGACGTCTGTACGGCCTTCATCGGCGGAAGTCCGATCGTGCCGGTGGTGGCCGGCGAACTGAACTGCATCTGCCTGGGCGCGGCCATCGAGGCGTGGGCCGGCCCTGGGAACCCGGTCATCGGGGAAGAGGGCGAACTGGTTCTGACCAAGCCCATGCCGTCGATGCCGGTGTTCTTCTGGAACGACGCCGACGGCAGCCGCTATCGCGCCGCCTACTTCGACAAGTATCCGGGTGTCTGGTGCCACGGTGACTGGCTCACTATCAGCGACCGCGGATCCGTTGTGGTGCATGGCCGTTCAGATGCCACCCTGAATCGGCTGGGTGTCCGGATGGGCAGCGCCGACATCTACGGCCCAGTGGAGCGCATGCCCGAGGTGCGCGACTGTGTGGTGGTCGGCATCGAGCAGGACGACGGCGGCTACTGGATGCCGCTGTTCGTGGACCTGGAAGACGGTGTCGAACTGGACGAGGAACTGCGTTCGAGGATCGTCACGGCAATCCGCAACGGGGCCTCCCCGAGGCACGTCCCGGACGACATCCTGGTAGTTCCCGGTATCCCGCGTACCTTGACTGGCAAGCGGCTTGAGATCCCCATCAAGCGCATTCTGCTCGGTACGGCGCCGGCCGACGCGGTGCAGAAGAGTTCGGTCGACAGACCCGAATTATTCGACGGTTTCGTCCAGTACCGCAGAGCCAAAGTCTCCTGAAGTCGTCCTGCGACGGGCCAGGTAGCCACGCCCAGCCGCGATGAACGCCGGCAACATCGACACAATAAGGATGACCAGGACTATCTTTTCCAGATTCTGGTGCACGAACGGCACGTTGCCGAGGAAATAGCCGGCGATCGTCACACCGCCACCCCAGAGAACGCCGCCGACAATGTCGAATGCGAGAAACACCGGATAACGCATGTATGACACCCCGGCTACGACCGGCGTGAAGGTACGCACGAATGGCATGAACCGCGCCAAGATGATGGCCGGCGGCCCGTATTTCTCGAAGAAGGCGTGCGAGTCGGTCACGTGGTGCTGCTTGAAGAAGCGCGAGTCTTCCTTCTTGAACAGCGCCGGCCCGATCCGGCGGCCGATGAAGTAGCCGGTCTGGTCGCCTAGGATGGCCACCACCGCGACGGCAGGGGCCAGCACCCAGATGTTGGGATTGCCATGGGCGGCCAGCAGGCCGCCGGTGAACAGCAGCGACTCGCCGGGCAGCAGCGGGAACAGCAGCCCGGTCTCGACGAAGACGATGACGAGGATCGTCGGCAGGACCGCCGACCCGAACGGGCCGTCCCCGCCGAGCCAGAACATCGGGTCGAGGATGCTCCCCGAGGCCATCACGGCGGTGCTCACGATGTCACAACATACCGGCCCCGTCCTGCCTGCCCATATTCAATGGGATCTTGCGATACTGATCGGACCCAAGTCTTTTCCAGGAGGAAGTTTCATGCCGATAGCAACTCCCGAGGTCTACGCCGAGATGCTCGGACGCGCCAAGGAGAACTCGTACGCCTTCCCGGCCATCAACTGCACCTCTTCGGAGACCGTCAACGCCGCCATCAAAGGCTTTGCCGACGCGGGGAGTGACGGCATCATTCAATTCTCCACCGGTGGTGCGGAGTTCGCCTCCGGCCTCGGGGTCAAGGACATGGTGACCGGCGCCGTGGCGCTGGCCAAGTTCACCGGCACCATCGCGGCCAGGTATCCGATCAACGTCGCTCTGCACACCGACCATTGCCCGAAAGACAAGCTCGACACCTACGTGCGGCCGCTGCTGGCGATCTCGGCCGAACGGGTGGCGGCCGGCAAGAACCCGCTGTTTCAGTCACACATGTGGGACGGCTCCGCGGTACCGCTGCACGAGAACCTTGCCATCGCCCAGGAGCTACTCAAGCAAGCGGCTGCCGCCAAGATCATCCTCGAGATCGAGATCGGCGTCGTCGGCGGCGAGGAGGACGGCGTCGAGGCCGAGATCAACGACAAGCTGTACACCAGCCCGGAGGACTTCGAGGAGACCGTCGACGCCCTGGGACACGGCGAACACGGCAAGTACCTGCTGGCCGCGACGTTCGGCAACGTGCACGGCTTCTACAAGCCCGGCAACGTCAAGCTACGTCCCGACATCCTCGCCCAAGGCCAGAAGGTGGCGGCGGCCAAGCTCGGACTCGCTGCCGACGCCAGGCCGTTCGACTTCGTGTTCCACGGCGGGTCGGGTTCGCTGAAGTCGGAGATCGAGGAGGCGCTGCGCTATGGCGTGGTGAAGATGAACGTCGACACCGATGCCCAGTACGCGTTCACCCGCCCGATCGCCGGCCACATGTTCAGCAACTACGACGGCGTCCTCAAGGTCGACGGCGACGTTGGCTCCAAGAAGGTCTACGACCCGCGGAGTTATCTCAAGAAGGCCGAGGCCTCAATGACCGAGCGAGTCGTGGAGGCCTGCAACGACCTGCACTGCGCTGGTAAGTCAGTCACTTAGCTTCCCCTAGCCGCTGGAGGACTGGCAGATCTTCCACTGGTCGTCGCGGTACTGCAGGTCGAGGCTGCGCGTCGAGCGGACCTGCGGGTCGTTGGCCATGAACGTGGTGACGTTGGCCTCGGCGTGTTGTCCGTTGACGACCACCTGGTCGATATTCGCGATTACCGGGTATTGCTTGGCCGCCGAAACCCGCTGGTAGGTTTCCTGCCACGCGTGGTCGTCGTAGTCCACATAGCCGTCGCGGCTGGTGCCGCACGTCATGCTGCGCAGTGCGGAGAGATCGCCCCGTTGCACCGCGGCGTCGAAATTCTGGATTGTGCGCCGAACCTGGTCTTCCTGCGAGACTTTTGCGTCCCCACTTCGCGTCAACAACACGGTGAGCAAGATCGCGATCGCGGTCAACGCCAAAACAATCACCACAATCGCTAACACCCAGCCCCACTTGGATTGCTTTGCGCTCCGTAGCCTTCCTTCTTCACGGGGTCGGATTGATTGTGGCGCAGCGGTTTTCAAAGGCACTTCCGTTTGCGCTTGCGGTCCACCCGGCCCGGGGATCGGCGCGAAGACTACCGTCGCGGGTTCCGGGGTGGTGGCGATGACGGTGGTCTCTTTCGCGTCGAAACCGGGTGCGGTGAAGCGTCGTTCGAGCTGGGGATCCTCCGGATCGGCCGCGGCGTCGTCGTGCGGCTCGTTCTTACTGATCACCACGGTCTCGGTCTCGGTGTCGTTGGGCACCAGAGGGTACTCCTCGGTGACCCCTTCGTCGGGCGTGTCGCCATGGTCGGGCTCGGGCGCATTGGGCATGACGGTTGCTGTTCTCCCGGAATCGAGTAGGTAGTTGGAGCTTAGCGACCCGGCCCGGGGTTGGGGCGTTGGCCGAGGTCCGGCACGATGTAGCCATGGCGCCAATGGGTGATCTCCTGGGACCTGATCCGATCCTGCTTCCCGCCGACCGTGACGTTGACGCGGAATTGCTCGCCAACGAGAACCCGGGCGCCGTCGCTGCCGCGCATCCGTCGGCGTCGGTGGCCTGGGCGGCGCTCGCCGAGGAGGCGCTGGCAGACGACAAGGCCATCACGGCCTACGCCTACGCCCGGACGGGGTATCACCGCGGGCTCGACCAGCTGCGCCGCAACGGCTGGAAGGGCTTCGGCCCGGTGCCGTACGCGCATGAGCCCAACCGGGGCTTCCTGCGGTGTGTGGCGGCGCTGGCACGGGCCGCTGACGCCATCGGCGAGACTCCGGAATACCTCCGCTGCCTGGATTTGCTCGACGATTGCGACCCCGCCGCTCGCCTGGCGCTCGGGCTCTAGAACGTCTCGTTACATTTGCTGTCCGGGCATTCGATCTGAACGGTGGCGTGGTCCAGTCCACGCGCGGACAGCACCACGCGTGCGTCGTGCAACACCCTGGCCGAGTCGGCGCCGCTGGTCAGGTGCGCGGTGCACATGTCCTTGCCCGGCGACAGCGTCCACACGTGTAAGTCGTGCACCTCGGTGACACCGTCGACGGCGCCCAGGGCCGCACGCAATTCCTCCACGTCGATATGGTTCGGCGACGATTCGGAGAGGATTCGCAGCGCATCACGGGCCAGCGCGATGGCCCGCGGCAACACCCACAGCGCGACCAACACGGCGACCACCACGTCGGCGTACGGCCAGCGCGTTGTCACGTTGACGATGCCGGCGATCAATACGCCCAGGCTGCCAACGGTGTCGGCGACCACCTCCATGTAGGCGCCCTTGACGGCCAGGCTCTGCGACGCGTTCGAGCGCAGCAGCAGCGCCACCACGAAGTTGGCGGCCAGCCCGGCCAGCGCCACCACGATCATCGGCGCGCCTGGCACCGACGGCGCCGCCCTGAGCCGCTCGAACGCTTCGTACGCGATGAACATCGCGACCCCGATGAGCAGCGCTGCGTTGGCCACCGCGGTGAACACCTCCGCGCGATGCCAGCCGTAGGTACGTGCGGGTGACGAGCTGCCGCGTCGGGCCAGCGTGACGGCGCCAAGCCCCATAAACACGGCGACGACGTCGGTGAGCATGTGCCCCGCATCGGCCAGCAGCGCGATCGAATTGATCAGTAACGAGGTGGTGAGCTCCACCACGAAGAATGCCGCCAGTATCCCCGCGGCGAGCATCATGCGGGGAATCATCCGAGACGCATCAGCCTCGGCGGGGGTGTGACTGTGGCCGGCGCCCATGACGACTAATATATGCGTGTTAATGCATATATAGCAAGTGTTAGAACCACTGGCTCCAGAAGCGGGTCAGCGCATTGCCCGCATTCGCCAGCCCGTCGGACACACCGGAGAAGTCGAAGAGCCAGCCCACAATCCCGAACAGCCACTGGTTCGGCCCCGGTGCCAAAAGCAAGAACAGCAGCAAAAACACGCCGTACTGCTTGAACGGTGCCACCGCGCGCTGCGTCTCGGGACTCAGGTGGGGCTCCAGCGCGTCATAACCGTCCAGGCCCGGGATCGGCAGCAGGTTCAGCACCACCGCCATGATCTGGAGGAAAGCCAGGAACGACACGCCCGCCCAAAGCACCAGGTGATCTGGGTCGAGGCACAGCCGGGTCAGCACCAACAGCAGCACCGCCAACAGAGCGTTGGCCGCGGGGCCCGCCAGGCTGACCAGGGTGCGACGGGTGGGCGTCATGAACCAGGTCCTCAAATACACGGCGGCACCCGGCAGGCCGATCCCGCCCAGTGCGATGAACACCATCGGCAGCAGGAGTGAGAGCGCGGGATTGCTGTAGTGCCGCGGATCCAGCGTCAGATACCCGCGCACCTCGGGGTCGTGGTCGCCGAATCGCCATGCGGTCACCGCGTGCCCGAATTCATGCAGGCACAGGGACACCAACCAGCCGGCGATGACGAAAATAAACACCCCGGCGTAGGACAGCGGCCGTACGGTCGCGCCGGCCAGCCAGGCCAGCACACCCCCGACCCCAGTCAACCCGAGCAGGGCCAAAAAGATTGGGCTGGGCCGCACCGATTCGCGCGCGCCCGTATTCCTCATAAGGGTCTCACCGCTGGAAAACTACCGGACCAGCAGCCATCCTTCGACGTTGCGGTAGAACGTCGACCGGCGAGCCGAGCGCGGGGCCGCGACACCGTCGCGCACCACGGTGACGCCGGTGCTGCCCAGCTGGACCGCGCGGCCGGCGATCCACCGGCGCCAGATTCCGTCCCGCGAGGCCCGCAGGCCCGGGATGGCCAGCGTCGGTTCAATGGACACGCCGGTGACATCGCCGTCGAACAGAGGGGTGTCGTCGACCACCGCCTCGCCGCGTAGCAGCTGCTGGCCATCGGCCGGTAGCCAGCGGGCCCGGCCGACGATCACCGACCCGGTCTCGTCGCGAATCAGGGTCGTCCGCCGGGCGGAGCCACGCCGGGCGCGCCGCGCCGCGCGACGCCCAGCCGGAAGCCGGTACACCCGGGTTGCGGTCGTGCGCCGACGCGGCACGTAAGCCACCTCGACGTCGAGCCGGTCGGCACGCAACAACCGGCTCAGCACGGTGGCCAGATCGGAGTCGGTTCCGATCACCACGAGCCGGCCGTAGCCCCCGATGGCGGCGTCGATTTCTGCCGGACCGTCGACCGAGCGAGTGGGCAGGCCGCTCAGCGGGCCACGTTGTCGCCGGCGTCGGTCATCGCCGAACTCCAACACGGCGACGGTCATGGGCTCCTCGCAACCTGCTGGGATAGGGTTGGTCCCCGGCTGGACCACAATAAGCAGGGTTAAGCAGGCGGGATTAGGTGGGAGCGAGTCATGCCGGCAATCGTCCTCATCGGCGCCCAATGGGGCGACGAGGGCAAAGGTAAGGCCACTGACTTGCTCGGCGGGCGCGTGCAGTGGGTGGTGCGCTATCAGGGTGGCAACAACGCCGGGCACACCGTGGTGTTGCCCACCGGCGAGAATTTCGCGCTGCATCTGATCCCCTCGGGAGTCCTGACGCCGGGAGTCACCAACGTCATCGGCAACGGCGTGGTGGTGGACCCGGGTGTCTTGCTCGACGAACTGCAAGGCCTCGAAGACCGCGGCGTGGACACGTCTAAGCTGCTGATCTCCGCCGACGCGCATCTGCTGCTGCCCTACCACGTCGCTATCGACAAGGTCACCGAGCGCTACATGGGCAGCAAGAAGATCGGCACCACCGGCCGTGGCATAGGACCCTGCTACCAGGACAAGATCGCCCGGATGGGGATTCGGGTGGCCGACGTACTCGACCCCGAGTTGCTGGCCCAGAAGATCGAGGCCGCGCTGGAACTCAAAAACCAGATACTGGTCAAGATCTACAACCGCAAGGCGCTGGAGCCGGAACACGTGGTCGAGGCCCTGCTCGACCAGGCGGCGGGCTTCCGGCATCGCATCGCCGACACCCGGCTGCTGCTCAACAATGCGCTGGATGCCGGCGAAACGGTGTTGCTGGAAGGCTCGCAGGGCACCCTGCTCGACGTCGATCACGGCACCTATCCGTATGTGACGTCATCGAATCCGACGGCGGGCGGCGCGGCTGTCGGGTCCGGCATCGGGCCGACCCGGATCACCACCGTGCTGGGAATCCTGAAGGCTTACACGACCCGGGTGGGCTCCGGCCCGTTCCCCACCGAGCTGTTCGACGAGCACGGCGATTACCTGTCCAAGACCGGGAGCGAATTCGGCGTCACCACCGGGCGGCGCCGGCGCTGTGGCTGGTTCGACGCCGTCATCGCCCGCTACGCGACCCGGGTCAACGGCATCACCGACTTCTTTTTGACCAAGCTCGACGTGCTGTCCAGCCTGGAAACGGTGCCGGTCTGCGTCGGCTATCGGATCGACGGTGCGACCACCAGCGAGATGCCGATGACCCAGAGCGAACTTGCCCGTGCCGAACCGATCTACGAGGAACTCCCGGGCTGGTGGGAGGACATCTCGGCCGCGCGCGACTTCGACGACCTGCCCGCCAAAGCGCGCGACTACGTGTTGCGACTGGAAGAGCTTGCCGGCGCACACGTTTCGTGCATCGGCGTCGGTCCGGGACGGGACCAGACCATCGTGCGCCGCGATGTCTTGCAGGCTCGCCCGTGACGGATGCTGCGGTGAGCGCCGGCCAGGACCCCAAAGACCTCGACCCCGAGTACGAACACCACGGCGGTTTTCCCGAATACGGCCCGGCCAGCCCCGGCCCTGGGTTCGGCCGGTTCGTGGCTACTATGCGGCGGCTGCAGGACCTTGCCGTGTCCGCCAACCCCGGAGACGACCTCTGGGACGACGCGGCCGACCGCGCCGAGGCGCTGGTGGAGCTACTGGCACCGTTTCAGTCGGATGAGCAGGGCAAAGCGCCGGCCGGACGGTCCCCGGGACTGCCCGGCATGGGCAGCCTCTTGTTGCCGCCCTGGATGCTGACGCGATACGCCCCCGACGGTGTCGAAATGAAGGGGCATTTCACCCGGTTTCACGTTGGCGGCAACTGGGCGGTGCACGGCGGTGTGCTGCCGCTGCTGTTTGACCACATGTTCGGGATGATTTCGCACGCGGCGGGCCGTCCGATCAGCCGGACGGCATTCCTGCACGTCGACTATCGCAAGATCACCCCCATCGACGTGCCGCTGTTAATCCGCGGGCGCGTCACCAGTACCGAAGGGCGCAAGGCGTTTGTTTCCGCGGAACTGGTCGACGGTGACGAGACCGTGTTGGCCGAGGGCAAAGGGCTGATGGTGCGGTTGCTCGCCGGCCAGCCCTGAGACGCCGGATCGCCGACGGCTCGTAGCATGCAGTAATGAGTGACGGCTTGACCGAGGGACGGCACGCGGCCACCGACGCCGCCGAAGCCAGGCCTCGGGTGGTGCTGCTGGGCTCGGATGAATTCGCCCGGCAGCTGGCAGTCGCCTTGCAGCGTCTCGGCGCCGAGGTGGTTGCCGTCGACGATCACCCGGGTGCACCCGCGCACGGGGTGGCCGACCAGTCGCTGGTCGTCGCGACGACCGACACCGACGAGCTCTCGGCGTTGATCGGCGGATTGCAGCCGGATTTCGTGGTGAGCCTGCCCGACGGGATTGCGGTGAATGCTCTGGACGACAACAACCTCATCGAGCTGGTGCCCAGCGAACGGAGCGTCCGCCTCACCGCAGACCGCGAGGGCCTGCGCAGGCTCGCCGCCGATCAGCTCGGCCTGCCAACCGCACCGTTCTGGTTCGTCGGCTCGGTCGGCGAACTCAAGGCGGTCGCGGCCCATGCTGGGTATCCGCTGCTGTTGAAAGGTGTTGCCGGGGCGGCCGGCCAGGGCCAGTCGGTGGTCGCGGGCCCCCACGACGTCGAGTCCGCCTGGCACCGTGCCGTCGGGTCTGGTTCAGGTTCGGCGCATCTCCGTGTGTTGGCTGAAACGGTGGTCGAGGTCGAGTTCTTGGTCACCCTTCTCGCCGTACGGAGTGACGGCCCCAACGGGCCCCTGATCGAATTTTGCGCACCCATCGGTCATCGCGACGCCGACGGCGAGGTGCTGGAATCCTGGCAGCCGCAGAAAATGAGCGCGGCCGCACTGGACGCCGCCAAGTCGATCGCCGCGCGCATCGTCAAAGCGCTCGGCGGACGCGGCGTCTTCAGCATCGAGTTGATGATCAACGGCGACGAGGTGTACTTCGCCGGCGTTACGGCGGGTCCGCGCGACAGCGCGTGGGTCACCGCGTGCAGCCAGCGACTTTCGGTGTTCGAATTGCAGGCGCGCGCCATCCTGGGCCTGCCGGTGGATACCGTGATGATTTCGCCGGGCGCAGCCCGCGTGATCAGTCCAGGCCTTGCGTCCAGTTCTGAAGCGCTGACTCGCGCACTCAGCGTGCCGGAAAGCGATGTCCGGGTGTTCGGGCCCCGTAGGGGAGGCGTGGCGCTGGCCACGGCGCCAGATCTGGACACTGCCCGCGACCGTGCCCGACAGGCGGCGGCCGCGCTCAATATGCGAGACTCACGCGGGTGAGCTACGCAGGAGATATCACGCCGTTGGAGGCATGGAAGCTACTCAGCGACAACCCCGAGGCGGTGTTGGTCGATGTGCGCACCGACGCTGAATGGCGGTTCGTCGGGGTACCCGACTTGTCAAGCCTTGGGCGTGAAGTGGTGTACATCGAGTGGAACACCACCGACGGCAGGCGTAATGAGAACTTCCTCACCGAATTGCGAGACCAGGTTCCGCCGGTAGCTGCCGGTGCCGAACAGCGGCCGGTGGTGTTCCTGTGTCGTTCGGGTAACCGTTCCATCGGTGCCGCCGAGGTCGCGACCGAGGCGGGTCTCACGCCGGCCTACAACGTGCTGGACGGGTTCGAAGGTCAGCTCGACGCCACTGGCCATCGCGGTGAAACTGGTTGGCGGGCAGTCGGATTGCCCTGGAGACAGGGATGATACGGCGATGACACAGGACCGTTCGGTCCGCACACCCAAGCAGCTGCCCGACGGCGTCAGCCAGGCCACCATCGGCGTGCGCGGGGGACTGCTGCGGTCCCGTTTCGAAGAGACCGCCGAGGCGATGTATCTGACGTCCGGCTATGTCTACGAGTCGGCAGCCGTTGCGGAGCAGTCGTTCACCGGCGAGCTGGACCACTTCGTGTATTCGCGCTACGGCAACCCCACCGTGACCATGTTCGAGGAACGGCTGCGCCTGATCGAGGGAGCCCCCGCGGCGTTCGCCACCGCGAGCGGCATGGCCGCGGTGTTCACCTCGCTGGGCGCGCTGCTGGCCGCCGGCGATCGGTTGGTGGCCTCGCGCAGCCTGTTTGGGTCGTGCTTTGTGGTGTGCAACGAGATTCTGCCGCGATGGGGCGTGCAGACCGTCTTCGTCGACGGCGACGACCTCGCACAATGGGAGCAGGCACTGTCGGTCCCTACCCAGGCGGTGTTCTTCGAGACTCCGTCGAATCCGATGCAGTCGCTTGTCGACATCGCCGCCGTGACCGAGCTAGCTCACGCGGCGGGCGCCAAAGTGGTGCTGGACAACGTATTTGCTACGCCATTGCTGCAGCAGGGCCTTCCGCTCGGGGTTGACGTGGTGGTGTACTCGGGCACCAAACACATCGACGGTCAAGGTCGGGTGCTGGGTGGCGCAATCCTCGGTGACAAGGAGTACATCGACGGGCCGGTGCAGAAGTTGATGCGACACACCGGCCCAGCTTTGAGCGCTTTCAATGCCTGGGTATTGCTGAAAGGCCTAGAGACTCTGGCGGTTCGGGTTGATTACAGCAACTCATCCGCGCACCGGATCGCGGAGTTCTTGGAGGGCCACCCCGCGGTGCGGTGGGTGCGCTACCCCTTTTTGCCATCGCACCCCCAGCACGACCTGGCCAAGCGGCAGATGACGGGCGGCGGCACGGTGCTCACTTTTGAGCTCAACGCGCCGGAAGGCGGCGCCAAGCAAACCGCCTTCCAGCTGTTGGACAAACTGGGGCTGATCGACATCTCCAATAACCTTGGCGACGCCAAATCGCTTGTCACGCATCCCGCGACCACGACGCACCGGGCGATGGGCCCGGAGGGCCGCGCCGCGATCGGGCTTGGTGACGGCGTGGTCCGCATATCCGTCGGGCTGGAAGGCACCGACGACTTGATCGCCGATATTGACCAGGCCCTGGGCTAGCCGGGCGGTCAGGCCTACCCCGTTTGCCCGTCGACGCCGTACAGCAGTCCGCGGCTGCCTCCGGCGTTGTGGCGGGGCCGCCATTGCCGAAGATGTGGGCGGACCCGCTCTGACCTGCGGTTTCCGCGGAAAACGTTCAATGTCGGTGGGTCGTGGCATACTCGAATGTATGTTCGATACGGATGAGTTCGCTGCGATGATGGACGATCGGCTGGAGCGCCAGTGTCCGTCGAGGACCGAGGAGTCCGCGGCGATGGTGGAGC
>Ga0182012_10003039_pt1 | contig 17979 bp, 17 predicted proteins | sample 612S2SmetaG_FD_120486 | JGI IMG/M metagenome (GOLD analysis project Ga0182012, IMG submission 120486) | Permafrost microbial communities from Stordalen Mire, Sweden - 612S2S metaG | ecosystem: Environmental > Terrestrial > Soil > Wetlands > Permafrost | place: Sweden: Stordalen | collected...
ACGCTTCTCCCAATCCAAAATAGAGCGGCAGCGAACTCTGCGACAAATATCCGGACTTCCCGTCGTTATATCTCATAAACGTTCGGCCGCCCGCCTTTACTCTCACGGTTGCGCCCAATCCATCGCGGTTCGAAACCGTCCCAATCAGTTTAACTTTGAGCCAGTGAATTGCTTGCCGGTCGCTCAAATTACTCACTAGCACTTGCGGGCTGGAACCGAACTCGTTGGTCACAACATCCAAATCTCCATCATTATCCAGATCGAAAATAACCGCTGCTCGCGTGCCCATGGCCGACATAACCGTGATAGTTCCTGTCTGCCCCTTGCACGGTTCCGTGAGATATCGTTCCGCATCCGCCGGCAGCTTCGAGCAATCCAAGTCAAACCACGGCGTATGCGTCTCGCCGCCCTTTCGCGGCTCTACGCCCACGATAAACTCCGAGTCCAAGAATTTCTTGCCGAGGTTATTCAATAAAACCGAATTAATCCCATAGCGGAAAGGAAAATTCATCGACGAGGCAACGAAAATATCCTCCCAGCCATCCGCGTTCAAATCGCCAATGCTCGGTCCCCACGGCCAATAGTTCTCCGCTCCCATGGTGTCCGAGACCTCTTCGAATTTGCCGCCTCCCAGATTGTGATAAAGCGAATTCCCAAACACAAAACTCGTTTTCGGACCCATCAGGAAATCCTCCGCTGGCGGATTGGGCGCTTTTATCTTTTCGTCTTTCGGCGCTAATTCCGTCCACATATCCGAATGCATGTCCGTCACATACAAATCGAGCTTGCCATCGTTGTCGTAATCGAAAAACTTGATTCCCATTGCCCCCCAGGAGGTCCGCGGAAAATAATCCTTTGTCTTTTCCGTGAACTTGCCCTCGTGGTTCTCATAGAAATGATTTGGCCCCATCATGTTAAGGAAATAAAGTTCCGGCCAACCATCCCCCTTCAAATCTGTAAACGTCGCATCTCCCGACCAACCCACCGGCTTTAATCCAACCTCTGCCGTCACGTCTTTGAAGTGATTGTGCCCCATGTTCTTGTACAGCACGGGAAACTCATAGCGCTCTGGAAACATATGCCCGGAGAAGGCATCCGGCAGCGCCAGGTATTCACCCTGCGCTCCCTTCTGGTCGCTGGTATACTTGCCCACATTGTCAATCAGCAAATCCAACAAGCCATCGCGGTCGTAATCGAAAAAAACCGCGCCCGACGAATGTTCCCCCGCGCCCGCTACCTGCGCTTCTTGTGTAATATCCCGAAAGTGCCCGTGCCCGTCGTTCTCAAAAAGTAGGTTACCCCCGCGCACGGTAGTCACAAACAAATCCGGATCTCCGTCGTTATCTATGTCCGCGAATGAAGCCGTTACGCTGATGCGGCCCGGCACGCCCACGCCCGCTTCCGCCGTGATGTTCTTAAACTTTCCGCCGCCCAGATTCTTCCAAAGCTCGTTGCCGCCCGTCTGGCTGAGGAAGTAAACGTCGTATAACCCATCGCCATCCACATCCGCCACGGCGATCCCGTTCCCATGGTCATAATGAGCTTTTTGATAGTTCTTGCCCGCGTCGTCCACGATGTGATTGACAAATGTTATGCCACTTTCTGCGAGTTGGTCCTGGAACTGAAACTGATAAAAAACTTTGAACTGATCCACCGTCTTGAACTGTTGTTGCTTCCGCGCGGCCAAGATCGCTCCGGCGTCTTCCGCCGGGTAAACGATTTGCGGATGGCCATTGGCGGCGCTTTCACTGTGGGAAGCCCAAATCACTCCCGCCGCGATCATCCCTATCGCAATCCCCAGAATCGTAGCTGTTCGCATTAGTTCTTTCCCTCATTGATGAGTTTTTGGTAAGCTGCCATTTCACTGTCCGCTTGCGAAGTCTTTCCCGCCTCCCGGTAAATGGCGGCTAAGCCGAAATGTGCCCGCGCCGCCACTGCGCTCTGCGAATCGATAGCCAGCAGGCTCTTCCAGCTTTGTTCGGCGCGGCCGGTGTCTTTCAACGCGACTGCCGCTTCTCCCAACCCTAACAAAATCTGTGGCGTGCCGGGGCGCAATTGATCAGCCCTGGCAAACTCAGTCAACGCATCTTTGGCGTTCCCCTGGTTCAGCAACGCTGCCGCCAAACGGTAGCTCGCCTTTACATCCAGCGGACGCAACTCCGTCTCGGCCTGGAATTGTATGATCGCCCCCGCTTCTTTCCGATCCAACTCCAAAACATTCCCCAACGCCAAATGCAGTCCGGGCATATACGGTTGTAGACGCAGCGCCTGCGCATACTCCGCTTCCGCCTCCCGCAACCGGTTCAATTCCACGTAAGCCTCCGCGTTCACCTGGTGAGCGCGCGCCGAATTTCCATCCCTCTCCCGAAGCTTGTCCAAGGCGTCCTTCGAAGCCGCGCTGGCCGCTCGCTGAAAATCGAAGAGCAGATCTGGATCGTTGGGTTGCTTCGCCAAAGCCTTCTCAAGCTCCTCCACGTCCCTGGGTGGGCGTTGCTCCAGTTGCTTCTGGTGCTTCAGGTCGAGGCTCAATCTCGCTAGCTGCTCACGCGTTCGCTTCGCGGCTTGCGCCGTCGCTTGCCCGTAGTAATAAAGCAAGTCGGCATCGTCCGGCTTCCGCTCAAGCGAAGCTTTCAATGCCATGATCGCGGTTCCGTAACTCCCGGTCTCCAGGTACGCCAGTCCCAGTAGCTCAGGCGTGTGAGTCTGTTCCAGGTGAGGTAGTGCTCCCGCCGCGTCTCCTTGCACCAGCCGGGCCACTCCCAGCATCTGGTGAGTCCCCAGCAATTTTGGATTGAGCTTAAGCGCCTCTTCCAATTCCGGAATCGCCGCTGAGTAATTGCCGTTCTGAAAATAGGCGTCTCCTAAATTCGCATGGCCCGACGCGGAAGCCGGTTGCAATTCGGTTACTTTTTTGAACTCGCGAATCGCGACTTCGAACTGGCCTTGTTTTTGCGCCGCCGCTCCCGCTTGCGCGTGTTCAATCACTTCGGGAGTGAGACTTTGCAGCAGCAAACAAAAAGTCAGGAACGCGAGCGTCATGCTCCTCCGTGCCAACAGCGCTTCCTAGTATTATAGCGCGTTTGTCGCGACTTTCCTGAAATTTCGACGAGATTTCTAGCGCTTCACAAGCGGTGAGCGTTTCTCATATTCAGGCGCCTTCACGTGCTCACTCCGACCGTCGATCTTCGCGCTTAACACGCCCTCTGCCCGGCCGATCTCCGATTGGAAGAGGTCCTTCATGTCGTCGAACCGCTTAGCCTGCCAGAACGCCGCCGCTAGAATCGCGCCGAAGTTCAGAGCAAACAGCGCTGAGGGTACGCCAATCGCCAGATATAGTTGCAAATCTGTCTGATCCGCCATGGTACCGCCCTTACTAGAACCTTGGGCTGGAAAGGACTTTGGCTAACCTACTTCCCCTTCTGCTGCGCCCTCATCCTCTCCAACGCCGCCGCCAGTTTGGCATCCTCCGGATTCAACTCATGCGCCTGCTCCATCACTGGCAACGCCGCCTTATCATCCCCCAGCGCGTGATACGTAGCCGCCAGCAAATTTAACGTATCAAAATACCGTGGATTCAATTCCGCCGCCTTCTGCAGCGCCGGCAGCGCCTCCGAATATCGCCGTAACCAGTACAAACTCAGCCCGAGATAGTGCCACCCATCAAACAGTTCAGGCTCCAATTCGACCGACGCGCGCAACGGCCTCACAGCGTCCTCAAACGCCCCTTTGCCCACATACAACTGCCCCAACAAAAGCATGCGCCGCGCATCATGCGGGTCGGCAATACGCTCGCACACCTCCCGCGCCTTTTCGAGCGTTTGCTCCTGCAACGCGTCCATACAAGCGCGCCCTTCGCCTTCTACCAAGCGCTGCGTTTCCCGCGCGCCGTCATAAAGTCTATACTCGCGTTTTGCCTCTTCATCCCGTCCAGTCATGCTGTAAAGCCGAGCCAACCGGTAATGAGGCTCCGGATCGTTGGGCACATTTTTTGTAGCTCGCTGCAGTGCTACGGTCGCCCGCTCCCGCTCACCTTCGCCCAGATACGCCATTCCCAAATAGTAGGTCGCTTTGGGAAACGAGGTATCACTCGCCAGCGGCTCCAACCGCCGGATGGCCGCCGCGAAATCGTTATCCCGTAAATCAAGCTGTCCCAGAAAGTAATTCAAACCAGGCCGTTCACCCAACCGCTTCCTCGCTGCTTCAAACTGTTTGCGCGCGTCGGCGTTGCGCTCTTGCGCAAATAGGCAGGTCGCGTATTGAATCCGCACCGTGTCGTCGTTAGGATCTGCGGCCAGCGCTTTCTCAAATTCAACCGCCGCTTCGCTATAGCGCCGGTCTTGCATGAGTTGCATGGCCTTGCCCGCATGCGCCGTCGCTTGCCCTAGTAAGCTCCCAATAAATATCAAGCCAACGGCCAATCCGCGCATCAATGCCTCCGCGGAAACCCCGTGAGCGCCTCACTCTTGACCACGCCCTTGCCCTCGCTAATCGTGACTAGTTTATCGGCACTCACACTTTTCACCGTCTCCCGCCCGCCACTCGCCCACAGAATCTCCAAATCCGCCGTCGCCGCCGTCCCCAGCCCAAAATGCAGCCGCCTGTCATTCACCGACAAATAACTCGCCTGCGCCGTTACTGCCTGTGCTTGCCGCCTGTCTCCGTAGCTCGCAATCACCGTCGACCCAATCGCGCCACGGTTTGACTTCACTCCCTCCAGCTTCACCTTCAACCAGTGTCCGCCGCCACTTACGTCGTTCCTGAGTAAAGACGGCGGCTCATTCACATTCATAATCAGAATGTCTACGTCGCCATCGTTATCAAAGTCTCCGAAAGCCACTCCCCGGCTCGAGTGCGCTTCCCCAATCGCCGGGCCCGCCGCCTCCATCAACTCCTCAAACTTGCCTTTTCCTAAATTCCGAAACAGCACCCGCGGCGTTTTATACGGGTATTCGAGATGCACTTTCTCTACCTCTGGAAACACGCTGCCGGTTGCCCAAAATAAGTCGGGCCAGCCGTCGTTATCGAAATCCTGTATCCCCGCGCCCCACCCCACATATCTTGTCTCTACGCCCAATCCCGCGCGCATCGACACATCTTCAAAACCGCCGCGCCCCACGTCCCGATACAGCACCGTTGTATCTTCGCTGAAGTGAGTCTTGAGCAGATCCAGCGCGCCATCGCAATCGAAATCTCCCAATCCCAATCCCATCCCCGCCTGTTCGTTGCCGTCCTCGTTGACCGAGACTCCCATCTCCAGACCTTGCTCCAGGAACCTCCCATCGTTCTGGTTCAAGAACAGCAGACTCGGCGTTGAATCGCACGCTACATAAATCCCCTGCCGGCCCGTGCCAAAATAGTCCGCCGCCATCGCCGTAAGATTGTAGGCCGGTTTCGCTTTATCAATACCCAGGGCCTTCGTAACGTCCGTAAACGTGCCATCTCCGTTGTTGTGGTAAAGCCAGCATCGTCCTGGCGGCAAACCGCGCGGCCCGTAATAAACCGGCACTCCCAAAAAGTTGCAGTTCGGATTCTTGCCTGCCGCCGGCACCCTGTCAAACTCGAACTCCACATAACTCGTGACAAACAGATCCAAGAATCCATCACGGTCATAATCCACCCAGGTACAACCAGTGCCAAAATGCCGGCCCTCGTGCAGCAACCCGGCCTTCTGTGTCACATCGGTGAAGGTGCCATCTCCGTTGTTGCGGTACAAAACATTCTGCCCCCACTGAGTGATGAAGATATCGTCGAATCCATCGTTGTTGTAGTCGCCGATCGTAACTCCAAATCCCCAATCCTGCCGAATCAGTCCGGCTTCGCGGGTGACATCCTTGAATGTCCCATCCCGGTTATTCTTGTAAAGTCGATTGCTTGCTCCCGCCACTGCCCCATCGCGCCTTGTCCCGGTAACGGTGAAGATATCCAGCCAGCCATCGTTATCGTAATCAATAAAGGCGATCCCGCATCCCATCGATTCCAGAATGTAATCCGTATGGCCCACCGGTCCGCAAATCACCGGTTCTCGCAAACCCGCGGCTGCCGCCACATCGCTGAAGCGCGCATGAAAGGGCAGTCCGGAAGGCTTGCCTCGTGGCTGCGGACTCACTCCTCTGGTGGCTATGCCAGTTCCCTGCTGCGCCGCCTGACTCGCCGCGGCCAGCATCGCCAGCATGTCGCGTCGCGTAATCACTTGGTCAACAGACTGTCGATGACTTGTTGAAACTGCGCATACGGTTGCGCGCCCACCAACGCCTTCGCCAATTTAATCTTCGACGGGTTCTCCGGATCGGCCGTCCCAAACAAAAATGCCGGTGTTCCTTGCAAACCTATGTTGGCAATCTTCTGCGCCGATTCGCGAATCGCCGCCGTATATTTCCCGCCCGCTAGGCAGGCGTCAAACGCCGCCTCATTCAGTCCCACGGCCTTTGCCCCATCGGCCACTCCGGTTGTACTCAAATCGCGCTGGCGCGTGAAAAGTTGATCGTGCATCTCCCAAAATTTTCCTTGCTCGTTGGCGCAGTGCCCGGCTTCGGCTGCCTTCAAGGCGTTGGGATGAGTGCTCTCGCCCGGAAAATCGGCAAACACATACCGTATCTTCCCCGTCTTGACGTACCCATCCATCACCTGCGGATAAATCGTCTTGAAATACTGCAAGCAGTAGGGACACTGAAAATCCGACAACTCAATCACCGTCAACTTAGCGTTCGCCGCACCCATTGCCGGATCGCCGCTGATGTCATAGACCGGCGTTGTCCGCGCTTTCTGTTCGTTCAGCGCCGCTTTAATCTGCTCCAAGTCGGCCTGCAACGCCTTTACTTGCGCCTTCAATTGCTCGATCTCTTTTCGCAATTCGGCATCGTCCGCACGCACCAGTCCGGCTGCCAGCAACATCAACATCCCGAATTTCAACCGGCCCATGCGTTGATGATACTGCAACCTGGCCACCCGCTTCGCACGCGGCGTTTCGCTTGCGTGTCGTATCATCGTTGGGCGGAGACCTTATGGCGCAACCTAATTCGTTCCACTATGAGTTTGAGTACTCTGAACTCGACAAATCGCAGGATCTCGATTCGCGCGGTACCAAAGTGACGAAGGTAAAATGCCACGGCAATATTGTGGCCGAGACCAGACACACCGTGGAGGAGATCTTTAAAAACACTCCTTTTCAAGGCCATATCATTATGGACCTGAGCGATGTCGGTTACATCGATAGCGCCGGGTTGGGTGCGCTCATGCGCCTGAAGTTGTCCGCCATCAAGCAAGGCGGCACCGACGTGAAATTTGTCGAAATGACGCCCCGCGTGCTGCAATTGCTGAAACTTTCCAACCTCACCGATTGGTTCGCCGCGTAGAGTCCCATTCTCGTTTCGGGGGGGCCGTGCTATCGGGTTGCACCTGTTGGGACTGCTCGGCTGCAATGTTGATGCGGTGGCGGAGCCGGCAGCGGGGCAACTTTGCAAAACGAAATCGAGCGGGATCGCGAACTTGCCTTCTAGCAAAGCGCAGCGCCTTGGCCTATCGCGCGATTGTTCACGAGGTTAAGACGCTTTCCACCCGATAAACAGCTGCGGCGGAACATTGAAGAAACTGCCCAGCTTAGATGCGGTGGCAATGCCGATGGCTCTCTTGCCGCTCAAAATCTCGGACGTATTCCCTTTGCTGCCGAAGACGGGCCATAGATCTTTCGCAGACTGGCCGCGTTGCTCGAGAAGAAAGCCAATCAATTCAGTTGGTGTGGCTTTGGGCAGCGCATAGTGTTCGGCTTCATACTGCTCAATGAGCGTCGTTAATAATTCAGCGAGTTCCTTCTGTTCTTCAGAAGGATGCTCCAGTTCGTCTAGCTCCAATAGCATTTGAGTGAAGCGTTCAAGGTCGTTATCATTGCGTATGACGTGAGGCCGCGCCTTGGCGAGGAGTTTGCCGTATTTGGTTTGGTCGAGGATGTGGGTACTCATTTGTTCCAGTCCATCTTCTCGTAGTTTTTGTGTGTAAGAATGTGGAGCACAAAGACCTTCCTGGATTCATAATTCACCCGAGCGATCAGGCGGTACTTGTTATTGGCGATGTCGAACACGGTCCGGCGTCCGACGATATCCGCACTGCCGAACGTGGTCCTCAGCTCGGCGAAATTCTTCCACACGCCAGCCTTCATGGTGTCGTGCCAGGCGAGAAGACTAGCCTTCGAATCCGCATGTTTATCGATAAACTCCCTGATCCTCTTTAGCGAGATGATGCGCAATATTGTATGTTCTCATATTTGAGAACATCGCGCAAGTGGCATCAACTTCCAACGCGGCAGTTCGCGGTTTCTTGCGAAGTCGATGAAGGTAACGACTGGGTAGGCGTACGGCAAGCGTACCTGTAGCTTATCTCCCACATCCACGCTCTCTATCACCTGCATCACCTGGCCTTCCATCGATGCGACAGTTTCCTTCGCACATCCAAGTAGATAAGGGTAATTAGCCGGTGATTCGCGTGGTCGTTTGGGCCAGATTAGTGAAACAGAAATGAAACGGAGTGGGCTGTTGGGGGAGGTTTTCCGCTTTCTGGGAAATGCAATACCTTACTTTCCGTCGGCTTTTGAGGTGTAGGCTTTCAAGCCACTCCTACCCTTCAGAGCGCCAAATCCGTCTTTGATCTTGACCATTGATGAAGCTAGCACCTCTTGGTCTGCTTTTATGGCATCTCCGATTTGGGCTATTTTTGAGCCGTTGCTTTTAAGCAAGAAAACCGGAATTTCACCGTGATCTTCGGCGACTCTAGACAGAATCGCGCGCCTTAGTCTGAAGGCCTCTCGATAGAGCTTCTCGATAGAGGCAAACGCTGAAGTCACATTTCGTGCCTGGGCTGCGATCTCGATCGCAATGGATGGGTATTCTCGGTTGTGAATTGAATTGGCAGATTCAACAAGTGTGGCCACGGCGGTATCCAATTGGTCGATGTTCGACCGGAACGATTCCATCGAATTTGTTATGAGGACGCTACCTTCTTGAAGCGCATTAGTCGCGTGTGCCAATCTGGCGACGTCGGTCGACCTGATATTAATCGCACCCTTCAGCTCCGGCCAGTAGGTGCCTTCCTTCTCAAAATCAACCATCGGTACATCTGAGGTGATCTCGGTGTCGAACTGAGCGTCGAGGAATGCTGTATAGGCACGCGAAAACTTATCGAGCGTCTCTTTGTCACCAGCACAGGAACTCAAGGCCAAAAGGAAAACCAGAACGGGGGATGAAAAACCATTTTTCAAGAGGATACCAAGCGTGCGTTTATGACTGCAAGTTAATGAATCAGGTGTATCACACTTATTGAAACTATGCGGCTCGCCGACCACTTGAACTGGGTTAGTCCATGGGCAGTGGCCAGCATTTCGCGCCGGCAATTCGAAAGCCAGCCTACTTGCTCGATCCTAAGTCAGCTGCGCGGCGACCGTCAGGCTAACGCGGCAGCTCGCGGATTTTCGCAAAGTCAATAAAACCGCGGACTGGATCGGTGTGCGTCAAGCGGACTTCCAACTTGTCTCCCACGTCCACCTCCTCTATTCCTTGCATCAGCCGGCCTTCCATCGGCGGATTGAGCACTCTGACATAAGTCCCTTTTGGTGAAACGCCCGTCGCCATGGCCAAGAAAGTTTGCCCGACTTTGCCGGCCATGGCCACGGCCGCGATACGCTTCTGCATGGTCCGCTCGACTTTGCGGGCGGCGTCTTCGCGCTCGGTGCAATGCGTGGCAATCGTATTCAATTCTTCGTCGCTATACGGCGCGGGTGCTCCGGCCCAAAGCGCTTTCAAGATGCGCTGCGTCACGATGTCGGCAAAACGCCTGTTCGGCGCCGTGGAGTGCGTGTAATCGTGCGCCGCCAAGCTGAAATGTCCGCCATCATCGTCGCCGGGACGCTGCAATTTGTATTCGCCAGGGCCCAGCAGCTTGATCACTGACAAAGACAAATCGGCGTAATGATCCGGATCGACCTGCTTCCGCTTTAAAAGAAATTCGTTCAGCGCTTTTACGTCGGGTTCTGCCGGTAAAACATCGCCGGAACGTCTCGCCAACTCGACAATCCGGTCCCAGCGCACCGGCTTCGAAACCACGCGCCGGATGGACGATACGCGCTTTTCTTGAAACGTGCGCGCCATGGCTTCATTGGCCGCTACCATGAAGTTTTCGATCAATAGGCCGGCGCTCGTCTTCTGGGCCGCTGCCAAGCCGGTTACTTGATCGTTCTCAAAGGTCGGAGTGGTTTCCGTCCGTTCAAAACTCAACGCGCCGAGCCGGTGGCGAGCCTCCAACAATCTCTGCGCCGCTTTATTTTGCAGTTGCAATTGTGCCTGTAGTTCCATTGATGCGGCTACTTTTTCAGGCCCCGCAACAGCGCCGTCGAGCCACGGACCGACACTGTTGTAGGTCAACTGCGCTTTGTTGCGGACCGTGGCCGGATAGGAACGGACATCGCTCACTTCACCATCCGTGCCCACAATATATTCGCTGATCACCGCAGCGCGATCTGCGTTCTCGAGCAGCGACGTCAAACCGGTGGAAAGTTTTTCCGGCAGCATCGGAAAGGTGCGCACGGACGCGTAGACGGTGGTGGTCTCCGCCTGGGCATGGGTGTCGAGCGCGCAACCTTTGTTCACGTAAGCATCCACGTCGGCAATCCCGACCAGCACTTTGATCCGCCCGTCACTCAGTTGTTCAGCCACTTCAATCTGGTCCAGATCGCGCGACGTATCGTTGTCGATGGACGACCACAACAAATTCCGCAAATCCACGGAACCAGGAAGCGACGTCGCTGCCAAACTATTTAGCTCCGTGACAGCATCCGCTGGAAAATCGGGATGAAAACCGTTGTCGATTACCGTCTGTAAAGCCGCGGCATTGAGATCATAAGGCATAGCGTTACTGTAACTTGTGCGCTCGTTTCGTTCGTCATATCTTAGTGTTTGTCTTTGCTGGTTTGAACCTATGCCTACCCAACTGACCATTAATGGACGGCCTACCACCGTCGAAGCCTCCGCCGACACGCCGCTGCTGTGGGTGCTGCGAGACGTTCTCAATCTGCACGGCACGAAATACGGCTGCGGCATCGGCCAGTGCGGCGCTTGCACCGTGCATGTCAACGGCCAGCCTCAGCGTTCCTGCGTGACGCCCATATCGGCCATACCCAACGCACATATCACCACGATTGAAGGCCTGTCGGCCAGTGCGGCGCATCCGCTGCAGCAGGCTTGGATCGAAATGGACGTGCCGCAATGCGGCTATTGCCAAGCGGGACAAATCATGTCCGCCGCCGCTTTGCTGGCCAGACATCCCAAACCGACGAACGCTGAGATCGACGAAGCCATGAGCGGTAATCTGTGCCGCTGTGGAACTTATGTACGCGTTCGGCAAGCCATTCACAAAGCAGCCGGCATGGCTGTTACCGAAGGAGCCGCCTGATCATGCGAGTCACTCGCCGTTCATTTCTACAAGTCTCCACTGCATCCGGCGGCGGATTACTCCTTGGCGCTTATAGCGCACCCTTCGCGGCGGCGCAACAGCCGCCCGCGCCACCACCCTTTGAAACCACCGCCTTTGTGCGCATCGCACCCGATGGCGCCATCACTCTTCTCTCGCGCAATCCGGAAATCGGGCAGGGAATCAAGACGATGCTACCGATGCTCATCGCCGAAGAGTTGGAAGTCGATTGGAAAACGGTTAAGGTTGAACAAGCCGATCTTGATAACAAATACGGCATGCAAACCACCGGCGGCAGCCGCGCGGCTTCGAACAACTGGGTTCCCATGCGGCAGGTGGGTGCGGCGACGCGGCAAATGTTGATCGCCGCCGCCGCCAAATCCTGGGGCGTTGCGGAGACCGAATGCTTTGCGACTAACGGCCGCGTCTATCATAAAGGCACTGACCGTTCTCTGGGCTACGGCGAACTCGCTTCGGCCGCTGCCGGCATGCCGGTGCCAGATCTCAAAACACTCAAGCTCAAAGATCAAAGCGATTTCAAAATCATTGGCAAGGCTACGCGCTCGGTAGACGTGCCCGATATCGTCGCGGGCAAGCCGATCTTCGGTATCGATTTCACCATGCCCGGCATGTTGTTCGCTGTTTATCACAAATGCCCGGTTTTCGGCGGTAAAGTGGCCGGCGTCAATATTGACGACATCAAGAAACTTCCCGGCATCCGTCACGCTTTTGTGGTTGACACAACGGTGAAGACCGGTCCGGTGGTGGAAGGCGATCCCGGTCTTGAACCCGGCATCGCTATCGTGGCAGATACGTGGTGGGCTGCCAATTCCGCGCGCAAGAAGCTCGACGTAAAGTGGGATGAAGGTCCCGCCGCCGAGCAAAGCAGCGAAGGCTTCGCTAAACGGGCGCTGGAACTTTCGCAACAAGCGCCGCAGCGCACGCTCAAAACCGACGGCAATCTGGATGACGGTTTCAAGAACTCCGCCAAGATTCTGGAAGCGGCTTACGACTATCCGTTCATCTCGCACGCACCGCTCGAGCCACGCAATTGCAGCGCGCGCTTTCAAGATGGCAAGCTTGAGATTTGGAGCACCACGCAACTTCCGGCGCGCGGTCGGACGCTGGTCTCCAAGGCGCTCGGCATTCCCGAGAGCGATATAACCATTCACCTATTACGAGCGGGCGGCTCCTTTGGCCGTGGCCTGACGAACGATTACATGGCCGAGGTTTCGCATATCGCCAAAACGATTGGCGGCAACGTGCCCGTTAAGCTGCTCTGGACGCGCGAAGACGATATGACCCATGACTACTATCGTCCCGGTGGGTTTCACTATCTCAAGGGCGGCATTGATGCTGCGGGTAAGGTTGTGGCTTGGCGTAATTATTTTGTCACCTATGGCGACAATGAACATTTCGCCTCGTCGGCAGCCATCAATCCGCTGGAATTTCCAGCGGACTTTGTGCCGAATTTCGCTATTCATGTCTCCGCCATGCCGCTGGCGCTCAAAACCGGGGCATTGCGCGCACCGGCTGCTAACTCGCAGTGCTTTGTGATGCAGTCGTTCATTGACGAATTGGCGCATGCGGCCGGCAAAGACCCCGTCGCTTTCCGTCTTGAATTGCTGGGCGAGAAGGCGCAAGAAAAATACGATGTGGCCCGTATGCGCGGCGTTCTTACCGCCGTGGCGGAACGTTCTGGCTGGGGAAAGCGCACGCTGTCCAAAGGAACGGCGATGGGCGTGGCCTTTCATTACAGCTTCCAGGGCTACTTTGCGCACGTTGCCGAGGTCACGGTGGCCGCCAATCAACTTAAGGTGAACAAGATTTGGGTCTGCGGCGATATTGGCAGCCAAATCATCAATCCCAGCGGTGCCGAAGCACAAGTGCAAGGCGGCGTTATCGACGGCTTGAGCGAACTGATGGCGCAAGAGATCACACTCGAAAAGGGGCGCGTTGTGCAGACGAATTACCATCAGCACAAGCTGTTGCCGCTTTCCAAAGTGCCCCGCATTGACGTGCAGTTTTTGCAGACAGAGCATGATCCTACCGGGCTTGGCGAGCCCGCGTTGCCGCCGGTGATCCCGGCCGTGACGAATGCGATTTTCGCGGCCACTGGAAAACGGATTCGCAGTATTCCGCTGGCGAAAAGCGGCTTTAGCTGGGCGTAACGAGACGCGCGAATTCCCGCACAACCCGTTCGCCTAAATCGAAGGCGCCTTTCATCAGATCATGACCGGCGCCTTCTATCACTTGCAACTCCGTTTTGGCTGGAATGAGCGCGAGTGCCGCCTTTAATTCTTCAACCGTGCCGAATTCGTCCTTCGTGCCGCTGACGAATAAGGCGGGCGTGTGCAACTGCGGAAAGTGTGCGGTGCGCAATTGATTAGGTTTTTTCGGCAGATGCAGTGGATAGGAAAGCAGCAAGAGCGCTTTCACCAAGCCGGGGATTTCGGCTGCCAACATGCTGGCTTGCCGGCCGCCGTAAGAATGTCCACCGAGGTAAATCCGCTCCGCCTTTCCTTGCAATTCGCTCACTGCCGAGCGCAGCCCTTCACGGTCTTGCACGGCCGTCGCCGGCGAGGGCGGACCAAATGGCTTTCTCTGCCGAAAGGGCAGGTTATAACGCAGCACAAACCAACCTTCGCCGGCAAAGGCTTCTGCCACTCGAATCAATAAAGGCGCTTGGGCGTTGGCGCCTGCGCCGTGGGTTAGGACCAGGCCATGGCCATTCGGTTTTGCCGGGGCGTGTAAAAGTTCAGTCACATGTGTAATGGTAAAACCAAACAATGCATCGTCTCGTTTGCCTATTATTAGCCGCCGCTTGCCTGCCAGCCCAGGAGAAGCCGCTCGATATCGTTCACCGCATCAAAGTAGAGGCCTTCCAGAATTCCAAAGTCATGGAGCAGCTTTCCTTTCTTTCGGATCTCTATGGGCCGCGGCTAACAGGATCTCCCGAATTTGTGCAAGCGGCCGATTGGGCGGTCTCACGCTTGAAAGAGTACGGCCTGACAAACGTGCATACGGAGAAGTGGGGTCCATTTGGCCGCGCCTGGTCGCTTGAAAGTTACAACCTCGAAATGATTTCGCCGCGCTACTCGCATCTTTCCGCTGCGCCGCTGGCCTGGAGTTCACCCACCAATGGCGTAGAAACCGGCGAACCTGTTTACGCTCCTTTTGAGAGTTCGGGCTTCGACCTTGAAAAGAACAAGGAGGCGTTTGAGAAGTATCGGGCGAAATGGCAAGGCAAACTGCACGGCAAGATCGTGCTTATCTCGGAATCCCACCCGCTCAAGCCTGGCACTCAGCCGAATTTCCGGCGCTACACGGACGCTGATCTCGCAGAAATGGCGCAAGCTCCCGAGCCATTCAAGCTCATGGCAAAGTCGCTAGACGAAATCAAAGTGCCCTCCAGCCCCGAAGAAGTGGGCAAGCTTATGGGCCATCTGCCGAGTTCCATCACGTTCGAGCTCTATGACCGCTATGAGGATTTCATCTACTCACAAGGCCGCTTCTATAGCGATGAAGGTGCCGCCGCCGTGATCCGAGCCGACGATCGCGCCCACAATGGGCTCGTGTTCGGCGAGGCGGCGGGTTCGCACATGAGTAAAGATCCCTTGGCGCCGCCAACCTTCGTCGTGACCGAAGAACAATATTCACGCATCACGCGCTTGCTCGAAGATAAACATCCGCCTACGTTGCGTATGAGTCTCGCGGCCAAAGTATCCGCCAGCGATGGCGATGGCATGAACATTCTTGGCGAAATTCGCGGTGAAACCAAACCCGATGAAGTGGTGATGATCGGCGCGCACTACGATTCCTGGCACGCCGGCACCGGCGCGACCGACAATGGCGCGGGTTCGGCGGTGATGATCGAAGTGATGCGCATTTTGAAAGCCACGCATATCAAGCTGAATCGCACGGTGCGCATCGGCTTGTGGAGCGGTGAAGAGCAGGGACTTTTAGGTTCGCGGGCTTATGTGAAAGAACACTTCGGCACGGAAGGCGCAGGGAAAGACAAGTTCGACGTTTATCTGAATTTGGATAACGGCAGCGGTAAAATCCGCGGCGTTTATTTGCAGGAAAACGACGCGGCGCGGCCCTTATTCGAGGAAGCTTTCCGGCCGTTCCACGACATGGGCGTAAGCACGATAACCCTGCGCAATACAGGCGGCACGGATCATCTTTCGTTCGACAGTGTCGGGCTACCCGGCTTTCAGTTTATTCAGGATCCGCTGGATTATGGATCGATTACCCATCATTCGGCGGCGGACACTTATTCGCACGCGGTGCCCGAGGACCTGATGCAAGCGGCGGCGGTGATTGCTTCCTTGGTGACCGATTTTGCCAATCAAGAACAGCAATTTCCACGAAAGTAATTGGACGTTTCGCGATACCGCATTTGGTATCATCTTTGGATGTCAGGACCGGAAAAAACGATCCGCAAGATGCGGCAGAACCCGGTCGGATGGCGCATTGAAGATTTGATGGCAGTAGCCGGGGAACATGGGCTAGAGTGGCGTCGGCCACACGGCGGAGGAAGTCATGTCATATTTAGTTCCCCAGGCGTAAGAGAGATCGTCACGGTACCGTCCAAGCGCCCAATTAAGCCGGTGTATGTGAAGCACTTGTTAGCGCTCATAGATGCCGCAAAAGGAGCGGCGAATTGATGAGAACCATGGCAAAGCACAAGCTGGACAAATACCGAATGACGATACGCCCGTTGTCAAAAGAAGAAGGAGGTGGATTCCTGGTGGAGTATCCGGAGATTCCGGGATGCATGTCGGATGGTGAAACGGTTGAAGAAGCAATCGCTCAGGGCCGGGAAGCTTTGCGCGATTGCCTGGCAGTGTTCCGGGAGTCGGGCCAACAGATTCCGGCGCCGGAGCGCGAGGCGGCTCAGTGGCGTCAGCGATTGCCCCGCACGCTTTACACGAAGCTAGCCGAACAGGCAAAACGCGAGGGTGTGAGCATCAACAGCTTGGTAACCGCCATGATTGCTGAGGCAATTGGCGCTAGACGGCGCGCTTCACGCTCCCGTTAATCGAAAGCAACTCAGATTTTTAATAAGGGAGGGTTCTGGGCCTTCTGAAAGAATAAGGTTATGCGGTCTTTGTTCCTATTCTTCCTGTTGGTGTCCGAAGCTGCCACCTTCGCCCAGCAGCCGGCTACGGAAACGTTGCACACAACCACCCGTTTGGTCCAAATGAACGTTCTGGTTCACGATGCGAAGGGCAAGCCCGTGGTAGATCTGACCCGCGACGATTTCGTGGTGTTGGATGAAGGGCGAGCCTGCCGCCTGGTCGCCTTCCAGATGGTGGAGCAAACGCCGCCAGGTCGCGTTGCGGCCACGCCACATCCTTTAAGGATTTATAACAAAAGCCCCGCGCTAGCCGATAAGCCTGCCTCCGCTACGGTTATCTTGATTGATTCGCTCAACATGAAATCGGCGGAAGACTTGCGGTATGTCAAACGAGAGCTTCCCAAGTTTCTTGAGAATTTGGGGGCGGGCAACCCTATCGCCCTTTACAGTTTGGCCGGTCCCACCGTGCGAGTCATACACGAGTTCAGCAGAGATGCCGAATCGCTGGTGAAATCCTCGGACCGAGGCCCAGGCGCGCTCAGTGAATGGCTGGATTCTTCTAAGGGCCTCGGAACGGGAGGGGCCACGGAGCACATTCGAGCGGAATACACTTTGGGAGCTTTGGAGTCGATTGCCTTGCATCTGGGTAACATTCCGGGACGAAAGACCTTAGTTTGGGTGTCGAGTGCGTTTCCGGTGACCCTCGGATTCACTCACTCCGAATCCGTGGCCAATGGTGCGTCAACAATAAACGCCAAGCACGGAGACCTCGAGTCTTATCGCTATCGAGTGAAGCGGCTGGCTCGAATCATGAATAACGTGGACGTCGCGATCTATCCTGTGGACCCGCGGGGACTGTCTGTTGAGAGGCAATATGATGCGAGTGCCAAGAAACCCACTGGCGGTCCTGCAGCCCGGCTCATGACGAAAGGCGAGGATACCGCCGGCGAATTCACCACGATGGATCTGCTTGCTTCCGAGACGGGCGGTTTGGCGTTCTACAACAAAAACGCGTTGAGCGAAAGTATTCAGCGGGCGGTCGATGACTCGCGTGTCACGTACGTGCTCGGTTTCTACCCGGATGAGTCCACCTGGGACGGCAAAATTCACCGGCTCGAGGTTCAGGTCAATCGCCCGGGTGTGCAAGTGCGCAGCCGGCGGAGCTATTTTGCCAGTGATCTGGCGCCCGAGGCAGAACCTGACCGGCTCGCAGCACTGCAACTGCTGGCTGCCAGTCCTTTGAATGGAACGGCGATTGGGTTGACGGTTGAGGTAACGGCTAACCCTTTACGGCCGGGTCCGCAGCAGATCAAGATATCGGTGGCCCCGCAAGATTTGAACTTTGTGGAAAGAGGCCGTGGGTGGCGCACCGATTTCGATCTGCTTCTTACGCAACAATCGGCGGATGGCCGGCGCATTGGCGGCGAGCGCAGCCAGGTGCTGCT
>Ga0182012_10003040_pt1 | contig 17969 bp, 14 predicted proteins | sample 612S2SmetaG_FD_120486 | JGI IMG/M metagenome (GOLD analysis project Ga0182012, IMG submission 120486) | Permafrost microbial communities from Stordalen Mire, Sweden - 612S2S metaG | ecosystem: Environmental > Terrestrial > Soil > Wetlands > Permafrost | place: Sweden: Stordalen | collected...
ACGCCTCCCCGACACCAGCGCCCGCCGCCGCTCCGGCTCTTGACGGAAAGCGATGTGCTTTATGTTTCCGTTTTGTGCCCTTCAAGCAGCGCCAGCAGCCCGGCTTCGTCAATCACCGGCACCTTGAGCTCAATCGCCTTATCGAGCTTCGATCCTGCCTCTTCGCCCGCCACCACGTAACTCGTCTTCTTGCTTACCGACCCCGCGGTCTTCCCGCCAGCCGCCTCGATCCGCCGCTTGGTCTCGTCGCGTGTAAGGGTAGGTAGGGTGCCAGTCAGCACGAACGTCAGGCCCTCCAATTGCGTCGAGCGCAGCTTCTTTTCCGCCGTCATGTCCACGCCGGCGCCCTTCAGGCTCTGCACCAGAGACACATTCGCGGGTTGCGAGAAAAACTCCAGAATTGCCTGCGAAATCCGTGGCCCCACTTCTTCCACGTGCTCCAGTTCCTCGGCGGATGCCTTCTCCAGGGCTTCGATGGTCCCGAACTCCTCGGCCAGCAGCTCGGCCGTGCGCTCGCCCACAAAGCGAATGCCGAGTCCCATCAGCGCCCGAGCCAAGCCCGCTTTTTTCGACTGCTCAATCTCCTCAAGCAGCGCGCGTGCAGACTTCTCCGCGAACCGGTCGAGCCCAGTCAGTTGCTCCTCCGATAGTGAGTAAAGATCGGCCACGCTGTGAACCAGGCCTCGGTCGAGCAACTGCTGTACAACGGCATCGCCCAGTCCCTCGATGTTCATGACGGAGCGCCTGCCAAAGTGGAGCAAGCTTTCGCGCAGCTTGGCGGGGCAATCGATATTCACGCAGCGATAATCGACTTCGCCTTCAGCGCGCACAACCTGCGAGTGGCACTCCGGACACTCGGTAGGAAACTCAAATTCGCTGGTTCCCCTGGGGTGTTCGTTGTCGGAGATAACCTCCACAACTTTCGGAATCACGTCGCCGCCGCGTTCCACCTTGACCCAATCCCCAATATGAAGGTCGAGCCCCTTGATGAAGTCCGCGTTATGCAGCGTGGCGCGGCTGACAGTGGTGCCGCCGATGAACACAGGGGTGAGTTCCGCAACGGGGGTGAGCTTGCCGGTGCGACCCACCTGCACGGTAATTTCGTTCACCTGGGTTACACCGGATTTGGCCGTGAATTTGTAAGCGATAGCCCATCGCGGCGCGCGCCCCGTATACCCCAGCCGCAGTTGCGTAGCGTGCGAGTCCACCTTCAGCACCACGCCATCGATCTCATATCCCAGCTTGGCTCTCCCCGCCCCCGCCTGATCGATGAAGTGGCTCATTTCCTCAACCGAGGCAACCAGTTTGCGATGCGGATTGACGCGAAACCCCAGCGCGGTCAGCGCATCGAGCGTAGCGCGCTGGCCCTGCGGCCAATACTCGCCCCCCACCAGCAGAAAATACGCGTAAAGGTCCAGCCTCCGCTTCGCTACAACGCGCGAATCCAGCGTCCGCAGCGTTCCAGCGGCAGCATTGCGCGGATTCACAGCCGGCGGCAGCCCCTCGCTTTCGCGATCTTCATTCAGCCGCAGAAACGCCGCTTCCGACATCACCGCCTCGCCGCGCACTTCGAATGCTTGCGTCAGGTGGGCCTTTTCAAGCGATGCGGCGGGGATTGACAGCGGCACGCTCCGAATCGTGCGAATGTTGGAAGTAACATCCTCGCCCGTCTGCCCATCGCCGCGAGTCAATCCTGAAATCAGCCTTGAGCCTCCGCCGTCCGCAGGGCCGTATTGCAGCGCCACGCTCAGACCGTCCATCTTCAACTCGGCCATGTATTCAACCGGTAGCGACCCCGCCAGTTCGTGAACGCGCCGATCCCACTCCGCCAACTCCTCGACCGAGTAAGCATTATCCAGCGAGAGCATGGGTCGTGAGTGCTTCACCTTCTGGAAACCTTCGGCCGGTTTGCCGCCTACACGCTGGGTCGGCGAATCCGCGGTCAGCAGCTCGGGATGAGCAGCTTCCAGGCGCTTGAGCTCGTTCATCAGCGCGTCATACTCGGCGTCGGAAACCTCCGGCGCGTCCATGACGTGGTAAAGATGCTCGTGGTGGCGCAGCTCAGCGCGCAAATCTTCAATGCGCTTCGCTGAAGAGGATTCAGGGTTTGTCGATTCGCCCATGGGCTGAATTATAGGAGACGCGCAAGGTACTATGGTTGCGAGCCTTTATGGAACCTGTAACGCACTTTCTGACCGGCGCCTGCATCGGCCGCGCCGGGTTGAATCGCAAAACAGCCTACGCCACGCTGGCTGCGGTTTTGGCCGCAGAAGCCGCCGACATGGACGTGTTCTGGGGCCTGCGCGGGCCCGTCGAAGAACTGAAGCACCACCGCGGCATCTCCCACACCTTCATCGCCGCGCCGGTCGTGGCAGGAGTGATCGTAGGCCTGGTGGCCCTGCTTCATCTCTGGTGGGACGCCCGCCGCAAACGCAAGCTGGCCGCCATCGCGTTAGACCCCGAAGCCCCCATCCCGCGCCGCCTCCAGCCCAAGCCCGTCCACTGGGGCTGGCTCTATCTCACCGCCCTCATCGCCGCATTGAGCCACCTGCTCCTCGACTGGACCAACAACTACGGCCTGCGCCCATTCTTCCCTTTCAATCCGCGCTGGTACACGGGCAGCTTCGTCTTCATCGCCGAACCGGTCCTATGGGCGCTCCTTTTGGCGGCGATGATTATCCCGGGCCTGCTCGGATTGATCGGCGGAGAAATTGGCGCGCGCAGCAAGCCCTTTCGCGGCCGCGGATGGGCCATCTTCGCGCTCGTCGGCATGGGGATTGTCTGGGGCTGGCGCTGGTCGGAGCATGCCCAGGCCCTGGCACTCGTTGAAAACGCGCAAGTAGCCTCCCAGCCAGTCAAGCGCATGGCAGCGGAGCCCTATCCCGTCGATCCTTTTCGATGGCATGTAATTCTCGAGACAGCCGACTTCTATCAGACCGCCGAAGTCAACACCCGCACCGGCGAAATCGCCAGCGACCCGCAGCGTGACGTGATGTATAAACCGCCCACGACCGCAGCCGTTGAAGCCGCCAAGCAGACGCCGCTCGGCAAAGTGTACCTCGACTGGGGAACCTGGGCGGTAGTGCGCGACGTTGGTCAGGAGCCTGTCCCAGGATTGGCCCCGCCGCAACTCCCCGCCAATCGCCAGTGGACCACGGTCGAATTCTCCGACCTGCGCTTCAACTACTCATTTCTGGCCTCGGCCCGCTCCACGGCACCCAAAACACTGGGCGGTTCGGTCTACATCGTGGACGGCCGCGACGACGCAGGCGAAGTGATGAATGGGCGGGAGCAGAAATAAATCCCGCTCGGCTCGCACATCTCGCTAAATTCATTTCGTGGTAGTCGTCTCTTTCACCGTAAATGAGCTTGTCCCGTTCACCTTGGTGGTCGTCGTGGTTGAGTAGGTGATCGTGTTTCCCACGATCGAAACCTTGGGAAGATAAAAGCCGTCCACATCGACACTGGTTTGCGTCCTCCCCACCAGGGAATACTGCGTGAAGGTAATGGGCGTGCCGGCGCAAAGGGACCGCATTTCGTTCGTCCCATTTTCCATTTGATTGTTGGAGAGGTTGACATGCGTATCAACAATCGGAGAAATGCCGATCTCTGAGGGGTTGCGGTCCAGCGAGCCCGCCCATCCGGTGCCCAGCACGCCTTCATCCGGTCCGGTGCGCGCGGCGGAGCAGGGCGCGTCTGACCAGCGCGTGCTGATATAGGTGAGTGGCGGCTGGCGCAATGCGGAGACGCAGTTGATACCCGTCACCTGCCCGAAGACCGGCGCCCATCCAGTTTGCGCGGCGCAAACGCCAAACGCTGGAACCGCGAACCGCTCCATCTGCATCGGAATGCTGCTTGCCTTGCCGGCATGCGCCTGGGTGAGGGCGAGGGTGAAGTGCACATGGAGCGGCAAAGATTTGAACTTGTTATAGACCGCCAGGGGCATGAAGAACGAAGAAGCGAAACTGCCCTCGCCTGGCCTGAGCGGCTGCGCGCTTATGGGCTGCCATGAGGAACTCCAGTGGGAGCCATTGGGAGCGGTGACCTCGCCGCGAACAGAATCGACGAGGAAAGCGTCCCCCTCCGCCACGCCGGCCACGGAAAGATTGACTTCGACGGGAACCATGGGGCCCGCCAGCTCGCTGCTGTAGGATGTGCCGGAGTTCCACGTCTTCGGAGTGTAGGAGAACCGAATCGAAGCGCCTGTTGGCGAGATTGGATAGACCCGGTCCATGTTGGCCTGGTTATATCTGGAGGCGATAAAGGAGGCCGCGTAGAGCAGAACCGGCAACGCAAGCAGCAAGCCGCGGGAGAGCCACACCCGGCGCACGGCGTACTGCAACACGATCGCCGTTGAGAATACCAATGCCGCCAGAATGAAACACAACCGGCCGATCAAATGGCTGGCCAATGGATCGTCGCGGAAGACCGGATTGACCGACGACAGCGCGATAACAGCAATAAACCCCAGAAAAACTCCAAGCAGCGTTAGAGTCATGCGCGCAAAGTTTGAGGTGACAGTCGCAATCGCAGCGAGCGGCAAAATGACGGTTCCCGTCAATAGCAGCAGGTTATAAAGCAGCCCGGGAATGTAGAGCTGCGGCGCAAACCCTGCCACAGCCAGGATGATGCATTGCGCAACGAAGAACGGTACGCAGAGAAACGCCAGAATGAACAGCAGCTTGGCAGACAGCACCCTATTCCACACGTAAGGCCGTGTAATCCAGAACTGCGTATCGCCCACCAGCCTTTCCGCATGAATGACGCGCGTGATCACAACCCACCAGCCAGCGGGCACAAGCACCATCAGCAGGCCGGCTAGCGTGGCGAAAACCTGCGTGTGAAGATCTTGAACATTGTTGGCGCTCCCGTGCAGGACGATGCAGACGCCAATGAGCGCAGCAGTAACGGCCAACGAGACGAAGATCTCCGCCCAGAACCGGCGCATGTCTTTCAAGAAGATATGCAGTGTCTGATTCATGCTTCCTTCTCCTGGGCAATGCCCTGGTGGGATACGGAGACGTGCGACCCGCGGCCGGCTTTCGCGATAGCCAGAAAAATCTGCCGCAGCGTCATAGGCTCAAATGCGATGTCGCGTGCAGAAGGGAATCGTGCAGCAAGTTCGCGCGGCGCATCCTCGGAGTAATCGCTCTGCACGAACCGGAGAACGCAGTCCGCGCTCTGCGGTTCCAGCCATGTTACGGGGAGATCGGAAGGCAGCGGCGCAGGGTTGACCAGCGTGACCGTTACATCGCGGAAACGGTTCCCCAGCACCGCCATCTCTTCCGAAAAAAGTAGCCGCCCATTTTGCAGGTACCCAACATGGCTTGAGAAGCTTTCAATCTCCGCCAGATCGTGCGACGAAAGAAAGATCGTCGTCTCCGGCGCGCGCTCAATAAGGCCCTCAATCAGTTCATCGCGCACCAGCGGGTCGAGCCCTGAGAACGGTTCGTCTAGAATGATCAACGACGGACGATAGGCGAGCGAGCTTGCGAATGCAGCCTTCATCTTCATGCCGCGCGATAGGTGCTTCAGGCTCCGTTTGAGCGGCAAATCGAATTGCTGTACAAGCTGCTGTTCGAGTGCCTTGTCCCATGTTGGATAAAAGGGACGAAAATAATCCAGCATTCCGCCAACGGTCATTCCATCCGGCAATTCCTGATTTTCAGACACATAGCCGATCCGGTTGAAACACTCGCCCGTCAGCTGGCCCGAGTTGATGCCGAGCACCTCCGCGCTGCCCGCATTGGGCCGGAGGATATTCATGAAAAGCTTGATGAGCGTTGTTTTTCCCGCTCCGTTTGCCCCTACCAGCGCATAGATCGAGCCTTCTGGCACGGTCAGGCTGATATCGTCGACCGCCAGTGTACGGCCGAATCGTTTCGTGAGACTTTGCGTGGAGATTGTCGCGTTCATCGCTTCTCGATCCCTCCATCTGTGGGCTTGGCGGCAGACTGCTTAGCGCTGGTTGATTCGTTCCCGCTCAGGTGCTTCCAGTGCGCGGTGATCGAGTCCAGCATCTCCGCAAGTTCGATTCCCATGCGCTTGGCCTCAACCACCAGCTCCTCAATCTCGTGCCCCAGCAGTTGGGTGCGTTCTTTCCGCGTCGAATCGGGAAGAACTGCCACCACTGTGCCGATGCCGGGGCGAGTTTCAAGCAGCCCTTCATTGACCAGATGGGCAACGATCTTGTGGGCGGTGTTTGGGTTGATCTTGAGCTCCTTGCTCAAGGCGCGGACAGAGGGAAAGGGGTCCCCAGGGCGCAGCTGACCGGAGACCATGGCCTTGATCGACGCGTAGACGACCTGCTCAAAGAGCGAGACCCCTGCGCGAAATGTAACTCGGAACGGAACCATGCGTGTACTATAACACATAGTACACTTGGTTTGTGAAAAAATTGCGCCCCTTGTTCGGCCTGGTGAAATTGGTGCATCATAGCTGGATGGTTACGACCCGGATATGCGCATTGTTCGCATATGCATTGGCAATGACTCTAGCGAGTCAAATGGCGCCGGCGCAGCGCGTTTTCGACGTCAAGGACTACGGCGCAACCGGCCGCAAGAGCGACGATGCCCGGCCAGCTCTGCAGAAAGCTATCGATGCCTGCGGCAAGGCGGGCGGTGGCCAGGTTTATGTCCCAGCCGGGGAGTACACGTCGGGACAGCTCCATCTGCGGTCGGGGGTGCGGCTCTACGTGGAGGCGGGTGCGACGATCTATGCCACACTCGATGGGAGCCAGTACGACGACCCGAAGAAGGCCGCGCTCATCTACGGCGAGGACCTGCACGATATCGCGCTCGAAGGCGCAGGCACGCTGGATGGGCAGGCGGCCTATGAGTGGCATCCGAGCAACTTTACCGACTATTACATCCTGCCTAATCAGCGCCAGATGGAAGCGGCTGGGAAGCCTCTCTTGCGGTCGTTTCCCACTGGCTTTGGGAAGGAAAGCGTATATCCACGCATGGTGCTTTTGCTGCGCTGTGTCGATGTGCGCATTGCCGGCTTGAAGTTTCTTCACTCGCGAAGCTGGACCATCAATCCATATGCATGCAAGCGGCTGGTAATTGATGGCGTATACATTTACTCAAGTCAGAAAGACGCGGTGTGGGCCGATGGCATCGACCCGGATGGCTGCCAGGACGTGCATATCTCCAACTGCACCATTGAGACCGGGGATGACGCCATTGTCTTCTATTCGACCAACCTGTGGGGACCCGTTCAGCCCACCGAGAACGTGACCGTAGCCAACAGCCGGCTGTCGTCTTCGTCGAGCGCCATCAAGTTCTGCGACGGCAACAGCAAGGCGGTCCGCCACGTGACCATCAGCAATGTCGTCATTACCAACTCAAACCGCGGACTGGCCTTCATGGTGTTCGATGGCGGCATCGTGGAAGACGTGGTGATTGCGGATGTAACCATCGACACCCGGCGCTTCGACTGGTTCTGGTGGGGAGATGGCGACCCGATCCACTTCAACATCGAGCGGCGCAGCGAGGTGGACGGCGTCAAGAGGGACAACGAACCCGCTGCCGGCATCATTCGCAACGTGACCATCAGCAACGTAATCGCGCACGGCCAGGGAACCTCCGCGATGCATGGCCACCCGGATAGCTGGCTCCAGGGAATTCGGCTCAACCATGTCAGGCTGTTTGTGTCCCACGGAGCGGAAGCGCCTTATGAAAGCACGACCGCGGCAATGACGCTCGAATATGCGCGGGACGTCGCCATGAACGATGTGGAGATTGCCTGGGAAGAGCCGCACGCGGCGACTTGGCAGACAGGGCTTGCGGTGAACCACGTTGAGGACTTGGTGCTCGATGGCGCGAGGATCGATGCTGCCCCCGGTTCAGACCAGCCGGTGCTGCGGCTGAATGACGTGGACGGCGTTCTGGTTCGGCAATCGCGAATTGGGTCGGTTCACGTCACGGGCAGCAAAAGCAGGGCCGTGCGCCTGGTAGAGACAGAAGCGAAGTTAACCGAGGACCCAGGAGTGACGCCGGCGATAGTGAAGTAACCCCTGACTTCCGGCTTGGCGACCAACGGCCCAGAATAGTACGGCACGCTTGGAACAGAGAGGCACTGTTAACTGAGGTTCGCGTTCCAAAACGAGCGATGCGGAGCTCTGGACCCGCAGCACATTTCAATTGTGAAACAACTGCCACGGGATTAATGCATTGCTTCTACGGCACCTTGACCCAGCGTCCGGACTATCGGGGACGACCCAACACTCGTGCTTCGTCAGGCCATTTCCCTTTCAGCTGAGAATTCCCGGAGGTGATCCAGCGTTGCGGTCTTGGTTGCCCACCGTAACAGCAGTCACACGATTTCTACCCTCGGCCTTCGACCGATAAAGTGCGTTGTCCGCAGCCTGTATCAGGACTTCTGAGGTAATGCCGGCATCCACTCGCCCACTCGCAATTCCAACGCTCAAAGTGATGCATGGCGCCACGGCGGACGAGGGGTGGAGGATCCCGGCCTCCTCCATAGCGCTCCGCAACCGTTCGGCCTGGGTCTCTCCAAGATCTGGTCCGCAGTCCGGAAGAATCACAGCGAATTCCTCGCCGCCGTATCGCGCGGGAAGTTCGCCCGGGCGCCGGAACGTTGTCTTCAATATACCCGCTACTCGCTGCAAACATTCGTCGCCTTGCTGGTGTCCCAACGTGTCGTTGTAGCCTTTGAAGAAGTCCACATCTGCAATCAACAGGGAGATCTCGCCGTTGCGGCGGCGTGCCCGGCGAATCTCGTGGTCCAGCGTCGCGGTGAAATGCCGGCGATTCGCGAGTTCGGTCAAAGAGTCCTCGAATGCTTGTTCCCGCAAAAGTTCATTCAGCCGTTCGAGTTCGGTTGTGTGCTCCGCCAGACGACGCTTGAGTTCTTCCCGCTCCCCTTCTTCATGCTTGCGGCTGCTAATGTCACGGACGACGACGACCATGCCTGTGGGCGACCCTTCCGCGTCCCGCATGAACTCGCTGTTGACTCCTATGTCGAAGGTGCTTCCATCAACACGCAGACCGCGGTATTCACTCGTGCCCGTTACCTTGCCTTGACGCTTCAGGGTTATTTGGGACAATGCTCGCGCCCGATCTTCCGGGACTATGAAGTCGAAAAGCGAATGTCCTATAAAATCTTTCTCCCCCGCAGCGCGGAACATCGACAGGGCAACTGGAGATACTAAGCGGATACGGCCCTCGCGGTCCGTAATTGTGATGTTATCGGGAGAGGCATGAATGATCGATCGATACACCCCCTCGCTTTTCCGCAGCGCATCCGCGATAAGGTTGTTCTGCGCAATCTCACCCTCAAGTTCCTTATTTGCCTTTTCCAGACTGTCGTTGACTGACGAGAGCTGGTTTGTCCGTTCATCAACCAGTTTTCCCAGGGACTCATTGCGATCGGTTAACTCCTTCAGCGGGTAGATTTCGCCCGCGCTCACCAGATGGTAGGGGATGGAAATACTGCTGTGGGAGATTCTCCACCCTGCGGCTTCCTTGCGGAAAATGAGCACCAGGCGGGCCGTTTCGCGGGAAAGGATGTGGTCTTTGATTGGCAGGTGAATGTTAAAGAAGCCAGTTGCGACGGCGATTGTACCTGCCAGCGACTGTATCGCCAGGTCCTTGAGTTCGATGCGGATCGGATCTTTGATCTGGGCGAAATCCTGACGCGTAATCGCGATCCATTCTTCCTTGTTTTTGACCAGGAAGTCACCGCCGCCGGTAAAGCCGGAAAAGTCCTCGCTGAATTGTGCGGTGAGCAAATCGTCGCGGGATGAATACATCCGCACATAGTCTTGAAACAGTTGCCGAATGGTTTGTTCGTCGGGCAAATTCTCCGCATGGTTTGACTTCCGGAGCAATTCTGCGTTATGCATTTCCAGCTCTATCTTTTGCCCATATAGATCGTCCGACATCTGCCGGAGAGCTTCGGGTGACAGACCCTCCAGGGACTCCCTCGAATGGAAAGCCTTCTCCGCGGCGTTCTCTTCAATTAGCGGGGGCAGGGCTTGTCCAAGGTTTATCGAAAGGCCGGCGATTTGTCTTTCGCCTGCATCCTCGTCCTTCACGGTCGCCTGCCCGGCCCAGTGAAGAGGTCTTTAAGAGTTGTTGGTTGAACCATTTATGGTCACCGGATACCTGCCGCGCCGGGAGAACACGTAATGGAGATAGCATACATCAGCCCCTGGGCGCTGTGTATTAGCTTACAACGGACGTAAATTGAAAAATGAGGCTACGATCAGGTGCCGGCGTTTCGCGTGCCCCCGTCCGCTCCATCTGAATATGGCCGGCCCTTCGATAAATAGGAGCATGAGGCGAGTGGGCCTTCACTTGCACCTCCTACTTTTAGCCGGAAACCGGGGTACCCTCCTGGATTGGTTTTCTGATTCAAAGGTGAGACACCACGAACTTTTGCGCAGCTTTCCGTTCTTCCGCAACGGTCATTCGCCTGCGCCAGATCGCCGCTACATTCATCAAGGAGCGCAAACAGGGAAACTCCGAAGTTTCGGAGCTCCTGATGTATCACCGGCAAGAACGAAGCCGCAGGCGCCGCGGATGCTGGGTTGCGCCATATACTGGGCCATGGGCCGGATAAGATCGCTTCATCAGCTTTGTCGGGTAAAGTAATAACTCTTTCATTATCAGCAGTCTGCGATTGAAATTCCATAGACTCACCGAATCCGCGGCAAACGCCTGCGGCTTCCTTCTTGCCCCCAAATCGAAAACGCCTCGCACCGGCACCTCGCCATCCTTGCGAATCGTGCGCGAGTCGATTCCGATGTTGGCTAGCGGTAACACAACCGTGCTCCTGAACAGCATCTGCGAAATGTCACAAATGGCGGCGTGGATTCTCGCGACTTATTTCCCGGCGCGTCAGGGATGATCATTCCGGAGCCGCTGCCGAGTTGGCAGGCCTACGCCGTCGCCAAGATTGCTGTCCTGGTTGCGTCAGCATCGCCGCGCGGGGATTGCCAGCAGCAGGCGGCAGAGGTAACGGCGGCCAGGGTCTTGAGCACGCGGGAGGGAGTGCGACGAATGGAGATGGCGTGGGGCAGCATCTTCAGCGTGGCGAGGCCGGGCGGGATCGGTTCCGGATTCCATTCTGATTTGGAGGTGTAGCGGCTGAAATAGATGTGCGCTACGGGGATTGGTGTTGTGCCGGCGACGCCTTCGATCCGGCTTACGCATACACTGCGCTGGCGGGTTCTACCGGGGTGGCGCATTTGCAATTGCCGCGCGTACGGATGCACGAGGCCGTGCTCATCCAGCAGCGCGTACTCATCGGAATAATAGACAGCGCCGGCGCGGACAAGGCTGGCCACAAGAGTGGTTTTGCCGGCAAAGCTGCTGCCGGGGAACAGCAGCGCCCTACCCTTCCAGGCAACTACGCCGGCGTGGACGAAGACGAAACCAGGGGCGTGGTTGGCGACGTGAATCATTGCGTCGCTGCCGAGCTTCTCAAGCAGTAGAGACGGTCTGGGCGCGGCGGCAAGCTTGCGGCCGTTGGCGTAGAGACGGTATTGGCCCGGTGCGGCCGGCGCTGATTGGCCGGGGCTGGCGATGGTGTACGTGCGCGACGCAGGCTCGCTACCGGCAACGAGTTCCGCACCGTAGGGCATGCGGGAGAGCATGCGGCGCAACAAGAGCTCGGTTCCAGCGCGAAGTTCGAGAGTGACGCCATAGGCATGAACTTGCCGCGTGCAAGCGGCGGTCAGGCGCATACCGATTATTCCTCTTTGTTGTGCGAAACGACGCCGCCGGACAGAAAACAATGCTCGATTGTATCGACTTCGAAGATGACAACCCGCTGCGGAACAGAGGAGGTGTGGATCGAGGTGACGGTCGAAGGAATGGCTCGGTGATGCCGACGGTCGAAGACCATGATCCCATCCCCGGCCTCAAAGTCGGACGCGCGCGTACCGAGCAGATCACCGGGGCCGCCGATGAACAGGTGTGAGGGGCTGGACTTTACAACTTCGCCGCTGGAGGTGGTGAAGGTGAGCAGTTGAGGAGCGTCGAATTGACGGCAAGAGGCAACGCGGGCGGGATGAACCTGGCCGGATGCGGGATCGACACCGCGCAGCCACTGGCCGGGACCGATCAGCGAGGCAGGCAGCAGCGAACCGTCGGCCAGTTGAATGGGCGTATCGGGCAGCAGGCAGCCATCATAAGTAGCATAGGCCTTGGCGGCTTTTGGAGCGAATATAGCCGTAACGAGGGGCAGCAGCATGGCGGCCGACTTGCCGAGCTTGATGACCATCTGGCGGCGGGAGATGGCGTGCAGATCGATCATCGCGCTCTCATCCAGAAGCAGCCGGTCGCGCTTCAGCTCGCTCAGCGCGAAGCGGACGATTTCTTCGCTGACCGGTTGCTTGAGCTCGCTTGTGGCCGCATCGGCAATCTGCGCGGGGGTGCGTCGGCCGTCGGCCAGGGTCCAGACGAGTGAACTGATTTTGTTGAGGCAGAATGCCTTGTGGCGGGTTCCATCGTAGATCAGGGTTTCATCGCCAACATGCTGCACAGTGACAAGCTGAGAAATTTGGCAAGGGAGGGAAGGCATTCTGGACCAACTTTCGGTGGGGGCTTAGTGGCATGCCTTGACAAGCGTAGGCTTCTGGAAGTGCTGATACTATCACGAGCTTCACCCGTCAGCAATGAGGTTCGTGAAAGCGAGCCGATTGGCGGGTTCCTTTTGTCACTTTCGCTGGTAACCGTAATGAATGCCTTCCATTGCCAGGTGGTCGGGTCAAGCGTCTTGTCACGGGCGGCTACTATTCCGTCAGACTTCGAAAATGAGCAATGTCCGGATCACCGGCAAGGGGGCCTGCCGTCAGCGGTCTGAATGGCTCGGAGCCTCACTACTTGAACGGAACGACCTGGGAAGGGACCGTCAGGTTTACGATCGAGGCGATGTACTCGGCTGTGACCTCGCGCTCCCAGTTGGTCTTGAAAAGGAATGTCAGGCCCACCTGGGATTTATCCATATAGGCAACCTGCGCTTCGAGCGCAAGCACACCTATCGAATGGCGGAGGGTGAGGACGCCGGAACTGCCGACCACTACGGAGCCATCCAGGGTGACCCGGATGCCCGTGTCGCTGACATCTTTGCACGACCCCTGGATCGTCTCCCCGCCCGTCTTGAATTCCACGTCGATTCCCGCTGCGATCCGCGAAGGTCTGTATTCGAACTTGCGGACGCCGTCCAGATCGCTCATTCCCGCTAATCCCTCTCGATTCTGAAGGCTCAAGGAAGCTGCCGGTCAGATGGGTCGTACTTCTATCGGCCGGATACCTGAAGAAGTTCAAACGACCGCCACAGGTGCAGCCCTTGGCGCAGTATATCCCGTAAAGGGGCCACAATTCCGGCCAATTTGCCTTGAAACAAGGGACGAAGCACGCGAAAAGTCAACTTCACCGAAGAAAACACACTTGCTCTCGGCCGATTGTGCCAGTTACCGTCCATAGTGACTAAAACAGCACAGACCACCATGCCCTAAGAGGTCGGAAAATTGTCTGGGAGATCGTAAGCGCACGGAATGCGGTGCAAACTTCGGAGTAAACTAGGGGTGCTGCGAAAACCACAGTAATCGGCAGGAGACTCTCTAGGTACCCTCCTATTGCCTATTCTCGCGAATCAGTGGTAGTGATATACTGTGTTGCATCAAACTTAGGTCATCTTACCAAAGTCACCTGTGGGTGATGTGCCTCCATGAGGCTGGAGAAGATTACCTTTGAGCGAAACGCTTCTTGGAGTCTGGGGAAAAATGTCAACGCCGATGATCATGATTGTCGATGATGATATTGCGCTGGGGAAATTTCTCAGTCGTGAACTCACAAACCGGCAATTCTCCACGGAGGTATGCCAGGATGGCGAGTTGGCAACCGAGAAAATCAAGGAGACAAACTACGACCTTGTAATTCTTGACCTGAATCTGCCCCGGATGGACGGTATGGCCATCCTGAAGCAGGTCCGGCTGGGTCAGCCGCGACTGCCAATACTCGTATTGACGGCTCGGAACCGAACCGAAGACCTGTTGCTGGCACTGGAGCAGGGAGCTGACGACTATCTGATCAAGCCATTCTCGTTCATGGAATTGCTGGCACGGGTCCGAAATTTGCTGCGGCGCAGTTCCGCACCAGCTGTGGTGAATTCATCCAAGCTCGGAGACCTGACCATCAACAGTGAGGAACACTGGGTCATGCGCGGCGATCGCCGAATCGATCTCACCGTGCGCGAATTCGCCCTTCTTGAGTACCTGATGAGCAACGTCGGCAAGGCAGTTTCCCGTACGACACTCATGCGGGAAGTATGGAATACTCAGCTCGATTCTACGACCAACATTGTTGACGTTTACATGAAATACCTGCGCGACAAAATCGATCGCGACGGTGAAGTGAAGTTGATCCGCACAGTACGCGGGGTTGGATACGTCCTTAGTGGCGAATAATGGTGCGGATTTTTTGGGAAACCATTTTGTTGCCTTTGCTGGATCGTGCGTTGACTAATACTCCATAAGTCGTACTGTTTCTCCGGAAGTCGTATTGCGGAACGCGCCGCCAGTATTTAAATTCTACTTATTAACCTCCAGATAAGATTCCTGCCCGGCACCGCCGGCACTGCATGAAGGTAGGTCTATGAGTGCGTCTGTTTTGCCAAATTTTCGCCTGAACGAGAACTTAAGTGAACGTATGCCTATGAGCGCAGCTGTCTTGCCGAATGTTCGCCTGAACGAGAAGAGCGCAATCGGGGTGCTCCTCGTCAGTCCGAATAGCCGGCTTCGCCTTGAACTGCGAGAGAAGCTTCACCAGGCACGCTGGAATTTGACCGACGCCTCCAGCGGCGCCGAAGCGTTCGAATGTCTGCACGAAGGGCCCTGCGAGATACTTCTGCTTGATCCGATGCTTCCGGACCTCGAGCCGAGCGAATTCAGCGGCATGGTGCGGGCGCAGTTCCCTAATGTCCAGATTCTCTCGGTCAATTCGCATACCGGACAGCTCATTCTTGGCGCATCTTCTCCGACGGCGCTCTCGGCCGAAGTCACGGCGATGCTCTATAACGGCGGCGCCACCGGCGATAATGGCCGGACAAGCCTCATTTCGCCTGCTCAATTGCACCGCATGAGAGCTGCGAATGAAGGCCGGGTCAGCCTCCGCGGCATGATCGGCGACTCGGAGCCCATGCGCCGCGTTTATGAACTGACCCACATGGTGGCTCGCCGCGATACAACAGTTCTTGTGACCGGGGAAAGCGGCACCGGCAAGGACCTGATCGCACAGGCGATCCATCTCATCAGTCCCCGCCAGAAGCAGCCCCTGGTCGTGATCAATTGCGCCGCGATTCCTGAGCCGCTGCTTGAAGCTGAGCTCTTCGGCTATGTAAAAGGTTCGTTCACGGGCGCGGTTCAATCGCGCATCGGCCGCATCCACGCTGCGCATGGGGGCACACTCTTCCTCGATGAAATTGGAGATATGCCGCTCGCGCTGCAGAGCAAGATGCTGCGTTTCCTTGAGCAGGGCGAAGTGCAGCGGATTGGCGGCAATGACAACTTGAAGGTAGACGTCCGCGTTGTGGCTGCCACCAATGCCGACCTGCAGACCCTGGTCAAGAAAGGCCTGTTTCGCGAGGATCTTTACTACCGCCTTGCAATTTTCCCCATCAAGCTGCCGCCCTTGCGCGAACGCCTTGGGGATATCGACAAGCTCGCCGAAGCATTTGTGGCCAAGTTCGCCCCTGGAGTCACCCTGAGCGCCGATGCACTCGATGTCCTCCGCCGGCACGACTGGCCGGGGAACGTCCGCGAACTGCGCAACGCGCTTGAGCGGTCCAGCATTATTGTTGGCAGCGAGCTTGAAATCCTTCCGCGTCACATCCTTCTTTAGCAGACGGCGGCCGTCTCCGCCTTTCGGTAATCAATATATAGCGGATTGGGTCGGCAACTTTTTCCCAATTTGCAACAGGGAACCGAAATGGCCCTTGTCGTGCATAGAAACTAGGCAGATGCTGCCTACTTCTCATTTCGAACCAATAAATGCCTGCCAGGCCGAAGATCGGGGCGACTCCGTTAATCTTCACGCAGAAGCGGGCAGCCAAGCGAGCACGCACAACGCTGCGGACACGCAGGCCAGGGGCGCAGTTCTTCTTGCCAGCGAATTCTCAGAATTCATCGCTGCAGCTTCGCAGCTTGAAAAGTCTTATCGGGCATTGCAAGAGGAAGTTTCAGTCCTCGGCCTGGAACTTTCGGAGCGCAACGCAGAATTAAATACCAGCCTGGCTGAAAACAAGGCAATGCGGCTGGCTTTGCAGCAGATTGTCGATTCCATGCCTTGCGGTGTCCTGGTTCTGGATCACTCCGCCGAAGTCACAATGATCAACCCGGAGACCCGGCGGCTGCTTGGACTTGAGCAGGCTCATTTCTCTGATGGATCCAAGTTGAATTTGCAGCAGCTCTCAGCATGGAGCGGCGTCAATCTGCAGGCATCGTATGAAGATACGTGCAGCAGCGACACCGGCCAGGAGTTCTGTGTGCGCGACTCCTCGGGGAATCGCTGGCTCGAGGTTCGCAAGCGCGGCCTTTTTCACCAGAAGACCAATGCGGGCCTGCCTGACCAGACCATTCTGATCCTCCGCGACATCACTGCGCAGAAGCGTTCGGAGCAGGAAAGAGAAGCCGGCCGCAAGGCAATGGCTCTCGCCGAGATTACGGCAATTCTTGCCCATGAAATTAGAAATCCGTTAGGGAGCCTGGAGCTTTTTGCAGAGCTGATCGAGAACGACGAAACTCGCCGCGATGAATGGATTTCTAATCTTCGCGCTGGAATCCGCTCGCTCTCCGGCATGGTCAATAATGTTTTGAGCTTTCATAGTTCCGGCTCGTTGGCGCTTGCTCCGGTTCCCTTGTCGACATTGATTGGGAATGCCATCAAGTTCGTCCAGCCGCTTGCCGATCAGGCAGCCGTTTCCCTGGATTGGTTCGCCGATCGCGAAAACACCATGATCCTGGGCAACGAGAGCGCTTTGCAACAGGTTGTTTTGAACCTGGTTTCGAATGCCATTCGCCACACCTCGGCAGGTGGAAACGTAACAGTCTCGATCCGGCCGCTAACAGGTTCGGCAAGCAGCGCGGAAGGCTGCGATGAGATCGTTGCCGAATTCTCCGATACCGGCTGCGGCATTCGCGCAGACCAGTTTGACCACATCTTCGAACCGGGGTTTAGCGGCCGCGGAGATTCCTCCGGTCTCGGCCTCGCCGTTTGCAACCGCATCATGAAACAACATGGCGGCAGTATTTCCGTCTCCAACCGCGTCGGATCCGGCGCGCAATTCACGCTCTATTTTCCCGTATATCAATTGGAGTTAGCGTCAGCATGAATAACCCTGATTCTGAAGTTAGGAATTCCTCCGTTCTGGTTGTGGACGATGAACCCGGAATGCGTACAGCTTTGCGGGCCAACTTCCTCCGATACGGATGGCGTGTTGAAACAGCAGCCGGTGTTCGTGACGCGGAAAGGGCTGTTGGCCTGAACAGCTTTGACCTGGTCGTGAGCGATATCCGCATGCGGGATGGCGATGGGTTCGAGGTCATGTGCCAGGTGCTGAAGAATTCGCCAACAACCGCGGTGATTCTGCTTACCGCATTCGGAAGCGTACCTGAAGCGGTAGAGTCAATGCGTGGCGGTGCATTCGACTATCTGACAAAGCCAATTTCCTTTGAGCAACTCCAGGCCGCGGCTGCTCGCGTCATGCAGCGCATGACTGAGAAGACGATCACGGCGAAGGTTCCAAATCAAATCGAAAATACCGCGTCGGTCAATTGCGGGATCGTCGGCCGTTCTCCGCTACTGATGCAGGCTTTGCAACGCGCGCGCGCTGCTGCAAGCACCGATGCCGACGTTCTGATCGAGGCCGAGAGCGGTACTGGCAAAGAGTTGATGGCGAAGTTTATCCATCAATCCAGCGACCGCAGGAAGAAGCCGTTC
>Ga0182012_10003043_pt1 | contig 17966 bp, 21 predicted proteins | sample 612S2SmetaG_FD_120486 | JGI IMG/M metagenome (GOLD analysis project Ga0182012, IMG submission 120486) | Permafrost microbial communities from Stordalen Mire, Sweden - 612S2S metaG | ecosystem: Environmental > Terrestrial > Soil > Wetlands > Permafrost | place: Sweden: Stordalen | collected...
CACGCCGCTGCAGGACATCACGAGCGGCTACTTCCTGGTGAAGCGCGACGCGCTCGAAGGCGTGACGCTCGATCCCATCGGCTTCAAGATCGGCCTCGAAGTGATCGCGAAGGCGCATTACGGCAAGGCGATCGAGATTCCGTACGTGTTCACCGATCGCGTTGCGGGCCAGTCGAAGCTGAACCAGAGCGAGATCCTCAATTATCTGCGCCAACTCGGGCGTATCTACTCGCAGCGGCTGCGCGGCACGCCGCCGCCGAAGCGACCGCAGGACGAGGTCGCCCACTGATGCCCGTGCCGGACTGGCTGCGGCTCCGGCGGGATCGTGAAGAAGCGAGGTCCGACGCCGCGCTTTGGGTGAAGTGCCCGTCCTGCGGCGAGATGCTCTACCGCAAGGACCTCGAGGCGAACGCCTCGGTCTGCATGCGCTGCCAGTATCACTTTCGTATGCACGCCTACGATCGCATCAGCATGCTGATCGACCGCGACTTCGTCGAGGTGGGCGGCGAACTGCTGCCGGGCGATCCGCTCGGCTGGGTCGACAAGCGCCCGTATCCGCAGAAGCTGGAGACCGACCGCGAGCGTTCGCATCTCAGCGAGGCGGTCGTCACGGGCTTCTGCACGATCGGCGGCTTTCCGGTCGCGCTCGGCGTCATGGATTTCAGCTTCCGCGGCGGCACGATGGGGACGGTCGTGGGCGAGCGCGTGACCAACCTCTTCGAGGAGGCGACCCGCCGCCGGCTGCCCGTCGTCGTCGTCACGGCCAGCGGCGGCGCGCGCATGGAAGAGGGCATGCTGGCGCTCATGCAGATGGCGAAGACGACGCTCGCCGTCGAGCGTCACATCGAAGAAAAGATTCCGTACGTGTCCGTGCTGACGGATCCGACGACGGGCGGCGTCTCCGCGTCGTTCGCGTTCCAGGCCGACGTGATCGTCGCCGAGGCGCGCGCGGCGATCGGCTTTGCCGGGCGGCGCGTCATCGAGCAGACGATCAGGCAGAAACTTCCCGACAACTTTCAGACGGCGGAGTTCCTGCTCGAAAAGGGGCACGTCGACATGGTCGTGGCGCGTCCGCACCTGCACGACGCGCTCGTGCGCGTGCTAGACTACCTCGTCGACGGCCGCGGCGCGGCGCGCGGCCTCAAGGCCGTGCCGGAACTGGCGGTCCAGTGAATCTGATCGTCGAGCGCGAGAAGCGGCTGGAAGAACTCGAGCGGCGCATGGCCGATCTGCGCGCGCGCGCCGCGCAGCAGGGCGGCGAGCCGTCGGAAGAGATTCGCACGTTGTTTGCCGCGCTCGAGCAGAACTACTCGGCGTTGCAGCGCGATCTGTTCGGCCGGCTCACGCCGTGGGAGCGCGTCAACATGGCGCGCCATCCGAAGCGCCCGATCGCGGGCGACTATCTCGCGGAACTCGACCGGTTCGACGAGTTGCACGGCGATCGCGCGTTCCGCGACGATCCCGCGCTGGTCGGCGGGTTTGCCAAACTCCGCGGACGGCGCGTGATGGTGCTCGCCCAGCAGAAGGGGCGCGACACCAAAGAGAACATCCACCGCAACTTCGGGATGGTCTCGCCGGAGGGCTATCGCAAGGCCCGCCGGCTGATCGACTTGGCCGGCCGCTTCGGGCTGCCGATCGTCTCGTTGGTCGACACGTCGGGCGCGGACCCGGGGATCGGCTCGGAAGAGCGAGCCCAGTCCGAGGCGATCGCCTCGTGCCTGCTCGCGATGTCGCGAGCGCCGGTTCCGACCGTCGCCGCGATTCTCGGCGAGGGCGGCAGCGGGGGAGCCCTCGCCATCGCGCTGGCCGACTACGTCATCATGCCCGAAAACTCGGTCTACTCGGTCGCGTCGCCGGAGGGCTGCGCCGCGATCCTCTGGGGAGACGCCGGCAGGGCGGAAGAAGCCGCCGAGCGGCTAAAACTTACCAGCGAAGACGTGAAAGGCTTCGGCATCGTCGACGAGATCGTCCCCGAACCGCTGGGCGGCGCCCACCGCGAAGCGGGTCCGTTCGTCACGCGCGTCATCGGAGCGATCGACGCGGCGCTGACCCGGCTCTCCGGCCTGTCGCGCGAGCGCCTTCTCGACGAGCGGCGCGCGAAGTATCGCAAGATCGGCGCGTGGACGTCGACGTCCCCGATCGCGTCGGTGGCGCCGTGAAGGCCCTGCAATTCAGCGGACGCGTCGCGCTCGCCGTCGTCGCATGCGCCGTGCTCGCGATGATCGGCTTGCAGTTCGCGCGGGCCGTCCATGAGAACGTCGTGCTCGCGAGCGAACTCGGCTCGCTGCGAAGCGACGTCGCCGGCCTGCGGCTGCGCGAGGTCGCTCAGGAACGCACGATCCGCCGGCTCAACGATCCTGCCGGCGCGGTGCCCGAGATCCACGACCGGTTGCGCCTGACGCGCCCGGACGAGGCCATCATTTACGTCAAACAGACCGGCCAACCGACCGCAGCACCGCAGCCGTGAGGGTACGCGGGACCGTGATCAGCCTGCACAAGCTCGGCGCCGCGGTCCGGCTCGAGGACGGCTCGCTGGCCGCGGTACCGTATGCCGAACTCTGCGCCCACCAGGACGCGTTCGCGAGCAGCCTGAGCCGGCGCGAGCCACTCGCGCTCGACCTGCAGGAGCGCGGCCGCCGCCGCGCGGCGTTCCTCGCGCGCGGCGACGGCGAACCGCAGGCTCCGGCGCCCGTACCGCTCGGCATCCACGACAACCCGTTCGAGGAGCAGATGCGGCGCTACCTCAAGGAGACCGAGGAGTGGGCGCCGCCGGACCGGCCCGCGCCCGCCGAGCGCCACTTCATCCGTAAGAAGCGCCGCGCCGCGCACTTCGAGGGGCGCGCGACGTGACGGTCGAGCCGGTCGCCGTCCCCGGCTGCTTCGTCCGCATCGAGGGAACCTACTCGTCGCTGCGGTCGGCAGAGCAGCGCGTGGCGGACTTCATCCTCAAGCATCCGGAAGAACTGATCTATCTCACGGTGACCGAGCTCGCCGAACGAACGACGACGAGCGAGTCGACGGTCGTGCGGCTGTGTCAGAAGATCGGCTACAAAGGCTATCAAGAGTTCAAGATCATGCTCGCGCGCGACTTGGTCGGGCCGGTCGAGCAGGTCTACGAGCACATCGAGCCCGACGACTCGCTCGCTACGCTAAAGGCGAAAGTCTTTCAGGCGAACTCGCAGGCGCTCAAGGACACGATCGAAGTTCTCTCCGACGACGAGCTCGCGCGCGCCGTCGCCGCGCTGGCGGGCGCGGAACGCGTTGAGATCTACGGGGTGGGCGGCAGCGCGCCGCTCGCGATGGATGCGTATCACAAATTCATGAAGCACGGCATCCCGTGCGTCTGGCTCAACGACGGCGACCTGATGGCGATGTCCTCTTCGCTGCTCGGACCGAGCGGCGTCGCGCTCGGTATCAGCCACACCGGCACGAGCCGCGACATTTGCGACGCGATGGAGGCGGCACACGAAAACGGTGCCGTCACGATCTGCATCACGCACAGCGCCTCGTCGCGCATTACCAAAGCATCCGATATCAAGCTGTACACGGCCGCGCGTGCGACGGCCTTCGGCAGCGAATCCATGTCGAGCCGCATCGCGCAGCTGTCGATCATCGACACGCTTTACGCCGGGCTCGCGCTGGGCGACTACGACCGCTCGCTGCGCCGCATTCAGCGCACGCGCGAGGCCGCCGCCACCAAGCGCTACTGACCCCCAATGCGCGCGGTCATCTCGCTCGGTTCGAACAGCACGCGGATGCTGGCCGTCCGCACCGGCGCGGGCGGAGCGCTCGAGCACATCGAGCACCGGTCCGCCGGCACGCGGCTGAGCGAAGGACTCTCCGCTACGGGGCCGCTCGCGGCGGCCGCGAAGCAGCGCACGCTCGACGCGGTCGCCGCGTTCGGCGCGCGGGCGCGCGAACTCGGGGCGGCGACGGCTTGCATTTCGACCAGCGTGCTGCGGCGCGCGACCGGGACGGACGATTTCGTCGCCGAGGTCGAGCGGCTGGCCGGCGCGCCGTTGCGGATCCTCTCCGGCCGTGAGGAGGCAGAATATTCCTTTGCCGGCGCCACCTACGCGGACGGCGGCGGGAGTTCGCGCGTCGCGGTGATCGACGTCGGCGGCGGCAGCGCCGAGTGTGCGGTCGGCCGCGACGGCGCGCTCGAGGATGCCGAATCCGTCGAGATCGGCGCCGTCCGCCTGTCCGAGCGTCACCCCGCCCTGCTCGGACGATCGTCGCCGGGCGAGGCGCTAGCGGCCGAGGGCGAGGCGCGCGCCGATGCCGCCGGCGCACAGGCCCCGTTCGTGCGGCTCGGGCCGGTCGACCAAGTGCGTCTCGTCGGCGGGACGGCGACGACGCTCGCCCTGATCGCGGCCGGCACTGCAGGCCTGGCCGCGGTCGAGGGCCGCGTGCTGGGCCGTGCCGAGATCGACGGCATCGTTGCGCGACTGCTCGCGCTGCCGCTGGAAGACCGCTTGGCCGTACCGGGCATGGTCCCGCAGCGCGCCGACATCCTGCCCGCAGGCGGCATCGTCATCTCCGAGGCGCTCGGCTGGCTCGATGCGGCGACGGCTCGCGTGGAAGTGAACGACCTTTTGCTCGGGTTTCTCATCCGTTCGGCCGGCCGCTAGGGACGGGTACCCGGGCGCGAGGCGGCCAATCACCGGCGAGGGATGATGGTGGAACCGGTAGACACAGCAGACTTGTGAAGATGAGCCGGCCGCCCGGAAACGACGGCCGGGATGCGCTCAAAGTCGGTGAACTCTTCGCGGCGGGGCCGCATGACGACGCCGAGCCAAGCCGGTGCCGAAGGCGCCGGAAGGTGTAGAGACTGGACGGGCGCGGCCTACGTGCGAGGAGCATACGGTCAAGGCACAGTCCAGACCACAAAACGCCTCGGGGCGGTGGCGAAAGCCATAGTGGTACGAAAATCTGCGGCCCGCGAGGGCGTCCGAGTTCGAGTCTCGGTCATCCCAAAAACGCTTCCGACGCGAGCAGGTGGGCGTCGCGACGGGGACCAAACACGCTGGGTTTGCCAGTCCGAAAGGAGCCCCTCCTCACCGTGAAGATCGTTGTGACCGTCAAGTTGGTCCCGGATACGAACGCCGACAAGCGGATCGATCCCGGGACGAAGCGGCTCGTGCGTACGGGCGTGGAGACGGTGCTGAATCCGTTCGACGAGTACGCGATCGAAGCGGCGCTCCAGATCAAGGAGAAACTCGGCGGCGACACGACCGTGACGATCTTCTCGATGGCACCCGAAAGCGGTAAGGAGATCGTACGCAAGGCGCTCGCGATGGGCGCGGACGAAGCGGTGCTGTTCTCGGACGCGGGCCTCGAAGGCAGCGACGTCTGGGGAACCGCCTATGCGATGGCGCAGGCGCTCAAGAAGACGGGCTTCGACCTGGTCATCTGCGGCTCGCAGTCGACCGATGCCGGCACCGGCGAACTGCCGGGCGCGCTCGCCGAGTATCTCGGGGTGCCGGGCGTGACCTACCTGCGTAAGTTGGACGTCGAGGGTACGACGTTGCGCGGCGAACGCGAGACCGATAACGGGTATCAGACGGTCTCGACGCAACTGCCGGCGTTGGCCAGCGTGACCAAGTCGATTAACGAGCCCCGCTATCCGTCGCTTAAGGGCATCATGGGGGCGAAGAAAAAGACGATCGCGCCGTTGACGCTCGCGGAGCTCGCCCTCGACCGCGCGGTCGGCAGCGACGGCGCGAAGACCGAGCTGCTCGAACTCGCCGCGGCGCCCGCGCGCGCTAAGGGGCGCACCGCGGAGGCGCCGGACGGCGCGACGGGCGCCCAGATCATCGTCGACTTCCTGAAAGAGAAGAAGCTGCTGTAATGCGCGACACGATTGCATTCATCGAGCACAAGGGCGGAGCGGCGCGGCGCGTCTCGTTCGAACTGGCGACCGCCGCGCGCGACATCGCCGACAAACTCGGCGGTAAGGCGCACGCCGTCGTCGTCGGCAAGGGCGCCGCAGCGCTTGCAGAGGCGCTGAAGGCCTACCCGCTCGACGCGATCCACGTTGCCGAAGACGGCGACGTCGACGCCTACCTCATCGACCCCGCCGTCGACTATCTCGAAGCCGTCGCGAAGGCGGCCGGGCCGGCGCTCGTGCTCGTGCCGAACACCATGGTCGGCCGCGACGTCGGCAGCAGGCTCGCGGCGCGCTTGGGTGCCGGCCTTACCGCCGACGTGACGGAGATCAGCTTCGATGGCGGCCGCGTTGCGTGCGTGTCGCCGAAGCTCGGCGGCCTCACCATCACCACCTGCGCGTTCAAGAACTCGGACTACGGCGTCGTCGCCGTCCGCCCGAACACGTTTGCGGCGCGCGAAGGGGCCGGCGCGGGCGAGATCGTCGCGATCCCCAAGCCCGCGGGCAAGCAGTACGCTATCAAAATCGAGGACGAAGTCGTCGAGGCGGCTGCGGAACTCGGCGTCGAGGAAGCCTCGATCGTCGTCAGCGGCGGGCGCGGCGTGGGCGGCCCCGATCCCTTCGTGGGGATCCTCAAAGATCTGGCCGACTCGCTCGGCGGCGCCGTCGGCGCCTCTCGCGCGGCGGTCGACGCCGGCTGGGTGAGCCACGGCCACCAGGTCGGTCAGACCGGCAAGACGGTCAGCCCCCAACTCTACATCGCCGTCGGTATCTCCGGCGCGATTCAGCATAAAGTTGGAATGCGGACCGCCGGCACCATCGTTGCCGTTAATAAGGACGGCGGCGTCCCGATCGGCGAGTTCGCGGATCTCCTCGTCGTCGGCGATCTCTTCCAAATCGTCCCCGAACTTACCAAGCGCGTCCGCGAGGCCAAGGGGCTCCCGGCCTGACCAGGCGCGCTCACGCCGGCGCAATCTGCGCCGACTCGAGAAAGGTCGAATGAATAACGCCTCCCGCCCGATTTCAGGCGCGCTGCTGATCGCGGCGTTCGTCGCGGCCGCGGCATTCGCCGCGGTCGCAGCGCCGCACCAGGCCGCTCCGTCGCCGTCCCCGTCGCCGTCGGGCTCGCCGGCGCCGCTGCCGACCGCTACGCCGGAACCGCCGAGCATCGCGATTCCGCGCCTCGAAGCCAAGCTCAAGGCGGATCCGAACGATCGCGATACGGCCATCCAATTGGCAAGCTATTACCTCGAAGCCGGGCGCCCGGACCTGTCGCTGCCGATCACGCAAAAACTGCTCCAGACCGGCACCAAGAACGCGCAGGTCTACTACTTCGACGGCCTCGCGAACCAGTCGATCGGCCGCATCAAAGAAGCGACCGACGATCTCGAGGCGGCGTCCAATCTCGAGCCTACCAACTCGCAGGTGCTGCTGACGCTGACCGATCTGTACTTGCAGACCGGGCGGCCCGCCGACGCCGAACGGATCGCAAAACGCGCGACCGCGTTCAACCAGACCGACCCGCGCTCGTTCATCAACTACGGCCTCGTGCTCGCCCAAGAGAAGAAGTACGACGAGGCGCGCGCGCAGTTCGAAGCAGCCGCCAAACTGGAGCCCAAGGACCCGCAGCCGATCATCCTCGAGGCGAAGTCGTACGTCGATCAGAACGCCGTCGCACTCGCGCAGCAGACGTACGATCGCGCGCTCGTCGTCGACCCCAAGAGCATCGAGGCGATGCTCGGTAAGGCGCGGCTGTACGTTGCCGAGCACCAGATCAAGGACGCGATCGCGGCCTACGAAAAAGTGCTGCCGCTGCTGCCGGACGACGAGACCAGAGCGACGCTCGTCTGCGAGGAAGGCAAGGCCTACGCCGCTGAGAAGATGCCGGCCGAAGCGGAGGCGCAGTTCAAGCGCGCGATCGCGGACTATCCGAAATCGATGGTCGGCCATCTCGCGTACGGCGACTACCTCGCGCAGAACAACCAGCTGGCGCAGGCGGAGGCAGAGTGGACGGCCGCCCTCGGCCCGAACCGCGACAACCGCGAAGCGCTGCTGCGGCTCGGCGAATACTACCTGCGCAAGGGCGACACCCAGCGCGGGATCGACACGTACAAGCGGCTCGCCGACCTGAGCCCCAACGACGCCGCCGCGATGGGCCTGCTCGGCCAGGCATACTCGTTCGCGCATCAATACAGCCAGGCGCGCGACGCGTACCGCAAGTCGTTCGAACTCGCGCGCACGCCGCAGGCTCTTGCGGGCCTGGGCGCCGCCGACTACTCGCTGCACAACTACAAGGAGTGCTCCGAGATCTTCGACGCGATCGACAAGGGCGCTTCGGACTTCGTCCGCCAAAACCCGACGCTGTACGTCATCATGGGGCAGTGTTACGCTGAGACGAATCAGAAGAGCAAGGCGAAGGACGCGTACACGCGCTTCCTCTCCTTCGTGAAGCCCAACTCGCAAGCGGCGACGGACATCAAGAAAAAAATCGCCGATCTCGACAAGCCTGCGGCCAAGCCGACGCCCAAGCCGACGGCGACGCCCAAGCCGCACTAGAACTACAATGCGCGAACCGTTCATAGGTTCCGGAGGCGTCCTCGTCGTGTACGACGACGCCTACACGGAGCACTTGCGCACGCTCGCGCACCCGGAGTCGCCCGACCGCGTCGAGCGCGTCGCGAACCACCGAGAGAAGCAGGGTCTGTTCGGTAATCGGGTCGCTTCGCGCGAAGCGACCGACGCCGAAATCATGCTGGTCCACCCCAAGGCGTATCTGGAGCGCGTGAAGCGCGACATCGACGCCTTGGGAGGCAGACGGGCCGGCTATCTCTCGACCGGCGACACGAACATCGATCCGTCGTCGCTGGTGGTCGCCCGCTACGCCGCCGGCGGAGCGCTCGCGGGGCTGGAACGTGCGACGGCAGAGCGCCGCGCTGCGTTCGCCGTCATCCGGCCGCCCGGCCATCACGCGGAGCCGGCGCGCGGCATGGGCTTCTGCATCTTCAATAACGCGGCGATCGCCGCGCACGCGTTCGTCCGCAAACACGGCGGCCGCGCGTTGATCGTGGATTTCGACTACCACCACGGTAACGGTACGCAGGCCGCTGTCGGAAACGGCGTATCGTACGTCTCCACCCACGCTTACGGGCAGTATCCGGGCACCGGGAGCGCTGCCGAGAACGTCTTCGATCCCAATGGGGCCATCGTGAACATCCCGCTGCCGCCCGACGCCTATGGCACGGAGGCGTTCGTCGCGACCTGGCAGCGTGCGCTGCCGGCGATCGCCGCGCGCGTGCGGCCCGACGTCATCGTCGTCAGCGCAGGCTACGACTTTGCGGCCGGCGATCCGGTCGGCGATCTCGGCATCGACGGCCCCGTCGCCGCGCACGAGCTCGGCGCGCTGATCCGCGGCGTCGCCGAGCAGTACGCGCAGGGGCGCGTGCTGTACTGTCTCGAGGGGGGCTATAACCCCTCCGTTCTCGCGCGCTGCGTCGAGGAGACGATCCGCGCGCACGGGAGCGGCGACGCACTTGGGAGCGCTGACCCGACGTCGATCGGGCCGGAGCAGCGGGCCGTTTTGGAGGACCTCACGGCGTGGCCATCCTGATCTTGATCCTGCGCGTCGTCATGGGCGGCGTGCTGATCGCCGCCGGCGTGCTGAAAGCGCACGACGGTGCCGCCGTGACGTCGTCGACGATCGCCGCCTATCGCATTTTGCCGCCGTTTGCCGTTGCGACGCTCGGCTTGTTCCTTCCGTACTTCGAAATCGGCCTCGGCGGCTACCTCGCCGCCGGGCTGTTCACCCGCTCGTCCGCGTACGTCGCCGCAGTGCAGTTTCTCGTATTTGCCGTCGCGGTGGCCTCGCTCGTCATCCGCCGCATACCGGCCTCCTGCGGCTGCTTCGGCGCCGGCCAGAACGTGCCGCCGTCGTGGGAGCACGTCGGCTTCGACGTGCTCCTCGCGGCCGCGTGCTTTTTCATCGCCTACGGCGCGCCCGGCGCGCTCTCCGTCGACGGCGCGCTCGCGCGCAAGACTTCCTCCGCCGCCAACGAATGGATAGAGCCGATCCAATGAACAGAACAGAACGCCGCAAAGCCGATTCGTCGAAGCCCCCGGACCGCCGTCGCGTCATCGTCTACGCGACGATCGGCATCCTCGCCGTGCTCGTCGTGGCCGCCATCGCCCTCAGTTCGCGCACGCCGAAGTCCGCTTCGGACGCGCCGATGTACGCCGAACTGAAAACCGGCCAAGACGCCCCGAAGTTCAGCGTGTCGGCTACCGGCGGCCCCGTGTCCGTGCCGGTGAGCGACGGGAAACCCGTGCTGCTCGAGGTGTTCGCGACGTGGTGTCCCCACTGCCAGCACGAGACCGCGGTGTTGAACAAGCTGTTCGCAAAGTACGGCGGCCAAGTGCACTTCGTCGCGGTGTCCGGCAGCGAGCAGGGCATGGATGGTTCGTCCGAAGCATCGCAGGCGGACGTGATGAATTTCGTCAGCCGCTTCGGCGTTCGCTATCCCGTGGCGTACGACGGTTCGCTCGACGTCGCCAAGAAGTACCTGCAGGGCGGATATCCGACGATCGTCGTGATCGGTAAAGACAACAAGATCCTGGCGGTGCGCGACGGCGAGATCACGGAAAAGCAGCTCTCGGACGACCTGAACAAGTCGCTCAAGGCCTAACGCGCTACGGGACTACGCTGGTCGCGATGTCGACGAGGTCGTGGAGGCCGAGGTCGCCGACCAGCGCGAAGTACAGGCCGTGTTCGTGCCACACGAGCAGCGTCGTCGGGCCGTCCTCGACGTACTGCGCGTCGTGGCCTTCGAACTGGATCGTCTGCGGCTTGAGCTTCTTGAAGTCGGCGGCCGCGCCGGTCGCGTTCTCGAACAGCGACAGCATGCGCAGTCCGTCGGAGTAGAAGAAGTGCAGCTCCTTGACGCCGTCGACGGTCGCGACGTCGCCGCTGGTGAGCGAGAAACCCTCGGGCAGATACTTCGGGACGACCGGTGCGAAGCCGGCGTCCTTGCGGACGCGGTCGAGATCGGTGGAGGGCGACGCATAGTCGCGGCCGGCAACCTTGCTGTAGCCGGCCGGCACGGACGTTGAGAAGATGTCTTGCGGGATGGCCGACGTGTAACGCAGTTCCTCGAAGCGCGATTGCGCCGCGACGGCGCCGTTGGAGCGATACTGCTCCTTCTTGAGGACGAGCGCGGTGCGCGGATCGATCCACACGCGCACCGCCCGCTCGCCGGTGTACTTATTGATCAGCAGCACGGACATCGTGGGATGGCCCGCGATCGTCTCCTCGTCGCCGAGGACCGGCCGGTAGTTCTTCGTCACGAGGCCGAAGCTGCCGGAGGCCGCGACCTGGTTCTCGATCGACGGATTGCGCGACGTGAAGACCTTGCCGTGCTTGATGTCGACTTGGTACGTCGTGATGCCGCGCGTGATCGTGTAGTCGCCGTAGACGGCTTCCGGCGCCATGTACCACTTGCGCGTGCGGTCCGGCGCGAGGTGCTCCACGCGGACGATCGTCGCGACCGCCTTGTTCGTGCTGAAGCGGATCGTCTGCAGTTGGCCGACGTAGGAGATTGACTCCGGCGCGCGCAGGCTGGCGCGCAGCAGGCGCGCTGCCTGGTCCTCCTCGCTGACGGCGGGCGTCGCGGACGCCTTCGGGGCGGGCGACGGCGTGCCGGCTGCATGCGCGGCGACGCTCGCGCCCGCAGCGAGCGCGACGCCGAGCGTGACCGCCCGGGCCGCCTTACTCCACGGCATTGAGTGCCGCGGCCGCTGCGGTGCCGGTTCCGAGCGACGGCGCCGTTCCCGGGGCGTCGCTCGTCTCGAGCACGGTCGACGACACGCTGCGTTCGCCGAGTGGATTGCCGATCTCGTCGGCGGCGTGTTGCTCCAGATAGTAGTTCGCGTCGACGGTCGGGCCGGCCGGCGCGCGGTGCGCGAACGGGCTCACGAAATAGAGTGCGACCGCCAGGGCGGCCGCGACCGGGACCGCGACGGCGGGCCGGAAGAACGCGATCAGGCGCGCATACGGCGAGGCCTGTTCGTTGCGTACGGCTTCCCAGATGCGCGCCTTCACCATCGGCGGAAGCTCGGCAGACGGAAGCGTCTTGAGCGCTTCGTTGAGCCGCGCCTCGGCTTCGTAGGCGGCGCTGCACTCGGCGCATGTTTGAAGATGCGCGAGCGCGGCGGCGTCGGCCGTCGCGTCGAGTTCCTCGTGGATGTAGTCGATGAGGGTGTCGCTTGTCAGATGCTGCATCATGTGCGTTCTTGTGTCCGTTGGATCAGGCGCCGAAGGAGTGCTCTTGCCCGGTGCAGCCGCGATCGGACCGTCCCGATCGAGCACCCCATGATCTCGGAAATCTCTTGGTAACTGTACTCCTCGATGTCGGCCAGGATGACGACCTGCCGCTGTTCCGGCGAGAGCAATCCAAGCGCTCGCGATAGCGGCTCGCTCAGTTGGCCTTCGACGTAGTCTTCGATGGGGGTGACCGCTAGGGGGCGACTCCCCCCGAACTCCTGCGGCGCGTTGTCCTCGGGTATCTCTTCATGGAAACGTCCCTTTCGTCGCCGAAGTTCGTCCCGATACAGATTCGTGACGATCCGGTAGATCCAGGAAAGGAAGCTGGTTCCAGGTTGAAACGACCGCCAAGCCCGGTAGACGCGGATGAAGGCGTCCTGGGTGAGGTCGCGGGCGTCCGACTCGTTTTGGGTGAGGCGGTAGGCGAAGTTGTACGTCGCCTTCCCGTACTCTTGGATCGCTCGTTCGAGGAACGCGGCCTGCTCCGGCGTCGGAGCCTCGACCGGCCGCCGCGGCACTCCCATCTGGTCTCCACTTTGCCCCTGGGCCGGAGCCTGCCTGGTCGGCGGCCGCCGCGACCGTCGGAAGGGGCGGAACTTAGGCATGCCTAAATTGCGTTGAAAGGGTGCCTAATGCCCGTCCGGGCGCAGAGGAGTATGTGTTGGCGACTCGGGCCGAACCGGCCGTAACCGGCAGAAGCGTCCCGCCGCGGGTCGCGAGCCGGGCGAAGTGGCAGCGGAATTTGCTGCGGTTCTTGGCCGTAGCCGGACCGGGGATGGTCGTGCTGTTCGCCGACACCGAGGCCGGCAGCGTGACGACCGCCGCTTCCTCGGGCGCGCAGTTCGGCATGAAGCTCATCCTGCTGCAGGTGCTCCTGATCGTGCCGCTTTTCGTCGTCCAGGAGATGACGGTGCGGCTCGGGACGGTGACGGGCAAGGGGCACGCGGCGCTGATCCGCGAGCACTACGGCCTGGGCTGGACGTGGGTCTCGCTCGGCACGATGCTGTTGACCAACATCGCCGCGTTGGTGACGGAGTTCATCGGCATTGCCGGCGCTGCGATGATCTTCGGCGTCAACCCCACTCTTATGGTGCTGGCCGCCGCCGCGCTGCTCATCGGGGTGTCGTTCTCCGGCGCCTACAAGCGGGCGGAGATGATGGCGCTCGCGCTGTGTGCGCTCGAACTGCTCTTCATCCCGGCCGCGTTTGCGGCACATCCGGCCGCCTCGTCGATCGTGCGCGACGGGCTCTTCGGCTCGCAGCCGCTCGGCAATCGCGACTACCTGTTACTGATCGCCAGCAATATCGGTGCCGTCATCATGCCGTGGATGATCTTCTATCAACAGAGTGCGACCGTCGACAAAGGCCTCAAGCCGGCCGACCTGCCCTACGCCCGGGTGGATACGGCAATCGGCGCCGTCGCCACGCAGATCATCATGATCGCGATCATCATCACGACGGCCGCGACGCTCTACGTCAACCACATCTCCGTGACCGACGCAGCCCACGCGGCGCTCGCCCTCGTCCCGCTGGCGGGCAGATTCGCCGGCGTCGCCTTCGGGGCGGGGCTCGTCGGCGCGTCGCTGCTCGGCGCGTTCGTCGTCTCGCTGGCGACGGCGTGGGCGTTCGGCGAGGCCTTCCGCTGGCCGTGCTCGCTCAACTTCCACTGCCTGCAGGCCAAACGGTTCTACGGCTTCTACGCCGTTTGCGTCGCGCTCGCCGCGGGCATCGTGCTGATCCCGCATCTGCCGCTCGTCAAGATCACGCTCTACGTGATGGCGTTCAACGCGCTCGTGCTGCCGATCGTCCTCGGTTTCTTGCTGGTCATGGCTAACGACAAGCGCATCGTCGGCAATCGCCGGAACTCGCCGCTCGGCAACGTCATCGCGCTCGGCGTCTCGGGCGTCTGCATCGTCCTCGGCCTGTGGTACGCCTTTCTGACGCTCACCGGGCAGGCGAGCTAACCGCCGTTCGCCGTTAGGCGGCCGACTGCGAGATGATCGTCAGGTTCGAGGAGTCGAGCGAGTAGTTGCCGGCGGCCACTTTGGCGTTCGGCTCGGCGCAGATCACGCTATTGTTCGGCCCATAGATCGCGACGAGATTGGGCGGTCCGCACGGCGTCTGGGTGAGCTGGTAGCTCGAGAGTAACTTGGCGCCCGGGCTGCTGGGCTGCACCTGGTACGACGTGAACGTCTGATTGTTGGCCACGATCGAGCCGTAGAGGGCGGCCGTCGTCGCGCCGATCGCCATCGCGCCCCAGAAACCGCCGCCGTAATAATAGGGCGCGGGATACCACGCGACGCCGCCGTTCCAGCCCCAGGCCGGATAGCTCCCGTAGACCGGGTTGGTCACGTACGCGCTGTGGTTGTAGTAGCCGTTCGTCGACGTCGACGTACCGTGGTAGTTATACCCGTAGACGTTGCTGGCGTTGGTGGTGTGGTTGTAGGAACCGTTGTACGCGTTGCCGCTCGTGCTCGTGTAGTAGGAGCCGTTCGGGTTGCTGCCGCCGGCGGTCCGGCTGTAGTTGCCGGTGTTCGCGTTGGCGTTCGAGCTCGTGCTGTGCGAGGCGTAGCCGTTCGAAGCGTTGGCGTTGTGGTTGTACTGCCCGTTGTTCTCGGAGCCGCTGCTGGTCCGGTTGTAGTTGCCGTTGTTGGCCGTCGTCGTGCGGTTGTAGCCGTTGCCGGTATTCGTCGCCGTCGTCGTGCGGTTCGTGCCTTCCGGCCCCGTGCTCGAGTGGCTGTAGGTCTGCGGGTGCGAGCCGCCCGTATCGTTATGGAAGTCGTAGCCGCCCGAGGGGCGCGAGTAGCCGCCGCCTCCGTAGGGGCGCGCGACGCCGGCCTGCGGGAGCGTGGCCAGCGGTGCCAGGGCGACGATTAGGGCTGCAACGGTAATCTGCTTTGCGTTCATTTCTTGATCTCATCAACGACGCCGGTGAGTGAAACGTAGGTGCCCGCCTTGGTGTGGACCGACATGAGCACGCCGTGCGCGGGCAGTTGGGTGGAGGAGAGGGCGAGCGGTTGGCTGGAGGTGGTCGGGTTGAACCAGGCCGTCCCCGCCTGCAGGGCGACGCGCCGCGATTCGCCGTGCTGTTGCAGCGTCGCGTCGTACGGCAAGCAGCGAATCAGCTCGCCGATCTTCGTGCACGAGGCCTTGCCTATAATGAGGGTGCCTTTACCGTCGGCCGTCGTCAGCGACATGGCGTCGTTGCCGATGCTGATGTGCACGTTAGGGTAGGTCTGTACCGATCCGTCGTGCTGCTGCACGCGGACCGTCCCCGTTGCGCCGGCCTGCGCGGCCAGGGTCGCGATGAGACAGCCAGTCGCCGCCGCTCCGAAGAAAGCTCTCCCGATCATGGATCCTCCGCCCGCTGGTTGACAACGTGCCCGGAGGTTCCCGGGCGCCGGGCGAGGACGCCCATTCGCCCGGACAGGGGCGTTTCCTAGGCGAGCGGGCGGGCGGGGGCTCGAACCGGTGGCGGGCGCCGTGCTAGAATGAGCGCATGCGCGCCTATTTGTGGCCGGCAATCGTCGTCGCTGCAGCCGTCTCGGCCGGCGCCGGCGCGACGGCACAGACGCAGCCCGGCGCGGCTACTTCAGGGTCCGCGCTGCTCGCCCAGTTACCGCGGGAGAGTGCGGGGACCAACCCCGGCGGGCAGTGGCAGATCGCCGAGCGTGCCGGCTATGCGATGGACGGGTGCGCGTTGACGATCAGCGTCGCCAAGTGGTCGTCGCCCGCACCCGGCGGCGCCGTCGCGCCGCTGCCAGGCTACGCCGTGCAGTTTCAGGCGCGCAAAGGCTTGCCGTTCCGCCGGCGCCTCATGACCGACGGCGAGAAGGCGGCATTCGCCGCCAAGTACCCTAAGGTCGCCGGCAAGATATACGACGCGACCGTCGCGACGGTCGACTTCGCCGACGTCCGGCCGTCGAGCTTCAAGGTGCTCGACGTGAAGCTGGACGGGGATAGTTTCCTCGCCCACGCCGACGAAGGCTTTGCCCGTTTTACGTTCGCGACGCGTGACGGTGCGCTACAAGCCGAGCACGCGATGCAAACGCTCGGCACCGAGTGCGGTGCTACCGACGACTAGCCCTAACTCTGCGGGATGATGATCGCGCCGCTCGAGCCGTCCGGCGACACCGTGTACTTCGTCTTGAGGCCGGGTGACCCGAAGAACGTGATCGGAACGTACAGCCGGTTGCCATAGGCGGTCAGCGGAGGCGCGGTCATCGTCACGTCCTTACCGTCGATCGTCGCCGTCTTGCTGCCGACGGTGACCGTCACGGTCTTCGAGCCGTCCATTCCGGGGAACGACGTCACCGTGTAGACGTTGCCCTGATGCGATGTCTGGCCCATCACGACTTTCGAGACGTCGCCGGCGGACACGTAGATCGTGCCGCCCCGGTTGAACGAGACGACGTGATCGGTCGCACCCGTTATCGGCCGTCCGTGGTGACCGATCGTGACGACCGCCGGCTTGTCGCCGGCAACGAGCGTTGGTGCCGCGAGTGCGGCCGAGCCGAACGACACGAGAGCGACGGCGAGCGAGACGGCGGCGAAGCCGCGGCCGGCGGAAAGAAGATATGACAACGGAAGCCTCCTGAACGTGGTGGCTGGATATTGCAGCCGGACTTTCGTCGCCGCGCCCGGCTTCCTGGCTGGAGGGGATTGCGCCGCGTCACAACGTCGGGTTCGGGCGGCCGCTGGGCCCGAGGCCTCCCCTCGATCCGTCCAGGGACGTACGCCGGCTTCTAGCCCTTGAATTCCGCAGTGACCTCGATTGTGCCGATGAGATTCGCGTTCAGCAGTGGTAGTTCGGCGGCCGGTATCCAGTACTCCAGGTGCTCGCGGCCTCCGGCTTGCTGGACGTGATAGGCATCGAGGAAGCTCTTCTTAACTCGGAAACGCGTAACGTAGCCCGAGCCTGACGCCGGGACATTCCAGTCGCGCGCGATCTGCGTCGCGTACTCCTCCGTCAGCACGGGGTAGAAAAAGGGCTGCTCCGGCAGGCGTGGAGGAAATGCGCGAAATCCAGATTCTACGATCAGCGCCAACTCCTCGGGACCTATCGGCCTGAAGAGAACGACCGTCTCACTACACTCCAGCCGGCCGTCCAGCGAAAACGAGCGCTCTTCTGTTTCCGTGTCCCATTCCCAGCCGCCAGGTCCACGCGTCGCCCACGTGGTTGGAACAAAGACGGTCCACGTCGTCGGGTCCGTTGTGGGGAAAGCATTGCTCTTGGCTGCGCTCGGGGAGAACCATTCCAGTCCCGCGAGCCGACCGTCGACGACGTGCAGGAGGACGTCGATGGGGAGCCCGTCCCCGTCGACTGATCTGCCTTCGATCGGTATGGAGTACTTGACCGGTACGCGGGCGCCCGCGGTAGCCGATAACCTGAGGAATCCGGCACCGACATCCTCGACGACTAGGCCCGTCAACTGAGCGCGTAGCTCCTCCGCTCCGGGGAAGTCGTTTTCGAGAAAGACTTCGATCACGCGCAACTCGGCGGGGGTCGGAGAGCGCAGCATCGTGGCGGAAATACAGGATGCTACTACCGAGGACCTGCGCCATGTCTGGCCGCGGAATTGGCCTCATGAGCGTACTCTTGCAGATGAGGAATTCCTAATTTCGGCCAGGAAGAACATGCTATGGGAGTCACCGGCATTGGCGGGTTTTTCTTTCGGGCGCGCGATCCCGAGGCTCTGGCAGCGTGGTACCGTACCCATTTCGGCCTTACTGCACCCGACGAGGCCGTTTGGCAGCAGCAGGCCGG
>Ga0182012_10003044_pt1 | contig 17965 bp, 12 predicted proteins | sample 612S2SmetaG_FD_120486 | JGI IMG/M metagenome (GOLD analysis project Ga0182012, IMG submission 120486) | Permafrost microbial communities from Stordalen Mire, Sweden - 612S2S metaG | ecosystem: Environmental > Terrestrial > Soil > Wetlands > Permafrost | place: Sweden: Stordalen | collected...
AAGACAGACAAACCAGCAAACGAGAAGCCCAAAACTTGACGAACGACTGACCCGCAAGCCATCTTCAACCCGGGTCAGTTCTCAATGGAAATCCCGGGTCAAATCTCGGCGGAAATCGACAGCGTGGGCTCGAACCGGGATCGCGGTCGTCGACCAAGACCGTTCCTCGGCGCAGAAGATTTCGGTGTCGCTCCAGCGTGAGGTCAATGGCCGCATCGATAAGGGGATGCCCGGGACAGACAAAGGCGGCCAGTGCCTGACCATGTGGGGCTATCAGCGACTTGTCAAAAGCTATACGCTCGTAATGGGGCAAGACCGGTTCACCAAATCCAATCAACCGATCGCGATTGCGTATCGGCGCCGGGACATGGGTAACCTCATATCGCCGTGGCTCGCGCTGCTTTGCGTTGCCGCCGAGTTGCTTGAATGCCTCAAGGAAGAAAGACTCGACATAGTGGGGCTGAAGGCGGCGCGCATCTGCGCGTTCCATCTCCTCCCGAATGCGATGGACTTTGGTCACGTCCATCGAGTCGTGCGCCAGGGCGCGCTCCTCTATCAAGTCTCGGAGCTGGGCCCGATTAAGGGCGTTGTCGACCGCCTGTGTAAGCCTAGCTCGCACCTCGGGCAGATCGCCGTAGCGGATAGCTTCGATAAGCAGCTCTCGCAGGGGGCGTCCTTCGAATTGGAGCTTACCCAAGACGTCAAAGACCTGTCCTCCCAGAGCTTTGCGGGCATGCTCCAGCTTTTCCAGAAGCTTGCGGTAAACGTCGCCCTCTCGGGTTCCTTCGGCGATGAGGTTCCAAAGATGACATACTTCGGTCTGGCCGATGCGATGGATGCGGCCGAAGCGCTGCTCCAGGCGGTTAGGATTCCACGGCAGGTCGTAGTTCACCATGAGATGGGCGCGCTGGAGATTTATTCCCTCGCCAGCAGCGTCGGTCGCGAGGAGCACTTGCACCTCGGGGTCGTGCCTGAACGACTCCTGTGACTTCATCCGCTCCTCGCGGCCCATACCTCCATGGATCATGACGACCGACTGTTTGCGGCCAAGAAGGGTCGTTATGCGGCCCTCCAAGTAGTTCAGCGTGTCACGGTGTTCGGTGAACAGTACAAGTTTCTGTGTCGGAGACGGGGTAGGCTTCGATATCAAACGAACGTCGGCATCGTGGGGAGTCGGCTCCTCCGCCGGTTGGTTGGCAATGGCGGCCGGTGTGAAAATCTCAGATAGAAGGTTCGCTAGTTCGCGCCACTTTTTGTCTTCGCCACTGCGGCGGATCGAGTGCGCCAGGGCTTCGAGCCGCTTCAGGGTTTCAATCTCGCTACGAAGTTCGGCGACGCTCCGTGCAGCGGTCGCTTGGTCGAGGATGTGTTCCTCGACCGCCTCCACTTCGCTGTCGGGGGCCTCTTCAAGATCCTCGACATCTTCTGCGTCCAGCGCCGGCACTGCGAGAGCAGGCGCTACCTCGCCCCCGCGATGGAGCGATTCCAGCTCTCTGAGCCGTCCTTCCAATCGTTCCCGGCGTCGCCTCAGAGATTGGTGGATCGCCTCCGGCGAAGACGCGAGGCGGCGTTGGAGAATGGTCAGGGCGAACCCAACGGTGCCGGCGCGCTTGTCATTCGCAAGAGCTTCCGCGCGATTGAACTCCTCGCGCACATAGTCCGTGACTTCCTTGTAGAGCTGAGCCTCTGGCTCAGAGAGCTTGTAGGGGACCGTGTAGGCAATCCGTTCGGGAAACAGGGGCGTGCCATCGAACTTAAGCAAGTTCTCCTTCACCATCCTCCGCATCAGATCCGAAACATCCGCGGCATGTACGCCATCGCGGAACCGACCCTCGAACCGATCACCATCAAGAAGTGCCATGAATAGCTGGAAGTCTTCCTCCTTTCCGTTGTGCGGTGTCGCTGTCATCAACAAAAAATGCCTTGTCAAGGTGCCGAGTAATTGGCCAAGTTTATAGCGCTTGGTGTATTTTATCTCCCCGCCAAAAAATGTAGCAGACATTTTATGTGCTTCGTCGCAGACGATCAGATCCCACCCACAATCAGGGGATTGAAGCTTTAGCTGAACGTCTTCATTTCGCGAAAGCTTGTCTAGCCGCGCAATCACCAGATTGTTTTCGAGGGCCCAGTTGCCGGTCCTTGCAGCTTCGAGCTTGTCATTTGTCAATATATCAAAGGGCAGGTGAAAGCGTCGATACAGCTCGTCCTGCCATTGCTCGGCGAGGCTACCAGGACAGACGACCAGGCAGCGGTGGAGATCGCCTCGCGCAATTAACTCCTTCATCAGAAGGCCGGCCATGATCGTCTTGCCGGCGCCCGGGTCGTCAGCAAGAAGAAACCTCAGAGGCTGGCGCGGCAGCATGGCTTCGTAGACTGCGGTAATTTGGTGCGGCAACGGCTCAACAACAGACGTGTGCACACCCAAGACGGGATCAAAAAGATGCGCGAGTCGAATCCGTTGCGCCTCCGAGACGAGCCGGAAGAGCCTGCCGTCTCCATCGAAGCTCCACGGCCGTCCTAGCTCTACAACGTCAATTCTCGGCTCGTCGTGTCTGTAGAGTAGCTCGTTTGCCACCTTGCCCTCGGGCGTCTTGTAAGTGAGCTCCAAAGCGGCAGAGCCATGCCAATGAACGTTGACCACGGTGACCAAGCCATTTGGCAAGATGCCCCGAATGGAGGTGTTGGGTTTCAGGTCTTCGAGATGAGCCATTTTACACCTCCTCGCGATGAAGCATCGCTGCTAGGCTAGGCAGATCGTCTCGGCTGCCTGAATGGCTACCCGCGCTATAGAAGTGCTTCTTATCCATGCTTTCCCCCGACACCGCGATCACCGCCCTTTTCTTCATCAATTGCGCGACTCGCGACGGAATGATTCGTCGTCCCGCTAAGCCTCATCGATTGCCGCCGCCAGCGACCACGGCCCGCTCGGCCGCCAGATTCGTTCTTCATTCAATCCGACGACTAGTGGCATCAAGAATGCACGAAGATCGGCGACGGTAACCGCCAAAGCATCAGGGGCGGCTGCCATCCGATCGCGGCCGAGGAAGGCGCGCCATTGAGCGGCCCATGCCTCCGCGTATTCATCCGTTAGGCCAACAGGAGTATCGGACGGAAGAGCGGTTCCACGTCGTTCGAAGGTCCGCCGAACGGCTTCGCGAAGGGTGACCCGGCGAAGCTCGAACGTTCGGGATATCACCCAGAGATCATAGAAATCCTTGAGCCTGCTATTGGCCACGCCGAGGGTGACGAGAGCCTCGAATTTCTCGGCCACCACCGTTTCGACGGGATAGGCTCGAAGATGCGGCGCCGGGGCGTCCAGCAGGGCCGGATAGTCGATCTCGATCGCTGCGGGGGTAATGGCGTCGCCAAAACCAATATCGACCTGGATCGCTATGCGCGCGCCGGCGATTGTTGCCCTGGTGCGGATACGCACGCCACCATATTCGATCTCCTCTCGGATCGGCGCCGCCGTCAACGCGGCGACATCAAACGTCACACCGTCATCGGCAACCGGCTGCGCACAAATGGCCCGGAACGTTTCGGCAATGGCCACCGCGTCGTTGTCGCCGTGGCCAAGCAAATCCAGATCGCGAGTGGGCCGGAATGGGTCAGCGACCCAGGTCACGAAGAGCATGGCGCCTTTGAGTATGAAGCGGTCGCGATGCGGCGAGACGCTCAGCCGGTAGAGCAGACGCTCAAGCGCATAGCGCGTCAGGAGAATCTGGAAATCCGATTGTTCGGCGCGGGCTCGGTCGAGGAGCCGCGCCCTGACCGATGCGCCGATGTTGCGAGGCTCACGCGGCATCGGACACCATTGCTTCGACGTAAGGGCGCATGACCGACCAGACCCGCGCCTTGCGAGCGCAATGCCAGAGCTGATCCGGTGTGCATCGGCGGCGGCGGAGGCCTTCGCGCAGCCCCTCCATCGCTACGTCGAGACCGACCTTGGTCCGGTAGCGGAAGCAGTCGACGATTGTCCTTGCCGGATTCGTGATGGGAACCTCGACACTCTCGATGCGGTGACGCTCCACACCTTCGATCAGCGCCGGTCCCGTAAAGCGCACGAACCGGATTGGTGGATAATCGATCTTGGGACGCCACGCGGTACGGTCGATCGCCATCCACACAACGGAGGGCATCTGCAGCGTCAGTTCGTGGTATTGGAGGGCTGAGGTCAGGCAGACCACGCCTTTTGGAACGAGAACGGCTGCTTCGGCCAGCGTGTGTGCAGCGTCAACTTGGGTGTCCGGGAGTTGATAGAGGCCACGTGCCGGTCGAACGACGGCTTCCTCCCGGACGAGACGGGCGAGTGTCTCCGGTCCGATACCCGCGGCAACAAAATCCTTCAGCCGGAGCATGCTCCGGGCTCTCAGAAGGTCGAGCGCTCGAAATCGCTGGTTACTGGTGGATGCCATCGCCGGTGATGTTTCCTCTGTCCTCAGAAGATATAGCAGAGGTATTATCACATCGGCGTCCGCCGGGAAATCCCAATTTCGCGAGGGAGGTGGCTCGCATCGTCGGGCCCCTCGCTTGGTGGTGAAAGCTTCCCCCTTACCGGGGCGCCTCCTTCTGAAGTTGAAAGCGTCGAGGGTCTTTCCCGGAGGCAGCCGTGCTTCCCCAAGATGACGCTCAAAACGGCGCCGGCCTCGCTCTACCATTTCCTGCTCGGTAAGAACGGCGAGGAAGCGTGCGGCGGGCCAACCCTCCTTGTCTGCGGTCGCCGCAAGAGCTGTCCAGACCAGCTTGACGCCGGACAGACGCAGCTCGCCGAGCAGCAGATCAATGCGAGCGGCGTCGATCTTGTCGGTCGTTTTCATGCCGCCTCTCCCCGATTTACGCCAAGTTCGTCGTAGACGGCCAAGGACGGCGGGGTGACGACGACGACTGGAACAATGGCGTTCTTTGGCCGAAGCGTTGGTCAAGGCTTTGAGTCCACAAACCGAAGGGTTTAGGGACGCTTTTGCAACACGCTGATTTAACGCGATAAGTGGCTTAGAGTGCGTTTTAGAACAGACCTGGAGCCTGAAGACGCTGATAGCTCATCTCATTAAAAGGGAAACACTACACAGGCGCGGAAGACCGACCCGCTTTATCCGAGGATCGCTCAACGAGTTAGCCACCTTGAGGAAGGGCGCGCGAAGGAAGTTCATCGAGCATCGCATCGGCATCGTCCAGCCTGGACTGTATTAAAGACGGAATGCCGCCAGAGCATCTGGCCCTGCTCGGCGCGGCTAGCAGTTTTGTGCAAACGATAACTGGCCATCCTCTCCTGACAGTTGCGAATGGGACAGCCATGAGCCAACGTCGGGGCTAACGTAATCTCCAATTTTTTCGTCGGTCTGGATAAATTCCGGTTCCAAGCCGGAACACGAATGCGGGTTGTCGCTGCTGAGCACGCGAGCAAATCCGGAAGGATCGACTACCTTGGCCTCGGACAGTCGAAGCCATATTGGATAAGCACTAACGACGGCGGCAGGATTCCTGCGGCTGACAACGAAGCTGAACTCATCATGATCTGACGGCAAAAGAAATTCCATCATCATCGACCGCGTAGCCTGCTACACCACGCAAAAACATGATCGAGAGGGACCGATGGCGAAGAATATAGTCATCTGCTGCGACGGTACGGGCAACGAGATTGGCTACACCATGTCGAACGTGCTCAAGCTCTATCGCATAGTCAAGAAGAGCGAAGGCCAGCGCGTTTACTACAATCCCGGCGTTGGCACGATTGGTCAGCAAAATGCGTGGCAGCGATTTAAGCAGAAAGCGCGGGGTGTGTTCGGCCTTGCGACTGGGTATGGCCTCGATGACGATGTCCTCAGCGCCTATCGCTTTCTCTGCGAAGTCTATGAGGAAGGTGACAAGCTCTGGTTGTTCGGGTTCAGTCGGGGGGCCTACACTGTCCGCGTGCTATCCGCTTTCATCCATGTCATTGGCGTGCTTCCACCCGACCAGCTCAATCTCGCAGGGTATGCACTTTCAGCCTATAAGAAGTCGAGCGCGGAAAACCAACGAAATGAGCCTGCGGACGCGGCATCTTCGATAGATAAGGGCGCGCACAGTGCGGAGCTTGAGGCCGCATGGCATTTCAGTCAGGTCGCGGGCGGAAAGACAATTCGTATCGAGTTCATTGGAGTTTGGGATACGGTGGCGTCAGTCATCGTGCCCAGAGAGGATACCTTTCTCCCCGACCTGCAAACGCTTCGCTTCACCCGAACCAATTCGAGCGTGAAGACCTTTCGGCAAGCGATCGCGATCGATGAACGTCGGCGCATGTTCCGGCTCAACTGGTGGAAGGAACCACAGAAATATTTACCTAATCCATTCCAAGCTTCTTCAGAAATCCCCCAGAATATCCGGCAGGTCTGGTTTGCCGGGGTACATGCTGATGTCGGCGGGGGGTATGCTGAAACCGAGAGCGGATTGTCGAAATTCCCGCTTCACTGGATGATCGAGGAGGCTCACGGCAAGGGGCTGCTGATAAACCGCGCCATGGTCAATCATCTTGCCCTGGGGCATCCGCGGAAGGGCAGCCGCCATATTTATGTTGCGCCAGATGCCGCCGCCCAACTCCATGACTCGATGACCACTGGATGGAGGTTTCTCGAGTGGTTACCGAAGCAGACAAGATGGCGCGAATGGACGAAGCGCATTTCAATCTTGGGATGGTATCTGCCGCGCTCGGAGCCGCGCTTAATTCCAGAAGAGGCAGTGATCCATCGCTCAGTGTTGGAGCGGATGCAGAGGGTTTCAGCATATCAACCTATCAATCTGCCCGAACGCTACTCAGTCGAAGAGGCGCCGATCAAAGCTGGGTCCGCCGCAGCTGGTCAGGACGGCGATCAAGAAAATGACGTGAACTGATTCGATACAAGGAATGCACGCCATCCGGTGCTGGCCTTCCAATGACGGGCGCTGGAAGCCGTTTCTCCCTTATATCATTTTGACGATGCGAAGCGTCCAGAACCTGCCCCTCGCCGCGGGCTGGGCGGAAACCAGCTTGACCAGCAATATAAAAGTCATGTTTCTTATTGCACTGATAGTGCGTCGTCTCGGAGCTATCAATGAGTCCCCGCAGCATTTTCATTCTATAAGCGAGTTCCCTTGATCACGACCATTGTCGTTCCAAATCGCAACGCCTGGCTCCATTGCCGCGCACAGGCTGCCTTCGGCGGTAAGTGTGGTCTGAAATTACTGACGATCGATCAATTGGCGGCCCGGTTGGCCGGTGGATTCCTTCAGCCCATCGATTCCGATCATTTGGCGATTGCTGTTGCTGAAGCACTAAACCTGCCTTTGGGCGAACTCGATGCAATCAAGGCGTTGCCTGGCTTTCAGCGTGCTGCGGCGAGAAGCCTTTCGAAGGCGTGGAGCGCCGGGCTTAGCCTTGCCCACGAAACTACTTCGGCCAAGGACCAGTCGGCGCGAACCAGACTGGAGGCTATGAGTTGCTTGGAAACGGAGGTTCTCGCGAGACTCCCAAAAGGCGAGCTGAGACCCAACGACCTCGTCGAACTCGCACTTTCGCGGATTGGGTTCACAAAAACCCTTTTCGGTAAGATCAAAATCCAAGGCCGAACGGAAATGTCGCCGGTCTGGCGTCCGCTTCTTGCCGCCCTCGCGACCGAAACCGACGTGACGTGGGTGGCTGAGGCCCGCCTCGTGCCGCCGTGGCTGTCCTCAACGGGTGTCCTAACCGTGACTGGGGCTGCCGAGCAACCCTCGCTACGCTCTATTTCCTGCGCCAGTCCGAGGCATGAGATCCTGGAGGCGGTCCGCTGGGCTAGAAGCCTCCTCGCCAGAGGCGTTGGAGCGCAAGAGATTGCCATTACGACAGCATCGCCGGCGACATGGGACGATCACGTGCTTGCGCTGGCGGACACAGCCAACATCCCTATCCACTTCGTCCATGGCCGGGCCGCGCTCGATAATCCCGATGGTCAGCTGGCCGCCGCCCTGGCTGAGGTTCTTCTGCGAGGCTTTTCGCAGCCACGCGTAAAGCGCTTGGTTGGCCTCCTGCGCTCGCAGACCAAGCAGTTCGCCAACGTGACCGGTAGCTGGTGGCTTAAACTTCCTGTCGACGCGCCGCTTTTGGACGCCGCGCGGTGGAAACAGGAGATCGCTGCTCTAAAGGTCGAGGACTTCCCGGACGGCGTCGATCATCGGGCGCGTCTCCTCAGCATTGTCGACGCCGTCGGCATGGGCCTCGCCAAGGCGGCCGGGCTCGGAGAGCGTCTCCTGGAAGGACGATCCCTAGCTATCTGGCGCAAGGCGTTGGCGGATGCCCCGGCCGAAGCCCTGGACGTCACTCTGGCGGGCCTGCGTGTTGATGACGGACTGGAACCAGCCGCCTCGATCATCTGGGCGCCGGCGTCAGCTGTCGCCGCCGTCCCGAGGAGATACACTTGGCTGGTCGGCTTGACCTCGAGATCATGGCCGCGTCGGGCCAGCGAAGATCCGCTCCTGCCGCATCACATCATCCCCTCTTCGCGCCTCGATCCACTTCCGGTGCACCAAGCCGACCGCCGTGATTTCGCGACGATCAAGGCCATGACGGCCGGCGAATTGGTCTGCTCGCGGGCCCGTCGCGACAGTGGCGGCCGCATCAACGGCATTTCGCCGCTATATCCGCGCGACGCCCCGGAAATCTATCTCGCTCAAAGCCGGGAGCCGGAGCATGCGGCGAGCGCCACGGATCGGTTGTTTGCCCGACCGGCGGAGTTCTCTGCATTGCCCCAGGCCCGCTCTGCGCTGTCGGCGTGGATTGACTGGCATACCAACCGCATCACGGCGCACGACGGTAAGGTGCGGGCGAACCACCCGCTTCTGCTTCGAGCCCTCAACCGGCGACAATCAGCGTCATCGTTAGTTAAATTACTGCGCGATCCGCTGGGATATCTCTGGCAATACGGTTTTGGCTGGACCTCTCCGGACGAAACAGACGAACCGCTCACCCTCGACGCGCTTGCGTTCGGCAACCTACTCCATGAGATCCTGCAGGCGGCGATCGATCTGCTTGAAGAAAATTCCGGCGGATTCGCTTCGGCGACCGAGAACGAGTTGCGCGCCGCCATCGAGGCGGCAAGCAATGGTGTGGGAGCGCGCTGGGAGCAGACCGTGCCGATCCCCCCGCCGGTCATCTGGCGCCGAAAGCTTGAAGAAGTAGCTGAGCTGGCTCTGGCGGCGCTCTCAATTACTGAGCCGCCTCTCACGGGACAAAGAAGTTTTGCCGAAATCCCATTCGGAGGCGATTCTCGCGCTCTCGGCTTAGGCGACAACGTTCGGAAGGCGTTGCCTTGGAACCCACTTGCCGAGGTCATCATCCCTGGCGCCAACATTCAGATAGGCGGCTCGATAGACCGACTTGACCTTGCAGGCGATAACAGCGCGGCGCGGGTGACTGACTACAAATCCGGAAAGGTCCCGAAGGGAACTCCGCAGCTTAAAGGCGGCGCCGAATTGCAGCGCTGCCTCTATGCATACGCTGTAAGATCGCTGGTTGCTGGCACGCTAGCCGTTGATGCAAGGCTCCTTTATCCGCGAAAGAAAGACGCATTGCTAAATCTCGAAGCGCCAGATGCAACACTCGCCAAACTGACTGCCTATTTGTCGGCAGCCTACGCGGCCTTCGCCGCTGGAAAGGCTCTCCCTGGGCCTGGCGCCGCCGAGGACTTCAACGATCTCGCCTTCGCGCTGCCTGGCGGCGCAAAGGAAAGTTATCTGGAACTGATGCAGCCATTGGTCGCGACGGAACTCTCTGATGTCGCTCCGTTGTGGGAGGAGCCCTGAAATGGGCGCGACTAACCCTGGCCTTCCCGATGCAGCGGCGCGCCTGACGGCACTGATCGATCATGATCGCACACTTATCGTTGAAGCCGGCGCGGGCAGTGGCAAGACCGCGCTTATGGCCGGTCGCGTGGCGATGATGCTGACGACTGGCGTGCAGCCAAGGGACATCGTCGCCATCACCTTTACGGAAGCCGCGGCAAGCGAGCTGCTTGAGCGCATCGAGCGATTCGCCGGCGCGTTGCTCGAGGGAACCATTCCGCCAGAACTGCAGAACGCGCTGTCTACGCCCCTGTCTGCAGCTCAGCGCGAAGCAATTGAACGTGGCGCCAACGCTCTCGACGAGATCACCTGCACCACGATTCACGGGTTTTGCCAGCAGATCGTTCGCCCTTATCCAGTCGAGACTGGCATCGACCCCGGCGCCGAAATCATCGATCCGGCTGCGGCTGAATTGGCGTTTCAGGACTTAATGGACGCATGGCTTTCGGCTCGGTTTGGACGAGACCGCAGTTCCGAAGGGCTTGGACGAATTCCCCCAATGAAAGGGGCAGGCGGAAGCGAGGACTTTTTCGCCGAATTGGTGAACGCGTCGCCAGATGCCGCCGTCGATCTGATCACCAAAGCCGCTGATTTTCTCAAAGACCATCGGACCGCTTCGGCGCTGCCAGCGGTCGTCGACTCGGCCGTCTTTTCGCGACTCGTCTCGGCGATCGATGACTTCGCGGCATGGTACAATGGCTGCCAGGTAGTCGAGGAAAAAACTGCCGAGGATCTGACCGACCTCGCCCGCATTGCAGACATGGTCCGCGCATTGTCGGTTGGCCATGTGACGGGCAAGAAAATCGCCGACCTCCTGTCCCACCAGCCGCCAAAGGCCAAAACGGAGAAAGGCACAGGTTTCCGGCCATGGGGCAAGAAGAACAAATGGAAGGAAGCCGCAAAGGCGCACGGACAAAGCACAGCAGTTGGCGAGCAGCTCAGTTCCGCTGGCGAGGCCCATTACAGGGCGTGCGACGCTGCTTACGGTGAATTCCGAACTTTGCTGGGGCAGATGGCCTTCCAGCGCTTCGTCGATGAGTTCACTGCCCTCAAGGATTTGTATGCCCAATACAAGCGCGACGCCGCGCTGATGGATTTCGACGATCTGCTTCACCACGCCCGAGACCTGTTGGCGACATCTGAGCCTGTCCGGCTTGCTTTGGCGAAAAAATATCCAAGAATTTTGGTCGATGAATTCCAGGACACCGACCCACTACAGGCGGAGATTCTGTGGCGCCTGGCAGGAGATGGAACCTCTGATACTCCATGGCACGAGCAGCAAATCCGTCCCGGCGCATTGTTTCTTGTTGGAGACCCCAAGCAGGCGATTTATAGATTCCGCGGAGCGGATGTCGCCACGTACATCACCGCAAAGAATGCGCTAGCTTCAAGCGACTCGGTATCGGTTCTGGAGATATCCGCGAATTTCCGATCCCAGCCGCCAATTCTGGAATTTGTGAACCAGAATTTTGCCGGCATGCTCGACGTTGATCAGGGTCAGCCGGGCTTCGCCGCTTTGGCGCCAGTGCGTCAATCTGGCGATCATCCCGCCGTCGCTACGTTCGACATCATGATCGAGGACCGCCATAGAGGTGAGAAAGGATTAGTAGCCGGCGCACTGAGGCGCGAAGAAGCGAACATCGTCGCGGACATCATCCAGCGCCTGATCGGATCATACCCAGTATGGGACAAAGATCTGCGAGCCTTCCGTGCAGCACGGGCTGGCGACATCGCCCTCCTGGCGCCGACGGGGACCAGCCTGTGGATCTATGAGCGCGCGCTGGAAAGCCGGGGCATCCCAATCGCTACCCAGGCGGGCAAGGGATTCTTCAACCGCCAGGAAATCCAGGATCTGATCGCGGTGGCGCGGACGATCGCCGACCGGCGCGATACGCTTGCCCTTGGCGCCGTTTTGCGCGGTCCGCTAGTCGGCCTGACGGAAGAGGAGATCGCCGACGAGATCCAAGGGTTGCAGGACGCCACAGGTCGCAATCGGCCGTTGTATCTTTGGACTGATATTGAACTGCTGCAAAACCCGGTCCTGAAACAAATTTTCGCGATCCTGCAAAACCTCGCCAAAAAGGCGCGACGGGCGACACCACACCAATTGATGGCAGAGGCTGTCGAAGAGCTCAAGATCCGCCCGATCCTCAAAGCGCGTTATCGACACGGCGCCGAGCGCGCTCTAGCGAATGTCGAACTCGTGCTCGAAATGGCGCGGCCCTATGCTGCGCGCGGCATCTCGGAATTCTCTCGGGCCATGTGGCAGAATTGGGATGATACAGAGTCGCAGGCGGAGGGACGGCCTGACGCCGAAGCCGACGCCGTGTCCATCGTCACAATGCATTCGTCGAAGGGCCTCGAATGGCCAATCGTGATCCCTATAAATTCGATGACGAGACTATTTTCGAAAGATCAGTTCCTCTACCGACGACAGGACGATTCCGTCCACTTCGGGATTCTAGGATTCAACAGTCCAGATTATGACACCGTGAAGCAAGCCGAAGCGGATGAGCTGCGCAGAGAACGTGTGCGGCTATGGTATGTCACCCTGACGCGCGCGCGGGATCTTCTCCTTTTGCCGCTCCAAAACGAACGATCGAAGGACGACTGGCTGAGCCTGCTCACCTTGGACATGGCTTCGCTCCCGAAGTTTGAAACTTCTGTGTCCGTTAAGTCTGCGTCTGCACCTACGGCCTCCGCTGCAAACCTCCAGAGCTGGGATACGTGGCAAGCAGAGGCCAGAATCATTGCCGCCGGCGAGAGGAAGATCACATGGCGACAACCGAGCCGGCATGAACAGGTAATTGCTGAATCAATTTCGGAGTTCTCCGTCTTCGCGGGCATTGAAGCCGTGGATGAACAACAACCCGAAGCCGAACAACCCGTCATCCAGGGCGGGCGCGAGCGGGGGCTGGTCCTGCACAAGCTCCTTGAAGAGATTCTCACGGGAGAAACAACGGAAGTGCAACACACCGTACAAGCTCGCGCCGCAGAACTGCTAGCCCGTCTTATTCACCCAACCGCCGCGCATTGCTGATTTTATTCGCGCCCTGATTGCGGACGCAATTCCGCGTTGCGTGTTTTTCGCTGGGTCGATCCGCACTTTCGAACGCGTTGGAAGTTGGATGGATGGGTGCTCTGGGGCGTGCGGACGCTGTCTCTGCCCCGTCGTTCACGGCCCCGCTGGCTGTAAGGCGCCGGCCAGATATCGGAATAGTCCAGCCTGAGGACAGGCGGTGGCGAGCGCAAGCTTGATGCGGCTTGCGGTCTCGATGATGCGCGCGCCGATCTTGAGAAGCTTTTCGCGCAAGGTTACAAATTCGGCGACGGCGAGCGGATGGGTTTTGGGGATGGCGTCGCGCAATTCGAGCATCAGCCAATAGGCGGCGGTGTGCAGAATGAGCCGTATCTGATTGGCGAGCGGCGCCCGGCAGGACGTGCGGTCCGACGCCAGTTGGCTCTTGTGCAATTTGATCAGATTCTCCATCTGGCCGCGCGCGCAATAGAGCGTGTCGTAGATATGTTCGGCCGAGCCCGTCGCAATGTTGGTGACGACATAGCGGATATCCAGCCCCAGTTCCGTCGCTTCGATGCGGGCGCAGACGCGGCGCTCGACTTTCCAGGATTTGGCGGCGTAGTTGGTTTGCACATAGCCGCGCAGGACCAGCATCTGTTTCAGCGCGCGCCGGGTGCGGATATCGTCGGCCTTGTCTTCGACGGCGGCGGCGAGAATCCTGTTGCCCGACAGCCCGAAAACGTAATCGAGGCCATTGTCCTCGCACCAATCCATCACCTCGCGGCGGCCATAATGGCCGTCGCCACGGATGGTGATCCTGGTCGATGGCCAGTGCGCGCGGATGCGGCGGACGATCCGGCGCAAATGGCCGCGCACTTCCTTGCCGGACGGCGTTTTGCCGGGTCGCAGAATGATTGCCACGGGGCGCCCCGTGGCGGTGTCGTAAACATGGATCGGAAGGAAGCAGCGCTCATCGTAATGCGCATTGAACAGCGATAGTTGCTGATGGCCATGCGCGACATCGCAGGTGTCGTCGATATCGAGCGTGACGGCTTGTGGCGGCGTGGCGTAACTGGCGCAATAAAGATCGATGAGGACGCCGCTCAGCTTCACAATTTCGCGCAAGGTCGGCGCGTTCTCCCAACGCGACATGGTCGGCTGTGAGCACAGATCGTCTCCCGTATCGGGCAATCGCCCGCAGGCAAGCTTGAAGGCGGGATCCTTGCGCAGATGGTCGAGGTCGTCAGCATCCTCGTAGCCGCAGGCGATGGCGAGAATGCGAGCGCGAAAGATGCTCCCGAGCGAATGGGTGATCAGCAATGGATTGCGCGGATCGGCGATGACGGCGGCGAGCTTGTCCGCCACTCCCAGTCGGCGCTCGGCTTGCCCCAGCAACATCACGCCAGAATCCGAGGTGATGCGCCCGCCGTCGAACGCGGCGGTGATCTTCTTGCGGCCAACGGCTGGAAACGAGAACGGGAGAAGGCTATCTTCGATCATGGCGGATGTAGCTTCGATGCGAGGGCGTGAAGGATCGGTGTAAGCAACTAATCCATACACCAAATCAATATCTTACGCTACATCCGCCAGCCAAAAATCAAGCCCCCGGTGAATAAGACGGGCTAGCTCATATGGGTATTGCCGACAACGAAGATGCTTCACTCGGTCCTTGCAGCACAGAGATGGCTACCACTGCGCTGCGAGGCCTTCAACTGGCCGAGATCGCGGAGCTGCGACCACGGCTGAAACCAGAGATTCCAGTATATGGCTCGAAGATCGACGGAGTTGCGATGGAACTGACATCGGGCATCGCCGACGCGATAGCGATTGCTCCCAATGGAAGCATTGACGCCGTCATCGATTGGAAGAGCGATGTCCACCCTGACCCCGCGCTCGTGGAACTCTATCGCGGCCAGGTGCGTGAATACCTTGCTGTCACCGGTGCACCGAAGGGCCTTATAGTCTTCCTGACACCAGGTAAGATCGAGGAAGTTGAGCGGCATTAATAGCAGCCTCCGGTGGATAGTTGTTTTTCTATCGGCCCGGCATGAAACTGGAATGAGCAGAGTTAAGGTTTCGGGGTTTAAAATGAATAAGGGGTCATCGAACGACGGGACCATGCAAAGTCGCGGGGACCTCAAAGTTTTTAGTGGTTAAGTTCTTGGTTCTTTGCGAAGGCGTGGTTCGCATAGATGCCGATCGGCGCTATCAAGAGGGTCGCCAATTTGCGATCTGCGCCAACGAAGGCAGTGTCAGCGTTCTCTCCGGCAGGGCAAGGCGCCCGGGCGAAGCAATAGCCCGAGACCTTTGGCGGCCGAAATGACGGATCAGCCCGAGGCCGCTGTCTTCAATTTCGACAAGGCGCGGATCTTTACGCGCATGCTCGCCGGTTTGGCGGCGCCCTTGACCATCTCACCGGTGGCGGGATTGCGGACCAAGGTGCCCGCCCTGCGGGCCGGCACTTTGCGAAGGCTCACTTTCAACAGGCCGGGCAAAGTGAATTCACCCACGCCGCGCGGATGCACCGATCCGAGCAACACGCTTTCCAGCGTGGAGAAAACGCCTACGGCGGTCTTGCGGGGGATGTCGTTCTGCTCGGCGATCAGGTTGATCAGCGCGGCCTTGGTCAGGGTTTCCTTGACCGGGCGAATGGATGCGGCTTCGGACTTGGCGATTTTCGGCTTGCTGACTTTTGCCTTGGCCATGAGAATCCTTTCAGGTTGGGTAGATTTCAAAATGCTGGGTTTGCGTCCCTATTGCAGTCCGGCGGTGTTAACGACGTTACTGCAACTTCGCAAGGAGCGAATCTGGAATCGAATATCGGAGCCAGAATTCAACCGCCCATAGCGGAGCCGCCAAACGAACGGACGACTTCACGACTCTGGATCGGCATTCATGGCTGGCACATCGGCTGTCCCGAAACGGTCGGGTCGAGCAGACTTCAGACGACCTTCAAACCCAGACCGCTGAGGAGTTCGCCGGCCTGCTTCTTGGAAATGATCGCGCCCTTGAACCGGGAGGCGTCGGCAAGCTGAAGGCTACAAAGGTCGGCGCCGCGCAAGTCGGCTCCTTCAAAGCGCGCGTTCGTTACGTTCGCCTCTCTCAGGCTGCAACCCGTCAGCACGGCGTCTCGGAAATCGGTTTCTCGGAGATCGGCGCCCTGGAAGTCAACACCGTCCAGTTGCCCTCGTCGGAACGACAGACCACGCAGATTCGCGTTGATCAGCAGACATCTCTCGAACGCCGGCGACATGAGCGTGTTCGCGACCGCCATCTGGGCGCCCGTCAGCTTGCAATCTTGGAAGAAGGCGGACGATACGATTGTGCCGCGCCATTTAGTGTTGTTGAAGTCGCAGAACAGGAAGCGGGCCTCGGTGAAATTGCAGGATGAGAGATTGGCGTGGCCGGCGCGGCAGCGCACGAATTCGCAGCCATGAAAATCGAGGCCGTTAAGGTCGGCTTCCGTCAAATTCCAGCCTGCAAAGCGGATTGACGCCGACCCATGCCCCCGCAGCACCGCCTCGATGTGATGACGGGTGACCGCCCCCTCTGGCGCGGTAGCTTCGATGATAGCGTCGTTCATTGAGCATTCCTGAAAAGCGATAGAGGTGTTGTGTCCCCGAGCCGGGCCGAAGGCGGCGCATCTGGCCCGCATGTTTTCGAACGGCGCCGCCGATTGCAAGTTCAGGCGGCGCCTATTTTCGCCAAGCTGCCGGACATATCCGTGAGCCAATGGGCGATGATATGGACGATCTCGCCCTCGCGCTGAACCCGGCCACGGACACCAAGCATGCCGGCGGAAAGGATGATGCGCCGTTGCTTCTCGTAAAGACTCGGCCAGACGATGAGATTGGCGATGCCGGTCTCGTCCTCGATCGTGATGAACATGACGCCCTTTGCCGTGCCCGGCCTCTGTCGCATCAGGACAAGGCCGGCGACCTCGACCCAGCGTCCGTCCCGCGTCTGCATGGCTTCATCGCAGGTGATGCTGCGCTTACGCCGAAGCTCTTCGCGCAGGAAGAACACCGGATGATTGCGGAGCGACAGCCCGACATGGCCGTAGTCTTCGACGACCTCGCCACCGGTGGTCATCGGTCGCAGCGCGACGGCAGGCTCACGGATTTCTAGCACGGTTTCCCCTTCGCGGGCCGAAGCTGAAGCGAAAAGCGGCAGCGGCTCGTCGCGCAGCGCCTTGATCGCCCATAGAGCGTCGCGACGGGCGAGTTGGAGCGAGGGCCGGAAGGCATCCGCCTCGGCGATCTGACCCAGGGCGGCGACAGGGACATCGGTTCGCCGCCAAAGATCGTCGATCGAGGCGAAGGATTTATCCGCCCTTGCCGCGACGATGGCGGCTGCGGCGCCATTCGCGAGGCCGTGCACCATGCGAAAGCCCAGCCGCACGGCGAAGCGGTCCTCCCGATCGGTCGGCTCCAATGTGCAATCCCAACGCGAGGCGTTGACGCAAACTGGCCGAATCTCGACGTCGTGGTCGCGCGCGTCCCTGACGATTTGAGCGGGAGCATAGAACCCCATCGGCTGGGCGTTAAGCAGCGCCGCGCAGAACACATCGGGGTGATGACATTTCAACCAGCTCGACGCATAGGCGATCAGCGCGAAAGAGGCCGCGTGGCTTTCCGGAAACCCATAGCTGCCGAACCCCTCCAACTGATTGAACGTCTTCTCCGCGAACTCCGGCTGGTATCCCTTGGCCACCATGCCGGCGATCAGCTTGTCGCGGAACTTCGAGACGCCGCCGGTGTGTTTGAACGTGGCCATGCTGCGTCGGAGCTGGTCGGCCTCGCCGGGGGTGAAGCCCGCGCATTCGATGGCGACGCGCATCGCCTGCTCCTGAAACAACGGCACGCCGAGGGTCTTGCCCAGCACCTTTTCAAGTTCGGGCGTTGGATAGTCGACCGGTTCCCGGCCCTCGCGTCGGCGCAGATAGGGATGAACCATGTCGCCCTGGATCGGACCTGGGCGAACGATCGCCACCTCGATGACGAGGTCATAGAACAGGGCTGTTTAGTCCGCTTATTTTCTGGTGGCTCTGGGATTCCTTCCGGCGCGAATGTGTGAATCTATCAGCGACAGCCCGAATCGGAGGTTGTCGTCATG
>Ga0182012_10003045_pt1 | contig 17963 bp, 17 predicted proteins | sample 612S2SmetaG_FD_120486 | JGI IMG/M metagenome (GOLD analysis project Ga0182012, IMG submission 120486) | Permafrost microbial communities from Stordalen Mire, Sweden - 612S2S metaG | ecosystem: Environmental > Terrestrial > Soil > Wetlands > Permafrost | place: Sweden: Stordalen | collected...
TTCTTGCGCCAGCCGCTGCACCACGGGTTGCAGATCCTCGGCCAGCAATTGACGCAGGAACACCGCCGCCACCCGGTGCTGACGGTCCAGCACCAGGGTGGACGGGATAACGGTGGTGGGGTATTTGCCGCCGAACGCGATCAGGGTGCGCATCGCCGGGTCGTAGATCGAGGGGAATGTCAGGTGGCGATCGATGACGAAGTCCTCGGCAGCTTGCCGGTTGTTGTCGCGAACGTCGATGCCCAGCAGGGAAACTCCGGAGGCCCGGGTGGCGTCGTAGACCTGTTGCAGTTGGGTGACCTCGGCCCGGCATGGCCCACACCACTGACCCCACACGTTGATGACGACGACCCGACCGGCAAAAGGACCGGCCGCGTCGTCCACCGACAGGGTGCGCAAGGGATCGATCAGATCGGGCCCGGCAAGCGGGCCGGGGCGGCCGCGGCTGGCGGGCGGCTCATAGGAGATATCAGTCTTGCCACCGGGCGAGACAAATTCGAAGGTGCCGCCCTGCGCTACCGCATCGCGTCCCGAACAGCCTGCGATAAGACCGACGAGAAGGCCCGCCAACGCTGCGGCGATCGCCAGCCGCCAGATACTCATTGCGCCGCTGGTTCGGAATACTCCACGTCGACCAGGCGGTCGCCGTCGTAGACCAGGGTCGTCAGCGAAGCCAGCCCACACTCGCGTCGGCGTGGGTCGTGCCAGAGTCGCTTACCGGTCAGGTGCAGCCGCAGCGTCCATACCGGCAGCTGGTGGCTGACACACACTACTTCATGGCCGGCCCCCCGGGCGCGTGCCTTGTCCACCGCCGTCGACATCCGGTCCGCGATCGCGGCGAACGGCTCGCCCCAGGACGGTCTGAACGGGTTGCGCAGCTGCCACCAAAACCGCGGGTCCCGCCAGGCGCCGTCGCCAGGGCCCATGGGCTTGCCCTCGAAGAAGTTGGCCGACTCGATCAGGTCGGGGTGAGTGTCCACCGGCAGGTTGTGCTTTGCGGCGATGGGTGCCGCAGTCTCCTGTGCCCGCTGCAACGGGGAGGCGATGACCGCGACGATGTCGCGACCGGCCAGTGCGTCAGCGACGGCCTGGGCTTGCGCCCTGCCTTTGTCGGAGAGGTGAAATCCGGGCAGCCGGCCGTAGAGGATGCCATTGGGGTTGTGCACCTCGCCGTGCCGCATCACGTGCACCCGGGTTTGCTCGCCCATCAGGACTGCCGCTCCCGCGCCGCCGCCCGGGCGGCAGAAGGCAAAGCGTCAGCGACCCGGTCGAACGCGGCGTCATCGAGGGCGGCCGAGACGAACCACGCCTCGAACGCGCTGCACGGCGGGTATACGCCGGCGTCCAGGAGGGCGTGAAAAAACGGCGGATAGCGCCAAGTCTGGCTGTCCCGGGCGGACGCGAAGTCGGTCACCGGCGATTCGCTGAAGAACACGCTGAGCATGTTGCCGGCGCGCGGAATCTGATGCGGCACATCGGCATCCGCAAGCGCCTCAGCCAATAGCCTGGCCAGTCGATCGGCATTGGCATCCAGCCTGGCGTAGATCGCCTGGTCGGCAGCGCGCAGCGTGGCCAACCCGGCGGCCACCGCCACCGGGTTACCGGACAACGTGCCGGCCTGATAGACGGGCCCCAGCGGCGCCAGCCGCTCCATCACCTCGGTTCGGCCGCCGAATGCGGCGGCCGGCAATCCACCGCTCATCACTTTGCCGAACGTGAACAGGTCAGCGTCGACCGGATCGATTCCATGCCAACCACTTCGGCTGACCCGGAAGCCCGTCATCACCTCGTCGACGATCAGCAACGCACCATGTTCGGCAGTGATCGCGCGCAACGCCGCGTTGTAACCGGTCCCGGGCGGCACGACCCCCATGTTGCCGGGACTGGCTTCGGTGATCACCGCGGCAACCTGCTCGCCGAACTGGGCAAACGTCTGGGCCACGGCTTCGATATCGTTGTACGGCAACACGATTGTGTCGGCTGCCGCAGCGCCGGTGACTCCGGGCGAGGACGGCAGGCCCAGCGTCGCCACCCCCGAACCCGCGTCGGCAAGCAACGCGTCCACGTGCCCGTGGTAACAGCCGGAGAACTTGACGATCTTGGGCCGGCCGGTGAACCCACGGGCCAGCCGGACCGCGCTCATGGTGGCCTCGGTACCGGAGTTCACCAGGCGGATCCGTTCCACCGGCGCCACTCGCCCGATGATCTCGGCGGCCAGCTGCGACTCCGACGGCGTCGGCGCTCCGAACGACAAGCCGGACGCGGCGGCCTTGGTGACGGCCTCGACGACGGCCGGGTGGGCATGTCCGAGGATCATCGGGCCCCACGAGCAGACCAGGTCGACGTAGCGGTTGCCGTCGGCGTCGGTTAGCCAGTAGCCGTGGGCCTCGGTGATGAACCGCGGTGTGCCTCCCACCGCGGTAAACGCCCGAACCGGAGAGTTCACCCCGCCCGGAATCACCGCGCAGGCCTCCTCGAACAGCTTGGCCGACGCGCTTACCGCTGTCCCTGCACGCGCGCTCGCTTGGTCAGTGCTGCCCATACGACCAGTGTCCCAGCCTTCGCGGCAGCTTCAACTACAGGGTGTAAGAGTTTGTAAGAGTTGATGTCGGTCTTGCCGCGGGTTGGATGGTGGCATGGAACTACCGCAACGGCTCGCCCGATTCAACCGGCACGTCACCAACCCCGTTCAGCGGCTGTGGGCCGGCTGGGCCCCGACGTTCGCCATCATCGAACATGTCGGGCGACGCTCCGGGAAGCCCTACCGCACACCGGTGACTGCCTTCACCACCAGCGTCGATGGCAAGCCCGGCGTGGCGGTCCTGCTGACCTACGGCCCCGATCGCGACTGGCTGAAGAACCTCACCGCCGCCGGAGGCGGTCGGATCAAACGCTACGGCAAGACCGTCGGCATCACCGATCCGCGCGTGGTCACCAGGGCCGACGCGGCGACGAAAGTCACCCGTGGGGGGCGAGTCTTCGGCCTGGCTGCCGTTCGAGCAGGCGGTGCTGTTCACGCAGACGGGGTGACGAAGCTCACCGCGCCGGCCCCCTTCGCCGAACGCTGACGAAATACATCCCGACCACCACCGCCCAGGACAACACGCTGAGCCAGAGCTGACCGCGCGCTGACCGGTCGAACGCCATCTGCACCAGCACGCCGGTGATTGCGGCCAGAGTCAGGATCGACAGCACCGGGAAGAACCACATCTTCACCCGCAGCTTTTCCGCAGGAGTCCGGCGGCGCAGGATGATCTGCGACAGGGCGATCAGCCAGTAGACGAACAAGATCACCGCGCCCGAAGAGTTGAGCAGGAACAGAAACACCGTGTTCGGTGCGAGCCACGCCATCAGCACGCAACCGAAGCCGACCGCCGACGAAAACAAGATCGCCAGGTGCGGGACCCCACGCCCACTAAGCTGGACGAGCCAAGCCGGCGCCTGGCGGCGGTCGGCGAGAACGAACAGCATGCGCGATGAGGTGTAGAGGCCCGAGTTCAGGCAGGACAGTACCGCGGTGAGCACCACCGCATTCATCAGCTGATCCGCGCCGGACAGACCCATGTGCTTGAGGGCGGCCACGTACGGCGAAGCGCCCAGCTCGACCGAATTCCACGGCAGGATCACCACGAGCAGAAAAACCGAACCGATGAAGAAGATCGCGATGCGCGCAACGACCGATCTTGTCGCTTTCTGGATTGCGCGTCTCGGTTCCCGGCTTTCGGCAGCGGCAATGGTGACGACCTCTGCGCCGACCATGGAAAAGATCACCACCACGATCGCAGCAAAGACAGCGCCAACGCCTTTGGGGAAGAACCCGCCATGCGACGTGAGGTTGCTGAAGTCCATTCCGCGGCCCGGCAGCAACCCGAAGACGAAGGCAGTGCCAACACCCAGGAAAATGACAATGGTGGCGACTTTGATTCCGGCGAACCAGAATTCGAACTCACCAAAGGATGAAACGGAGAACAAATTCGTCGCCGTCATCAGCACCATGAGGCACAGCGACAACAGCCACAGCGGCGCATGGAACCAGTAGTTGAGAACCTTCCCGCCGACGACCGCTTCGAACCCGACCACGATCACCCAGAAGTACCAGTACAGCCAGGCGACCGAAAAACCCGCCCAGCCGCCCAATGCCTTTCCCGCGTAATCGGCGAACGATCCGGTCGACGGGTTCGCCGCGGCCATCTCGCCCAGCATCCGCATCACCAGAATGATCAACAGGCCGCATAGCGCGTACGTCAGGAACGCGGCTGGTCCGCTGTCCTTGATCACCACTCCAGAGCCGACGAATAACCCCGCGCCGATCACTCCGCCGATGGCGATCATGCTGAGCTGCCGCTGCGAAAGACCTTGGTGCAGTGGGGGATTAGCACCCGGAGCAGGTGCCGGGGGCTCGCCTTGGTTCTCGCCCCCGGGCCTGGAACTCGCCCGGCCTTGCGTGCGCGGCATGACCGGACGCTAGCAGTTGTGGGCCGCCGGCGCGGCTCAGCGTCGAGCCCGCGGTGGTGGCGCTCGGCCTGCGTGCAGGGCCGAGGTCGGCGCGAAAGCCATGCCGTCAGCAGGCTCGATGCTCAAAGATGCAGATCTTGCGTTGTCGCCAAGACTAGTGCGCGGAGGCGACGGCGAAGGGTGTCGCCGGGGCGGGTTGTGACTGACGGCTGGGATGGCTCCACAGCCCCTTGCGCTCCAGCAACGGCAGGACGCCCTCGCCAAACCAATAGGCCTCTTCCAGGTGCGGATATCCCGACAGGATGAAGTGGTCGATCCCCAGCTCCGCGTACTCGACCAGGCGTTCGGCCACCTCGGCGTGCGAGCCGACCAGGGCGGTGCCCGCGCCGCCGCGTACCAGCCCGACCCCGGCCCACAGGTTGGGCCCGACCAAAAGCCGATTGCTGCTGCCACCGTGCAGACTCAGCATGCGACGCTGCCCCTCGGATTCACTGCGCGCCAGGCTGGCCTGCACCCGCTCGACGTCTGCCGGGTCGACCGCCGCAAGCAGCCGATCAGCTTCGGCCCACGCTTCCTCGGAGGTGTCGCGGCTGATCACGTGGATCCGCAAGCCGTACTGCAGCTCCCGCCCAATATTACTGGCCAGCCCGCGAATCCAGTCGAGTTTCTCGCCAACCGCGGGCGGCGGTTCCCCCCAGGTGAGGTAGACGTCAGCGTATTTGGCCGCAACCGGACCTGCGGGTCCCGAAGATCCTCCGAAGAACACCGGTGGCACCGGGTCGGGCCGGTTGTTCAGCGCCGCACCCTCGATCCGGACGTGGTCTCCGGCGAAAGACACCGGCGCTTCCGACGTCCACAATTGCCGCACCACATCCAAAAACTCGCCGGTGCGGACGTACCGCGCCTCTTTGTCCAGAAAATCCCCATAGGCCCGCTGCTCATGCGGTTCACCACCGGTGACGACGTTGAGCAGCAGTCGACCGCGCGAGTGCCGCTGATACGTCGCCGCCATCTGCGCGGCCAGCGTCGGGCTGAGTAGCCCGGGCCGGAAAGCGACCAGGAATTTGAGTGTCTCGGTGTCCTCGACCAGCATCGCCGTCGTCAGCCAGGCGTCCTCACACCACAAGCCGGTCGGCGTCAGCACCCCCTCGAAGCCGTTGGTTTCGGCGGCGGAGCAGATCTGGCGCAGGTAGCTCAGCGTCGCGGGCCGGTCCCCATGCATCGACGTGCCGTGCCCGCCCGCGACCAGATTCCGCGAATCCCCGTAGGTCGGCAAAAACCAATGAAACGCCAGGCCCATGCGCTAACTCCTCCCAGCCCAAAACTCATATGATGCCCGAGCACCAGCAAACGCGCGAGGGTTGAAACCGCGCAGATTTCGAACGCCGAAACCAGCGTGGAGTATTACGCCGTCATCACAACTACCTTGCGATACGGCGTGGCAGGGACGTCAAACCCCCTCGGTCCCGGCATCATTGATGATCATGTCTGACCTGACCCGACGTGCCGTGCTGCGGATGGGCTTCGGCGCCGGCGTTGGAGCCGCGAGCATGTGGGCGTTGAGCGGCCTGCTGGATCCGATCCAGCCGCAAGCGGCACCCCTTGCGCACGGTCCCGCGCCGTTCGAGCCCCGAACGGGCCAGGTGCTGCCGACCAAGCTCACCGGCTCGTTTGTCTCGGCAGCACGCGGCGGCGTTCAGACCAACTGGGTGATCGCCATGCCACCCGGGCAAACGGAATTTTTGCGTCCCGTGATCGCGCTGCACGGCGTGGACGGCGACGCGAACCAGATGCTGGAAGCCGGTGTCGAGGACGGGCTGGCCCAGCTGGTGAAGCAAGGCAAGCCGGGATTCGCGGTGGTGGGCGTCGACGGCGGAAATAGCTACTGGCACAAGCGCGCATCGGGCGAGGACGCCGGCGCGATGGTGCTCAACGAGCTGCTCCCGATGCTGTCATCGATGGGCATGGACACCTCTCGGGTCGGCTTCATGGGGTGGTCGATGGGCGGCTACGGGGCGCTGCGCCTGGGCGCCAAGCTGGGCCCGGCCCGCACGGCCGGTATCTGCGCGATCAGCCCGGCCCTGTACACCTCGTTCGCCGGCAGCGCGCCCGGGGCGTTCGACAGCTACGACGACTACGCGCAAAACAGTGTGCTGAACGTTCCGGCGCTGTCACAGATCCCGCTGCGGGTGGACTGCGGCACCTTTGACCGCTTCTACTTCGCCACCCGCCAGTTCATCAACCAGCTGACAACACCCCCGGCTACCAGTTTCACCCTGGGCGGGCACGACATGGGTTGGTGGCGGGCGCAGCTGCCCGGCGAGCTGACCTGGATGGCGACCTAGCCAAAGCACATGACAGTCCAGCGGGAAGACGCCTACCGCCCTCCACGTCGAGTGGAGCGGCGGGTTGGGCCGACCCGATTCCGCCCGGACATCGAGGGCTTGCGCGCCATCGCGGTGATCGCGGTAGTGCTCTACCACGCAGGCATACCCGGCATCGCCGGTGGCTACATCGGCGTCGACGTCTTCTTCGTCATCTCCGGCTTCCTCATCACCGGGCTGCTCTGGCGCGAGGTCGCGGCGACGAATACCGTTCGGCTCGGCCAGTTTTACGGCGCACGGGCCCGCCGGCTGCTACCGGCCGCGGCCACTGTCGCCATCGGCACGGCGATCGGCGCGGCCATCGTGCTGCCGCCCATACAGGCACGAAGCGTCTTCGTCGACGGCATCGCCAGCATCCTGTACGTCGGCAACTACCGGTTCGCTACGCGGGGCACCGACTACCTGGCTTTAGAAAATGGGGGAGACGCGCCGCCGTCACCGTTCCAGCACTACTGGTCGCTGGGCGTCGAGGAGCAGTTCTATCTGGTGTGGCCGGTGCTGATCATCGGCACGGTATGGCTGCTTCGGCGGTCTGGCATGCGTGGTCGGAAAGACGCAGCGTTACGTGCGAAACCGTTTGTGGTGGTCCTGGCGTTGGTGGCCGCGGCGTCGTTCGCGCTTGGGGTGCAGTGGACCCACACGTCACCGCCCTGGGCATTTTTCTCACTGCCCACCCGGGCCTGGGAGCTGGCGGCGGGTGGCCTGGTGGCACTTTCGATCCGGCAGTGGCGCCGGCTTCCGCTGCGATCCGCTGCGGTCGTCGGATGGGGAGGGCTGGCGCTGATCTTGTTGACCTGCATCCAGCTCGACCTGGGTACCCCGTATCCCGGCACGGCGGCGCTGCTGCCGGTGCTGGGCACCGTGCTGGTGATCGGCGGCGGTTGTGCCACCCGCGCGTTGGGAGTGGGTCGTGTGTTGTGCCTTCCGACGATGCGCGCGGTCGGCCGGATCTCGTATTCGTGGTATCTGTGGCACTGGCCGGTGCTGCTACTGATGCCGCCGCTCCTGGGCGAACCAGTGGGGCTGCTGAGCAGGCTGGCCGCAACCGCGGTCTCCGCCGGGCTGGCGCTGATCACCATGCACCTGGTCGAAGACCCCGGCCGCTTCACCGCCGCTCTGCGCCGGTCGGCGAAGGCCAGCCTGGCTCTGGCCGGCGCCGCCAGCGCGGTCGCGGCGTGCGCGTGTCTCCTGCTGCTCACGGTGACGCCGGCGCCGGTCGGTCACGGTACGGCCGCCCCTGCGGCCAGTATCGTCGCGCTACCTTCGTCGGCCTTCCCCACCGGCAAGCCGCACGAAGCCGAGCCGCCAGCCATCGATCCACGCGATACCGCCGTCGAGAGCGTGTTCGCGCAGGCGCGTGATGCGATTGCCGCGGCCGCCGGCGTGCGAGTTGTTCCATCCAACCTGAACCCGTCGCTTGAGCGCTCGCCAGACGACAAGGCGGCCGTCTTCGTCAACGGCTGCGTGCGTTCCTGGCGCGACGTCGGCCAAAGCGAGTGCGCGACGGGCGATACCGCCGAGCCGCCCTCACCGGAGAGGACCATAGCCCTGATCGGCGACTCGCACGTCGCCATGTGGAACCCGGCTTTCCAGCAGTTCGCCGAGCAACGGCACTGGCGGCTGGAGACGCTGGCCAAGGTGACCTGCCCGATGCAGGACCTGCCCATCGACAGCCCGTATCTGGGCCGTGAGTACACCGAGTGCGAACAGTGGCGTAGCCAGATCATGGCCCGGATGATGGCCGAACACCCGCGCCTGGTGGTGCTGAGCATGAGCCGCCGCTACGGCGCAGACTTCGGTTTCACGTCGTACGACCCGGCATGGATCGAAACCTTGAACCGCACTGTGGCGCAACTGCGCAGCGTCGGCAGCACCGTCCTGGTCTTGGGGCCGGTCGCGGATCCGCACTCATCCGTGCCCACCTGCCTGGCCGGGCATCTGGACGACGCCACGGCCTGCGCGCCGGCACGGTCGGTCGCGGTCAACCCCGACGGTATCGGCGCTGAGCGGACGGCAACCACCACCGGGGGCGGCCACTACGCGGACCTGACCGACCTGTTCTGCACCCCCGACCGCTGCCCGATGATCGTCGGCAACACCCTGGTATTCCGGGATGACAACCACGTGACGACCGAGTACGCGCAACTGCTGGCACCCGTTATGGGTGCGCTGGCCGATCGCGCTCTGAAGGGTGGCTGACCCGCTGGTGCGTAGCAGATGAACTTCTTAACGCGGATGACCGTCTCAACAGTGAAAGGTTTTTGGAGGTTTTGACATGACGCCACTGCTGCTAATCTGCTTGGCCGCTACCGCGCCGGTCGCCGGACTTGGCCTGCTGCAACTGCAAGCTCGCCTTGAGCAATGGGACTACGAACGGCACGCTGAGGACTGATGCGGCGCCGCAGTCACACCGAATGGCCCGCGCTGCTTTTAACCCAACTCATGGGGACAGCTGCGTGCGAATGAGTGGGGCGATCTTGTCCGCGAGATACGCATGCCCCGCGTCGTTGGGGTGCACACCATCCCCGCCGATCAGGTCGGGCCTGTCGACGAACCAGCGGTCCACGATCGGATCGACGAACGCCGCTCCCGCGCCCTGGGCCGCAGCGTTGAGGACGTCACGAATCTGTAGCACCGAGTCAGGTACATCTGGTGTTGGCCACGGCGGTCCGATCACCAGGAGCCTCGCGGATGGCGCAATGTGGCGCGCCGCATCGAAGTCTCCGAAGGCCCGGTCGGCCAGGAGCCCAAGATCGACGCCCTGGTCGTTGCGCGAACCGAAGAACACCACCAGCGCATCGTCGGGCTTTAGCGCCCTGGCCGTCAGGTCCCCGAAGACGCTGCCATGGACGCCGGGCATGCCGTAGCCGGCATGGGCCTCGGCTGCCACGTCGGCTGCGACCGGCACGCCATGCTGAGCGAGCGCCCGCCACGCACGGACGGTCCATGATTTCGGGCCCAGGCCGCCCTCGTCGGTCCCGGTGGTATAGGAGTCGCCGATCACCGCGACGTGGGTCAGCCGCGAATCCACGATCAGAATGTCGTAGGACCGCGCCCGCTCCGGATGCGCCACCACAGTGATCAGGAGGGCGAGACCAACGACGAATGTGGGCAGACGACTCACCACTACCTCCAGAATGACCGGCATCGTCGTATGCCTAATCCAACCAGACAACCGTCACACCGCGCGGATCGAAACCGCTTCCCGCGCAACGTCGATCTGATGAAGTTTGGTGTTGACCGGCTCGTCGGGCTCGATTTCGGCTTTCGCGGCGCTGACGTCAACCATCCTGCGCATCCAGCGGCGCGCGGGCTCCTCGACGAGGTGATACAGCAGGATGGAGGCGACCACAGCAATGACGAGCAGGCCGATTACGTTCCATTTCCAAGGGTCTTCCTGCGGAGTGAGCTCGAATTGCTGAACGGCCCATCCCCAGGCGGTGTGCACGAGCTCGTGCACCATATACAGGCTGAACGAAATCTCCCCGCCGTAAACCATCAACCGCGTCGACAGCAGTCGCGGCAGGCTGCCCATGCCGATCGACAGCGTCATCACCAGCGGCACGAACAGCATGTCCACCACCCCGCTGCTGTCGTACACCCCGGTGATCGGGTGCGCGTCAAACAGGTAGAGGATGCCCACAATCGCGGCGATCAGGAGCACCGAACCGTACCCGGCGACGCGGCGGGCGCCATCGCTGAGCCGCAACCTACGCACGGCGGCACAAGCCAGCGCGCCCGCGATGAACTGCGTCACGATGCGGGGCAGCCAGCTCCACGGCGTGTAGAACTGGCCGCTGGCCAACAACAGCACCACCGGCGGCAACGAAGCCGCGAAGGCCAACAACGTCAGGCTTCGCGCCCTCGTCACATGCTGCATCCGGAAAATCACCACCACGACCACACCGAACAGAAGGTAGGCCAGCCATTCCGCGCTAATCGACCAGGCGGGTCCATCCCAACTGGCCCCGTCGAAGAACGGCTGAAACCACAGCTGCACCAACAGGACTTGGCGCAGATAGCTGACCGCGGTGAGGTCTCGCACCTCCGGTAACGGCACATGGCCGACATGCAGGCTGAGGATCACCAACAAGGCCGCAAGATGCAAGGTGACCAGATACACCGGCCATACTCTGGCCAGCCGCAGCCAGAGGAAGCGCAGGGTGGCACGCGTCGACCACGATTGGCCCATCCGGTCGAGGTAGTTCCAGGTCAGCACGAACCCACTGAGGATGAAAAACAAGTCGACGCCCTGCGCGCCGCAGTTGAGCACCGGCGACAGCGAATCCGTGAAATCGGGCGACGCATCGTTCAACATCGGCCGGAAGTGAAACAGCACTACCCATACAGCGGCGACTATGCGGAGGCCTGTCAGGGCCTTGATCTCTCCCTTTAGCTCTCCGAAGCGCACGACGCTCTTTCCGTCTGAACTCTGCTACTACAAGGCCAAATCGCGAGCCCCCCGACTGGCAACCGGCAGCCACCGAAGCCTAACAGCGCGATCGCCACGACGAGGTGAGGGGCGGTGATGGGGCTGGTGAGGACGTCGCTTAGCTGCGCAGGCGCCCCGAAAGCCTTAGCAAAGAGTTAGACGTGGCTTTCGGTCTCCTTAGATTATGCGGGGACCGTTAGGGGCAGGTCGGGTCGACACTGAGTCGGCCCCACGATGGCCACGGTGAATGGGGCTGCCAATGAGTAACGTCGCGACTCGACAGGGAAACGGCACCTTCGATTGCGGTGGCGCCCAGATTCGCGCGCACTGCCGACACCTGGCGACAGTGGTGACCATCCGAGGCGAAATCGACGCCGTCAACGTCGACTGGGTCAGCAAGTACATTCGGCGTTTCATCGTCGGATCGAACCCCGTGGTAATCGAAATGAGCGACATAAGTCAGTTTGCTGTGGCCGGTACCTCGCTGTTGTACTCTATCGACGAAGATTGCCGCGCCGCCGGAGTGGAGTGGATATTAATCGCGAGCGCGGCGGTCACCGAGGTGCTGCGCGGCGACCGAGACGAGAATGAGGCCACGTTCCCGATCGCGCGCTCGGTACACGAAGCGCTGCACAACCTGGCCGACGCGATTGTCAGCCGTCGTCAGTTGGTGCTGCCGCTCATCAAGAAGTCGGCCTAGAGCGGCGCAGCCTGGCCGTCCCGACCACCGCCAGCACAGCGGCAGTGGTCGCCAGCACCAGAGTCAGCAGTAACAACTGAGGGTGATAAACCAGCGACGTAGTGGCCGGCTCACCGTCCGCGATGGGCGCGACAGCCACTGTGTGGCGAGCGTGCGCCCAGCTCAGCCCGGCGCCCACCAGCGCGGCAGCGCCCAGCACGAATTCGACCACAGTCCGCAATTGGGTAATCACTGCGGTGATCCGTCGTCGTCGCCATCGACGCTGATCGCGGGGGGCTCCACCCGCTCCTGAACCAGCGGGGTCAGCGCTGCCCGAAGGTGACGATGACGAAGTGCCCAGGCTTGCGCGGTGCGTCCCCCGGTGAGTTTCAGTCCGATGCCGGTCCGGCGGCGTGGCACCCCGAACAGTTCGCCGAGCGCCCGCGCCGACTGCCACGGCGCCAGCTCCTTGTCGGAAACCACGGAATGTTCGGCTTCGGGATAGATCTTGACGATTTCGCGTAGCAGGATCGTTTCGGTGCCCTCGCGCAGGGCGTCTTGGGTCAGTTCGACCGAGACGTGGATCCGCGCGGCCTTCACCTGCAACGCGGTGAACGCCGACACCATCACCAGGAAGATCACCGGAGTCACAAGCGATATTCCGGCACCGCTCCACACTTCGATCAGAATCATCGACAACGCCGCGGCCGGACCTGCCAGCACCCAGAGCCAGCTGGCACCGGGTTCGTAGAACAACGGCTTTGCATCCTTCGCTGCTGCCATCTCCAGCCTCATCTGGTGGTCGTTGCCCGGCGACGGGCCCGTCACGAAAGCCAGCCCGCCGCCGCCGCGGCCCAGTAGGTCAGCACGATATCCGCTCCGGCACGCCGGATGCTGGTCAGCGATTCCAGCGCCGCGGCGCGGCCGTCAATCCAGTTGTTCGCGGCCGCAGCGCAGATCATCGCGTACTCCCCCGAGACCTGGTAGGCGGCGACCGGCACCGGCGACACGTCCGCCGCGGCGGCGACCACGTCGAGATAGCCCATCGCGGGTTTGACCATGACGATGTCGGCGCCCTCATCGAGATCCAGTGCGATCTCGCGCAGCGCCTCGCGGACGTTGCCCGGCTCCTGCTGATAGGTACGCCGGTCCCCGGAAAGGCTGGAACTCACCGCCTCCCGGAACGGGCCATAGAACGCCGAGGCGAACTTCGCCGCGTAGGCCAGGATCACCACGTCGGTGTGGCCCGCGGCGTCCAGTCCGTCGCGGATCGCGCCCACCTGACCATCCATCATCCCGCTCGGCCCCACCACTTGGGCGCCCGACTCCGCCTGCACCACTGCAAGTTCGACGTAGCGCGCCACGGTCGCGTCGTTATCGACCCGACCCCGTTCGTCGAGGACGCCGCAGTGCCCGTGGTCGGTGAACTCGTCCAGGCAGGTGTCGGCCATCAGCACGGTGGCCCCGCCGAGATCCTTGGCCAAGTCACGCAGGGCGACGTTGAGGATACCGTCGGGGTCGGCGCCCGAGGAGCCGGTCGCGTCCTTGTCCTGGTCACGTGGCACGCCGAACAGCATCAGCCCACCCACCCCGGCGGAAACGGCTTCGGCCGCCGCGCTGCGCAGCGAATCGCGGGTGTGCTGCACAACGCCCGGCATCGAAGCAATGGGCCGCGGTTCGTCGATACCGTCGGCGACGAACATCGGCAGCACTAAATGCCTTGGCTCCAAAGATGTTTGCGCCACCAACCGGCGTAACGCGGGGGTAGACCGGAGCCGACGCGGGCGCTGCCGCGGGTGATCACCCATGCTCATCGCGTGTCGTCGCCGCGAGCGTGCGCAAAATGCCAGCCATGACGGCGTGTCGGTGTACAGACACGCACGCTCGACTGCCAGGAAGCCACTAGCGCCTGCGGCTCTTTTTGCGTGGTGGTGGCAACGCGCCCTCGGCGCGCAGCCGCGCGGCATGTTCGGCCAATGCGTCGACCAGCGGGCCGACTGCAGCGGTATCGGGCTGGACATCCACCCGTAAGCCGAATTCGGCTGCCGTCTCGGCGGTTTTGGGGCCGATACAGGCGATGATGGTCCGCGTGTGCGGCTTGCCGGCGATGCCGACCAGGTTTCGCACCGTGGAGCTCGAGGTGAAGCACACCGCGTCGAAGCCGCCCGTCTTGATCATTTCGCGGGTCGTCGCCGGCGGCGGTGCGGCGCGCACGGTGCGGTAGGCGGTGACGTCCTCGATCTCCCAGCCACGCTCGCGAAGTCCCTCAGCCAGCGTTTCGGTGGCAATATCGGCGCGCGGCAACAGAACACGGTTCACCGGGTCGAAAATGCTGTCATAGGGCGGGAAGTCGTCCAGCAGGCCGAGCGAAGACTGTTCCCCGGCCGGCACCAACTCGGGGCTGATCCCGAAAGCGCGAACCCGGTCGGCGGTCGACTCGCCGACACAGGCGATCTTCACCCCGGAGAACGCACGCGCGTCCAGGCCGAACTCGCCGAACTTCTCCCACACTGCACGAACCGCGTTGGTGGAAGTGAAAACCACCCATTGGAAACGACCGTCGACCAGGCCCTTGACGGCGCGCTCCATCTGAGCGGGGCTGCGCGGCGGCTCGACGGCGATGGTCGGCACCTCGATCGGATGCGCGCCGTAGGACGTCAGTCGGACGCTCATCTCGCCGGCCTGGTCTTTGGTGCGCGGCACCAGCACGGTCCAGCCGTACAGCGCGCGACTCTCCCACCAGTTGAGCTTCGCCCGGCTGGTCACGGTCTTACCGATGGTGACTACCAGGGGTCCGGTCAGCGGACCCGCCGGGTCCGTGCCACCCAGGGCGGCCGGGTCGGTCAATCCGCGCAGCGTCGTCTCGACCGAACGCTGCTGGCAGGTGGTGCCCTCCGCGGTCACCACGCATGGCGTGGAATCGGCCAGCTGGTGCTCGATCAAGGTACGGGCCGCATCGACCAGATGCGAAGCCGTGGCCTGCAGGATCAGCGGCCCCGGAGCCGCTGCGAGTGCCTCCCAGTCCACGTCGCCGCGAACGTCGGCAACAGTGTGCGACGAGCCCAGCGGCAGCCCGGCATAGGTCGGGACGGCGCAGGTTGCGGCAAGGCCGGGCACGAGCTCGACGTGCAGGTGGCTGCGAGCGACGGCGTTCACCTCGGTGATCACCGAGTCGACTGTCAGCGGGTCACCGGCCACCAGCCGCACCACGTCGACGCCGGAACGAGCCTCGGCGATCAGCGTCTTGGCGACTTCGGCAGGATCACCGAGCGCCGGACGGATGTCGGGACCGCCGGCCATCACCGCCGACATCAGCTGGCTGTGGTCGCCCTCGGCAGGCCCTGTTCCGCCGTCGGCGCTCACGGGAGCGGGACGGGCCTGTGCAGGACCGGAGACCGGTGGCAGGTCCTTGCCGATCAGCGCCAGCACCTGCTCGGGTACATCGGGGTCGGTGAATACCAGGGGGGCGTTCGCCAGCACCGTGGCTGCCCGCGTGGTCAACAAACCCGGATCCCCCGGACCTGCGCCCACGAAAGTGATGTGGCCTGGTCTCGGCTTGCGCCCTCGCGTCGTCATTGTCGCTCCCACGTGGCTCTCAACTGCTCTCACTCAACACTTCCTTGCGCGGGGTCTTGCCGCGCTCCCCACATCAGGTCCCGGGCCCCCAGCTCCAACAACTCCGCGGCGACCGAAAGCCCAAGCTCCCGTGCCCGACCCGAAGTGCCGATGCCGGACGCGCGGATCACGTCGGATCCGTCCAGCGCCGCCACGCAGCCGCGCAACGACAGCTCTTCGAAGATCCGGCCTTCCTCATCGATGGACTCGACCACCTCAGCGATCGCGCCCACCGGTGCGGAGCAACCGGCCTCCAGCTCGGCGAGCAGGGCTCGCTCGGCAGTGACCGCCGCTCGTGTGTCGGCGTCATCCAACTCCGCCAGCACTGCCGCCAACCGGCTCTCACCGGCGCGGCATTCGACCGCGAGTGCACCCTGAGCCGGCGCTGGCAACATCTGCACCGGTTCAAGCGTCTCGGTGACGTCGTCGAGGCGGCCCAGCCGGGCTAGACCTGCCCTGGCCACCACGATGGCGTCAAGATCACCACTGCTTACCCTGTTCAACCTGGTATCTAGGTTGCCTCGTAGGGGGCGGATTTCCAAACCGAGACCCAATGCTCTAAGCTGTGCCGCCCGTCGCGGCGAGGATGTGCCTACCAACGCTCCCGCCGGCAATTCTCCGAGCACCAGCCCGTCGCGGGCTACCAAGGCGTCACGGGGGTCGTTGCGTAGCGGTATCGCAGCAATTGTGAATCTCGGGTCATCGGCGGTTGGCAAATCCTTGTGCGAGTGCACCGCCGCATCGACGCGGCCATCGTCGATCGCCTCTCGCAGCGCAGTGGTGAAGACTCCCACACCGAGAGATTCGATGGGCGCGGAAGATTCGTCCCCCGCAGTGCTGATGATCACCAACTCGGCCAGATGGCCATTGGCGATGAGGGCATCTCTAATGCCGGCGGCCTGGGTGGTGGCCAACAGACTGCCCCTCGTGCCTATCCGGATCACGTGCGCCAATCGGCTACTCGGCGGACCGTTTTGAACTGTCACGCGGGCTACCGTGGGCGCCGGCGTCGAATCCGCCTGGCAGCACTGGCAATTCGCCTGCGGTGGCGACGGCGTCGACAGAGGTTTGGTCAAGTTCGAAGAGCTCGCGCAGTGCCTCGGCGTAGCTGTCGCCGCCGGGGGCACTGGCGAGCTGCTTGATCCGCACGGTAGGTGCGTGGAGCAGCTTGTCCACCACCCTGCGCACCGTGCGGGCAACCTCCTCGCGCTGGGCGCTCTCCATCCCGGGCAATCGGTTGTCCAGGCGCAGCAACTCCGCCTCGACCACGTCGGCGGCCCGCTGGCGCAGGGCGGTCACCGTAGGGGTGACCTCGGCCATCCGCTGCCCTGCCAGATAACTGGCAACTTCGTCCGCCACGATGTGGCGAGCGGCGTCCACGTCGGCCGCGGCGGCATGCGCCGAGGGTTCACGCTGCACCCGGTCCACATCGATGACCCAGACGCCTGGCAGGCCGGCTACCGCCGGGTCGACATCGCGAGGCATGCCCAAGTCGCACATCACCAAGGGGGGAGTCGCGTCGTCGCGGCGAGTGGCCGCCAACGCATAGTGCACGTCTGCCAGCGAAACCACGGGGCTGATCGCCCCGGTACAGCTGACCACGAGGTCGGCCGTCGCCAGTGCGCCGGCCAGCCGGTCGAGGGTCAGCGCCTCGGACCGGACGCCCGATTGACGGATCTTGCGGACCAGCCGCTGCGCCCGGGGTAGCGACCGGTTGAGGACGACGATGTGCTCAATGCCGGCATCGGTCAGGTGTGTAGCCGACAACGCGCCCATCGCTCCGGCGCCGATCAGCACGGCGGTCTTGCCTTGTAGGCCGCCCAGCCTGCGCTCGGCCATACCCAGGACGACCGACACCATTGAGGCACCGGCGGCGTCGATAGCGGTTTCGGAATGCACCCGCTTGCCCACCGACAGTGCCCGTTGGGCCAGCTCGTGCAGTACCCGACCGACGGTACGGTTGACCTCTGCTCCGGCATACGCGCGACGCACCTGGCCGAGCACCTGCTGCTCGCCGATCACCGCTGAGTCCAGACCGCTGGCAACCGCGAACAGATGCTCGACGGCAGCCTCGCTGTATCGGACGTAGGCGTACTGGGTCAGGTCGCCCATTGACATCCCGGAGTATTCCGACAGCACCTGGCCGATTACCGACAGTCCGCCGTGGAACGCGTCCACCACCGCGTAGACCTCGACCCGGTTGCACGTCGAAAGCAGCATGACCTCGGTCACCAGCGGCGACTGCAGCACCCGGTCGACGATCTTGATCTGATCGGATTCGTCGATGCTGAGTTGTTCCAGGACGGAGACCGGCGCACTGCGGTGCGAAACCCCGAAGAGCAGGATGCTCACGGCAGCATCACCTGGGCAGCCCCCTTGCTATTCACCAGCGTCTCAA
>Ga0182012_10003046_pt1 | contig 17961 bp, 15 predicted proteins | sample 612S2SmetaG_FD_120486 | JGI IMG/M metagenome (GOLD analysis project Ga0182012, IMG submission 120486) | Permafrost microbial communities from Stordalen Mire, Sweden - 612S2S metaG | ecosystem: Environmental > Terrestrial > Soil > Wetlands > Permafrost | place: Sweden: Stordalen | collected...
CTCGCGCAGCGTCTCCGCCACACGGTTCCGGTGGTACACACGCGATCTTGGTTCTGCCATGGCGTTTCCTCCGGGTAAACCACTTAGGATACCAGAGAGTTTGCCACTCGCTTCAAGTCAGCCTGAGGATTGCCGATAAGCACTGCGACTTCCGGACATGGAACCGGCTCCGCCAGAAGTCGAATTGTGCGCTGGGATTGAAATTCAGTCGAAAAACTTCATAAAACAACTTGGACTCGCGATTTTGTCGTGAAAAATGAGGTTCGATACATCTTTCTGCCATTTTGCGACGTAACCTCTCTAGGATTACTAAAGTTACAGGTAGACCCATGACTACAAATGCGCTTCTTCAAGATCGCGAATCATCCCTCCCAATGGTGGACGAGCAGAAACTTGCGCTATCCGAGGTCATTTCTGCGCTCTCCTTCGCGCTGGACCTCACCGAGGACGCCGTTCCCGGCCACGCCGTCCGCAGTTGCCTGATCGGCATGCGCATTGGCAGCAAACTGGGCCTGGACGGGCCACAGCTCCGGGATCTCTATTACGCGCTGCTGCTCAAAGACATCGGCTGCAGCAGCAACTCGGCGCGCATGTGCCAGATTCTGGGTGCCGACGACCGCACCGCCAAGCGCAGCGTGAAGACCGTGGACTGGACCCGAGTAACACTCGAAGGCTTGAAGCTGGCCTGGGTGAACTCACTCCCCGAAGCCGGCAAATTGCAAAAGGCACTGCGCGTCGTCGAGCTGGGCCTGGGCCGCGAACGAAACAATGCTGAAGTGATCGGCATCCGCTGTGAGCGCGGCGCCGATATTGTGCGCAAGATCGGCCTCAGCGAGCCATGCGCCGACGCCATCTATTCGCTCGATGAGCATTGGAACGGCAGCGGCTATCCCCGGCGGCTGAAAGGCGCCGCAATTCCTCCGCTGGCGCGAATCCTGAGCCTTTCCCAGCACCTGGATGTGTTTGCATCAGAACAAGGCCGGGAGCGGGCGCTGGCCACCATGGTTGAGCGTAGCGGAAGCTGGTTCGATCCGGAATTGGTCAGGATTGCCGCGTCTCTTTACCGTTCTGGCGACCTATGGATCGGCTGCAATACTCGCGAGGAACGCGACCTGGTGGTTGCGTTGGAACCGGGCATAACCACCATCCTCGGCTCGGATCAAGTCGATCGCGTCTGCGAGGCCTTCGCCGATGTGGTCGACGCAAAGTCTCCCTTCACGTATCGCCATTCGATAGGGGTCACCGATGCCGCAGTCGGCCTGGCCACGCAATTCGGATTCGATGCGGAACACAGGCAGCGCATCCATCGCGCCGCCCTGCTGCATGACCTGGGCAAACTACGCGTCTCCAACACCATCCTCGACAAGCCGGGCAAGCTGGACGCCGCGGAATGGCAAATCGTCCAGGAGCATCCTGAGCTCTCGCAACAGATCCTCGCGCGAATCCCGTCTTTTGCGGCCATCTCTCAAATCGCAGGCCGCCACCATGAAAAACTCGACGGCAGCGGCTACCCGCACCGCCTGACCGCAGACCAACTCACCCTGGACGACCGCATTGTCGCCATGGCCGACATCTACGGCGCACTTTCCGAAGACCGCCCCTACCGCGCCGGCCTCCCGCCGGAGCAGATTCTCGCGATCATCGGCAAAGAAGTGCCCAGCAAACTCGACCCGGATGTATTCGAGGCGCTCAATCGCTACCTGGATACCAGGGGCACCAATTCCCCTATTCCTCTTGCAGTCTGATCCCGCAGTTTTCCGGGACTCCCTTCCCAAAAAAGGAATGCGATCTCACAGAATTCTCTTCTCATCTCTGCCTCGCGCCAGTTAAGCTCTTTTTAAATCTTCCAATATGCTGAGCTGCACGCGGTAGGAAGAGAATCTCCGGAGTTCCCCGGAGCCTTGGCCATTGAGCCGAGTGCTTCCTGTTGACCGGAGCCCGGAACGAATCATCCTCTTTCGGTCGGGACTACCGGTACATTTGTTTCCCTTTGCTGTTGCCTCCATCACCACCTGATGTAAACAACCTTCCATAGCGTTCGCCCAGTTGCGCTTTCTGGCTGTCGTCAATTTCCTCACCCCCTGGAGGAGAATTGCATGATTTCCCTTGAAGTCAATGGAGTGGTACATCAAGTCAACGTCGCCAACCCCGATATGCCCCTGCTGTGGGTACTGCGTGACGTAATCGGCCTGACCGGAACGAAGTACGGTTGCGGGATTGAGGTCTGCGGCGCCTGCACGGTGCTGGTGGACGGCGAAGCGCAGCGTTCCTGCCAGATCAACGCCAGCTCGGTGGTCGGATCGAAGATCACCACGGTCGAGGGCCTTTCGCCCGATGGCAAGAGCCATCCGTTGCAAAAGGCGTGGATTGAGCTGCAGGTACCCCAGTGCGGCTACTGCCAGAGCGGCATGCTGATGGCTGCCTGCTCGGCGCTAAACGGCAATGACGATGGCATCACCAACGTCTGCGTCTGCGGAACTTACCAGCGTATTGGCGCTGCCATCCAGCTCGCCAAAACACTGTAAAGCTTGCGCCTTCTCATTTCCAACTCGCACAGCGACAGGAGCACTCCCCATGCCCGCGATCGAAGAAGTTGAAGTAGCTCATGCAACCACCATACGGCCCAGCAGAAGGCAGTTCATCGTCAGCGCCACCGGCGGCTTTATGCTGCAGTTCTGCCTGCCGGGACTGTCCCGCGTTGCCCTCGCGGCAACTACGACACCCCCACCCACCTCTGTAAACTCGTATATCCAGATCGGCGTCGACAGCACGGTAACTGTGCTCTTCGGCGGCTGCGAACTCGGCCAGGGAGCCATGTCCGGGCTGGCGCAGCTTGCCGCTGAAGAACTGATGGTGGCCTGGACCGCCGTCAAGACCGTCACTGCTCCGCCTGGAGCCATCTCCTACATCACTGGCGGCAGCAGCGCAATCCGCACCAACTATCTGCCGCTGCGCCAGGCCGGAGCCGCCGTCCGCACCATGCTGATTCAGGCCGCGGCGAACACGTGGAAGGTTCCTGTAACGCAGTGCGTCGCCAGTAACGGAACAGTGATTCATACGCCAACGAAGCGAGTCCTCACCTATGGCGCGCTGGCCCCGGCAGCCGCAAAATTGAAACCTCCGGCCAATCCCGTTCTGATTCCCGACGCACAGTTGCGCCTCATCGGCAAGCCGTTGCAACGGCTTGACCTGGCCAGCAAGGTCAATGGCAGCGCCATTTACGGCATCGACGTTCGCTTGCCGAACATGGTTTATGCGGCAGTCCGGCACGCACCCAATCTCGGAGGCAAGCTGGTGAGCACTCCGCGCAATGGCGGCACTTCCGGCGTAACGTACGTCTCCCTTGGCAACGCCGTTGCCGCTGTAGCTGCCACAACTTATGACGCCATGTCCGCGGTCGGCTATCAGGGCGACGACGGTGGTGGCGGCGGGGGCGGAGGCTTCCAATGGACCACGCCTGCCGGAGCGGCCAACATCGACAGCACCGTCTTCGCCACCGAAGCAGCCTCTCTCATGCTCACCGGCCAAGCCGTGAACGCCGAGACGATCGGAAACCCCGCAACAGGCATGGCCGGCGCCAAGACCACGCTGGAGGCGACCTACTCATTCCCGTACCTGGCCCATGCCTGCATGGAAGTGCTCAACTGCACCGTCAACCTGACGGCCACTGCCTGCGAAATCTGGGCGCCTACCCAAGCGTCATCCTGGGTGCAGGCGACTGCTGCGGCGCTCACCGGACTGCCGCTCACAAGCATTGTCGTCAATACCACGCTGCTGGGAGGCGGACTGGGCCGCAAGATTGAGCAGGACTACATCGCACAGGCCGTGCAGGTAGCCATGGCCATCAAGAAGCCGGTGAAGCTCACCTGGCCCAGGGAGGAAGACTTCGGGAACGACATGTACCGGCCGATGGCCGTCTCCCGCGTCATCGCCGGGCTGGACGCGAAGCACAACATTACGGACTGGGAAAATCGCATCGTAACTCCCTCGATCCTCGCCCAGCGCGGCTGGATCGCAGCAGGCGCGGAGGACGGCCAGGCCACCGAAGGCGCAACCGGACTGCCCTACGCGATGCTCAACCGGCTGGTCGAGTTTGTCGCCCACCCCTCGCCGGTCCCCATCGGCTTCTGGCGATCGGTCGGCTCCTCCTATAACGCCTTTGTCGTCGAGAGTTTCATCGATGAACTGGCCCATTCGATTGGAGAAGACCCGTATACCTACCGCAGGCAATTGCTGGCCAACAATCCGCGCTTTCTGGATGTACTCGACGAGGCCGCTTACCTCGGTGGGTGGACGACTGCGCTTCCGGCCGGTCACGCCCGGGGCATCGCTATCGCCGAGGCCTTCGGAACCGTTGTTGCGGAGGTCGTCGAAATCTCCGGAGCATCCGCGACCGGCCTGAAAGTGGTCAGCGTCGCTTGCGCCGTCGATTGCGGCCGCGCCATCAACCCCGACTCGGTCACGGCGCAGATGGAGGGAGGCATCGTGCACGGGCTCAGCGCCGCGCTCTGGGGACACATCACCTTTACCAAAGGTGCGATCAGCACCCATAACTTCAACAACTACCGGCTTGTCCGCATGGCCGACATGCCAAAGATCACCGTCAAAATCATGCCCGGAGTCAACCCTCCCTCGGGAGCGGGCGAGCCGGGAGTCCCGCCTCTTGGACCGGCACTCGCCAACGCCTATTTCCGGGCAACAAGCATTCGGGTCCGAGCACTACCCTTCTTCCCGGCCGCCAGCAAGATGGGCGACGGCTAGCGCCGAAACGGCTCGTCTTCCCCGGCTAGTTTTCCGAGCTGGCCGGGGAATCGTCGGCCGGATCGTATCCTTCCACAAAATCCCACCAGGAATCGACAACTTCCGCGCCAAGTTCGCGGATCATCCGCTGCGCTGCACGCTCCACTTCTTCGATTTGACCGCGGAGATAGTCCCGCGAATTCGAAATCGCCACCACCCCGACTGTCGCGCTCTGCCACGTCACCGCCTCGTCCAACTCGGAAACGGAAATATTGAACCCTTGGCGCAACTGATCCTTCAAGGAACGCACCACCTGCCGACGGTCCTTGAGCGACCGGGCGTGTTCGATGCGAATTTCCAGCGTAAGCTGCGCAATGGCCATGGTCTTAGCCTAACGCGTTGCATCGGAGTTCCGGCGCAGCGTCAGCACAGTGATGTCGTCATCCTGCCCAAAGGCGATGGCCGCCTCAGTGGCCTGCTCGGCCGTTGGCCTGGTCGCAAACAGTGTCTTCAGCCTCTCAAAGCTATAAAGCTCGCCAGCGGAATTTCGTGCTTCGAGAAGACCGTCGGTGTAGAGGGAGAGCTGATCTCCAGGGTCAAGGTGGATGATGCACTCCTCGTAGCTTGCGGTTACAAATAGGCCGAGAGGCAAAGCGCCAGGAAGGTCAATCTCACTGCCATTGAGGAACGGCGCGGGCTGGCCGGCGCTGCTTGCTTCGCAGCTGCCGTCCTCGCGCAGCCGCAGGGCGATGCATGTTGCAAATCCTCCTTGCAGTTGCCCTTGCAGCCGCCGATTGAGGCCAGCCAGGATTTCCGCGGGACTCGTTGTAAATTCGCTCAGCATGCGTGCTGCGCCGACGATGAGCGAAACTGTCATAGCTGCTTTGAGGCCTTTGCCGCTGACATCACCAAGCAGGATCAATGTCGAGCTTGCGTTGATTTCACTGCCGCGGATGGGGATGATCTGAAAGAAATCCCCGCCAACTTCCATGGCCGGACGGTACGCGCTGGTGAGCGCAAAGCCGGGTACGACTGGCTGGGTTGCGGGAATGAGCGCCTGTTGCAACTCCCGAGCGCTCATGAACTCATGCTCGAGCACGATTTGACGCCGGCGGCCTTCGACGGAGGCCTGGTATACCGCGTAGACGATGGAGAGCAACAGCAGCGTATTGAAAATATCCGGCGCGGTGACGCGATTTCCGAAGACGGTAAAGAGCGGGGCCAGCAGCTTTTCCCAAAGGGTCCAATGCGTAAAGCGGCTGCCCTTGTCCAGGGCATAGCTTGCAGTGATGATCGTCTGCGAAAAGAATGCAAAGAAACCGACACTCCAACGAGCGGGCTTCAAACGCTGCCTGCGCACAACCGCGATCGCGATCAAGACGATCGAAAAGAATTCAAAGGCTATGCAAACAAGCTGAAGCCCAAGATCGACCCGTTGAAACGGCGCGGGGGTATTTGAGGCGAAACCCAGCGCGTTCAACCCTTCAAGCGACTGCGCTACGAGGTATGCGATGGCCAGCGACTTTGTCCAGCGCAGCAGCCTTGAGTCGGCGTGCAGACCGAGAAGCCAGAGCAGCAGGAACCAGAGTGAGATATCGCCAAAGCCGTAAAGCGGAGCGTAGAAGACGTACATGATCGTGATGGGCAGATGGCTGTCGAGAAGCAGAAGAGATAACGGCTTTACGATCGCAAAGCCGACCATCCAGAACGTCGTCCACTGGCTGCGATCCCGGCTCCACGCGATCAGGCCCAACACAGCAACCAGCGCATACAGCAGGTTCAGAGCGTAAAGGAGCTGCCGCCCGCGCAGGCCGCGATAGTCAAGAGCGGTGAGCGCCCGAGCTACGGCGAACGAGCTGCCTACGACCGGAGGCGCTTCAAAGCCTCCTTCGAGCCCTGGCTCGTAAGAGAAGAATGGGGCCTTCCAGACGCGAACCGCAAGCAGTCCAGGACGTACCGGGCCCAACTCGAAGGTTCGCGGTAATTGCGAGAAGTACCAAATGGGATGCGGCGGCAGCTTGCCGTCGCCACCAATCAGCCGGCCGTTCCAGTAGAGCTCGTATGCGTCTTCTACCCGCGGCATCAAGATGGCCAGCGCCTCCGGCGAGCTCTCGCCCGGCAGACTCTGGGCTGGCGCGATAGCGAGACGGCATCGATACCAGGCGAAGCCGTCGATATTCGGGTGACCCTGCATTCCCCACGGTTCGTCCGCCTTGATTTGCTCCCACCCGGAATCGTCAAAAGACGGCGATTTCCACGCTGGATCGTCGCCCAGGTGGAATTGCCATAGGCCGTCCAAACGAAACTCGCTTGGGCCCGGTTGCGGGATTGTATGCGCCTGAACTTTGCCAGTCGCGGTCGCGCGGAGCTGGCTACTCGCCGGCTCGCAGGCGGCGAGGATGACAAGTGGCAGGCACACAAGCGGCAGGCAGCGGCGCATACCACGCAAGCATACCCGCTAACACGCGACTTGAGCTTGCACTTCTCTCGCATCAGTGGTCGAGGCGCCAGGATCAGCGCCCTCCACAGCGAGGAATGCGTTTACGTCGCTTCCACTGCATCCCGCCGCACCAGACGGTCATAAGCCACGAGCAGGCCGGCCGTCGCCACACCCACTCCCGATACCGAACACCAGATCAGTGCCGGCTGATGCAGCACTTCTCCGAAGCGATGAATCAGGAATCCGCCGAACCACCCGCCCACGAGCGACCCGATCCCAATAGGCAGGAACGCAAATCCCATATAAGTTCCCTGCTGCCCGGAGGGCGCGAGGCGTGAAATGTACTCGTAGTAGCGCGGCTGCTGCGTGATCTCGCCAATCGCCACGACGATCAGGGTAGCCACTGCCATGATCACGCTGGGGTGCAAGATCAGCAGGATCCAGGCCAGACCCGAGATCAGGGTACCCAGCGTGATGCCATGAAACGGCTTCATCTTCTGCGTGAGAATGCTCACCAGCAACTGCAGTGCGATCACGGTCAGCGAGTCCCACATGAGAAGCATTTCCGTATTGCTGCTTGCGTTCACATAATCATGGATATAGAGGGGAAGAATGATAAATTCCTGCCAGAAGGCGATGTAATAGCCCGAGAAAATGACCAGAAACAGCATGAAGCGCCAGTTCGATGCGACGGTCAGGAAGTTCCTGGCAACCTGGCCAAGGCTTTCGGTCTGCGCTTCGCCGGAGCGGCGTGGCTCCCGGAAGAAGAGCAACACGGCAAAGAACATGACAAAGACGCTCAGCGCCGCCATATCGAAAACCTTATCGACGCTCATGTGCTGGTGCACCCATCCCGCCAGAAACGGTCCCGCAGCTCCGCCAATGTTCACCAGCGTGTAGTAGATGGAGTAGCCGATGGACCGTACATTTTCCTTGGATGCCCGCGCCGTGGTCCCGACCACGCAAGGCTTCACCAGGGCAATGCCAAGCGCGGGAAGCATCAGGATGATCGTCACCAGCACCACCAGAGGCATGGCATTGCGCACCGGAGCGAACCACGGCGACCCGATCGAGCCCAGCAGGAAGTAGGAGACGGACAGAATCAGGTAGGCCAAAGACAGCGCCCGGCGAAAACCCATCCGGTCCGCAAGCGCTCCGCCGAAGGCCGCCAGAAACCACACCAGTCCGCCAAACAATCCCGCCAGGCTGCTGGCCCGCTCCACGCCGAAGTTCAGGCTCTCATGCAGATAGCGAGGCAGCGAGGCAAACGCCGCATAGTACGACAGCCGCTCGAAGAGTTCGCTGATGTTGGCAATCCAGAACGGGCGTTCAAACCCGGTGCGAATTTCATGGAAACGTTGAGAGAAGGACAAATTGGCTCCTGAGTTTTTGGGACGCGAACAGAAGTAATGCGAGTGTAATGGATGCGGCGTCGATTCTCCTCAAGACAAAGCGTCCGGTAGACTTGTAGCGAATTGGATGGAAGCGAAGGAACTTAGACGAAATGCAATTCTATTTCCGTTGGGCCGCAAACTGGGCTGCTCAGAACTGGCTGATTCTTTCGATCTTTGCCGCAATGTCCCTTCTCGGAGTCATCCGCTCCAAAAAGCGGCAACGGGAATGGGCGGAGGTCGCTCGGTCACGTAACCTTCGATGGCTGGGCAGGATGCTGCCAGACGGTCTTAGCCTCGACGGAACAAGTCTTTCCGGATCCGGATTCAAGGTCGAAGAGGCGATTGCCGGCGAGCTTGAGGGGATCCACATCGTAGCGTTCAACCTGTCTGAGCGCGGGGGCGAGAGCCGAATTGACCAGACCGTCGTCGCATTCCCAATGGACGGGCTGCTCTTGTGTGACAAACCACCCCAGGACCCCTCAGGGTCGTATCGCTTTGAATTGACAGGCAATTGGCTTCTTGCGTGGCTTCCAACGCGGCGAATCGCTCCCGAGGAGCTTCAGGACTGGTGCCTCGACCTTTACAACCTCGCCGTTCGGCTTATTGGAGAATCGCGCACCGGCTCCAATGAGAGTGGCAAGCTCGCAAGCCGGCTATTTCGTGAGTTTTGACACCACGGAGGGAACCGTCACTCTTTTAGCGCGGCATGCCCAAGTCGCCGATTGAAGTGCTGCGAGGTATCGCGCGCGGCGAACCGTGAAGCAGCTGGCAAAGAATAGTGTCACGCCAATTCACAACTTTCCTTCTCGCCTCAATCACGAAAGGATGATGAAATGGTTGCTCCCAGTCTTCGCGCCGGAGGTTCTTGTGTCCACGAAAAGCCCGGAAGATCAGTTAGCCAGTTTCCTCGCCAAATTCACGCCGGAAATCGAGTCGCTTGCTCACGCCATCCTGCTGAAAATGCGCGCACGATACCCCAGCGCTCTGGAACTGGTCTACGACAACTACAACGCGCTGGCCATCGGTTTCGGACCCTCGGAACGCGTTTCGGAGACTACCTTTTCGATCGCGGTGTACCCCAAATGGGTGAGCCTGTTCTTTCTGCAAGCCAACCGCGGTCTGCCTGACCCGGAAAATCTGCTCAAAGGCAGCGGCAACGTGGTCCGACACATTCGCCTGCCCTCGGCAGCGGCGCTCGACGAGCAGGCAGTCCGGGCGCTGATGCTTGAAGCAGAATCGCGCGCGGTCCGTCCCTTCGATCCTAAGGGCGTATACCGGCTCGTCATCAAGTCGATTTCCGCCAAACAGCGTCCGCGCCGGCCATCGTAATATCTGGTCCGCAAAGCTCAACCGCCTATGCCAGAAGACTCAAGATCGTCTGTTTTATGTGGGTGGAATTTACTCCCCTGAGAGCGCAAACTTTACTCCGCGATGCGTGGCCGGAGGCGATCTCGACCGAATGCCTAGGCAGGCCGAAAATCTTCGCCAGGTAGCTGATCAGCGCCTCGTTTGCGCGCCCGTCCACCGGCGGCGCCTGCAACGCGATCTTCAGTTGCGCCTGCTCGCCTTCTCCGTAAACGCCAATGATCGCTGTCCGCTTCGCCCCTGGCTGCACTCGAACCGCCAGCGAGCAACCCTCCGTCGTCTGGCGCAGATATGCAGGGCCAGCTTCGATCAAGCCGCATACCCCGGCCGCCGCCCAAAGAGAGCTGTTCCGATGCGAATGCGAGTCGCGCCTTCCTGAATCGCCAAAGGAAAATCCCCGCTCATGCCCATCGACAGCACCGGCAGATTCAGCCTCGGATACGCCTGCGCCAACCGGTCGCGCAGCACTCGCAGCGCGCGAAAACAGGCTCGCGTCTCGTCCTCCGGCACGCCGAGCGGCGCAATCGTCATCAGCCCCTGCGCCTCCAGATTTGTCAGCGACGACAGCTTTTCGAGCAGAGCGGCCAGTTCGGGGGAATCCGGCTCCAGTCCCGCCTTCGATCCCTCCGGGCTCAGCTTGATTTCGAGCAGAATCGGCAGCTTCTTGCCCAGCTTCGCCGCAGCCTCGTCCAGCCGCTCCGCCAGCTTCAGCGAATCCACGGAATCGATCCCGTCGAAAACCTCAACCGCCCTGGCCGCCTTGTTCGACTGCAAATGCCCAATCAGCAGCGCCCACACCTGAGGGCGAACCCCGGCCTCAGCCAATTCGGCAGACTTGCCTGCAAACTCCTGCACGCGATTCTCGCCAAACAGCCGCAATCCCAGCCCCACGGCCTCCACAATCGCCGCCGTGGGATGCACCTTCGAGACCGCCACGAGTTCGACTTCCTCGCGCGGCCGTCCCGCAGCGCGGCAAGCTGCGGCGATGGCTTCCTCCACCTTTTCGAGGTTGATTTGTAACTGCGTCTGAGTCATATTGGGCGCCCGAAAAATCTGGCCCGCAGAGCGGGCGATCCAGGGAGCTGAGTTCCTCAATGCCCGTGCTCTTCGAGGAACTTCTCCGCCTCAAGCGCCGCCATGCACCCGGTCCCGGCCGCCGTAATCGCCTGCCGGTAGCGCCGGTCCTGCACATCGCCGCACGCAAAGACGCCCGCAACCTTGGTATGCACCTGATCCTTGGTCAGAATGTAGCCGTCCTCGTCCAAGTCGATTTGACCGTGGAACATCTTCGCGTTCGGCTCGTGGCCAATGCCCAGGAAAAATCCCGTCACCGGCAGCAGCGACTTCTCGCCGGTCTTGACGTTGCGGATGTGAAGCCCGCGCACCGACTTCTCCTCAACACCGAGGACTTCTTCGACCACAGTGTTGGTCATAAACTCAATCTTGGGATTGGCCGTCGCCCGCTCCAGCATCACCTTGGACGCGCGAAAACTCTCGCGCCGGTGCAGCAGGTAGACCTTGGTGGCAAAACGCGTCAAAAACAGCGCCTCTTCCATCGCCGTATCGCCGCCGCCGACCACGGCAATCTCATGCCCGTTGAAGAAGAACCCATCACAGGTCGCGCAGCTCGAAACGCCGTGGCCGATCAGCGCCTGCTCGCTCGGCAGTCCCAGCCAGCGCGCGCTCGCCCCGCTGGCGATAATCAGCGTTCGCGTGTGAATCTCGCCGTGCGAAGTCTTCAGCCGGAAGGGATGCACGTCCAGGTCCACCGAAAGCAGGTGGCTGGTCTTGAACTCGGCGCCAAAATGCCCCGCCTGCTGCTTCATCCGCTCAATCAGTTCCGGCCCCTGAATCCCCTCCGGCCAGCCGGGAAAATTCTCGACAAGCGTGGTAATCGAGAGCTGCCCGCCCGGTTCATGGCCCTCCAGAACGAGCGGCTTGAGGTTGGCGCGGGCAGTGTAGATGGCAGCGGTGAGCCCGGCGCAGCCAGAACCCAGAATGACGGTATCGCGAATTTCTTCCATGGTGTGTAGTCTTCCCCAGCGACCGGCTTCGGTCTTAAAACAATCCTACTGATTGTAGAGGACTGCGCCGCCGGCCATCGCTGAGGATAAGATGATGCTCATGGCAAACTTGACTCTGATCTACGGCCTCCGCCTGCTGCCCGAAGGCGAAATCGCCCAGACTCCCGGCGCAATCCAGGACGCAACCCTCAAACTTTCGAACGGCCACGAAGCCCACGTCACCATGCACGTCCTCGAAGGCTCGCGCGAAGAAATCGAAGGCCAACTGCGCATGAGCATCGACGCCTTCTTCGACTTCTATCCTGAGATTTAAGCTGCGAACGGCGCGGCGTTGACCCCTCTGAACGCCGCGAGGCCGAACTGAATTCGTGCTATCATCGCGCCATATGGCCACTGCCACGCATATCCCGCTGAGCGAATACCTCGAGACCAGCTACCGTCCCGATCGCGAGTTTGTGGACGGCGAACTGAAGGAACGTAACGTGGGCAAATGGGATCACGCGCGAGTGCAGGCGCTATTGGCCGCCTGGTTTGTCAACCATGAAAGCCAGTGGGGGGTGATGGCCGGCACAGAACAGCGGATGCTTATTACAAAGTCTGCCACCCGGACCGATGTTCGCATCCCGAACGTGGTCGTTGTCGTTGCCGGCGACCATCCGCCGACTCTGACCGAGCCGCCGCTTCTGGTCATCGAAGTTTTGTCCCCCGACGACAGCTACTCAGACACCCAGGAACGCGCCCGCGATTACCAGCAGATGGGCGTTGAGATGGTCTGGATAGTCGACCCCAAGACGCTCACCGGCCGCATGTGCTCCGGCGCGCAATGGGTCGAATCCCGTCGGCTCGAGGTTCCCGGCACACCGCTCTTCGTCGACCTTGACGAAATCTTTCGCCAGATTCGCCCCAAATCGTAACGGGTCGCTCCGCCGCCATAACCTCAAAACCAAGTCTCCAACAGCCTCTGAGCGGACGCACTCGTGCCGGCCCAACGTCTTAGAGAAACTTCATTAGAAAACGCCGTTACTTAAAGATTTCTAGTCAATACCCCGCACGCCGATGAACCAATCGTGGGCGTCGCAGCGTTTTTCTTAGCTATTTCTAAAACAAGAAGCCGTGCCGGCCACAGACTTCCGTTCCAAAGGCCTGTGCTTTGACGCTTCGTTCTATTTTCCGTTCCAGATTCAGGACCGCTAAAATCGCGCTGGCGCTCCTCGCCGCCTTCGCCCTTTCGCCGGTGGTTCTGCTCGCCGGCGGACCGCGCTGGGTTGCCGGCGTCAGCTACTTCAGTCCCGCGGTGCTGGGGCAGCCCGTGGTCTGGCAAAGCGGCCAGGTGCAGTATTTCGTCGATCAGGGTCCGCTGGGTCCGCTCTCAAATTCGAGCGCCACCGCCATGGTCGATGCCGCCGCCGCGCTCTGGAGCGCCGTTCCGACTGCCGCAGTCACGCTCACTGACGCGGGCAACCTGGCCGAGGATGTAAACGGCGGCAACGTCGTTTCGAGTTCCGGCACAGGCGGCAATGCGCTCTCCTTTGCCGCGCCCAGCGACATCACTCCTTACGCAATAGGCTCTCCAATCGCCGTCATCTTCGATTCCGACGGCTCGGTTATCAACGCGCTCGAAGGGCAGGGCGCCAGCACTCCCACCGATTGCGAGCAGAACAGCTTGTTGGTTTGGGTAGACAACATGAGCAACAACGCCACGCTTGCCCACGGAATCATCGTGCTCAACGGCCTTTGCGCCACCTCGCCCAATCTGCTGGCGATGATGAGCTACCAGCTTCAGCGCGCCTTCGGCCAGCTTCTCGGCCTCGATTTTTCCCAAGTCAACGACCAGGCGCTGAACATGTCCGCAAACGCAACCAATGCCGCGCTGGCCTGGCCCGTAATGCAACCCATCAATCACGAGTGCGGACCCACCGGAGGGACCTGCATCCCCAACCCCGGCGCGCTGCGCCTGGACGACATTGCCGCGCTGAATCGCCTCTACCCCGTCACCGCCGGAAATCTGGCCGCCTTTCCTGGCAAAGTGCTCACCGCCGCCAATACTGCCTCGATTCAGGGCACCATCAGGTTTCCGAGCGGCCAGGGGATGCAGGGTGTCAACGTTGTCGCACGCCCGCTCGACACAAACGGCAACCCGCTCTACCAGTACACGGTCACCTTCGTCTCCGGCGCCTATTTTGCCGGCAACCACGGCAACCCGGTCACCGGCTGGACCGATAGTTACGGCAATCTCCTAGACCGCTTCGGCAGCAATGACCCCGCCCTTGAAGGCTTCTTCGACCTGAGCGGCATTCCCCTGCCTCCGGGCATCAGCACTGCCAACTATCAGATCAGTTTCGAAGCGGTGAATTCCCTTTATATCGACTCCGTCTCGGTCGGGCCGTACGACCTCGGCTCGCCCACCCCATACGGCGTCCTCGCGACCATCGAAGTCCCCGGCATGAGCGCCGGCAGCGCGCAGACGGTCTCCGTAACAGGAACCAGCCCCTACGGCAGCACGGTTGGCAGCTTTCCCCGCAGGCCGGTCACTTTCCAGACAGGAAGCCGCTTGAAAACCGACTTCGGCATCGAATCCCGTCCCGACCCACTTCCTCCAACCGGAATATGGACCAGCCGCATCGCCAACATCGGCCAGACCGACTGGTTCATGTTCCCGGTGCGGGGCAACCGAATCTTCACCATCGTCGCCCAGGCACTCGACCCGCTCACCGGCGCTCCCAGCGCGGCCAAAGCCATGCCCGCCATCGGCGTCTGGGACGGCTTCGACCCCATCGAGACCGCCGCTGCCGGATTCACTCCGGCGCAAAACGGCACAGCTCCCGGCGAAACCTGGCTGCAAGTGGCCAGTTCCGGCAGCGACATCGTCCGACTTGGCATCACCGACCAGCGCGGCGACGGCCGTCCCGACTATGTCTACGCCGGCTGGGTGCTTTACGCCGACACCGTCGCCCCAGAGCGCTTACCTGCCAGCGGCGGAACGATTGTCATCCGCGGCCGCGGCTTCCGCTCGGGAGACACTGTTCTGATCGGCGGCGTCCCGGCGCAGACCGTCGAGATCCTGCCCATGGAGATCACAGCCGTCGTTCCAGCCGCCGGCACTGACGTTTCCGGCTCCCTGGACGTGACCGTTCAGGACCTGCTCGGCTTCAACGCCATCGCCACCATCCCCGGCGGCGTAAGCTACGGCTCCGCCACCGGCGACGCCGTCACTCTTGTCACCGCGCCCATGAACCAAGTCCCGCTCAATGTACCTAAGCTCTTCACCGTCTTCGCCGAGGACACCCAAGGCAACGCCGCCGACGGCATTACCGTCACCTACTCGGTTACCGTGGGCTCGGCCACTCTGGGTTGCGGTCAAAGCTCCTGCTCCGTCACCACCAGCGGAGACGGCCGAGCCACACTGGCAGTCACGGCAACCAATACCGCGACCGCCGCCGTCACTGCCGCACTCACCGACGGCGCCAGCGTCCAGACCCAGTTTTACGGCAGCACTCCATCGGCGCTGACTGCAATCACGCCCACGCTTTACGTCGCTGCCGGAACCACCATCGCCTGGCCAGTCCTGGCCATCGCCCAAAGCGGAAATGCCCCGGCGTCCGGCCTCAGCGTCACCTTTCAGAGCGCCCCCGGCATCGCCGCACCAACCACAGCCGTCACTACCAATGCAAGCGGCGTCGCCGCCGCCACGCTGATCGTCGGGCCTCTAGCCGAGGGCCAATCCGCCTCCGCAAGCGCCTGCCTCACCGGCACATCGACATGCTCTTCGTTCAACGCCTTCGGTTCTCGGCCAGAATTCGCCTCGCTCACTGCCGTCTCCGGCACCAGCCAGAGCATCGCCGCCAGCACCAGTCCAGCCCCGGTCGTAATCCGCGTCCTCGACATGGACGGCAACCCCACGGCCGGCGCTAACGTCACCATCAGCCAATCCCTCTTTGCCTGGACGCCGCCGTGCCACGTTCACGGCCGCTGCGCTCAGCCGCAGTTATTGACAAAGCAAACCACTGCGCTCACCTCGGCGCTCGACGGCAGCGTGACTTTCGCGCCGCTCACCCAAGCCAGCGTCGCCACAAGCTTGCAAGGTCTCGCCGCCACCGGCAACGCCGGAATGCTCAAGTTCTCCGTCGAACAACATCCTTAGTCGTCTGGAGCCGGAGCAGCCGCGCCAATGTAAACTAAAAATCCGAATGCGCCCCGAGAACGGGCACTGAGACCCCGCAATGGCTACCCACACCCATCCCGATCTCACCCCGGCGAAACCTGCCATTCTCCAGCGCGACAACTCCCTCGACATCGCCAAAGGTTTCGGCATCCTTCTTGTAGTGCTGGGCCATTGCCTGGACGGCCTGGTCGCCTCCGGATTCTTCCCTTCGACGCTGCTCTGGCCGACGCTGGCCATCTACGTCATTTACCTCTTCCACATGCCGCTGTTTTTCCTCATCTCGGGGTATTTAGCTTCCGGCAAGCATCGTCCCGTCCGGACCACCATCGCCCGGCTGGTGCCCACCATCGTCTATCCCTACTTCCTCTGGTCCATCGTCGAAGGGCTGGTGCTGGTCTACCTCAGCAAATACACCACCAGCAAGGTCCAGATGTCCTCCCTCTACCATATCCTCTGGCTTCCCATCGTTCCCTACTGGTTCCTCTACGCTCTGTTCTTTTGCCATCTCGGATACCTGGCGATCCGCGGCCTTTCCTTACGCGTGCAAATGGGAATCGCCGCTATCGCCTTCACTGCCCCGTTCTTTTTCTTTCAGCCGCTTCTCAACGCTCATCTCAATATCGTTCTCGAAATCGTACGCGGCTTTCTCTATTTCATCCTGGGCGTAGTCACCGTCAAGCAGGTCAAGCGGCTTCGCAGTTGGACGGCAATCGCAGCCACGGCGCTCTACTTCCTGTTCGCGGTAGTGATCTGGCGGGTCCATCCTGGAGACGTCCTCCTTAACATGATTGCGGTTCCCGCCGCAACTGCCGGAATCTTCGCCACGCTGGCCTGGGCGCGCCTGCTGGCCTCGCGCGGCGGCTCGCTGGCCAATACGCTAGCTTTCTGGGGCCGCTACTCCATGAGCATCTACGTGCTCCACATCTTCTTTACCGCAGGGGTGCGAATCGCGCTCAAGCGGCTTGCGCCAAGGCCGGGATCCGTGCCGTCCGTCGCGGCAACGGTAACCGAGATGGTCGCCGCAACCACGCTCGGCATTCTGGTGCCGCTCGGCATCAACTGGCTGGTCAGCCGCGTCCGGCTTGATAAGTGGTTCGGGCTCCAGCGCATGGAACCAGCCGCCAGCTAGGCAATCGGCTCGATTGCCGCCCAAAGTCCGGAAATTCGGCGATTCGCCAATCCCTTTCCGCCAATCCGGCATCCAAACGCCTGAGGACAGAGACGACTATGAGCCAATGGAACCAGCCGCCAGCGCGAGAAAACCGCAGGCCGCGCGTCGCCGTCGTCGGAGGCGGCTTTGCCGGTATCAACGCCGCCATGGAACTGGGCAAAATGCCCGTCGACGTCACGCTCATCGACCGCCGCAACCACCACACCTTTCAACCGCTTCTCTATCAGGTTGCGCTCGCCGTGCTCTCTCCTGCGCAAATCGCCCAGCCCATCCGCACCATCGTGAGCAAGAATCCGAACACCGAGGTTCTGATGGATGAGGTCACCGCCATCGATACCGGCACGCGCAAACTGTCGCTCGCTAGCGGCGCGGATATTGAATACGACTACCTCATCCTCGGCACTGGCGCGACCCATTCCTACTTCGGCCATGAAGATTGGGCGCAATACGCTCCCGGGCTCAAATCCATCGAAGACGCAATCGAGATTCGCCGCCGCGTCCTGCTGGCCTTTGAACTGGCCGAACGCCACATGCTCGAGCATGGCTGGCACCCGCCGCTCAACTTCGTCATCATTGGCGGCGGTCCCACCGGCGTCGAACTGGCCGGAGCCATCAGCGATATCGCCCGACTCTACATGCGCAGCGACTTCCGCCACATTGACCCC
>Ga0182012_10003047_pt1 | contig 17958 bp, 12 predicted proteins | sample 612S2SmetaG_FD_120486 | JGI IMG/M metagenome (GOLD analysis project Ga0182012, IMG submission 120486) | Permafrost microbial communities from Stordalen Mire, Sweden - 612S2S metaG | ecosystem: Environmental > Terrestrial > Soil > Wetlands > Permafrost | place: Sweden: Stordalen | collected...
CAGATTTTACGCCGTTCGAAAGCATGCCATTGAACTCGATGCGGGGGGCAATTCCACGGACATGGCGGCCAGCCTGGATGGTTGCGGCGACCTGTCGCCAGTTGTCGATGCCGGTGTCGAGGACATGCTTTTCTTCGCGGTTGAAGTGCTCGGCGGTGAAGATCTGAATGTGGCCGAGACCGTCATTGATCGTGCTTTCGCGCAGGCCCCAAAACATTCGGGCGAAGAAGCCGCCGACGAGAAGGAGGCCGGTAACGCCTCCTCCAACCATGATCAGGGTCATGATGGTGCGGCGGCGATTGCGGAAGACGTTACGAAAGGCTAGAAGCAAGAACTTGCCCACGGATGCCTCCTTCGTACAGTTTGTTGGCGTACAGGCTGTTGGATTGAGTTTGGGTGTCGGATTGAATTTGCCCGTCGCACAGGCGGACGATGCGCTCGGTGTGTTCGAGCAAACGGGCATCGTGCGTGGAGAAAATGAAGGTCAGGCCCAGGCGGCGATTGAGGCCATGCATGAGATCGATTAGCTGCGTGGCGTTGTGCGTGTCGAGGTTGGCTGTGGGCTCGTCAGCCAGTACAAGGGCGGGGCGATGAACGATGGCGCGCGCGACGGCAACGCGTTGACGCTCGCCGCCGGAGAGCAGGTCAGGGCGATGGTTGGCACGCGCGGAAAGGCCGACTTCTTCGAGAGCCTGAGCTACTCGCTCGCGGCGTATGCGACTGTCGATGCCCTGGATCAGGAGCGGATATTCGACGTTTTCGGCTGCCGTGAACACGGGGATTAGATTGAAGGTTTGAAAGACGAAGCCGATCTTTTCGCGGCGGAGCACGCTCATGCGGGAGGGGCTGAGAGTCGATGTGTCCACACCTTCAATGAGGACGCGTCCGCTGGTGGGTTGATCGATGCAACCGATCAGATTGAGGAGAGTGGTTTTGCCGCTTCCACTGGGGCCGGCAATCGCCAGGAATTCTCCGGCCTCGACGCGCAGACTGGCTTCCGAGAGTGCGCTGACCAGGTTCTTCGTCCTGTCGTGATTCAGGGGGAACCTTCTGGTGACTGCTTCGACGCTGACAATTTCATTCATGGGCTGTTCCCTTCCCTGTTGGCGTTGCTCTATCTGGAAGGTAGGCGATGTGGGGCGAGCGCGCGCGGCGTTGCGGACGAGGGGTTGGAAAAGCGGATGAAGGGTGGGATCTGGGGGATGAAACGGATTAGGAGTGGGTGAGGAGCGACGCTGTGAAGGTGCGGTGTGAGTTGAATTTTGAACAGTATTAACCTGGAGAACGACGGACGAGTCTTGTTTCAGGCGCGGCGATCGTGAAGAGGATTACCAAACAATATATATGACGTTTAGCAAGTCAGCCTCCGCTTCGCGGAGATAGCGAGTTAGCGAGTTAGCTGGTTTCTTTGACTGTTCCAATCTCCGCATCTGTTCATGGCAGATGTAACTTGCATCGCGAGTCAGGTTGTTCCTCATGAACAAGAACCCGGATCGAGGTTCGTGGTTTCCCACCCTAGCGACAAGAACAAGAACGTCGCGAGGATGGGGCACCCAGCTTGGGGGCGGATGTGGGAAAAGCGTTCATGTCAGCCGTAACTCGACCGGACGTTCGTTCACCTCACTGGTTGTTAAAGACGACGTTTAACGTGGTATCGACTTCGACCGGCTTTCCATCGAGCAGATACGGCTTGTATCGCCAGGACTTCACGGCATCGAGAGCGGACTGCTGCAACATGGCCGGTCCTGAGACGACGCGGATGTTTTCGAGACCTCCAGATTTGTCGATTGAGGCCTGCAGCACTACGGTACCGGAAACGCGGGCCGTTTTAGCGATTGCCGGATAGACGGGCGTCGTTTTCTTGATCAACATGCCCGACGTGACGCCGCTGGAGAGATTCACTCTCGAAGGGCCTTCGACGTTCACCTTGGACTTGCTTCCATTGGCGAACACGTGGCCGAGGTTGGCGCCATTGTTGGCGAGTCCATCAAGGCCAGGCCCGGCAAACCCGGAACTCGGAGGAGCTTCAGTCTTTGCGACAACCTTAATGTCCTGCGGAATCCGCTTCGGCGCAGAGAGCTGGTCATCCATCATTTTCGATTCGACCGGCGCTGGGGTGTTTGCTTCCGCATCGGTTGTCTGGTCCGCGACGATGCTTTGCTGCGTGGAAGGCGGCGGTGTTGCAGCATTCGCTACCGGTTGCGGAGCCTTGGTCAGCAACGTTGCCGGCGAGGGCTTGAGTTTGTTCGAGGAGGTGTCCGTATCCTTTCCTTTACCCAATGAGACGACCGATTGCTTTACCTTGGACAGCCCAGGAAGCAAGCTGGGGAATACCCAGGGGCACAGGGCCAGCAGAACCAGTGTCAATGTGACGGCGACGGCCGTCAGCATCATTCTTTTTCTAAGGACACGCCGCCTAGCTTTCCGAGTTGGCTCGGCAAGAACATCTTGAGCAGCGTTGAATGTCGCGGCATTGAACAAAGGTGCGATGGTCGATCCGTCCATCACTGCCACAACCTTTATCTGAGACTTTGGTGGTGGCGGAGCTGCCTTCGGCGGAGCAGCAGGATCGGGCACGACTCTCAATGGGTTGGGATTGAGAGGTGGGGTTGTCGGCGAATTTCCACCATCCCACTCGCTGAAATCCTCGGGAAGCGTATCGGGCAGTGCCTGCGCTATTTTCGCTGGAGATGCCATTGTCCATCCTCTCCCTTCTCATACATTGCGCCTTTGTACATGCGCGTCTCAGTTGTGCCGTTTCGACCGGCGGATATGCTTACCAGTTCCCCTCGATGGCTCTCTGGAGGTACAGCGATTTCTTCGCTGACCTCGCGCTTGAACGGCTCATCCGCGGCCGTCGCAAGCAGGGAAGCCGCAATCGACAGAGCTTCAACTTCAATCGCAACGGTCGCATGAGCCGCTGCGTACTCGGCGGTGTCCGCCGGTGTGAAAGCAACGGTGAGTTGGTGGCGTCCTACCGTGAGCACATCGCCCGCGGCCGGCGTGTAAATGAAGGCGCCAGGGACCGATGCCCGGGCATCGAGTTCCCTGTCGCTGAGCGAAGTGCCATAAGAGATTGCGGAAGGCGTATGCCACGAAATCGTGGTTGGCTTTGCTTTCCTGACAGAGATCGATATGGAGGCTTGCACGCTGGTGTAGTTCTCGGTGTCTAAAGGAGTGAATGTAACCGAGAGCGAATGCGACCCCGATGAGAGCAATTCGCCGGCTGCCGGCGTGTAGACGAAGGTTCCGGGAACCGATGCCTTGGCATTGAGTTGAGCGCCACTGAGTGCGGCGCCTTCCGAAATAGGAGTTGGTGTCTCCCAGGTAATGGTGGGCTGCGCCGGGGCCACATTTATTGATACCGCGGCCTGTGCAGTGGTGTAGCTGGTGGGGTCGGCCGGCGTAAAGGTGACGACCGGGGTGTGCGTTCCCGCCGCGAGCATGGCGCCTTCTCCTGGTGTGTAGGTGAATGTTCCGGCGATGGCGGCCGTGGCAGCGAGTTGCGAATGGCTGAGCCGGGTCCCGTAGGTAATCGGCGCGGGCGCAGGCCATGCAATCTTCGGCGTCGCCCTGGTTACGGTGATCACCACCGTGGCCTGGGCTGTGGTGTAGCCGGCGACGTCATTCGGAGTGAATGTTACCGAGAGAGTGTGCTTTCCAACGGTGAGCAGGTCGCCCACTTCAGAGGCGTAGACGAAGATTCCTGGAATGGTTGCCGAGGCGTTGAGTTGCTTTTCGCTGAGGGGAGTGCCACATGGAATGGGAGCGGGTGTGGGCCACGACACTGCCGGCGATGCCTTGGCTACGGTGACGAGTGCTGAGGCTTCGGTCGCGGCATAATTCGCGGAGTCTGTTGGAGTGAAGGTCACTGAAAGCTGGTGTTTCCCTGCGGAAAGAACTTCGCCAGCGGCAGGAGAGTAGACGAATGTGCCTGGAACCGATGCGGCAGCATTGAGCTGTTTGTCGCTCAGAGCAATGCCGCAGGAGATGGCAGCGGGTGGCGGCCAGTTTACGGTCGGCGTTGCCTTGTTCACGGTGATCGAAACGTTGGTCTGCACAGGTGTGGCGCCTGCGGGATCGGACGGCGTGAAGGTTACCCAGAGGGTATGAGTTCCGACGGGCAGTACGTAGCCTGCAGCCGGAGCGTAGGCGTATGTTCCCGGCATTGATGCGCTGGCATCGAGTTGAGTGGCGTTGAGCCTGGCGCCGTAGGTAATTGGCTCCGGAACTGGCCAGGCGATGACCGGCGCGTCACTGAAACCGGAAACAGGGGAACCGGAAACACTGGAACCAGAAATAGGAGTCGGCTCCTCGCTACCGGCGATCTTCTCCGCAAGGTTTCTGCCAAGACCGCGGAGCCTGAATCCAGTGGCTTTCTCCGGGATTGCCGGCAAGCCACAAATGGAGCGAGACATCTGGCGAATCAGGCGTGAAATGGGCGTGTCTGCAAGCGCCTGCGGCGAAGCGGCATTCTGCATCTGCCGTGCAGCGGCATAGTCGTCAGGAATCTTCCATTGAACGGGCCTGTTCAGAGCCTTGGTGATATGTTCATCGGTCAGTCCCAGAGAACGAGGATCGTATCGGTTGATTACGATTTCGAGCTTTGGGCTGCCCTGGTTGAAGTACTCCGTGATTACGCGATTTGAGTTGCGCAATTCGGAGATGCCGGCCTGGGTGACGAGAAAAATGGTGGAGGCTTCTTTGAACAAAGCCGTACCCATCAAATCGAGCCGCGATCCTACGTCGACAATGACGTTTTCGAATTGCAGGCGCGCCGCCTTGATCAACTTGTCGATGGCTTCATCGGAGGCCTGAACCTTGGGAACCTTGCTGGGGGCTGCTAATACAAATATTCCTGAGCGATGCTTGGCCAGGAGCTTGGAGAGGAATGTCGCGTCCAGGCGGTCCACATCCATGAAGGCGTTGTCCGTCGAGAACTCAGTGACGATGCCCAGGTTGAGAGCAGCGTCGCCCATAGGGAGGCCGAGATCGATCAGCAAGGTGCTTTGCGCAGACTCCTGGCCAATCGATATTGCGAGGTTGCAGGCAATCGTGGTGACACCAGAGCCGCCCTTGGCGCCCAGGCAAACCATCAGCCTTCCACGCGCCTTTTTCTGATGGCGACCTCCCTGACGGGGCACGGATGTCGCCCGATTGAGGGCATCCACAATCGTAGCCTGGTCGAAGGGAGGAAAAAGAAACTCCCGAGCCCCGGCGCGCATGCAGCGGAAAACCAATTCCTGATCGGCATTCGCCGAATAGACCATCACGGTCGCCGAGTCCTTGGCGCAGATGTCTTCGACCAGTTCGAGTGCATATTCGCGGTCGCCGTCCAGGTCAATGACGATGACGTCGTAATACCGCTCCACCAACCTCGGCACATCTTCAAGGGCGGCAGGATAGGAAGAGAACTCGCGAACGTCGCAGCCTGGAAACGATGAGCCGGCTGGAACCCCGGACAGCGCGCTGACTAAAGCTGTGCGCCGCATTTCGTCCGGCCCTATGATCCCGATCGACAAGGGATCTGTGCCAGTCGAATTGGAATCCCGCTGACTGAAAGATGTGGAGGACGAACTCGTATACGAGCTACCGTCAGGCCTTTCCAACTCTTGTTGACGGCTCACGCGAAACTGATGATTCTGGTATGCATCGGGCATGGCGAACACTCCAACTCTTAACTTGGAAAAAGCAAACCAGCATTCCGATAGCGATAGCCAAAGTGCCGCGCAAATCGCTTCTTCCAACCGAAAACGAGACTACCTGTGACCTTTCGCGGCCCTTGGAGAGGTTCACAAGGGTCGGCTCGGCACAGAAAAAACCCGAGTCGTAGCGGTTACCACCAGCGCGATGAGCAATCGAGCAATTAATCCATGCCAATCTCATGCCTGCCGTAAAGCCTCCTTTGAGACAGGAATACCCGCCGGCAATCTTGCGGACATAAGCCAGCCAAGGCCGGGACATTTGCGCAAATCTCCGACGGTCGCGAAGGCGAGATCGTCGTGAATTGGCGCAGAGGCGAATTAATGGATACGACTTGCCCCTTTCTCGCGCATTCAGAATCCGAACAACTCGAACAACTCCCAAGAAGACACCGATAACGTGCGTAGGACTTGACCTCGCACAAATGACATTGGTAACAAGAACAGAGGTATCAAGGTAATGAATCTCAGAAAGAGGTAACTATGTCTATGGCACCTTTGTGTTATGCCAGATTCTCAAGGACTTAATACTGCGGGGAACGCAATTGGCAAGGAAGTCAACATTTCCCGAGGGCGCCCACTGAGGGAGAAGGGTGTGTGAATGGATGGATGCCAATAGTTTGGAAGGGACGTTACCAAGAGGCCCTGGGCTTCCCACAATGATGGGATACCCTTCTGGCGGTATCAAATTTATGCTGCCTTATATAAAGAGCTTCAGATTGCATCGGGAAGCACAATCAGACAGGGGAAATCAGCAAATGAACAACGTGCTTCTCAAGCTGTATATCAAGCTTCAGGAATTTGCGAACCGCGAAGACGCCCAGGATCTGGTTGAATATGCCCTGATTGTGGCAGTAGTCGCCTTTGGCACCACAGCCGGAATGAAGACCCTATCCGCCGGACTCGCCACGGCCTTTAGCGGTATCAGTTCCAAGCTGAGCAGCTACGTAAGCTAGTGCCTGGCTGCCTGCACCAAACTGTTGAATTCGATTCTGGACGAGGCTTGGCCAGCATGGGATTTACGCCGATTCTTCGCGTACCGCCAGAGCGATCCTGGAATGGGTCCACAATCCGTGGCACGATTTGGCGCCCTCCATTGGATTCAAATATAACTAAGTTTGCAGTGAGGGACTCACATTCGAAGCTAAACGATTGATGATACGTTAGATCTTTTTGGATCGAGAAAAAATACCCCCAAATGTACCCCCGAGCAACGCAGTGTCGGTTCCATTCGCCGGCGGAACTGCCAATCGCGAGTCGGGCCTATGATCAACGCTACTAGTTATAGGATTTATTTCAAATGTTTTGATCCAATTTGCCGTTGCACATCTCTGCAATGAACAGCAGCTTATCAGGGTGCGATGTTCTTTTTAAACTGCCAGTCGAAATTCGTCCGATCAACGTGGGCTATAGGACGCTGCCCGGGATTCAGCCAGGCTCGTGCTGAGAGAATGTCGAGTGACATGCGGCTAACCCCAGGGGGTCGCTCATGTTTATTCCAAAAGATTTATAGTCCTCAAGCTAGAAAAGGTAATAATATACTTGACTAATGAAAAAATCTTTCGTATTCTGGTCTTGCCATGATGAATGAACTCAAAACCCTAACCGATGCAATCAGATACTTCGCTGATGAGCAAGTCTGCATTGATACCGTTGCCGCTATGCGCTTCCCTGATGGCCCACAGTGCCCCGCTTGCCTGTCTCCTGAGGCTCGACAGCACTGGCTCAAGACTCAGCGCCGCTGGCAGTGCCGGGAATGCGGCAAGCAGTATTCCGTGAAGGTGAACACCATCTTTGAAGATTCACCTATCAAGCTGGATAAATGGCTCACTACCATGTGGATGCTGGCGAACTGCAAAAACGGCGTTAGCTCTTACGAGATTATGCGGTCAATCGGCGTCACTCAGAAGTCGGCTTGGTTCATGCTGCAACGCATTCGATTGGCCATGAAAAACAAGTCGCTCCTGAAACTTGGCTATCAAGGTGGACCGGTCGAGATGGACGAAACTTTCGTTGGCGGCAAAGTCGGCAATATGCACAAGTCGAAGAAAAAGAATTCCGTCAGCAAGAGCCGTGGCGTTGTGGGCAAAGCGATTGTGGTTGGGATGCTGGAGCGCAAGGGCCGCGTCAAAGCAGAAGTGGTAATGGAGCGTACCAAGCTAACCCTGCACGCGCTGGCGAACAAACATATCTCGCCCGGTGCGACTCTCGTAACCGATGAATGGCACGCATACAAAGGTTCGCAGTTTCAGCACGAGATTATCAATCACGCTTGCGAATACGTTCGCGGTCAGGTCCACACTCAGGGCATCGAGAATTTCTGGGCACTGCTCAAGCGTTCGCTCGGGGGCACCTATATTGCGGTAGAACCGTTCCACCTTGACCGCTATGTGGACGAGCAAGCATTCCGCTATAACAACCGCGCAACCAAAGACAATCCTTTGACCGATGCAGACCGTTTCGCGCTGGTTCTTTCGCAGATTTCAGGGAAGAAACTGACCTACGCAGAACTGACCGGCAAGGTGGGAGAAATACCGGTCTAGGAACGCTTGGCTGGGACGCCAGAAACGCGGGAAGCAGGGGCTTTAGGCGTTCGCTTCTCTTCCGCTATGCGCCTATTCAGTTCCGTTTTTGAAACGCTGAGAACGGACCCTAGCAAGTTCTCAAACGCTTTGTATTCGGGAGACTGCGGTTTCGTCTTCATGGGCACATCATAGCAAGGAATGAGGCTACTATGCTGATGCAACGTCTGTATCTTCTCTACTGCCCGAATTTCGACTGTCGAGACCAAATCTTTCTCCCGCGTCGAAGCCAGCTAGGAATATTCGAGCATCCACACAATCAGCCCACGGATATTTGGCCAATAAAATATCGATGCCATCGCTGCGGGCAATGGTCCGATTTTCAGGCTGAAGAGATCCGTCTGGAAGGCGTCGAAGTGCAGGTCCAAAATCTACAGAAGGATGTCCTTTGGCGCTATAACTTCTCAAGTGGCCAAGGAAACTCCGAACGGCGCTACTGGCTGTACATGAAAGCTGCGCCATCTTGGACCGCAGAGCAGATAGTCGAGCGGCTTCTAATCCCATCTGGAATGTGGGAGGAGTCCCACGGCAAACCTGAGTTTTTGCGGATCGGACAGCTTCAGTATTAGGAATACCAATCATTCGAGGACTCCCTATGCCACAGCTATTCTGGGAAGCTCGCTCAAAGGTTGAGCGGGCCGAAGAGCATATCAACGACCTCAACCGAACAATTAGCGAGTTCATCGACACGCCAAATTACGTTGCGTTCCTGGAGCGTGATGTGACATCCAGCCACAATTTGCTCAAGGTAAGAGCGACCAAAGTTTTGCCCGCGAGGTTTAACTTCGTTCTCGGGGACGCAATTCATAATCTCCGAACTTCCCTCGATTACGCCATGAATGAAATTGAGTTGCTGACTGTTGGCGAGCGAACCACTTACACCAAATTTCCCATTTTCGAGACGGCCCACACTTTTAAAGCGGCCATCAATGGCGGATTGAAAGAGAAAGCCCCTAAACAAGTCATCGAATGTATCGAGGACTTTGTACAGCCTTACAGAAGAGGGAATGGCGAGCCCCTCTGGTGTCTTCACCTGCTCGACATTAGGGATAAACACCAACTCCTCATTGCCAATACAGAATTGACTGACGTTACCGGAATTCGCATTAAAGATGATCGAGGCACTGAACACATTCTCGACACTTGGCGCATCATCGATCACCGAGTGGCCGGTTTGCCCGTTACGGGGACCAAGAATGTTGAGATTACAAATCAGGGACACGGAACCTACCGCGTAACGTTCAACCAGTGGCTTCCGTTCGGAGGCGACGAGATCATTCCAACTCTTCATCGCCTTGCGGCATTTATTCGATGGACACTGGATGAAGTCGAACGCGCCTTCCGCTTGAGCCAGATTACCCTTCATCCCTGGAACTGGCGCTAGCCCTGTCACGGCCATTTGATCTTCATCCTTTCTTCATCGTTAGTCAAGTATGTTATTACCCTAGAAAATACCCCTCTTCGTACCCCCCCACGCTTCCGGTTGAATTCGTACCAAAACGCACCGTGCCGAACGTTCGTGAAGAACCCGTCCATCGCCGAGGGAAGCCGTCGCTTGTTTTGGAGGAGGAACGTTCACGTCGGCCGCAAGGCCAGATGCCGGAGAAAGCGACGGTTCCCGCGATCAGATTCGGCAATTCCAAGATTATGCGCGTCCGCTTCTCAGGCTCAGCGGAGACATCTTGCTTTGCTGAAAGAGCATCAAAGTAATCGTCTGCAGGTGGGGTTTCGGAATGCCGGCTAAACGATCTTCTAAGGGAGTCACGACCAGCGCGGTCGTTTCGCACCTGATCTGTTTTGGCGTCTTATTGTTTGCGTTTCATGCCAAGTTATCTATTTATAAGTCTTCCGCCGACCCGAGTGTGGCGGGCTCCAAACTCTCGATCGAAAAGAGTTCCTCGGTAGGTAGTTCGACGATCGGCAAACGCGAGCCTACAAAGGCCCAGCACGAATTTCGGTTGCACATCGTCAAGATCCACAGCCTGTATAGATATCCCTTGCACATGCCTGCGAATCACTCCGCCCAAGTTGCGCTCGTGGCGTCTTCCAGGCTTGGCGATCAGGGAACTTCGCATTTCCATCGACCTCCACCAAACCTCTAGTACCTACGCCGTGTGGCCGAGGCTTAGGCCGCAACCCTAGGCACTCGTCCGATTTCGGACGACGCAGCGATCTGACGCGCAGCATGCACAGGTCATGGAGGATTTTATGTGGAGAATCAAGAACACTCATTCTGCGTGTGTCGGGGGCCTCCGATGCTCATGAATCGTTTCGAAACTGCCCGTGGTGAGGAATGGGCTCCTCCGGAGTTGGCATCGGTTTTACTTGTTGAGGCGGACCCGGAACTTCGATCTTCGCGTGGGCTGCTCCTTGGCTCGCTTCAACATCCCGTGCTCGCCGTGTCAGGGTATCGAGAAGTTTGCTGTCTGCCCCCTGGTAGCAACTGCCGCCTTGTCGTGATAGATCTCCGCCCAAGCGAGCGGGAGGCGCAGCGGATCGCAAATCACGTTCGCAGGATTTGGCCCGCAGCCAAGATCTTGCTCTTTGGTATACCGTCACAGAACTTTGACGATCCCCTATACGACGACTCTGTCGAGACGGTTTGGAATCCGTCGGTCGTCATCAAAACGGCATTGCGGCTTATCGAAGCAACTCAGCCCCTGTCAGCGAGCAAAGATCGGAGAGATTTCGATGCCAACACTTCGAACGAAGTCGACAACTCCCGATCGTAGATCGTCGCGCGGGCCTATTTTGACGCTGATCTTTGCCCTTTTTCTAACTGGCCTGATGTATCTTCTGGCGAGAAGCATGATCAGCCATCATTTCTTCTCGGGCGGTCATTAGCGGTTTCGTAAGTCAATGATTATTCCGAGCGAAGCGATATGATGGATTAGGCAACTTGGGCCCAGGTCTGCATATCAAACAACGGCGAGGATTTAGGGATTTTCTAGAGGACGGAATTGGAAAACGTTTCTCCAACTCGAACTTCGAGACCTAAGGAGTTGTTCTCCTTTTGTGGAGTTCTCTGCGTTTTCCTCGCAATCATGGTTTTTGCGTGGGGGACGAATTACAAGCTGTCGCTCTATAGGTCAGGTCATGAAGCGTCCCCAGCGAAAGTGTGCACTCGCGGCAGCGACGCGGCAAAGAACGCAATAGACAATGCTGCGGGCGTCCGTACTGTAGCGGACGCGGCTGAGACACATCTCAGCATTGTGGTTTTTCGCTCACGTCTCCAAGGGCCCGAGAAGTATCCTCTCGATCGGCTGCGCGACGAAGCGATCATCGACCGGACACCACTCAGTCGCGCTCCGATTCTCTATCTTCGACCACCGCCGGACGAACTCTTCTTTCTCGATTAGCCGCCGAAGATAAGACACTTCGGCGGATGAGTCTAGACATCCATTCGAAGGAAGGTCTCTGATGCGCAATAAGCGTCTACTTCTGATTGCTGCCGGTCTTTTGGCTGCAATCTTGTTATTTTTTTACTTTTTGCATGCCCATCATCGGGCGGACGCTACCAACGATAGCCCGGCAGCACCTCCGGCCGTTTCGGTTGCCACGGCCCAAACTGGCTTTATCGCGAATCAACTCACCGTTGCCGGAGTTTTCCAGGCATATCAGGAAATTGACGTGCATGGAAAGGTCTCCGGATATATCCGGCACATCTACGTCGATATTGGCGACCGCGTGCATCAGGGCCAGACGCTCGCTGTGCTGGAAGTTCCAGAGTTGCAGGCTGAGGTTGCTGGAGCGCAGGCGGGTATCACCCAGACTGAGCAAAACATATCCCGTCTGAAGAATGAAGTCTCTCGAGAAGAAGCCACCTACGCAGCCGTGCACGCAAATTACACGCGCTTGAAGCAGGCCTCTGACCAACAGCCCGGCCTGGTTGCGGCACAAGAGCTTGAGGATGCTCTGGCGAAAGACAGATCTGCAGCATCACAAGTCGACGCGGCCAAGTCTGCCGTAGCCGCCGCTCAAGGACAGTTGGGTGTTTCGCGGGCCGAGAACCTCAGGGTCACCAGCATGGAGCAGTACGCAACCATCACGGCTCCCTATAACGGTGTCGTCACCATGCGCTATGCAGACACCGGTTCGCTCATTCCAGCGGGAACCGCGGAGGGTTTGAACCAGGCGGTGGTCAGGCTCGCTCAGAGCGATGTGCTTAGACTACGCATGCCGGTTCCGGAACGGGATGTCCCCCTCGTGCACGTCGGATCGCAAGTCACGGTGCATGTACAGGCGACGGGGCAGCAGTTCCCAGGAACGGTGGTACGTTACGCGCGGGACGTTTCCAACTCGACGAGAACGATGTCGACTGAAGTGGACGTGAATAATCCAGATTTGAAGCTCACTCCGGGAATGTACGCGGATGTGACCTTTAATCTGGAGCAGAAAAACGACGCACTCATCATTCCCGCAAGCGCCATCATCCAGGGCGATCAACCTTCGGTGATGCTGGTCGATAGCAACAATCGAGTCCAAAAACGGCCGATTGTGCTGGGGATCAGCGGTGGAAACTCTCAGGAAGTTACGTCCGGGCTGCAGCCGGGCGACAGGATCATCATCGGTGGTCAGTCAGAGTTGCAGCCCGGCCAGCGAGTCTCGCCGCAGCCTGCAAAAAGCGACCTCGAAAACTATCAGCCAACGAACCAGAAGGGCGGCCAATAACCATGTCCTTCTTTGCGATTCGTTACCCATTTTTTATTCTCATGGCCTGCATGATTGTCGTCGTAGTCGGCGTAGCGGCAATCACGAGCATGCCCGTCGATCTCTTTCCTCCCGTGAATATTCCCGTCGTTGTGGTGGCCACCTTTTACGCGGGTATGCCGCCTCAGCAGATTGAATCGGACATTACAGACAGCGATGAGCGCTTTTTTACGCTCGGCAGCAATATCGACCACATTGAATCGCGCTCGTTGTCGGGCGTCAGCCTCATCAAAGTTTACTTTCAGCCAGGCACCGATCCAACAGCGGCTGTCAGCGGAATTTCGAACCTGGCAATGGCAAATCTGCGCCGACTGCCTCCGGGCACTCTGCCACCAGTTGTACTTAGCTTCGACGCAGCAAATCTTCCAGTGTGCCTGATTACGCTGAAGGGCGCTGGGATGAATCAGACGGAATTGAAAGACGTAGCCCAGTTCAGCGTTCGAAATCAGGTGGCCAACGTTCCAGGCGCCTCAGTCCCTCAGCCCTATGGTGGCACGTACCGCCAAATCATGATTTACGTCGATCCCTTGAAGCTGCAAGCTTCGGAACTGGGCATCATGGATGTTGTCCGCGCGGTAAATGACTCGAACCTTATCCTGCCCGCTGGCGACGTCCGTATTGGCCCGAAGGACTACAACATCTACGCTAATAGCCAGGTGCCGACGCCCGACGCCGTAAACAGCATCCCACTCAAGACGGTCGGAAACGCTTCCGTTCTCGTGGGCGACGTTGGACATGCAGTTGATGGCGGCCAACTCCAGACGAACATCGTGCGCGTCGATGGACAGCACTCCGTCTACATTCCGGTCCTCAAGCAGGGTGGCGATTCAAACACCATTACAATCGTCAACGGCATTCGCAAAGCCACGGCTCATCTCCTTGATATCCCGCAACAGCTTAAGACCGCCGTGGTGTTCGATCAATCTGTCTTCGTTAAAACCGCCATCAAAAACGTCATCAGCGAGGGTGCAATTGGCCTTTGCCTGACCGGCATCATGATCCTTCTGTTTCTCGGCAACGTGCGTGCCACGATTGCGGTCCTGCTATCGATCCCGATCTCGTGCATCGCAACATTCCTGATCCTGAAGACACTTGGTAATTCGATTAACACGATGGTGCTCGGTGGCATGGCGCTCGTGTTATCCCGCCTCATCGACAATTCGGTTGTGGTACTCGAAAACATCTTCCGCCACTTCGAGATGGGTTCGGATCCGGTCAAAGCCTCGCAGGAAGGCGGCAAAGAGGTTCAACTCGCTGTATTGGCGGCTACCTTCAGCACTGCCATTGTCTTCTTTCCCGTAGTTCTGCTAACAGGTGTAAGCAAGTATCTGTTTACAGCGCTGGCGCTCGCAGTCGTCGTTGCGCTCTTCTGCTCTTATGTAGTCGCGATGACCGTCGTGCCGCTGTTTTGCTCTCGTTTCATCAGGCACACCAAACACGATCATGCGCATGAGTCCGCAGAGGAGGATGACAGGGTTCCCGAGCATATGAGCGCTGGTCACGGACAAACGAACATCTTCGCCAAGACCGTTTATCACTTCAACCAGGGCTTCGGCTGGCTGCAAGAGCATTACGACCGTTCGATCCACTATTGTCTGGGCAGGCCTGCAGTGGTCATAATCGTCTTTTCCATCTTTGTCGTGCTCAGTTTTGCGCTGGCTCCATTCCTCGGCCGCGCATATTTTCCTCGCACCGATCCCGGCCAATTCGTTATTAGCGTCAAGGCGCCAACCGGTACTCGCCTTGAGCTCACCGACCAATACATCGCTCGCGTCGAGCAGGATGTGCGTGATGTTGTAGCTCCTAAAGACCTCAACATGATCGTTTCGAATATCGGAGTCACGCCCGACCTTTCGGCGATCTATACTCCTAACTCCGGAATGCATACCGGGTTTGTCCAGGTAAGCCTGAATCCAGATCACAGCCTCAGCAGCTTTGCGTATATGCGGCGCGTGCGAACCAAGCTCGCTGGGGATCTTCCATCCATCCAAACCTACTTTCAGTCCGGAGGCCTGGTCGATTCGATCGTCAATCAGGGTCTGCCCGCACCCTTTGACATTCAAGTCAGCAGCAACGACATGGACGGGGGATACGCCGTTGCCCAGCAACTTGCCCAGAAAATGCGAGCGCTCCGCGGCGTAAGCGATGTTCTAATTCCCCAAGACATTGACTATCCCGGCCTTGCTCTCAACATCGACCGCCAGCAGGCAAGCCTGGAAGGCCTCACCCCGAAAACCATCGTCGACAGTGTCATCACGGCCATGACGTCTAACGGGATGGTGGATCCAAGTTATTGGATCGACCCAAAAACGGGCAACAACTACATGCTCACCGTCCAGTACCCGGAAACACAGGTACAAACGCTGAATGACTTCAAACAAATCCCGCTGCGATCAGCCGATGGCAAGACTACGACTCCACTTGAAACGGTGGCGTCAATCAAATCAATCAACACGCCAACCGAAGTCGATCACTATCAGCTTCGGCGGGTCTTCGATGTCTACGTCATGCCGAAAGCGGAGGACCTTTCCACGATCAGCAAGGATGTAAACAGCATCGTCGCAGGGATGCATCCGCCCCACGGAACGGTTCTGACGGTGCGAGGAACCGTCAACAACATGAACGACTCCTTCAAGTCCTTTGCGATCGGTCTCATCATGTCGATCGTGCTCGTTTTCCTCATCCTTATGGCGCAGTTCGCGTCCTTTGTCGATCCTTTCATCATTTTGCTCGCCATCCCTCCAGGCATCTCTGGCGTGATCCTCTTCCTTCTTGTCACTGGTACCACCATAAACATCATGAGCCTCATGGGAGTGCTGATGATGACAGGCATCGTCGTATCGGACAGTATTCTGATCGTCGAGTTCACAGGCCATCTCCGCGAGCAGGGCCTCAAGCTCGAAGAGGCGATCATCACGGCCTGCAAGGTACGGTTGCGACCGATCCTGATGACCACGCTTGCCACTGTGCTCGGGCTCATCCCCATGGCGCTGGCGCTGGAGGCAGGCAGCGAACAATATGCGCCGCTTGCCCGGGCTATCCTCGGCGGCCTCACCGTCTCCGGCATAGTGACCGTCTTCCTCGTCCCCAGCGCCTACCTCCTCATCCATCGCCGGATCGAGGCTCGCAAAGAGCACGCAGGCAAGCCATCTTTTGGAGACACAGCGCAGCCCGGTGAGGTGATCGCGTGAGAAACTGGCCGCTCAGTCTACTGCTCATTGCTCCACTGTCTGCTTTGGCCCAAAGCAGCACCCAGGCCAACGTCGCGGAACTCCCCACGGCTCCACAGCCTTCATCGGCCTCGTTGATGCTTGCGGCTGCAGGGGCGATTCCTGGGGCATTTCGGTCCCAAGCCGCGCCTTCAAATCAACGGCAGCCTCTCATCGATCCCGCAACCGCCGCAATCTCCATCACGCGCACTGATGCAGAGCGCCTCGCTCTCAAGAACAATCCACGTATCACCGCAAGTCATCTTCTCGCTCTTGCCGCCGGGCAAGTCACGCGCGAGACCCGCTCGGCTGAACTGCCTCAAGTCTCCGCTGCCATCACCGCAGAAAAAGCGGAAGACGGCAGCCGCATCGGCGCTGAAGGCCTCACAGATTCGCGTCTTTACACGCACGCGGGAACCGGCGGTTCGCTCTCGCAGCTTATCACCGACTTTGGTCGCACGCGCGATCTCGTCGCGACCAGCAAACTGCAGCAGAAAGCTCAGGATCAGACCGCACTCGCTACCGAGCAGGATGTCTTGTTAGCAACGGATCAGGCATTCTACCGCCTGCTGAATGCGCAGTCTCTACTGAACGTAGCGAAGGCAACGGTCGCGGCGCGAGGCGACGTACAGAACCTCACATCCGCACTGACCAAGAGTGCACTCAAGAGCGATCTCGATCTCAACATTGCCTCCGCCGACCTTTCCCAAGCGCAACTCCTGGAATTAGACGCCGAGAATGGGCTCGCCTCCGCCAGCGCCGCTCTTGCAGCGGTCCTTGCCGCGCCGGCAGACACGGTCTATCTAGCAGTTGAAGACTCTGACGATACCCCGCCGCCGCCTCCCGATAGCTCTGTGACCATCAACGCAATCGCTCAAGCCCAGCGCCCCGACCTGCAGGCTCTTCGCTCCACCGCCGCGGCTGACCAGAAGTTTGCAGCCGCGCAACAACTCCAACATCTCCCGACGATTTCCGCATTGGCGACTGGAGGCATCACCCCGGTCGCTCCTGATGGAGTCTTCGTACCGAACTGGTATGCGGCGGCTGGAGTGAACCTGAGCCTCCCGCTTTTCACTGGATTCCGCATCGATGCCCAGGCGAAGGAGGCCCGCCTTCGCCAGGAAGCTGCTGAAAAACAAGCGCAGGATCTTTCTGACAACATCGCTCGGGACGTGCGCGTCGCACTCTTGAACGCACAAACTGCCTTTCGGCGCATTGCCGTTGCGGATCAGTTTCGGAAACAAACCGCTCAGGCGCTCGCACTCGCGCAAACCAGATATAAGCTAGGACTCAGTTCCATCGTCGAACTCAGCCAGGCACAACTGCAAAGCACTCAGGCGGCTGTCGCGGCGGTCAATGCGCGATACGATTACCTTCTGTCCCTCCGTTCGCTGGATTACGCGCGCGGCCAGCTGGCGCCCTAAAACAAGTCGGCTTTTAGGGTGCGACTGGAGAGAAGGCAACACCGGGCAACAGTAGGGACTCGTTAATTCGCGGTAATCAAGATAATGTGAATGATCTTGCGGATCCCGTTCATCCGCGATACGAAATGCACTCGTTGACAGGATCTACATGCCGACGCCCGTTTCAAAGAACGCCGGACAAATCCCCACCTCGCTGGCAAGTCCCGGAGCCGCGCGGTTCTGGCTTGCTGTCTGTTTGATCGGCGCGAGTACTGGTTTGGCAGCTGCGGCGCTGACTCGTTTGCTTGAAGTCGTTCAGCGCGCGGCGTGGAATGGATCCGGCACAAACATA